>Ga0182742_1002683_pt1 | contig 19228 bp, 18 predicted proteins | sample eDN5th37CBELigMG_FD_128880 | JGI IMG/M metagenome (GOLD analysis project Ga0182742, IMG submission 128880) | Enriched Miracle-Growth compost microbial communities from Emeryville, California, USA - eDNA 5th pass 37_C BE-Lig MG (version 2)... ... | reverse complement strand
GAAGGGCGCCGTGACCGCCGACATGGTCCGCGCGATGGCGAAGAACCCGATCATCTTCGCCATGGCCAACCCCGACCCCGAGATCACGCCGGACGAGGCGCGCGCCGTCCGCCCGGACGTCATCATCGCCACCGGCCGCTCGGACTACCCCAACCAGGTGAACAACGTCCTGGGCTTCCCCTTCATCTTCCGCGGCGCGCTCGACGTCCGCGCCAGCACCATCAACGACGCGATGAAGGTCGCGGCGGCCGAGGCGCTGGCCATGCTGGCGCGCGAGGACGTGCCGGAGGAGGTCGCCGGCGCCGGCGGCGGCAAGGGCCTGCGCTTCGGCCCCGACTACATCATCCCCCACGCCTTCGATCCGCGCCTGATCGCCCGCGTCTCCCCCGCCGTGGCGAAGGCGGCGATGGACAGCGGCGTCGCCCGCCGCCCGCTCCCCGACCTCAACCGCTACGCCCGCGGCCTCGCCGGCCGGCTCGACGCCGCCGTCAACGCGCTGGAGATCATCACCGAGCGCCTCAAGGCCAGCCCGCGCAAGGTGGTCTTCGCCGAGGGCGAGGAGGAGAAGGTCATCCGCGCCGCCATCGCCTACCGCCAGGCCGGCTACGGCACCCCCGTCCTGGTCGGGCGCGAGGACCGCATCAACGCCACCGTCGCCGCCCTCGGCATCCCGCTGCCCGAGGGCGTGGAGATCCACAACGCCCGCCTCTCCGACAGCAACCGCCGCTACGCCGAGCACCTCTACGCCCGCAAGCAGCGCCAGGGCTTCCTGTTCCGCGACTGCCAGCGCCTGGTGAACCAGGACCGCAACGCCTTCGCCGCCTGCATGGTGGCCCTCGGCGACGCGGATGCCATGGTCTCCGGCGTCACGCGCTCGACCGGCGACACGCTGGAGAACGTGCGCATGGCGATCGACCCGGCGCCGGAGACGGTGCTCTTCGGCCTGACGCTGATGCTGGCGCGCAGCTCCGGCACCGTGCTGGTGGCCGATACCGCCATCCATGAGCGGCCGGACGCGGCGACGCTGGTCAGCATCGCCATCCAGTCCGCCGCCGAGGCGCGCAAGCTCGGGCTGGAGCCGCGCGTCGCCTTCCTCTCCTTCTCCACCTTCGGCGACCCGGGCGGCACCATCCCCGGCTCGCTGCGCGAGGCGGTGAAGCTGCTCGACCAGAAGCAGGTGGACTTCGAGTACGACGGCGAAATGGCGGCCGACGTGGCGCTGAACCCGCAGCTCCGCGCGCTCTATCCCTTCTGCCGCCTGACTGGCCCGGCCAACATCCTGGTGATGCCGGGGCTGCACTCCGCCCATATCCTGACCAAGGCGGTGCCGCACCTGACCAGCGCCACCACCATCGGACCCCTGCTGGTCGGCATGGAGAAGCCGGTGCAACTCGTGAACATGGGCAGCAGCGTCAGCCAGATCCTGGAAATGGCCTGCCTCGCCGCGCACGCCTCGCTGCGGCGCTGAGAAAAAGGTCGGGGGGAAAGAATTCCCCCCGAGCCCCCATCTTCCTTTCTGCCAGTTGGCGCCGCCGGCCCGCGAAAGCGGAGGTTGAACGGCATTCCTCTTTCCGGCAGCCTGCCTCCGCTGCCGTCGCGAACGCTTCACCTTCGCGGCGATGCGAGCCCTCCCCGGCGAGGCCATCCCAGCGCAAGGCGACCCCGTGTCCACCATGGCTACAGGCCAGTACCTGCTTTTCATCTCGGTCGTGGCCCTGATCGTGGTCACCCCGGGCCCCAACCTCTTCCTGCTCCTGGGCATGGCGCCCGGAAACCGGAAGCTGGAGGGCTTCCTGGCGACGCTCGGGATCTGCGCCGCCATCCTGTCCCATGCGACGCTGGCCCTGCTCGGCCTCGGCGCCATCATCGCGACCTCGGCCCTCCTCTTCACCCTCCTCAAGACGATGGGAGCCGCCTATCTCATCTGGATGGGCGTCAGGTCGCTCCTGTCCCTCCGCAAGCCGGATGGGTTTGCCGCGGCGCCAAAGGGCAGGGGGCCGGGCCTGTCGGGCCCCGAGGCCTTCATGCGCGGCTATCTGACCAACATCCTGAACCCCAAGCCGGCCATCTTCTACGTGGCCGCCTTTCCGCAGTTCCTATCGGTGCATGCGCCCGGCTTCTACCTCACGGGGGCCGCGCTCGCCCTGACCCACGCGCTGATCGCGCTCGGCTTCTACGGCTCCGTCGTGCTGCTGATGGGGCAGCTGACGAAGGTCCTGCTGCGCCCCCTGGTCTCGCGCCTGGTCAAGTCGCTGTCCGGCACGGCCCTGATCCTGCTGGGTGGTCGCCTCCTGATGGCGCGAACGCCGGCCTGACCGGCCTTCCACCCCAGACAGAACCGCGGCCTCCCCGGCAGGGAAGCCGCCGCCGCCTCAGTACCGACAGTTCGTGTAGATTCCCGCCGTGATGCAGCGGGCCTGGCTGCCCCCTGGCGGGGCAATGGGCATGACCTGAGGCGCGGTGTAGTTGTACTGCGGCTGCGGGACCTGGCCGAAGGAGGTCCCGACCTGCTGGATGGACTGGTTCAGGCTCTGCATCTGCTGCGCCTGCAACTGCTGCCTCATCAGGACGAACTGCATCTCCTGCTGGTTCAGCGCCCGCCGCAGCTCGACCGGCCGGTCGTCCGAGGTGAAGCACTGCACCACATCGGGGCTGACGAGGCGGTACCGAGCGCAGCTGTCATCTCCCATCATGAAGGCCCTGCCATTCACGAAGTTGATGTCGGCGGATTTCGCGCACCCCGCCAGGCCAAACGCCATCAGCACGACCGCAGCGCGATGCATTTCGAGGGCGTCTCCTGGGGTTGAATGACAGGATTCTATTTAACCCATGAATGCGCGTCCGGAAAATAGGCGCTGCCCGGCCGACGTGGGGGCAAGGTTGGGGAAGTTGTCCGAGGCAGCGCCTCGACTCCCGAGTCCCCCCTCCTTCCTCCGTCAGTTTTCGGCTCCGCCTGTGGCGAGGGCATTCCCGGCTGCCTTCGCGGGAGCCGTCGCCGGGGCGGCTCCCGCACCGGCCAGCGCGCCAAAATTGACGGAAGAAAGAAGAGGGGGCGCGGGGGAGAATTCATTCTCCCCCGCCTCTGCCCTTCGGCCCAATCCAGGGCGGGCCCGGATTTCCTGGCCTCCCTCTTCATCTTTCCCGCGCGGGCGGCCGCACCCCCACCGGGGCGGAAGCCGCTTCACCGGTTGTGGCCGACAAGCCCGCCCTTTCACCCTTCGCGGCGGAACCACCGGCAAGGGCTGTGCGAAGGGCCCGGGAAAGCCGCGCTTCGCCGCCCGTAACCACCCCCCGCTCTTGCGCGTTCTCCGTCCGAAAGCCGGAGCATGTCAGTCCCGCCGATGAGCACAACGACCGCTTCGGAGCCCCGCCCGCCCACCCAGGTCCAGCCCCCTCCCAGCCCCGACGCGGCCCATCTTCTCACCGTCGTGGTCTGCGTCGTCACGGTCTCCGCCCTTTATCTCGCGCGGGAGGTGCTGGTCCCCATCACCCTCGCCATCCTGCTTTCCTTCGTGCTGGCCCCCGTGGTCCGGCTGCTGCGGCGCCTGAAGCTGCCGCGCGTCCTCGCCGTGCTGCTGGCGGTGCTGCTCGCTCTGGGGATCATCACGCTCATCGGCAGCGTCATCGGGGGGCAGATCGCCAGCCTCGCCCGCGACGCCCCGCGCTACCAGAGCGCCATCCAGGAGAAGGTCGATTCCCTCCAGTCCACCGTCTTCGGCCGGATCAGCGAGTTCTCCCGCCGCCTGAACAACGAGGCCAGCTCCCATGCCGAGCAGCCACCCGCCCCGGGCCCCACGCCCACCCTTCCTGGCGCCGGCACCCAGCAGAATGGCGGGCCTCGCCCCGTCCCGGTGGAGATCCGCCCCGGCGAATCCTCGACGCTCGACCTGGTGCAGAAATTCGTCTCGCCCGTGCTCGGGCCGCTGGAGACGACCTTCATCGTCCTGATCGTCAGCATCTTCATCCTGCTCCAGCAGGAGGACCTGCGCGACCGGCTGATCCGGCTCTTCGGCTCCGGGGACCTGCACCGCACGACCGAGGCGCTCGACGATGCCGGGCGGCGGCTCAGCAAGTACTTCCTCGCCCAGCTCATGGTGAACAGCTGCTTCGGCGTGCTGGTGGGGCTCGGCCTGTTCCTGATCGGCGTCCCCAGCCCCATCGTCTGGGGCATCCTGGCGGCGCTCTTCCGCTTCGTGCCCTATGTGGGGCCCATCCTGGCGGCCGGCCTGCCCCTGCTGCTGGCGGCCGGCACGGCGCCGGGCTGGTCCATGGTCGCCTGGACCGCGGCCCTGTTCCTGATCACCGAGCCCATCATCGGCCAGGTGGTCGAGCCCATGGTCTATGGCCACAGCACGGGCCTCTCGCCCGTCTCGGTCATCGTCGCCGCGATCTTCTGGACATGGCTCTGGGGTCCGATCGGCCTGATCCTCGCCACGCCGCTCACGCTCTGCCTGGTCGTGCTCGGCCGCCATGTCGAGCGGCTGGAGTTCCTCGACGTGATCCTGGGCGACCGCCCCGCCCTGACGCCGGTGCAGAATTTCTACCAGCGCATCCTGGCGGGTGACGCCGATGAGGCCCTGGCCCAGGCCGAGACGCTGCTCCAGGAGCGCTCGCTCACCGCCTACTACGACGAGGTCGCCCTGCAGGGCCTGCGCATGGCCGCCGACGACATGGAGCGCGGCGTGCTGCCACCGGACCGGCTGGAGCGCATCAAGAATGCCGTTTCCGGCCTGGTGGACGACCTCTCCGATGTGCCGGACCGCGACCCGCCGCCGGAGAAGGCGCCGGACCCGGACAGCACGAGGCCCGCCGGGGTGAACGTCCCGGAGCAGGCGGCGCCGCATGAGCCCGCCCCCGACCTGACGCTGCCGCCCCCCGCCGCGCGCGCCGGCGCCTGGGCCTCGGAGACCCCGGTGCTCTGCCTGGCCGGGCGCGGCCCGCTGGACGAGGCCGCCTCCGCCATGCTGGCCCAGTTGCTCACCAAGCACGGCCTCGGCGCCCGCGTGGTGCCCCATGAGGCCAGCTCGCGCGAGCAGGTCAGCCGGCTGGACACGGCGGGGGTCGCCATGGTCTGCATCTCCTATCTCGACATCAGCGGCAGCCCCGCGCATCTGCGCTACCTCCTGCGCCGCCTGAAGCGGCGCATGCCGGACGTGCCCCTGCTGGTCGGGCTCTGGCCGGAGGGGGAGGCGGTGCTGACCGATGCCGCCCAGGCGCGCGCCGTCGGCGCGGACTACTACACGGCCTCGCTGCACGGGGCGGTGACGGCCTGCCTGAAGGCCGCCGCCTCCAGCGCGCCGGATGCGGGGCCGGCGAGGGAGGCCGCCTCAAAGCCGGGCGGTGGTTCCGCCTGAGGGCCAAGGGCAGAACCGGGGGAGAATGAATTCTCCCCCACACCCCCTCTTCTTTTTTCTGCCAGTGTTGCCGCGCTGACTGCACGCGCTCACGCCAGAGCCGAAGCCGCCCTGGCGATTGCCCGCGAGCGCCATGAGAAATGCTGTCGCCTCAGGCGGGCGCAACGACGGGCAGAAGAAAGCAGGGGCGGGTGGGGGAATTCACTCACCCAGCTTTGCTGCGGCCCTCCCGCCTGCCCTTGGCGTCGCTTCCCTTACCCCCGCCGGGCGATCGCCGCCTCGACGGTGTTCTCCAGCAGGCAGGCGATGGTCATCGGCCCCACGCCCCCCGGCACCGGCGTGATCGCCGCCGCGCGCTTCCGCGCCGGCCCGAACTCCACATCCCCCACCAGCCCGCCATTGGGCAGCCGGTTGATGCCGACATCGATCACGACGGCCCCTTCGGCGATCCAGTCGCCCTTGACCATCTCCGGCCGCCCCACGGCGGCCACCAGGATTTCCGCCCGGCGGCATTCGCTGGCGAGGTCGCGGGTGCGGGAATGGGCGATGGTCACGGTGGCGTCGGCGGCGAGCAGCAGGGCCGCCATCGGCTTGCCGACGATGTTCGAGCGCCCCACCACCACCGCCCGAGCCCCGGCGACCGGCACCTTCGCGGCCGCCAGCAGGTGCATCACCCCCTTGGGCGTGCAGGGCACCAGCCCTTTCTGCCCGGTGGCCAGCCGCCCGGCGTTCATGGCGTGGAAGCCGTCCACATCCTTCGCAGGATCGATGGCGGCCAGCACCTTGGCGGGGTCGATCTGCGGCGGCAGCGGAAGCTGCACCAGGATGCCGTCCACCGCCGGGTCGTCGTTCAACTGCCGCACCAGGCCAAGCAGCGCCGCCTCGCCGGTCTCCACGGGAAGCTGGATCGTGGCGCTGTCGAGCCCCGCCTGCTGCGCCGCGCGGTCCTTGTTGCGGACATAGACGCCACTGGCCGGGTCGTCGCCCACGCGCACCACGCGCAGGCCGGGCGTGAAGGGCAGGGTGGCCACCCGCTCGGCGATCCGGCCGCGCAGCGCCGCGGCCACGGCCTTGCCGTCGATGATGCTGGCGGTCATGGCAGGTTCTCCAATTGCTCGGCGAGACGGGCAGGGTCGCCCGCGATGCGGCAGGTCTTCTCGCGTGCCGCCGCGCCCTGCACCACCGCAATGGCGGAAATGGGGACATGCAGGGCCTCGGCCAACAGGGCGCAGATCGCCTTGTTGGCCCGCCCGTCCTCCGGCGGCGCCTGCACCGCCACTTTCAGGCGCGGCCCGTCGGGCGCGTCGAGCCAGCCGGCGAGGCCGGCCCGCCGCGCCCGGGGCTGGGCCTTGACGCGAAGCTCGACCCCGCCCTCGACGGGCCGCCAGCCCCTCAGCGGGCCACCAGGGGCCACAGCGTGGTCCAGAGGAAGATCCGCAGCGCGTAGAGCAGCAGGATCAGGATCATCGGCGAGATGTCGATGCCGCCCATGCTCGGCAGGAAGTTCCGGATCGGCCGCAGCGCCGGCTCGGTCAGCTTGTAGAGGAAGTCAGCCACCGCCCAGACGAAGCGGTTGCGGGTGTCCAGCACGTTGAAGGCAATCAGCAGGCTGAACACGGCCGCGATGATCAGGGCCCAGACATAGAGCCCGATGGCCTGATCGATCAGCCAGAACACCGCGTACATCGCAATCCCCTTGTCGTGAGGCCCCCATCTACGAAGCCAGGCCCGGGCTAGCAAGCGCCACTTGACTTGTTGTGCGCCGTCGGGGATAAGCCCGCCCACCGCGCGAGTGTGGGGCTGTAGCTCAGTTGGGAGAGCGCCTCGTTCGCAATGAGGAGGTCAGGGGTTCGATTCCCCTCAGCTCCACCACCCCGCCGGTGCTTCCCTGACAATCGAGACATGCTTCCGGCCCTGCTGGCCCGGAACAATCCGCACGGTAGAATTTGGCTGCCGCGCCTCGACGCGGAATGCGTTCCGTGGAAGGGTCGCGGCTCGTCGGACCGATTCTGGACGCCTGGGACAGCGCATGCAATTCGATCATATCGGCGTGGTGGTGAAGACCCTGCGGCGGGGCCGTGACCTGCTCGGCCCGTCGCTGCAGATCCGCGCCTGGACCCGCGAATGGGAAGACCCCGTCAACAAGGTCTGGGTCCAGTTCGGCTATGACCCCTCCGGGGTCTGCTACGAGCTGATCGCCCCGCTGGGCGAGGAGAGCCCCGTGGCCCTGGCACTGAAGCAGAAATCCCGCATCCTCAACCACGTCGCCTATCTGGTGGAGGATCTGGCGGCGGAGCGCGAGCGCCTGCGGGATGCGCATTGCCTGCCGATCGCGGAGCCCAGTCCGGCGGTGGCCTATGGCGGCCGGCCCATCCAGTTCTTCATGAGCCCGCTCAGCCTCATCATCGAGCTGATCGAGGCCCCTGGACACAAGCACCAGATCCTGCCGGAGGGCTAAGGGCCGGAACCCCGGCCCCTTGCCGCCGCGCCGGAGGGCTGGCCCCCTGGCGCGGCCGGAGGAAGGCCTAAAGCTTGTTTCCCTCGGTCTTGGTCATGGCTCGCGGCACGCTGGTAATGCCGGGATGCAGCGCTTTGACCAGCGCCGCCGTGTAGGTCGTCGCCGCCGACCAGCGCAGGTGGATGGCGTCAAAGAAGGCGGAGGGGCCGACCACCTGCGCCGCGTCCCCATCCCAGAACTCGGCCAGCGGATTGCTCGCCAGGGTCTTGCGGATGCGGTTCGTGAACTCGGTGACGGTCCGGCCATCCGGATCGCCGCTGGCCTTCCATTCCGGGTTCAGCGGCGTCGAGGCGACCATCAGGCGCCGGCCTTCCTTCTGCAGCCGCGCGCTGAGCGTGCCGAGCGCGGCGAAGCAGGCGTCGTCCAGCTTCTTGACCATGCCATAGAGCGGGGTCTCGCGGTTCTTCCGGGTGTCGAGCGGTCCGCCGCCATAGGGGTCGAAGACCAGCGGGTCCACCCAGTTGTCGCCGCTGCGCTTGGCCGCGATCTCGCTGGCATTGCGCGCCAGGGAGACGAGGTCGAAGTAGCGCAGGTAATAACCCCAGGGCGTGCCCTGGCCAAAGACATAGTCCTCGGCATCCCGGGCGTCGAACAGCGCCGTCCGGGTGGTGGTGCAGTTCTCGAAATCCTGCGGCGAGGTGATCAGCAGGACGTCCTGGATGCTCGACCTGCGGTCCAGGAACCAGTCGGCCACATAGCGGGTCTGGTTGACGCTCAGGCCGCAGAAGGCGCCGTTCAGCGGCTTGGTGGTGGGCGAGTCCTGGACCAGCACGGCGCCGTCGAAATGGCGCCAGGCGACCGAGGAGCCGATCACCAGCAGGTTCGGATCGCCGATCGGGTGCTCGCGGTGGAAGGCCAGCTTCTCGTCCACGCAGATCGAGTTCGAGAAGGCGGGCGGCGGCAGGTTGTCCGTCGCCTTCAGCGTGAACAGCGCGGCATAGAACAGCGCCAGCGCCCCGAGGGCACTGCCGAAGACGGCCGCAAGGTAGCGCGGCCGCACGGCCGGCGGCGGCGGGGCCGCCGGCTTGGCCGCCTTGCCGGCGGCCCCGCGCTTAGGGGCTGGGTCATCCATTTCCGACCGTCTCCAGCTTGCCGGCGATCAGCTTCACGAAGTCGCCGACGTCATGCAGGGATTCCAGCTCGGCGGTGCGGAAGCGCACGCCGAAGCGCATCTCGGCCGCCACCACCAGGTTCACATGCGCCTGGCTGTCCCAGCCGGGGATGTCATCCGCCTTGGTCTCCGGGTGCAGGGCGATGTCGTCGTCGTCGAACACCTCCTGGAACACCTCGGTCAGGGCGGCGTAGATCTCGGACTCGGTCATGCGGCTTCAACCTCAATGAAATGCTCGGGCGCCTGGACGGCGCTGAGTTCGTATCGCCAGAAGGTGGCGCCAGGCTCGGCGCCCTCCGGCGCGGGCATGGGCGTGAAGCCCAGCCTCGCATAGTGCTCCGCCACCATCCCGTTCTTCGCGGTGGGGCGGTATTCCCCGACCAGCGCGGCGGCCCCCTTGCGGGCGGCGTGCGCGGCCACCACGCCGAGCGTCGCCTCCTCCACCTGCCGCCCGAGCACGCGGCAACTCATCAGCCAGGTGTCGATCAGCAGCTCGTTCGGCCCCAGCGCCGCATCCGGCCGGGCGATGACGACGCTGATCAATCCGTTGTCGCCGAAGCGGTCGCGCAGCCGGAAGGAGAGCATGACCGTGCGCGGGTCGGTGGAAAGCCTCTCCGTATCGGCCTCGGTGTAGCGGCGCGTGGTCAGGTTGAACTGGTTGGTCTTGTTGATGAGCTGCGTCACGCGCGGCAGCTCGGCGGGGCCGACGGGCTTGGCGAGCATGGTCATCGCCAGGCTGCGCAGATAGCCCTGCAGGTCGGTCGCCTGCTCCAGCGCCGCGGCGCGCTCGGCGTTCAGCGCGTAGGAACGCCCCCGCGCCGCATCGTCGGCGGTGAAGGAGACGGTTTCGAAATAGCCGGCCGCGGCGACGATCTCGGGATAGAAGGCGACATCCTCCGGCACTTCCGGAACCGCGACCTCCGGCAGCTCGCGCCGGACGATCTCACGCTCCGCGGGGTTGTCATCGACGAAGACGAGGCTGTCGAGGCCGATGTTCAGCGTCTTCGCGATGTGGCGGAGATTGCCCGCCTTGTCCTTCCAGTTGGCGACGAAGCAGGCGATGTCACCCCGCCGCAGCGCCATTTCCGGATGCTTGGCGAAGGCCTCCTCCGCCACTTCCAGGTTGTTCTTGCTGCACACCGCCAGGATGACGCCGCGCCGGCCGAGCGCCGCCGCATAGCGCTGGAAGGCGAGGAAGGCCTCGCCGGTGGCATTCCCCTGGCCGAGCTTGATTCCGTCCAGCCCGTCATCGCCGATGACGCCGCCCCAGAGCGTGTTGTCGAGGTCGAGCACCAGGCACTTGCGCGCCTGTCCCGCCACGGCGGCGGCGATGCGCGCGACGAGGTCGCCATAGAGCGGCGCGGCGGCCGGGCTGACGAGCTGCTTGGCCTGGTGCCAGCGCACCGGGTCGGCCAGCGCGCCCGCCCCGCCGAAATGCGCCGCCTGCCAGGCGAGGTCGAGCAGCAGCACGCCTTCCTCCCGCGCCGCGGCGCGGATGGCGGTGTTCAGCCGCTCGATCACCGCCGTCGGCGAGGCCGGCACCAGCGCCTCGAAGGAGCCGAAGATCGGCGGGTCGGCCGGCACCAGCGTCTGCTGCACCACCTGCGCGCCGTAGCGCGCCTTGGCGCGGCGCCACAGCCCGCGCAGCTCCTCGACGCGCGCGCCGACGGCGGCGGTCACCGCCTCCTCGCCCGAATCGAGCGGCAGGTCGACCGGTGCGTCCCGCGCATCCAGCGCCAGCAGGATGAGCTGCGGCTGGAAGGCCGCCAGCGCCGGGTCCTCGCCGAGCAGCGCCTGCCGGTACATGCCATAGGGCGCGACATGCACGGCGAGCGCCACCCGCCGGTCGAGTCCCGAGACCCGGATGGCCGGCACCAGATGGTCCACCGTGTGCGAGGCCAGGATGGCCAGCCGCAGCGGCGTCAGCCCGCCCGGCCGGCCTTCCGCGGCGAGACCCTCCGCCGCCAGCCGGTCGATCCGGCCGGTGGCGGTGAAGTCGCGCCGGAAGCCGGCGAGCCGGATGGCCTCGGCCAGCTTCGCCGCGGCATCGGGCAGGCGCCGTGCCGCGCTGAGGGCGGCGCCAAGGTCGGGATGGGTGGGCAACCAGGCGAGCTGATCCATGATTCGCCTCAGAACTGGAAGTAGAGGAATTCGGTCGGCGCGGCCGACATGGCGCGCGCCAGGGCGAAGAAGCCGAGCACGCCGAGCGCCACGCCATAGGCCAGGCCGGGCCGCCAGGTGGCGATGGCCAGCCGCTGCTGCAGCCAGTTCATCTGCGGGCGCCAGTTCAGCGCGGTGCGGTAGTGCCGCAGGAACTGCTGGGTGTTCGGCAGGAACCAGACGATGGCGAGCAGCACCGCGATCTCCAGCCCGAGCACGGGCTTGAAGAAGGGCCCCGCCTCGAAGGGAATGCCGAGCAGGCGGGCCATCGGCGCGATGCCGGGGATACGCTCGAAGGAGGTCGGCAGCAGCACGCCGTTCAGCCCGACCATGCTGGAGAGCATGCTCAGCGCCGCCTCCAGGCTGGGCGCGCGGAAGAAGACGTTGCCCACCACCACGCAGAGGAAGGTCAGCAGCACGGCCGGCACACGGTGCCAGGGCTTGTCGCTGTCCACCTTCCAGCCCCAGCTCGCCTTCAGCGCCCGCCAGGCCTGCACCACCACGAGATAGAAGCCGTGCAGCAGGCCGAAGACCACGAAGGTCCAGCCGGCGCCGTGCCAGATGCCGGAGATCGCCATCGTCACCAGCGTCGGATAGGCGATCATGGCGATGAAGGTGCTCACCCCCATCTTGCCGCGCTTCGGCAGCGGCTTGCCGGCGGCGACGCGCGCGCGCGTCACCCGCAGCACGATCGGGTTGTAGAGATAGGCGGTCAGGAAGCGCGTCAGCGTCATGTGCCAGCGCGACCAGAAATCCGCGATGTTGTGCGCCTTGAAGGGGCTGTCGAAATTCGGCGGCAGGCTGATGCCGAAGAGCAGCCCGAGCCCGATCGCCATGTCGGTATAGCCGGAGAAGTCGAAATAGAGCTGCATCGTATAGGCGAGGGCGGCGCTCCAGGCGTCGAGCAGCGGCAGCGTCATGCCATTCTGCGCCGCGCTGAAGACCGGCCCCGCCTCGGCGCCCATCGGATCGGCGAAGAGCACCTTCTTCGCCAGGCCCAGCAGGAAGAGCGTGGCGCCCACCGAGATGTTGTCGATTCGCGGCCGGAAGTTGTCGGCATTGCTGAACTGCGACAGCATTTCCCGGTGATGCGTGATCGGCCCGGCGATCAGGTGCGGGAAGAAGGTGATGAACAGGCAGTAGTTGAGGAAGTCGTGCTCCACCACCGCGCCGTCATGCGCGTCGCTGAGATAGGCGATCTGCTGGAAGGTGAAGAAGGAGATCGCCAGCGGCAGGATGATGTGCGGCACGTTCCAGCCGAGGCCGAGCGTGTCGTCCAGCGTGCCCACCAGGAAGCCGGTGTACTTGTAGTAGCCCAGCAGCAGGACGTTGCCGGCGATGCCGAGCGCCAGCACCAGCCGCGAGGGGTGCTTCAGCAGCCAGCCGCCCAGCAGGTAGTTGGCGACGATGCTGCCCATCAGCAGCGGCAGATAGTGCGGGTCCCACCATCCATAGAAGAACAGCGAGGCGAGGGTCAGCCAGACACCGGCCAGGCGCTGGCGCCCTGTCCCGGCGAAGAGGAAGAAGCCCAGCAGGACGACAGGTAGGAACCCAGCGATGAAAACGGCCGAGTTGAACAGCATCGGGCGGAAACCCTTTTGGAGCCGGCATTGTGGAGCGCCGCGCCAGCGGAAGAGGGTTCCGTCTGTGGCGGTCATCGAGACGATACTTAAAAAATTGTACTGGTCGAACTGTCCATTTGCTGAATCACGGCCATTTTAGGGCGAGTTGGCCTGCCGCAGCTATCGCACGAGTTATGGAGTCTCGCGGAATATTTACTTTTCCTCCCGCGACTGTGCTGCGTTGCAGGAGGGCGCCGAGTCACATCCGCCGCAGCCAGATTTCCTCCACCGCATGTTGCGGGCCCTTGCGCAGCACCAGCCGCGCCCGTTCCCGGGTCGGCAGGATGTTCTCCCGGAGGTTGCGGAGGTTGATCTCCTCCCAGATGCGCCGCGCCACCGTCACGGCCTCCTCCTGCGGCAGGTCCTTGTAGCGCTGGAAGTAGGAGCCCGGCTGCTGGAAGGCGGTGCGCTGCAGCAGCAGGAAGCGCTGCACGTACCAGTCCGCGATGGCGCTCTCCTCGGCATCCACATAGACCGAGAAGTCGAAGAAGTCGGAGGCCAGCAGGGTCGCGCCGGCGGTCGCCTGCAGCACGTTCAGCCCCTCGAAGATCAGGATGTCCGGCCGGCGGATCACCTGCTGCTGCCCGGGGACGATGTCGTAGGAGAGGTGGGAATAGACCGGCGCCGCCACCGCCGGCTCGCCCGCCTTCACCGCGTTGAGGAAGGCGATCATCCGCCGCAGGTCGTAGCTCTCCGGGAAGCCCTTGCGCTGCATCAGCCCGCGCTCCTCCAGCACCCGGGTCGGGTAGAGGAAGCCGTCGGTGGTCACCAGCTCCACCTTCGGGTGGTCCGGCCAGCGGGCCAGCACGGCGCGCAGCACGCGGGCGAAGGTGCTCTTTCCCACCGCCACGCTGCCGGCGATGCCGATGATGTAGGGCGGCAGCGCGGCAGGCCGGCCGAGGAAGGTGTCCTGCACCAGTCCCAGGCTGCGCGCCGCCGCCACATGCAGGTTCAGCAGGCGGGAGAGCGGCAGGAAGACGTCCACCACCTCCTCCAGGGAGAGCCGCTCGGTCAGGCCGCGCAGCCCCTCGACATCCGTGCTGGAGAGCGAAAGCGGCGTGCTGGCTCGCAGCCCCGCCCATTCCTGGCGCCCGAACTTGCGGTAGGCGGCGGTCACCGTCGACTCTTCAACCGGGCTGGCAGCGTCGTTCATGGGGCAACCTTCCTTGCCGGCCTGGACGTCTCCCAATTCTGGCATTGCTGCGCTGCGATGCGAAGGTTGGGGAGGAGAAATTTCCCTCCGCCAGCGCGCTCAGGTGGCAAGCCCGGGAGAGAATGACTTCTCCCCCGGACCCCGCTTCTTTGTTCTGTCGGCCCGGCCGCGTGGGCGGCAGCCGTGGGCGCCGCGGCGGGGAGCCTCCAAGGCAACCGGCACGGCTTGGACAGGGTCGGGAGAACGCGCCCGGCATCGCTGCCAGTGGCATCGCCGATCCTTCAGCATCGCCAGGGAGGCCGAACCGCCCGCGACCGCGGAGAAGGGCATCGCCGACATGCGCTTTCGGTGGTCAGCGGGAGAGTGGCGCGCCGTTCCCGCGCGCGAGGTTCTCCGCCGGCCCGCTATTGCCGCGCCACCGGCTGGCGCATCGGGAGGATGGGGCGAGATGAAAGGGCTCTCAGCGCGCCAAACCAAGCCGGTGGAGTACCCATTTCGATGAGGAGAGGAAAAGCCGGGCTGCGATCCGCTTCCCACAAGAATTTCTGCGGGATAGGTAAGTTCAAATACGATTCTCTGTCGAAATGGAATGTCCGTTCCCTTTTCGTGTGCTAGCCTTCGCCAGAACCTGTTCCAATCCTGGAGAATTTGCATGCCACGCTTGTCTCTCGTGATGCTGGGCGGCCTTGGAGCCCTTCTGGCCGCCTGCAACGCGCCGTCGGCTTCCAGGAGTCCGACCCCACCCGCCGCCCCTTTCGGCAGCCCGACAGCGGGCACCGGCACGATCAATCCGATCGAAGGCCGCAGGATGCAGGAGCCGGTGCCGGGCGTCGGGAGCCCCACAGCCGGCACGGGCACCATCAATCCGGTGGAAGGTCTCCGCATGCAGCCGCCCAGCCCCGGGGTCGGGATGCCGGCGGCCGGAAGCGGGCTGATCAACCCGGTCGAGGGTCGGAAAAGCAATCCTCCCATACCGTGAGGGCGCGGTTCGCGCAGGCGAGCACGCAGCGTGGCTCAAGCCACGGGGCGCCGGGGCCCCGACGCCTGCCACGCTGCCGCCCCTTCCCGGGGCGCAGCAGGGACGGGGGGGCAAGCATCCGGCGCAGGCCGCCTGCGGCGGACGGGCGCTCCGCTCCTCCTGAGCGACCGACGGCGCTTACACGGCGGGGCGCCCGCTGAGGCTCCCCTGGCCGGCGGATGCGCGCGACCTCACGCCAGGTCCCGCGCGATGGCGGCCGTGGACCGTGCGGGAATGCTGCCGGCATGAACGACATCCTCGCCAGCCTCCTCGCTGCCGGCTGCGTCTTCACGGGGGGGCTTGTCGGCCTGCAGCTCCACCGCGTGCTTCCCGACCATCATCTCACCAAGGAAACGCTCGACGTCATCAGGCTGGGCACCGGCATGGTGTCGGTGCTGGCCTCCCTCGTTTTCGGCCTGCTGATCGCCACCGCGAAGTCGGCATCGGATACCGCGGACAGGGAGATGCGCGCCTATGCGGCCGAGACGATCCTGCTTGACCGCAGCTTGCGGAGCTACGGAGAGGACGCGGCGAGGCCCCGCGCGCTGCTTCGCCGCGCAACGGGGCGCATGCTGCAGGATCTCTGGCCAGGGCAGGGCGGGCGCTTCGTGGGCATCGACGACGCCTCGGCGGGAGCCTGGCTGGAGCAGGTGCGGGACGCCATCGAGGGGCTGGAAACCACCGAACCGCGGCGGATCTGGCTGCGGCAACAGGCCCTGCAATCCAGCACCGCACTGCTCCGGCAGCGCTGGACCATGATCGAGCAGGCGGGGCCGAACGTCAGGCCGGTGATCCTCGGCGTGCTGATCCTCTGGACGGTCGTGATCCTGGCCAGCTTCGGCCTGAACTCGCCCTGCAACGGCACGGTGGTGGGCGCCTTCCTGATCATTGCGCTGGTGATCGGGGGCGCCGTGTTCCTGATCCTGGAGATGGACAACCAGTTCGAGGGCATCCTCCGCCTCTCGGAGCAACCCTTGCTCAGGGCCTTGTCGGAGATGGGCGAGGGATTCGCCGGCCTGGACCAGTCCGAGGCCGCTCCGGCCGCGCCCGATTGACCGGCGCGCGGCATGCGGGAGGCGATGCCATGGACCAGACGTCGGCGATGATCCCGGCGCATCCGGACGAGATGCAGTCCAGGGTCGAGATCAGCCTGGGCGGCGGCAGGACCCTCGCGGGCACCGCCCGCGCGACGCCGGCCGGCCTGATAACGGCGGCGATGCTGGCTTCCGCCGGTCTGTTGTCAGCTGCGGCGCTCATCCGGGCCACGACAGCCAGGCCGCAAGCGGAAAGGGGCTCTCCAGCGCGGTGACGCGCCCTCGCCGGGGGAGGAGGGGCGAGGCACCGCCACGGACAATTTCCCCGGCCCGCTTCACCCGCGCGCCACGGCGCGGCCCGCCTTCAGTTCTCCAGCATCCGCCGGAGCAGCTCGACATCCTCGGCGAAGGTGCTGTCGGACTGCATCAGCTCCGCCACACGGGAGACGGCGTGCATGACGGTGGTGTGGTCGCGGTTGCCGAAGCGCCGGCCGATCTCGGGCAGCGAGCGGGAGGTGAGCTGCTTCGCCAGGTACATCGCCACCTGCCGCGGCCGCGCCACGTTGCGCGCCCGCCGGGCGGAGGACATGTCGGTCAGGCGGATGTTGTAGTGCTCCGCCACCTTGCGCTGGATCTCCTCGATCGTCACCCGGCGGTCATGCGCGCGCAGGATGTCGTGCAGCACCTCCTGCGCCGATTCGAGCGTGATCGGCCGGCCGAACAGGTTCGCATGCGCGATCAGCCGGTTCAGCGCGCCTTCCAGCTCGCGGACGTTGGAGGTGATCTTGTGCGCCAGGAACTCCAGCACGCGCGGCGGCACCTCCACCTCGGCGCCCTGCGCCTTGGCCTGCAGGATGGAGATGCGCAGCTCGTAGGTGGTGGCGTGGATGTCCGCCACCATGCCGCAGCCGAGCCGTGTCCGCAGTCGGTCCTCCAGCCCCGAGAGGTCGGAGGGCGACTTGTCGGCCGAGACGACGATCTGCTTCCCCGCATCCACCAGCGCGTTGAAGGTGTGGAAGAACTCCTCCTGCGTGTTGTCCTTGCCGATCAGGAACTGCAGGTCGTCGATCATCAGCACGTCGACGGAGCGGAGGCTCTCCTTGAACTCCATGGTGGACTGCGCCCGCAGCGCCGCGATGAAGCGGTACATGAACTTCTCGGCCGACATGTAGGCGACGTTGCGCTGGCCGTTGAAGCTGATCGCCCAGGCGATGGCGTGCATCAGGTGGGTCTTGCCGAGCCCGACGCCGCCATAGAGGAAGAGCGGGTTGAAGCCCGGCGACGCCGGCTTCTCCGCCACCCGCCGCGCGCAGGCATGGGCGAACTCGTTCGGCTTGCCGACCACGAAGCTGTCGAAGGTGAAGCGCGGGTCGAGCGGCGCGGCCCAGTCGTTGCGCGACTCGGCGCGGCTCTCCGCGCGCGCCTCGGCGTGGCTGCGGGGCGGGGAGGAGAGGGGCTCGGCGAGCGCCAGCGTCGCCTGCTGCGGCCGCGCCACCGGCGCCGCGCCGGCCAGCCCGTCCGACATGGCGGCTTCCGGCTCCGGCGCGCGCAGCTCGGGCGCGACGCGGATATCCACCCGGCGGACGCCGAGATTCTCGGCCGCCCAGAGGCTGCGCAGGCGGTCGCCGTAGTGGCCGCGCACCCAGTCGCGCAGGAAGCGGGTCGGCAGCAGGATGACCGCCTCCTCGCCCTCGATGGCGGAGAGGGTCATCTGGCGCAGCCAGCTCCGATACTCGACCTCGCCCACTTCCTCCCTGAGCCGGCCCCGAATCCGGGCCCAGGCTTCCGTCACCTGCCCAGGGGCAGCGGAAGGGGAAGCGCCGAGCTCTTTCTCCATGCGAAGCACCTGCCACCCTTTTGGCCCGAGGCCAGCCTGATGCGTCCCCTTGCGGGGAGGGAATCGATGTGCGGCACGGCCACCTGCCCGGCCATGGGCCGCAGACAGGTTCAGATATTCGTACCGCCCGCCGCGCGCAGGACGCAAATCACCGATTCGCTTGCGACAGCGGATTCAAGAATAGAACCCATCAGTCGAAAGTCGACCGGCAATGCGGTGATGTAATTGGGTAGTTTTGGTCCAGCGCGTGATCTTTGGAGGCTATCCCCCGCCGCGCCTCTGGCGCAACGGGGACTTAGCGAGAACACGAAATACGCTGGTCACCCCACGAAGAGACGCGGGATGTTCAGCCCTGCGCCGCCACGCCCAGCGCCTTGATCCGGGCGGAGAGGCGGGACAGCTTGCGCGAGATGGTGTTGAGGTGCAGCACGCCCTTCGTCGCGGCGCGCTGCATCTCCGGCTGCGCGTCCTTGAAGGCCGCCTGGGCCGCGGCCTTATCGCCGGAGGCGATCGCCTTTTCGACCTTGGTGAGGAAGGTACCGACGCGGGAGCGGCGAGCGCGGTTGCGCTCGTTGCGGATGGCCGTCTGCCGGATGCGCTTGCGCGCGGAAGCCGTGTTCGCCATGGCGGTGTTTCGAACCAGTCGTCTGTGTCTCAGGAACGCGCGGCACCCCTCGGGGTCGCTGCGGGAAGGCGCGGTTTAGCCGCCAGGATGCGCCAGAGTCAATGGATACGGGCCGCCCCGCCCGGCCGCCTCCCGGATTCAGCCCCGGTGTTGCCGCCGCGCCGCGCCAGGGCGGCCGCATCCGGCCCCACTTTCCCTGTGCCGGTGCTGGCGGCAGACTGCCCCGCGCAACCTGAAGCAGGACCTCCCGATGATTGAACGGATCACCCGCACCCCGATCATGCACCGCGCCGTGGCCTATGGGGATACGCTCCATCTCGGCGGCATCGTGGCCGAGAAGCGGGAGGGCGTGGGCATGAAGGGCCAGACCGAGCAGGCCCTGGCGCGCCTGCAGGAGATCCTGGCCAGCGCCGGCAGCGACAAGAGCAAGGTGCTCTCCGCCACCGTCTACGTCACGGACATGGCGGCCAAGGCCGAGATGAACGAGGCCTGGGTCAGCTTCTTCGGCGCCGAGAACCTGCCGGCCCGCGCCACGGTCGGCGTGGCCAACCTGGGCACGGCGGACACGCTGATCGAAGTGGTCGCCGTCGCCGCGCGCTGAAAAAGCCCAAGGGGAAAAAGCCTGGGGGAAGGAATTCCCCCAGGCCCCCATCTTCTTTCCGTCAGTTTTTGGCCCGCACCTGGCCGGGCGCCCGGCCGGCCCGCGCCAGACGGACAGAAAAGAAGAAGAGGGGGCCTGGGGGAGAATTCTTTCTCCCCCAGCACTCACCCCACCGCCTCAGAAGCGCGGTTTCCG
>Ga0182742_1002681_pt1 | contig 19241 bp, 15 predicted proteins | sample eDN5th37CBELigMG_FD_128880 | JGI IMG/M metagenome (GOLD analysis project Ga0182742, IMG submission 128880) | Enriched Miracle-Growth compost microbial communities from Emeryville, California, USA - eDNA 5th pass 37_C BE-Lig MG (version 2)... ... | reverse complement strand
TGCCCTCCGAAGGCAAAGGTCACACGTTCGAATCGTGTCGGGTGCGCCAGCTCTTCCTCCCGATCGAAAAGGAAGGCCGGCCATATGGGGCTTCCCCCGCATTTCTCCTATCAGATGGGCAAGGCCGTTCCGTAAGGGTAAGCGGTGCCGTGACAGCTCTTGCTGTCCGGCCACGAATTGAGCGACAGCTTCACGCTACCCCAGGCCCGTCCCTTTGACGGAGGTCGCCTCACAACAGTTCCCGCCCGGCATCGCCGGCTGGTCTACCAATCCGCGAGTGGGGCTTTTCAATAATTTCCTGGATAAATTCCACGTCAGGTTGCCAAAGTATATGTTACGGCATTACTAAAAAGGTGCCGTCCTCTTCGGCAGTTCCGCGTTCCATGCCGCCGAAGCTGATCGGTCGAACGGCCCGTAATGTGGTCGGCTGATAGTGCCCTGCCTCTCATTGTCCGGCGGCGGGGAGACAGGGGGGCTCATGGAACCAGTTCAGCAGCGTCGCGCCAATCCTCGCTCGCGCACCCTTCTCGAAGGACACATCATCTACAACAACCGCCTCTCCCGCATGGAATGCACCGTGAGGGACCTGTCCGAGGCTGGAGCCCGCCTCGTCTTCTCCCAACCCGTCAAGGTCCCAGCGGAGTTCGAGCTTCAGATCCCGAGCAGGAAGTTCGTCCGTCGCGCCCAGATCATTTGGTATGACGGGAAGGACCACGGCATCATGTTCCTGGACGATGATCAGGATGCTGCCACGGACGCCAAACCGATGCTCCTTGGCCAGGGGGCGTCGAGCGTGCCGAAAGTTCTGGAGGAGGCCCGCCAAAAGATCGCGAGGCTCCTCGGCATGTCGGCCGAGGAGATCGAGCTGAAGGTCGAGTTCAAGCGGTGAGGAAATCCGCAAAGCAAAGACGCGAGCCGTTTCGGCCTGAGCGGAAACGGTCCTAGGCCACCATCCATTCGTGGTCCGGGTCGTTGTGGAACTTCCAGATCCGCTTGGGCCCGGCCATGACGTTCAGGTAGTAGAGCTCGTAGCCGTGCGGCGCACCGACAGGATGGTAGCCTTTCGGCACGAGCACCACATCGCCATTGCTGGCGGCGAGTGTCTCGTCGAGGGAGCGGTCGTCCGTATAGACCCGCTGCAGCGCGAAACCCGTCGGCGGGTTCAGGCGGTGGTAATAGGTTTCCTCCAGCAGCGATTCGTGGGGCAGCATGTCCCTATCGTGCTTGTGGGGCGGATAGCTCGACCAATGGCCCGAAGGCGTGATGACTTCGACCACGAGCAGGCTTTCGGCCGGTTCGGTCTCGGGCAGGATGTTGCGCACATGGCGCGTGTTCGTGCCCTTGCCGCGCGTTTCCTGGCCGACCTGGTCAGGGCGGATGATGCGCGCCGGCAGCTTGCCTTCGGCGGGCGCGGTGCAGATTGCAATCTCGCAATCCGTTTCGGCCGTCAGCGACCACTCGGAGCGGGCGGGCACGTAGAGCGACCACGGATCAGGCTCGAACGGCGAGGAACGCCCGCCGATCGAGCCGAAATCCTGGCCTGCCGCTCCCACATGCGCACGCCCTGAGAGCATGACGATGCAGGCTTCCCGGTCCTCCGTCGGCTGTTTCAAGCTCTGCCCAACTTTGAGCTGGTAGACCTCGAACCCCACATAGGTCCAACCGGCGGAGGCCGGGGTGATGGAGTGAATGCGCCCGTTCGCGTCGGGCTTCGACGGTTTGACGAGAAGCTTGGACATCGTGAGCCTTCCTTACCGCAGTCCGGCTTCCTTGAGGAAGCGGGTGAGATTGGCATAACCCATCTTGGCGTAGGTGAGCGGATGAGCCTTCTTGGGATCCTGCTCCGCCTCGATCACCACCCAGCCCTGATAGCCGGGCAGTTCCTTGAACACGGACACGAAATCCACCATGCCGTCGCCCGGAACCGTGTAGACGCCTTCGATGACGGAATCGAGGAAGCTCCAGCCTTCGGCCTGCGATTTCTCCATCACGCTCCTGCGCACGTCCTTCGTATGCACGTGGCTGATGCGGCTGCGATAGCGGCGGGCGAGCGCCGCCGGGTCGGCGCCGCCCCAGGTGGCATGACCCGTATCGAGCAGCAGGTGGACGGCCTCGCCCGTGGAGCGCATGAAGGCATGGATATCGGCCTCCGATTCCACGATGGTTCCCATGTGGTGGTGATAGACCACACGCACGCCTTCCTGCAGGGTCCGCTCCGCCACCTGCGTGATGCGGCGTCCGAACTCGGCCCAGTCGCCTTCCTTCATGACGGGGCGCTGCGAGAGCGGCTTGGAGCGGTCGCCGTGGATGGCATTCGAGGTCTCGGCGAAGACCAGCACGTCCGATCCCATGCTTTTCAGGAGATCGAGATGCGGGCGCAGCGCCTTCATCTCTGCGTCGGCATCGCGGGTGAGGAGCTCCGCCGAGTACCAGCCCGAGACGCAGGCGAGGCCGAAGGGTGCAAGCGCCTTCTTCAGGGCCTCGGGCTCGCGCGGGAACTTGTTGCCGAGCTCCATCCCCTCGAAGCCGGCTTCCTTGGCTTCGGCCAGGCAGACCTCCAGCGGCGTCTCGCCGCCGAGCTCCGGCATGTCGTCGTTGGACCAGCCGATAGGGTTTGCCCCGATACGGATCGCCATCTGTCGTTATCCTTCTCTCATTTCATAAACGCGCAATCCGACCGGCGGAGCGATTCCCTTCCGCCGGGTCATGCTTTCATCAATCGCCCACGCGCTGCGCGGCGAGGGCCGCCTCGTAGGTCTCGCGTGCGGTTTTTACCTGCTCCCGCGCGGAGACTTCCGGCACCGCGACGTCCCACCAATGGCCGCCCTCGTCGGTGGACGCGAGAGGGTCGGTGTCGATGACGATCACGGTGCTGCGTTCGGCGCTCCGCGCCTTCCTGAGCGCATCCTCCAGTTCGGCGATGCTCTTCACCTTCAGCGATTGCGCGCCGAGGCTCGCCGCATGGGCCGCGAAGTCGATGTCGGGCAGGGTCACATGGTTCGTGTGCTGAAGGAGGTTGTTGAAGCTCTCGCCGCCCGTGGCGCGCTGCAGGCGGTTGATGCAGCCGAAACCGCGGTTGTCGAGCAGCACGACGGTGAGCTTCCGGCCAAGCATCACGGAGGTGGCGAGTTCGGAGTTCATCATGAGGTAGGAGCCGTCGCCCACCATCACGATGACCTCCCGCGAGGGATCGGCCATCTTCACGCCGAGGCCGCCGGCGATCTCGTATCCCATGCAGGAATAGCCGTATTCCATGTGGTAGCCGAGGGCGGCGCTCGCCTTCCAGTGCTTGTGCAACTCGCCCGGCAGGCCGCCCGCCGCGCAGACCACCACGTCGGTGGGCTGCGCGGTGCGCTGCACCGCGCCGATCACCTGCGCGTCGGAGGGAAGCTCCGCATTGGTCGGGTCGGTGAAGCGCGCCGCGACGTCGAACCAGCGCGCCTTCTCCTCGCGGCCCTTCGCAACCCAGGATTCCGGGGCCTTCCACTGGCCGAGCGCGCGGCTCAGTTCCTCGAGGCCCACCCGCGCATCCGACACGAGCGGCAGGGCATTGTGCTTCGTGGCGTCGAAGGCCTGGACGTTGAGGCCGACGATGCGGCGGTTCGGTTTCTTGAACAGGGCCCAGGAACCGGTGGTGAAATCCTGCAGGCGCGTTCCAACGGCGATCACCACGTCTGCCTCCTCCGCGAGGGCATTGGCGGCGCCCGTGCCGGTGACGCCCACGGAGCCGAGATTGGCCTCGTGGTCGAAGGGAAGGCTCGATTTGCCGGCCTGCGTCTCGCCGACAAAGAGACCGTGCTTTGCGGCGAAATCCGCCAGCGCCGTCTCGGCGCCCGAATAGAGCACGCCGCCTCCCGCCACGACGAACGGCTTCTTCGCGCTGCGGATGAGGGCGGCCGCGTCCGCGAGCTCCGCCTCGTCGGGGCGGATGCGGCGCGGCCGCCAGATGCGCTCGGCGAAGAAGCTCTCCGGATAATCGTAGGCCTCCGCCTGCGTGTCCTGGCAGAGCGCGAGCGTCACCGGTCCGCAATCGGCCGGATCCGTGAGCACGCTCATGGCGCGTTGCAGCGCGGGAATGATCTGCTCGGGACGGGCAATGCGGTCGAAGTAGCGGGAGACCGGCTTGAAGCAATCATTGGCCGAGACCGTCCCGTCCGAGAAGCTTTCGATCTGCTGCAGGACCGGATCGGGCCTGCGATTGGCGAAGACATCGCCGGGCAGGAGCAAGACGGGGATGCGGTTGACGTGAGCGACGGCTGCGGCCGTCACCATGTTCGTCGCGCCGGGGCCGATGGAGGTGGTGCAGGCCATCATGCGGCGGCGGCGCAACGCCTTGGCGAAGGCAATGGCCGCATGGGCCATGCCCTGCTCGTTATGGGCGCGGAAGGTGGGCAGCTTGTCCTGCACCCCGTGCAGCGCCTCGCCCATGCCCGCCACGTTGCCGTGTCCGAAGATGGCCCAGACGCCGCCGAACAGCGGCAGGACCTGTCCGTCGATCTCCGTTTTCTGCGCGGCGAGGAACCGGGCGACGGCTTGCGCCATGGTAAGGCGGATCGTGCTCATGGGCGTTTCTCTCAAAATGCGCCGGAATCGACGACGGCAGGGTTCTCAGGTTTTGCTATTCGTGAAAAGAGGGCGGAGCCGGCCGCCGGCTCCACCCTTCGTCTTACGCGGCCTTGGCTTGGCTCGACACGCGCTGCCAGGCATCCACGAGGCGCTGGAAGCGGCTCGCCATGTCGGCAATCGCGGCCTCGTCCGAGATCTCGCCTTTCAGCCATCTGCGGGCGGCATCGTTGAAGATGGTGCGACCCACGGCGAAGCCCTTCACCTGGGGTTCGCTGGCCGCCGCCCCGAAGGCGGCTTCGAGCTCGTCCTCCGGCGCTTCGAGCCCAAGCAGCACGATGCCGCGGCAATAGGGATCGTTTTTCGTGATCACGTCGCCGATGGCGCGCCAGGCCGCCTTGTCCTGCTGCGGCTCGAGCTTCCACCAGTCCGGCTTGATGCCGAGACCGTAGAGATGCTGGACGATGCCCGAGACAGTGTCGTTCTTCAGAGGGCCGTGCTTGCCCGCGATGATCTCGATCAGAAGCTCACGGCCGACGCGGCGCGCGGCGTCATGGATGCGCAGCAGCTCGCGTTCCTGGCGCGCCTTCAGCTCCGGCGGGTCGTCCGGATGGTAGAAGCACAGGCACTTGATGGTGTGGCCCACCGGCCATTCCGCGAGCTTGGCGCCGATGCTTCCGCCGCCCTCGAAATCGAGGGGGCGGGAGCCCGGCAGCTCCACCGGGCGGCCGATCCAGAACGGATGGTCGGCCGCGCGGAAGAGGGCCTCGCGGCCATAGGTGCCGTCGATCAGCATGCCGAAGCCCGGCCGGCCGCCGGCCACCTGCGCGGCGGCCCGCACGGCGAGCACCTTGAAGTCGGGAATGCGGTCGAGCGGAGCGCCAACCTCCTTGGCCATCACCTCCAGCTGCATGCGGTGGTCGATGGCGAGCGCCATGAGCGCGTCGGATCCGGGCCGGCGCGTCGTGGCCCAATGGATGTGGTTGAGGTCCTGGTCGAAACGCAGCGCCCTGTGGCGACTCCCCTCCTCGAGGAAATGCTGCAGTTCGGGGAAGGTCGGAATCTCGGGCGAGCAGAGCAGGCGCGACACCGCGAAGGCACCGCTCGCATTGGCATAGGCGCAGCAGGTCTCGAGCCTCTCATCCTTGAGCCAGCCGCGCAGGAACCCGGACAGGAACGCGTCGCCCGCGCCGAGCACGTTGTAGACCTCGACCGGGAAGCCGGGGCCCTTCACCCCATCTTCGAGGGAGGCCGGAATCTCGCCCGGGAACACCACGCAGCCCATGGGGCCGCGCTTGCACACGATGGTGGCTTTCGAGACCGCCCTGATGGCGCGGATTGCCGCAAGGGTATCTTCCGAGCCTCCCGCGATATGGAGCTCCTCCTCCGTGCCGACGACGAGATCGCAATCGGCAAGGATCGGCCTGAAGTGTTCGGTGACCGTCTCGGAGCGCACATAGCGCGACTCGCCCGCGCCATGGCCGAGAAGGCCCCAGAGATTGGGCCGGTAATCCACATCGAACACGACCTTGCGGCCATTCGCCCTGGCGATGCGGATCGCCTTCTTCTGCGCGGAGGCCGTGCCCTCCCGCGCGAAATGCGTGCCGGTGACCACGATGGCGGCCGCGGACGCGACGAAGGCTTCGTCGATGTCGTCCTCGTTCAGCGCCATGTCCGCGCAGTTGTCGCGATAGAAGATGAGCGGGAAGGATTCTTCGTCGCGCACACCGAGGATCGCAAGGGCGGTCAGGCGCTGCTTGTCGGTGACGATGCCCTGGGTGGAGACGCCCTCCCGCTCCATCTGCTCGCGGATGAAGCGTCCCATGGCCTCGTCGCCCACACGGGTGATCAGGCCCGATTTCAATCCGAGCCGCGCCGTGCCGATGGCGATATTCGCCGGGCACCCGCCGACGGCTTTCGAGAAGGAGGCCATGTCCTCCAGCCGACCACCGACCTGCTGGCCATACAAATCCACCGAGGCGCGGCCAATGGTGATCACATCCAGGGTCGGCTTCATGCTATTCCTCCCGCGGCCGGTCTTTGCCGGAAGTCGTGTCGAGACTGCGTTCTGGCGCTTGCAGTTATAGAACGTTTATTCTATTAGCATCTTACGCTGGAATATCAATTCCAAATTTGCCGGTAGCCGGCAAAGGATATCGGGGGAAACATGATCAGGATCGCCGTTTTGGGCGCAGGCCGCATCGGCCGCATTCACGGGCGCAACGCCGCCAGCCATCCCGACGCCCGCCTGGTGGCGGTCGCCGATCCGCACGCCCCCTCGGCGCAGGAGCTCGCGGCGGCCACGGGCGCGGAAGTCGCGGGGCTCGACGAGATCGTCGAGCGTCCCGACGTGGACGCCATCCTCATCTGCACGCCGACCACCACCCATGCCGACCTCATCGAGCGCGGCGCCAGGGCTGGCAAGGCGGTGTTCTGCGAGAAGCCGGTCGATCTCTCGAGCGCCCGGATCGAGGCCTGCCTCGCCACCGTCGAGAAGGCCGGCACGCCGCTGATGATCGGCTTCAACCGCCGCTTCGATCCGAATTTCGCGTCGCTGCGCCGCCGCCTCGCCGACGGCGAGGTGGGCGAGGTCGAGCTGGTGACGATCCTCTCCCGGGATCCCGGCCCCCCGCCGGTGAGCTACATCAAGACCTCCGGCGGCCTGTTCCGGGACATGATGATCCACGATCTCGACATGGCGCGCTTCCTGCTGCTCGGCGACGAGCCCGTGGAGGTGCACGCGGTCGGCTCGTCCCTCGTGGATCCGGCCATCGGCGAGGCCGGCGACGTGGACACCGCCGCCGTCATGCTGAAGACCGCCAAGGGCCGCATCGTGCAGATCTCCAATTCCCGCCGCGCCACCTATGGCTACGACCAGCGCATCGAGGTGCACGGCTCGAAGGGCATGATCCGCGCGGGCAACATCCACCGCACCACCGTCGAGGTGGCGAATGCCTCGGGCGTCACGGCCGATCCGGTCCAGGACTTCTTCCTGGAGCGCTACGCGGAAGCCTATCGCGACGAGCTCACCACGTTCCTGAACGCGATCCGCGACGGCAAGCCATGCGATCCCACCGGCCGCGACGGCCTGATGGCCCAGCGACTGGCGGATGCGGCGACCGAATCGGCACAGTCCGGAAAACCGGTGAAGGTGTAAGGGAAGGGCGCTTCGGCGCCCTTTTCAAGATCGGGGCTCAATCCTCCGCCCGCTTCTCGGCCGTGCCCACTGCGAGCGCCATGGCGAGCGCGAAGGAGGCCGACAGGGAGCGGAAGGCGCCGAAATCGGCCTCCGCCACCTCGAGCCATACATCCGCGCTGGAAACCAGCGGGCTGAAAGCCGAATCCGTGATCGCCACCACCGGGATGCCGGTGCGGGCGGCGGATGCCGCGAGGTCGGCGGTCACCGGCGCATAGGGCGTGAAGCTGATGGCGAGAACCGCGTCGCGCTGGGTGGCGGTGCCGAGTTGCTCCGCCCCGAGCTGCCCCACATGGTCGATCAGGATGGCGCGGACGCCGAGCTTGCCGAAGGCATAGGCGCAATAGGCCGCGATCGGGAACACCCGGCGCGCGCCGAGAAGATAGATCGTGTCGGCCCTGGCCAGGGTCTCGATGGCGCGGGAGAGCTCCTCCGGCCGCACCGAGCCGCGCATCTTCTCGAGGGAGATCGCCGCCGCGCCCGCAAAGCCCTCCAGCAGGGAGGCCGCATGGACATGGTCGCCCTCCAGGTCGCGCAGGACCTTCAGCCGCTCGCGGTAATCGGGAAAGCGCTCCCTCAGGCGGTCGCGGAAGATCTGCTGCAGATGGGAGAAGCCGTCATAGCCGAGGCTCTTGGCGAAGCGCACCAGGGTGGAGGGCTGCACGCCCGCATGCTCGGCGATGCCCGCCACCGTGCCGAAGGCCACCTCTTCCGGGTGCTCCAGGGCGAAGGCGGCGAGCTGCTTGAGGCGCTTGGGCATGGATTCGCGACGGCTGAGCAGCAGCGCCCGCAGACTTTCGTAGTCGCTTGGCAGTTCTCCGGAAGATTCTGCCACGTGGATGCTTTTCCCGATCTCCATGCTTTCTACCTTAAGCCTGAGATCGAGGACCTTGACACTGATCCTTGAAAAATGGAATGAATATTCCACTCTATAAACAAAAAGGTTCTGGCGTTCCATCTTGCGGACGACTGGAGCGGCGGAGGAGACATCTTAAAAGAGGGTGATTCGCACCCCTGTTCATCTGTTTCCTCTGCGGATTCATGCATGGCTCGAGGAGCCATGCCTTCGCCGCGCCCGGGCATCCGAGCGCAGCGCGCGAATGAGAACCCTTTTGGGAGGAAACACATGAAATCTTATCTGACCGGCCTCGTGGCCGCCGCGGCCCTGACCGTTGCGGCCGTCGCACCCGCCGCAGCCCAGCAAGGCAGCCGCATCATCGTCGTTACCCACGGCCAGGCGAACGACCCGTTCTGGTCGGTGGTCAAGAACGGCGTCGCCGAAGCCGGCAAGGACATGAACGTCCAGGTCGATTACCGCGCCCCCGAGACCTTCGACATGGTGGCCATGAGCCAGCTCATCGACGCCGCCGTGAACCAGAAGCCCGCGGGCCTCGTCGTGTCGATCCCCGACGCTTCGGCCCTCTCGGCCTCCATCCAGAAGGCGGTCGCCGCCGGGATCCCGGTGATCTCCATGAATTCCGGCTCCGACGTGTCGAAGAAGCTCGGCGCCATGCTCCATGTGGGCCAGGACGAGGTCGAGGCCGGGCGCGTCGCCGGCGCGAAGCTGAAGGAGATGGGCGGCAAGGTCGGCATCTGCGTGAACCAGGAGGTCGGCAACGTCTCCCTCGACCTGCGCTGCAAGGGCTTCACGGAAGGCTTCGGCGGGAAGGTGACCGTGCTGCCCGTATCGAACGACCCGACCGATGTCCGCGCCAAGGTGAAGGCGGCGCTCGCGGCCGACGGCACCGTCGATACGGTGCTGGCGCTCGGCGCGGGCACGGCGGGCGAGCCGAGCGTCGCGGCCGTGAAGGACGCCGGCAAGACCGGCGCCGTGCACGTGGCGACCTTCGACCTCTCGGCCGGCTTCCTCAAGTCGGTCGCGGCGGGCGAGGCGGCGTTTGCCATCGACCAGCAGCAATATCTCCAGGGCTATCTGCCGGTGACCTTCCTGGCCCTCAACGCGAAATACGGCCTGATGCCCGGCGGCAACGTGCCCTCCGGCCCGAACCTGATCACGAAGGAGAAGGCGAACCAGGTGATCGAGTTGTCGGCGAAGGGCATTCGCTGAGCCTCGCAGAAGCCCGCGCTCCTGAACGGATCGCGGGCTTCTTCTTTCACGGTTATTCGCATGGTTCCTTGATCCGCAAGGGAGGCTTCTCATGGTGAACACCACCCAGCCGACCGCCGACATGTCGGCGGCTCCTGCCGTCAAGGCGATTCAGGACGAGCGCCTGAAGGAGGTTTCCCTCCTGACGAAGATCATGCGCCGCCCGGAGCTCGGAGCCCTGGCGGGCCTGGTCCTGGTCACGATCTTCTTTCTGGCGACCGCCGATTCCTCCATGTTCACGCTCGCGGGGGTGATGAACATCCTCTCGCCCGCCGCCCAGCTCGGCATCCTGGCCATCGCGGCGGCGCTGCTCATGATCGGCGGCGAGTTCGATCTCTCCATCGGCTCCATGGTGGCCTTCACGGGCCTGGTCTTCGGCTCCTTCATCACCCTCACCGGATGGCCGCTGCTGCTCGCGATCGCGGCGACCTTCGTGGTCGCGGGTGTTCTCGGGGGCCTGAACGGGCAGATCGTCATCCGCACGCGGCTGCCGTCCTTCATCGTCACCCTGGCCTTTCTGTTCATCCTGCGCGGCCTGTCCCTCGTCGGCCTGAAATGGGCGACCGGCGGCTCCACTCAGATGCGCGGCATCGGCGGCGAGGGCGAGTCGGACCTGGTGCGCGAGATCTTCTCGGGCAACGCCCTCGAAGGCTTCTTCGCGTGGCTCGCGGCGAACGACCTGATCGCGAAGTTCCCGAACGGGACACCCACCGTCACGGGCGTTCCGGTGTCGATCCTCTGGTTCATCGGCTTCGCGCTCGTCGCCACCTGGCTCCTGCTGCGCACCCGGGCCGGCAATTGGATCTTCGCCGCCGGCGGCGATGCCAACGCGGCGCGCAATTCCGGCGTGCCGGTGGACCGGGTGAAGACCGCACTCTTCATGCTCACCGCCTGCGCGGCGGCTTTGGTGGCGATCCTCACCGTGCTCGACGCGGGCTCGACCGATGCGCGGCGCGGTTTCCAGAAGGAGTTCGAAGCGATCATCGCGGCGGTGATCGGCGGCTGCCTGCTCACGGGCGGCTACGGCTCCGCCATCGGGGCGTTCTTCGGCGCCATCATCTTCGGGATGGTGTCGATCGGCCTCACCTATACCCGCTTCGACTCGGACTGGTTCCAGGTTTTCCTCGGCGCCATGTTGCTGCTCGCCGTTCTCTTCAACAACTTCATCCGCCGGAAAGTCACGGGAGAGCGCTGATGGAAACGCAGGCTCCGCTCATCGAGATCCGCAACCTCGTCAAGCATTTCGGCTCGGTCATCGCCCTGTCGGGCGTGTCGCTCTCCGTCCATCGCGGCGAGGTGATGTGCCTGCTCGGCGACAACGGGGCGGGCAAGTCCACCCTCATCAAGACGCTCGCGGGCGTGCACAGGCCCACATCGGGCGATTTCCTGGTGGAGGGGCGGCCGGTGTCCTTCACCAGCCCGCGCGATGCGCTCGATGCGGGCATCGCCACGGTCTACCAGGATCTGGCGATGATCCCGCTCATGTCGGTGACGCGCAATTTCTTCATGGGCCGCGAGCCGGTGAAGGGCGTCTGGCCCTTCCGACGGGTGGATTTCGACCGCTGCGACGCGGTCACCCGCGAGGAGATGCGCAAGATCGGCATCGACGTGCGCGACCCGCACCAGGCGGTGGGCACCCTGTCGGGCGGCGAGCGCCAATGCGTGGCGATCGCCCGCGCGGTCTATTTCGGCGCCAAGGTGCTGATCCTCGACGAGCCGACCTCGGCGCTCGGCGTCGCGCAGACCTCCATGGTGCTCAAATACATCCACCAGGTGCGGCAGAAGGGGCTGGGCGTCATCTTCATCACGCACAACGTGCGCCACGCCTATGCGGTGGGCGACCGCTTCACGGTGCTCAACCGCGGCAAGACGCTCGGCACCTATGCGAAATCCGAGATCGCCATCGACGAACTGCAGAACCTCATGGCCGGCGGCAAGGAATTGCAAGCGGTGTCGGAGGAGCTGGGCGGGATGGTGTAACTCAAATGGTCATGAGAATAGGATAATCATGAGAGTAGGGCTCCACACCATCGAGTTCTTATCTCTTGCGTGGTGGTGTTTTGCACTCGGCGCAACATTTTTCTATAGCACCGATTTGCCGCGGCGCCCTCTCTTCACCATTTCTGATAGCTGTTATCTTACGAGTGACTGGTTCGAAATTGTCGAGTGCGGATCGAGCGGAGGCCGCAATCTTCTAGGCGGCCTCCTCACCTGGGCAATGCTCTGGACAAAAAACATCAAAGTACTGATGGATTTTGGAGGGGTGCCTGCGATCTTAATTTGGTCTGGCTCGGTTTATCTTGCATCCAGGTGTATCCTTCTCATGTCCTCAAACGTGTTCCGAAACTCGAGGACGCCAGTCGAATGACATCCCTTAACATCGGCCTCATCGGCACGGGCTACATGGGCAAGTGCCACGCGCTCGCCTGGAACGCGGTGGCGCCCGTGTTCGGCGACGTGCCGCGCCCGCGCCTTGCGATGCTGGCGGAGACCTCCCAGGACCTCGCGGACAGGAAAGCGCGCGAACTCGGCTTCGAGCGCGCGACGGGCGATTGGCGCAGGCTCGTCGACGATCCCGACATCGACGTGGTGTCGATCACAACGCCCAACGCCTTCCATCCCGACATGGCAATTGCCGCGCTGGAGGCCGGAAAGCACATCTGGTGCGAAAAGCCCATGGCCACCCGGCTGGAGGATGCGGAGCGCATGCTCGCCGCCGCCCGCGCTTCGGGCAAGGCCGCGGCGCTGGGCTACAACTACATCCAGAACCCGATGATGCGTCTCATCCGCCGCCTCCTCGACGAGGGAAAAATCGGCACGGTCAATCATGTCCGCATGGAGATGGACGAGGACTTCATGGCAAACCCGGACGACCTCTTCTTCTGGAAGAGCGAGGCGTCGTCCGGCCATGGCGCGCTCGACGATTTCGCCGTGCATCCCTTGAGCCTCCTACGGGTTCTGCTGGGCGGCGTGCGGCGCGTCTGCGCGCACATGGCGAAACCTTACGCGGATCGGCCCCTGCAGGGCGGCGGACGCCGCGCCGTCGAGACCTACGACATCGCGTCTGCGTTGATGGAGCTGGAGAGCGGCGCGTCGGGATTGCTCGCCGTCAACCGTTCCGCCTGGGGCCGCAAGGGCCGCATCGCCCTCCAGATCTTCGGCTCGAAGGGCACCATCGCGTTCGACCAGGAGCGCATGAACGAGGTGCAGCTCTACACGGCCGATGGACCGAAGGAGATTCAGGGCTTTCGCAGCATCCTGGCAGGCCCTTCACATCCACCCTACGACAGGTTCATCCCCGCGCCGGGGCACGGCCTGGGCTTCAACGATCTGAAAGTGATCGAATGCCGCGAGCTGATGCGGCGCATCGCGGGCGAGACGGCGCACCTGATCGAATTCGACGACGGCATCCGCATCGAGCGCACGGTTCACGCCATGGGGCGCAGCGCGCATGAGGGGCGGTGGGTGGAAGTGGAGGCTTGAAGGATCCCTCTTCGTCATCCCATCCTCTTCGTCATCTCCGGCCTTGGGCCGGGGATCCACGTCTTTGCACCGGCATGGTTCCCAAGACATGGATGGCCGGGTCAAGCCCGGCCATGACGAGCTGCACTTCACCGTCCTCCTCCGTCCTCATCCTGAGGAGCAGCCGTGAGGCTGCGTCTCGAAGGATGGTCCAGCGCATTCTGGAGACGCCCTCTCCTTCGAGACGGTCACTGCGTGACCTCCTCTGGATGAGGGCTGCGGGGATGAAACACGTTCGGCCATGACGAAGCGAATGGATGGTGCGCGGCTCAGGCCGCGTGCGCTCTCAGCACGTCGAGGAACGCATCCGCATAGCGGTCGAGCTTGGCCTGGCCGACGCCGTGGACCTCGCCGAAGGCGCGGGGTGTCGTCGGGCGCTTCGCCGCCATGTCGATGAGGCTGCGGTCGGAGAAGATCACATAGGCCGGCACGCCTTCCTCCTTGGCGAGCCGCGTGCGCAGCGCCTTGAGGTCGAGGAGCAGCGGATCGTCCGACGGAACCACCGATTCGGCCTCGATGCGCGCGCGCCTGCGGCGGCGGTCGGCGGGCTTCATGAGCACGTCGGAGCGCAGCTCGATGCGCTCCTGGCCCTTGAGCACCGCGACGCCCCTGTCGGTGAGAGTCCAGCGGCCGTATTCGGCGAGTTCCAGGCTGACCAGACCGGCGGCGTAGATCTGGCGCAGGAGCGAGCGCCATTCGTTCTTGGAGCGGTCCTTGCCCACCCCGAAGGTTTTCAGCTTGTCGTGGCCGAAGCGGAGGATCGCGTCCGTCTCGTCGCCCACGAGGATGCCGATGAGATGCTCCGTGCCGAAGCGCTCTCCGGTGCGCACGATGGCCGAGAGGATCTTCTGCGCCTCGATGGTGCCGTCGAAGGACATGACGCCGTCGATGCACAGGTCGCAATTGCCGCAAGGATCCGTGGTCTCGCCGAAATAGGCCAGCAGGGTCTGGCGGCGGCAGCGCGGCGCCTCGCACAGGGCCACGAGCGCGTTGAGCCGCTGGCGCTCCACGCGCTTCTGCTCGTCGGCCGCGTCGCTCTGCTCGATCTGCAGGCGGCGCAGGCGCATGTCGTCGAGGCCGTAGAGGGTGAGCGTGTCGGCGGGCGCGCCGTCGCGGCCCGCGCGGCCGATCTCCTGGTAATAGGCCTCGATGGATTTCGGCAGGGCCGCGTGCGCCACGAAGCGCACGTCCGGCTTGTCGATGCCCATGCCGAAGGCGACGGTGGCGACCATCACCACGCCGTCCTCCTGGAGGAAGATGTCCTGGTTCTTGGCGCGCTCGGCCTGATGCATGCCCGCATGATAGGGCATCGCCCGGTAGCCGGCCTGACAGAGGGAATCCGCGAGCCGCTCCGTGGCGTCGCGCGACGAGCAATAGACGATGCCGCTCTCGTGCCGGTGCTTGTCGAGGAACGAGAAGAGCTGGCGCCGCGCATGCTCCTTCGCCTGCATGGCGAGCCTCAGGTTCGGGCGGTCGAAGCCATGGATGAAGAGGCGCGGCTCGACCTCGAACAGGCGATGCATGATGTCGCCGCGCGTCGCCACGTCGGCGGTGGCGGTGAGCGCGATGGTCTGCACGTCGCCGAGCCGGCGGCGCACCTCGCCCAGCATGGCGTATTCGGGCCGGAAATCGTGCCCCCATTGGGAGACGCAATGGGCCTCGTCGATGGCCAGCAGGCTCACGCCGGAGCGGCCGAGCCATTCGGTGGTGCCGGTATTCGCCAGCCGCTCGGGGGAGGCGTAGAGGATGCGCATGCGCCCCTCGCGCACGGAATCCACCACGCGGCGGTTCTCCTCCGGGTCGTTGGCGGAGTTGAGGCTTCCGGCCTCGACGCCGAAATGGCGCAGGGCCGCCACCTGGTCGCGCATGAGGGCGATCAGCGGCGAGACCACCACGGTCAGGCCCTGCCGGGCGAGGGTCGGGAGCTGGTAGCACAGGGACTTGCCCGCGCCGGTGGGCATGATGGCGAGCACGTCCTCGCCGGCGAGCACGGCGCGCACGATCTCCTCCTGCCCTTCGCGGAAGGAGGGGAAGCCGAATACGTCGTGGAGAATCTTGCGCGGGTCGATCACGTATGCCGTGTGGCCGATGACGGATTCAAGGTCAATGCGGCATCGGGAATCCGCAAGTGGGCCAGCGCCCCGCGGGCGGCCGCGAGTCCGGTCGCGAAGGTGGCCTGGAGCAGGTAGCCGCCGGTCGGGGCCTCCCAGTCCAGCATCTCGCCGGCCGCGAAAACCCCGGGCAGGCGCCTGAGCATGAGATGCCCGTCCGTCTCTGAGAAGGGGATGCCGCCGGCGGTGGAAATGGCCCGCTCCAGGGGCTTCATGCCCGTCAGCGTCAGGGGCACGGCCTTGACCAGCCGGGCCAGCGCCTCGGGCTCCTCCGGCAGCCGGGGCGTCGATTCGCGCAGCAGCGCGATGGCGAGGGGGCTCAGGCCCGCCGCCTTGCGCAGGAAGGTGGAGGCGGATTGTCCCTTGCGGGGGGCGCTCAGGCGCGCCGCAAGGGCGTCCAGGGAAAAATCGGGCCGCAGGTCGAGGAGCAGGGTGGCATGGCCCTGCCGCGCGACGGCCTCGCGCAGCCGGCCCGAGAGGGCATAGATTGCCCCGCCTTCGAGGCCGTCCGCCGTGACGACCGCCTCGCCCCGCACGGTCGCGTCCCCGAAGGTCAAGGCGATGCGCTTCAGGGGCTCGCCCTCGAAGCGGCTGCGGATCACCTCGGACCAGGCGAGGGTAAAGCCCATATTGGCGGGGCGCAGGGGCGCGACGGGGATGCCCCTGTCTTGAAGGATGCCGACCCAGGACCCGTCCGAGCCGAGCCGCGGCCAGCTCGCTCCCCCGAGAGCCAGGAGGGTGGCATCCGGCCGGGACGTGACGGTCCGGCCCGCGGCATCCGCGAACACGAGGGCGCCGCCGGCGTCCCAGCCCCGCCAGGCATGGCGCAGGGCGAAGCGCACGCCGAGGCCCTCCAGCCGCGCCAGCCAGGCCCGGAGCAGGGGAGAGGCCTTGAAGGCCCTGGGGAAGACCCGACCGCTCGACCCCACGAAGGTCTCCTGGCCCAGGCCCTCGCACCAGTCCCGCAGGTCCTCCGGGCGGAAGGCCTCGATCAGGGGGCGCAACACGGGTTCGGCCTCGGCATAGCGGGACAGGAAGCGCTCGAGATCCTCGGAATGGGTCAGGTTCAGGCCACCCCGGCCCGCCATGAGGAACTTGCGCCCGGCGGAGGGCATCCGGTCGTAGACCGTGACCGCCACCCCGGCGCGCGCGAGGGTTTCCGCCGCGATCAGGCCGGCAGGGCCAGCGCCGATGACGGCGACCTGAGGAGAGGGGGAAGGCAGGGACATGCGCTCAGCTGACGCGGAAGGGGAGAGGGGAACCGTCTGGACCCTGGCGCCGCACCATGGCATTCAGCGCATCGGGTCATGGCCTTGCACATGACCGCCACAGCAGCTTTTTTCAAGAGGAGCGGCGCCTCAAGCCGCCTCAAAGGGGAATCCCGATGCGTGTTCTAGTCTCCTGCGCCCTGATCGTCCTGGCGCTCGCGGGCTGCGCCGGCGATGCGTCGCTCACCGGCCGGGATACCGTTCTCTCGAGCTCCACCAGCGACGCGGCCGCCGCCGCCAGGCTGATTTCCGCCTATCGCGTCTCCAAGGGCCTGAGCCCGGTGACCGTCGATCCCAAGCTCAACGAGGCGGCCGAATACCAGGCCCGGCTCGTGGCCGCGGCGGGCAAGCTCAGCCACGGCAATTTCGCGAGCCGCATGGATAAGTTCGGGGTCATGGGCTACTCGGCCGAGAACCTGTCCGCCGGCTCCCAGACGGTCGACGGAGCCATCGGCCGCTGGAAGTCCTCCCCCGGCCATAACGGGAACCTGCTGATGCCCCAGGCCCGCCGGATCGGCCTCGCCCGGGCCGACGCCGACAACCGCTACGGCCGCTACTGGGCCCTCGTTCTCGGGCAATAGGGGCGGGGCACAAAGAAGGCCTTTCGTGCGTTAGAGCAGGGTCCCTCTTACGCACATTCTCCATGACCCATCAGCAAATGCTCTCTTTCGCCGTCGTCGCCGGGATGATGGCGCTCTTCGTCTGGGGGCGGTTCCGGTACGACCTCGTGGCCGTGATGGCGCTGCTGGTGGCGGTGCTCGTCGGCATCGTCCCGGCCGACAAGGCCTTCTCGGGCTTCAGCGACGACATCGTCATCATCGTGGCCAGCGCCCTCCTGGTCAGCGCGGCGGTGGCCAAATCCGGCGTTCTCGAGGTAGCCCTCAACCGGGCCGCGCCCTATCTGCGCAGCGAGCAGAGCCAGGTGATCGTGCTGGTCGCGTCCGTGACCGTCCTGTCCGCCTTCGTGAAGAATATCGGCGCGCTGGCGATGATGATCCCCGTCGCGTTCCAGATCGCGCGGCGCACCAACACGCTGCCTTCCAGTTTCCTCATGCCCATGGCCTTCGGGTCGCTCCTCGGAGGCATCGTCACGCTCGTGGGCACCTCTCCCAACATCATCGTGTCGCGGATGCGGGGCGAGTTGCTGGGCGAGCCCTTCGGCATGTTCGACTTCACGCCGGTCGGCGTCGGCATCGCGCTGGCGGGCGTGGTGTTTCTCGCCTTCGGCTACCGCCTTCTGCCGCAGGGCCGCAAGGGGGCCGCCTCCCTCGACGAGGCGCTCAACATCAAGGACTACATTACGGAAGCGCGCGTCACCGCCGAATCCGACGTGGTGGGGCAGACGGTGGCGGATCTGCACAGGCTCGCCAACGGCGACGTGAAGGTGGCCGCCATCATCCGCAACGAGACCCGCAGCTCGAGCCCGCTCCCGGACATGAGGCTGCGCGAGAACGACCTCCTCATGCTGGAGGGAGAATCGGAATCGCTCGAGAGCACCGTGGCCCGCGCCGGTCTCAGGCTCAGCCGCGAGCATCGCCTGCCGGAAATGGACGAGGCCACGGACGAGATCGGGGTGATCGAGGCGATCGTCGGCCCGAGCTCGGTGCTCACGGGCCTCTCCGCGGAGCGCATCGGCCTCTACGAGCGCTTCGGCGTGAACCTGATCGCGGTGAGCCGCAGCGGCGAGCGCTTCAAGGAGCGGCTGCGCACCATCACCCTGCGGGCGGGCGACGTCCTCGTGCTTCAGGGCAATCTCAAGCGGCTGCCCGATACCCTGCGCGACCTCGGCTGCCTCCCCCTGGCCGAGCGCGAGATCCGCCTCGGCAATGCCCGCCGGAGCATCCTGCCGGTCGCCATTCTGGCCGTCACGATGGCGCTGGTCGCCTTCGACGTGCTGCCCGTGTCCATCGCGTTCTTCGGCGCGGGCGTCCTGCTCGCCCTGTTCGGCTCGCTCACCCTGCGCGAAGCCTACGAGACCATCGAGTGGCCCATCATCGTCATGCTCGGCGCTTTGATTCCGGTCAGCGAATCCATCCGCACCACGGGCGGCACGGATCTGATCGCGGGCTGGCTGTCGTCCATGGCGAGCATGCTGCCGCCCACGGGCGCGCTGGTGCTCATCATGGTGGCCGCCATGGCGGTGACGCCGTTCCTCAACAACGCCGCGACCGTGCTCGTGATGGCCCCCATCGCGGCGAGCTTCGCAACGCAGCTCGGCTTCAGGCCAGACGCGTTCCTGATGGCGGTGGCCATCGGCGCGGCCTGCGACTTCCTCACGCCCATCGGGCACCAGTGCAACACGCTCGTCATGGGCCCGGGCGGCTATCGTTTCGGCGATTACTGGCGGCTCGGCCTGCCGCTCTCGATCATCGTGGTGGTGGTGGGAACGCCGCTCATCATGTTCTTCTGGCCGCTCCGCTAGAGCATCGTGCGGACCCAGCGGGCCGCGCGAGCGAAAAGTGGATCCGGTTTTC
>Ga0182742_1002680_pt1 | contig 19249 bp, 11 predicted proteins | sample eDN5th37CBELigMG_FD_128880 | JGI IMG/M metagenome (GOLD analysis project Ga0182742, IMG submission 128880) | Enriched Miracle-Growth compost microbial communities from Emeryville, California, USA - eDNA 5th pass 37_C BE-Lig MG (version 2)... ... | reverse complement strand
GGATGGCGCCCGGCGCGCGGCCGATCGTGCTCGGGCACGAGGGCGCGGGGGTCGTCGAGGCGCTCGGGCCGGTCGGCGACGGCGTCTCCTCGCCGCAGCTGGCGGTCGGGGACCATGTCGTGCTGAGCTTCGACCACTGCGGCGCGTGCCGCCACTGTCGCGCGGGCTTCCCGTCGTACTGCGTCGAGTACGACGCGCGGAATTTCGGCGGGGCACGAGCGGACGGCTCGACGGCCTTCCGGCTCGATGGCGCACCGGTCGGCTCGCACTTCTTCGGGCAGAGCTCCTTCGCCGATCGGACGAATGCGGCCCTCGCCTCCGTCATCCCGGTCCCGCGGGACCTGCCGTTCGAACTGCTCGCACCGCTGGGCTGCGGGGTGCTGACGGGGGCGGGCGCGGTGTGGCACGCGCTCGAGGCCCAGCCGGGCAGCTCGTTCGCCGCCTTCGGCGCGGGCGCGGTCGGGCTCTCCGCCGTGATGGCGGCCGTCGTCGCCGGCTGCGACACGATCATCGCCGTCGACCGGCACCCCGCGCGGCTCGAGCTCGCCGCCGAGCTCGGCGCGACGCACATCGTCGACACGAGTCAGGAGGACGCCGAGGCGCGGATCCTCGACCTCACTCGCGGCGGGGTCGACCGGGCGCTCGACACGACGGGGGTCCCCGCCGTCTTCACGACGATGCTCCGCTCCCTCGGGATCCGGGGCCGCGCCGCGGGGGTCGCGGGGGCGCCGAGCGTCGATTTCCCGACGCAGCACCTGCTGCTGCGGGGCGCCGGCGCGACGATGCTCGTGCAGGGCGATGCTCGGCCGCGCGAGATCGTGCCCCGGCTCATGCAGCTGTGGCAGGCCGGCCGATTTCCGCTCGAGCGCCTCGTGCGGACCTATCCGGTGGCGGCGATCAACGACGCCGTCGCCGACTCGGCAAGCGGGGCGACGATCAAGCCCGTGCTCGTGCGCTGAGCGGGCCGGGCGCCCCTGGTGTTCGGGGTCCGGGGCCCAGGGGTCGCACCTGGGGCGGCACCGCGCGGCGCGGGCCTCAGGCCCCGCGCCGCCGCGCGAGCATGAGCCCGCCGGCCGCCGCCCCGCCGAGGACGAGTGCACCGCCAAGGGCGATCGCGACCCAGGCCAGCGGCGGGAGCCCGGCGGCCTCTGGCGCAGGCGCGGCCGTACCGTCATCCTCGTGGACGCCCCCGCCGTCCTCGAAGCGCTCGCTCGGCCACCGCTCGGGGTCGAGGACGAAGCCGCGCTCGGCGTCCTGCGCCCGGGCCGCCGGCGACGGGGTGCCGTCTGACACCGCCGACGCGCCGCCGACGCTCCCAGCGCCCCCAGTGCCGTCGGCACCACCGGTGCCCCCGGACTCCCCGTCGCCCGATCCCCCCGGCCCCCCCGACTCGCCGCCAGGCTCACCCTCTGGGCCCACGGCGGCGGCGATCGTCACGGGCTTCACGACGAGGAGCGGATCGCCGCCGCTCCCGGTGCCGCGGAGCACGACCGTCTGACTGCCGGTGCCGATCCCGGCGGGCACCGGCACCCCGCCCGAGACCGTCCCGCCGCTGGGGGTCAGCGTCGTTGCGACGACGCCACCGACCTCGACGCGGACCGGTCCGGCGAACCCGGCGCCGGCGACCGGGATCGGCCGGTCGAGCGGGATCGGATCGCTCGCGGCGAGCTCCGGCGCGAGCGTGACCCGGACGGGGAAGCTCGAGGTGACGACACGGTCCGCGGCGTCCCGAGCCGTGCAGGTGACATCGGTCGTGCCGAGCCGGTAGATGCCGGTGCCGTCCGGCGCACAGTCGAGGACCGCCCCGATCTCGGAGGTGACGGTCGGCGAGGCGAAGGGCGCCCGCGTGCCGGTGAAGCCCGCCGCCGGCGCCGCGGCGATGACGTCGACGGCACCGGGTGCGTCGATCACCGGGGCGGGCGAGGCGGGTGCCGCGGTGAGGTCGATGTCATAGGCGCCGTACGGGCCGAAGACGACGCAGTTGCCCGCAAGGTCGCAGACTTCGCGGGAGTTGGTCGCTACTCCGGTGGCCGCGGTCCCTGGCACGACCGCGGTGCGCAGCACGAAGTCGAGCGTCGCGCCGGTGGCGAGCCCCGAGTGGTCGTCGCTCGCGGTGCAGGCGATCGTCACGTTGAAGTCGTAGGCGCCGTCGACCGGCCCGACGCAGCTGACCCTCGGGTCGACCCGGTCGATGCGCACCGGCATCGGCAGCGGGACCGCAGTGCAGTTGCCGACGGCGTCGCAGATCTCCGGCTTCGGCGCGACGAAGGCGACGGTCTCGCTCGCCGTGCCGGTGAACGCGGTCGTCAGCACGAATGCGGCGTCTGCCGGATCGACAAGCCCACTCCCGCCATCGCTCGCGGTGCACGCCACCGTCGTGTCGGCGCGGAGCCAGCCGGTGGGCGCGGCCGCACAGGTGACGGTGGGGGCGAGGTCATCGAGGCCGACGCCCGCGAGCGCGGGGAGTCCGGCGCAATTGCCCGCCGCGTCGCAGACGCTCCGGGGCTCGGGGCGCAGGCCGGTGGACTGGGTGCCCGCGGGGATGGTGAGCTCGACGGCGAAGGCCGCGTCAGCACCCGGGTCGGCGAGCCCGGAGGCCCCGGCCTGGTCGGTGGCGGTGCAGCGCAGCGAGAGGCTCGTGCCCGCGGTCCACGCCGGGAGCGGGTCGCAGGCGACGAGGGGGGCCGCCCGGTCGATCCGGATCCCGGTGAGCTGTGGGAGGGTCGCGCAGTTGCCGACCGCATCGCAGACCCGGGTGACGGCGGAGGCGGCAGCCGGGTCGACGGTGCCGGGGGGGACGCTCGTGGTGATGGTCGTCGTCGCCTGCGCCGCGTTGGCGAGACCGGACCCGGCGTCGGTGATCGCGCAGTCGACATGCACGTCGTCGCGGAACCAGCCGCTCGGCGGCACCACATACCCCTGGCAGTCGACGACCGGCGCCTTCCGGTCGAGCTTCGCGGCGGCGACCGCCGGCACGCTGATGCAGTTGCCGACGGCATCGCAGATGTCCGGGTGCCCGGTGTAGGCGACCGCGGGGTCCTCCGCCGGGGTCGTCGCGTCGAGGGTCGCGACGCGCTGGAATGCCGCGTCGGCTGCCTCGGCGAGGCCACTCGCGGCGTCGCTCGCGGCGCAGGCGATGGTGCTCGTCACGGTGCCGTCCGGCGGGGTGGCGTCGACGCCGTAGAGCCAGCCGGTCGGCACGGCGTCGCAGCCGAGCACGGGGGGCGCGTTGTCGATCTGCACCGAGGTGCCGACGCCGACCTGCACGCAGTTGTCAGCGAGGTCGCAGACGAGCCGCGCCTCGGGGTACACACTCGCGGAAGCGGTGCCCGCCGGGGCTGAGACGGTGAGCGTCACGGTCGCCGTCGTCGCGGTGACGACCTCGAACCATTCGGTCTCGGGGTCGAGGAGGCCACCGGGGTCCTCGACGGTGCAGTCGATGACGACGGGGGTCTCGGTCGCGCCCGCCCAGGTCCGCGCCCAGTCGGTGCTCCCCGTCGCGACGTCGCTCGCGCAGGACCAGGTCGGCGCCGCGAGATCGGGCGGCAGGATGCCGCTGATGTCGCCGAGCAGGGTGAAGGGTCCGTCGCCGACGACCCGGAGCAGCAGCACCTCGCCCGCGTTCCCGGTGAGGCCCGCGACCCCGCCCGCGACGAGGTCGTCACGCGGCGCGAACACGCTCGGGTCGAACTGGCCCACGGCCTCGCTGTCCGGCGGAGTCCAGCCGCCGGCGTCCGGTGGCAGCTCGTCGAGCGAGGAATCGACGACGACACCCTCACTGTCGGCCGCTGCGGGGTCCAGCCGCTGGAAGGCCTCGAGGTCCACCGCGCCGCTGCCGACCGTGACGTCGAGGCGGCCGTCGTCCTGCGGGACGACCCAGGAGTACCAGACCGAGCCGGTGGCGCTCCCCGCGGGCGGTTCATCGGCCTCCAGGGTCGACAGCGCCGCCGTGCCCGACGCGAGCGCGACGTCGACCCCGTCGAGGTTGCCGTTGACGACGAGGTCGAGCGACTCGGCGTTGACGAGATCGTCGTTGGGCGGCCCACCGGGGGTCGGCTGCCAGATCGACATGAGGAATGCGCCGGGCGAGGCCGTCTCGACGCCGATATAGAAGTACTCACCGGGTGCGAGCTCGGCGAGGTCGAACTCGTACGCACCCGTCGCCGGGGTGCTGGCCGTCGGGACGAGCGGGGCGCTCAGGTCAGCCTGCGTCGCGGTCTCGGGGCCGACACGAAGCTGCACGGTGGCGGGCACCCCGGTGCCGCTGTCGTAGAGCAGGTAGGCCGTGCCGGGGAGCGAGGCCGCGTCCGCCGCATTCGTCCGCCACCGGTACCACAGCACCTGGCCGACCGTCGCGCCATCGCCCTGCACTCCGGACATCCCGGTCGTGTCGCCCTGGAGCACCCCGGTGCCGATGTCGAGCGGGAACGCGTCGGCGACGGCGGCATTCGCATTCGTCGCCCCGTCGGACAGTGCCCGCTGCGGCTGCACGAGCACGACGACGACGGCCGCCGCGGCGACGAGCGCACCGACGACGGCCAGCACGATCCACCGCCAGGCGGTCGTACGCTTCGTGGTCTGGGTCGTCGTCATTGCTGGTGTCCGGTCATGTCGTGTAGAGGCGCGAGGGCGGTTCGTAGCAGCCGCCGATCGTCCACCTCTTGATGAGTTTGAACGACTTCGAGCCGCAGAACTTCACGGGATTGAGTTTGAAGGACGCATTCGTCGTCCAGTTATTGCAGCTCTTCTCGGTGCCGGCCTTGGCACAGCCGTGCACCTTGAATTTGGCCGCCCCGGCGACGTAGAGCCCCGCCTTCGAGAAGGTCACTGCCTCGGCGCACTTGCCCTTCTTGTCGACCGAGACGCAGACCGAGCCGGGCCCGCTCGCGATGCCGAGCGTGACGAAGATGTCCCGGACCACGAAGTCGCCGCTGAGCCCGACACCGAGGTACGTGAGATTGACGCCCTTTTTCACCGTCGGCAGCGACACCTTGGCGGCCGCGACGAATCTGTCCATCGACACGAGCGACGCCGCGACGTACATCCCGCTCCATACCTCGGCCCTGGCCTCGCCACTCCACTGGCCGCCCTGGTGACAGACCTTCGCGGTGCCCTTGACCTCGACGATCTTCGCGTCCCCCGTGACGCAGAAGTCGCCATTGGCCGACAGCGTGCCGCTGCCGCTGAGCCGCACGAGCCCCGCGAGGTCCCCGCCGAACTGGAGTGAGGCGGTGAGCGTCGGCTTGCCGAATTCGAGCCGTGGCGGGAGCCCGGGGACGAGTTTGAGCGAGGGCACATACTGGAAGCTGAGCGTCGCCGTGGCGAGCGTCGAGCCGAAGAGCCGCATCGACGCCTCGCCACGGAGGTCGAACTGGAGGCCGTCCTGCCACCAGAGCTCACCGGTCAGCGCGGCCGTCACCGGCCCGGCGCGGAGGTCCCCGGCGAGCGTGAACCACTCGTCGTCCGGCGACTGCCCCATGTCGAACTCGATGTCCGTGACCCGATAGCCCGCGATGCTCGCGCTGCCGACCCCGGACAGCGACCAGGCGTAGCCGGCGCCGGACTTCGCGAAGTCGCCCGCGAGCCGCACGCTCGACTGGATCGGCGCGTTCACGTCGCGCAGCAGCGCGAGCTCCGCTTCGGCGCTCGCCCACGCCGAGGCGCCGATCTTGCCGAGGTCGACGTCGAGCCGCGCCCCGAAGCCGCCGAGCAGCGACGCGTTCGCCGTGCCACGCATCCGGAAGTCGCCGTTGCTGACGACGACGGGGCTGCCCGCCGCATTCGTATCGGTGACGAGGCCGGCGGCGACGCGCGGGCCGTAATAGAAGTGCGCGTCGGTGATCTTCGCCGTGATCGCGCTCGTCAGCTGCACGCTCGCGACGGGGATCGCGAGCCCGGTGCCGTCGACCCGGCCGTCGAAGGTCGCCTCGAGGCCCGCGCCCGGCACGACGAGCGAGCCGCTCAGGCCCAGTCGCACGGGGTCGAGGGTGCCCGGCCGGACCGACACTCGCAGGCACGGGCCGTTCGTCGGGAATGCGGGCGGGGCGGCGCCGTCGGGGAGGATGCCGCTCACGTCGCCGCAGCCGACGCCGGTGATCGTCGTCCCCCCAACGTGGAGCGGCTCGGAGGCGCCGACGAGGTCGTAGCCCTTGAGGCCGGTCGAGTCGAGGTCGACGGCGCCGATGACCGAGACTTCATGGCCGAAGATGCCGACCGTCGCGCTCATCCCGTAGGCGAAGGCGGCCGGTGGCACGCGGAGCCCGAGCTCGACGGGCAGCTCGCGATGCGACCAGATCTCGACGTCGTGCACCGTCGCGACGCCGCCGATGCTGATGTCCTCAAGGGAGGCGCTGAAGTCGAGCAGCAGGTAGCCGTCGGCGGCGCCGTCCGCGAACGGGCGGACCGGCGGGGAGGCTGCCGGGGCGGCGGGTCCTGGGTCTGGTGGAGCGGCACCGGAGGGCACGACCGTCGACGTCATCGCCCTCGCCGGGACGAACCGGTCGGGGGGCGGGCCGGTGCCGACCTCGGCACTGAGCAGCAGCTCGACCATGCCGTCGCCGCCGGAGCCGCGCGGCGCGGTGAAGTGGAAGGACGCCATGGGATCGAGCCCGTCGAGCGCGAAGGCGAGCCGCGCTTGCGTCATCGTCACGCCGCCGATCGACCACGCGCCGACGCCGATGTCGGCGGACATCTTCACGCCCCAGAGGTCGGCGTTCGCAGCGATGTCGAGGTCGAGGCCGAAGACCTCCATCGCGAACTCGAGCGTGACGCCCCAGGGATACACGCGATCGCCGATCGTGCCGCCGAAGGGCGAGACGATGAGGCGGGCGCCGTCGATCGCGATGACGTCCGCGACCTCACCCCCGGCGACCTTGAGCGGCTTCATGAAGGTGTTGCCGTCGACGATGCCGAGCTGCCAGTCCCAGATCGGCGACTGCTTGCTGAATCGGGTCGACATGACGATCGGCTCATCGCCGACGATGCCGAGCGCCTGCTCGATGATGAGGGGGAGTCCGACGATCTCGGCGCGGAACGCCCAGTCGATCCAGGACTGGTAGGCCCCGGAGGTCGACACGATGTCCCGCTCGAGGGTGATGCCGCCCTGCAGGATGACGTCGCCGACGTCGAGGCCGGGCACCCCGAAGGCGTCGAGCCACGGATCGCCGGTCTTCTGGATGAAGGCCTGGAAGGTGTGCTCCTTGATGTAGTTCGTCCCGAAGGTGACGCCGATGCCGACGTCGAGTCTCGAGCGGTCGTCGGGTGAGCCCTCGCGACCGTTGCTCATGACGTGGAGCAGATTCGGCAGTGTCACCTCGCCGTCCGAGATGAGCTGCAGCATGAGCGGGGTGTAGATGAGGCGTACCCCGGTCATCTGCACCTCGAGACCGGAGGATGAGTCGCTGAACAGCGTGCTCGCCCCGCCGGAGAGGTAGATGGTGCCGCGCGGCACCGCGGTGATCGGCGTGATCATCGGCATCGTGCCGGCCATGCGCAGCCCGATGCCGCTGACGAGCTCGCAGAAGCCCGCGTCGACGCGGTAGCTCGCCACGGCGCTGAAGCCGGCGGTGACGGGAATGTCCTCATGACGCGTCGGCGTGCCGGTGCAGACATCGGGGTCGTGGTCGGAGCCGCGATCGAGCCGGAACCCGGGGATGTCGGACAGCGAGGACAGCTCGTCCGGGGTGTAGAGCAGGTAGCCGTCGTCGCCGTAGTAGAGCGAGATGTCCGACATCGAGGTCTCGATCCACAGCGCGAACCGAGTCGCGCCGTACCCCGGGTCGTCCATCCCCGGGACCCACACCGCCATGGTCGCGGGACCGTCGGCACCCTGCGACTGCGCGGTGCCGACGAACTCGTGGCGTTCCTTCGCGTCCCCGTCGCCGGGCGTCCGACTCGAGTAGAAGGACACGTCGCGGAAGGTGAGCGTCTTCGGCACGTCCTTGATGTCCATGCGCGCGATGGGCACCGCATTCGTCAGATTCCATCCGACGCCGGCGACGACGCAGCCCTCGATGTCGAAGCGCAGGTTGCTCTCGACGGTGTCGCGGCCGTACCAGTCGATGTCGGCGACGGCGCGGAGCGCGAGGATGACCGCATCGGCCGGTGCCTCCGCCGCGACGGCGCAGCCCGGCGGCGCGGTGTCGACGATGGTGAGGTGGATCCGGCTCAGGGTGAGCGGATCGTGCGCCCAGAGCGTGTCGGCGTCCGGCTCGCCCTCTGGTGCCGGCTCGTCGGGTCGCGGGATCGCGAGCGGGTGGACGATCTGCGTGCCGACGCCGAAGACGCCGGCCTCGACGTCGATCGGTCCATTCGCGACCCAGCCCTCCAGGTCGAGCCCGGGCGCGATGCGCCACGGGGCGGTGATCGGCAGGTTGTACATGGGTGTCGGCACCACGGGGTCGATCGTCGGCGTCGGCACCGGGCCGAGGCTCACCGTGCTGCTCGTCGTGCTCGGGGCACCGGTCGGGCCGGTGAGCCCGTCCGTCGCGGTGAGCCCGAGGTCGAGCTGCGTCACCGCGGTCGGCCACACGAACTCGAGCAGCTGGACGGTCGGGGTCGACTCCGGCAGTGCGGTGAAGACGACGCCGGCGGACTTCGGGGCGCTGAGCCAGGGCGTCAGCGTCACCCGATCGCCGTCCGCGTCGGAGACCGTCACCCGCAGCCGCAGCGGCGTCCCGGCCGCCTGCGGCGTCGCGAGGTCGGGCAGCGCCACCCACGAGGAGCCGTCGTGGCTGAGCAGCTCGACGGCCTCGATCACCGGCACCGAGTTCCCCGCGCCCGAGACGGTAACGGTCGTGACCGCGTCGGCGACGACCAGGCCGTCGGTGACGAGGAGCCGCAGCGACACCTCGGCGCCGTCGCGCGCCTGCGGGGCGAGGAACGTCGCGTCCGCCCCGAACCAGTGGTCGACGCCGGCGGTGAAGCCGCCCGCCAGGCACTCCGCCGGTGACCCCGCCGGGAAGGCCGGCAGCCCATCTGCGCCGGGGGCGACCGCCGCGTCACCCCCGCCCTCGACCCAGGTCACCGCCGGTCCACCCAGCTGCACCCAGCAGTAGGCGACCGGGGCGCTGCGTGCGCCGGTGACCGTGCCGGCCAGTCGCACCGTCGTCGGGACGATCTCCGGATCGCCGCCGGAGCCCTTGACGACGACCGTCGGCTCGACCGACTGCGGCGCCCCCGCATCGGCGAGGAATGCGATGCCCTCGACGAGCGCGGTGCTCGGCTCGAGCAGCGCCCCCGTCCCCCCGGCCGCGAGCGCCGCGACGATCGCCGCCGAGTCCGAGCCCGTCACGAACCCGGCCGCAAAGCCGAGCTCCCCCTCGACGTGCCGCGCCGTCTCGAAGGCCACCTCGACAGCGACGCTCGCCCCCTGCGGCACCGGCATCGTCGTCGTGCAGACGACGGCATCGCCCGCACCGGGGAAGGGCCCTGCCGCGGCGGCGAGGAGGCGGCATTCGCCCCACTCCGGCACGGTCGTCGCGCCGAAGCCCTGCAGGGCGACCGACACACCGGTCGCCGCCACCGCGTCCGGCAGCAGCGCGGCGAAGCTCCGGGCCGCCGCGGGGCCGGCCGCCGGATCGCCGGCGAGCGTGATCGTCGCGCTCGACGACTGGCCGCCGCGCAGCGGGGTGTGCCGGGGCTGGATGGTGAGCGAGGACGAGGCCGGCACCGGCAGCGGGGCGACCTCGACCAGGGCCTCCACGGGCTCACCCACGATGCCGTCGTGTGCGGCCTGCGCCTGCACCTGCCAGCGCCCGGCCGCGGCGAGCGCCTCGGGCAGCGGCTCGGTCGTGAGCAGCGGGCCGACGACCGTCGCACCGGGGCGCAGCACCCGGTTCGTCGTCGACGTGCAGTCGACGGTCGTCCCCGTCTGCGCGCAGTCCCATCCGGGAGGCGCCGCGGTGAGGTCGAGGTCGACGCCGCTCGGCAGGCGCAGCACGAAGCCGAGCGGGGCGCTGCGGGAGTCGCCCCCCGCATTCGTCACCTCGGGGCGGAACGCACTGCGACCTGCGGGCAGCGCCGCCGGGTCGCTGACCGTGACCGCGACGAGCAGCGACGGTGCCGCGCCGAGGCCGGGCGTGCCGGTGAGGCGGGCCTCGGCGGAGACGGTGCCGTAGGCGTCCTCGGCGGTCGCAGTCAGCCCGATCGGCAGCGCCTCGCGGATGCCCGCGGACCAGAGCGTGTCCGGCGTGAGGAGCGGGACGACGAGCTCCGGGGCGACCGCCCCCGGCAGCAGCGCGCCGCCGAGGAGGTACCCGGCGTTGGCGGCACAGCGCACGTCGGCGCCCGGAGCCGACTGCGCACACGACCAGGCGTCGCTGCCGTGACCGCTGCCGAGTCGGGTACCGTCGGGCACGTCGACGACGAGCGTCGGCGGACCGACCGTCGTCGCGGTCCCCGAGTTGCGGAGCGTCACGCTGATGAGGCCCGGGTTGGCGGGATCGGCGCTGAGCGTGCCGTCGAATGCGGTGCCCACCTCGAGCGCGGCCCGTTGAATGGCCTCGATCTCGAACGCGAACGGCTTCGAGCTGCCGGTGCCGAGCTCCCCCGACGAGTTCGATCCGGACACGGCGGTGCTGAGCCTCGCGGTGCCGAGTGCGGCGTCAATTGGGATGTCCAGAGCGAAGGGCAGCGGCGCCGAGGTCGACAAGCCGGCGATACCGGTCGCATAGGCGCAGCGCAGCATGCGCGCATCGCCGATCGTTGACACGCTGCACGTCCAGTCCGCGATGCCATCGCCGTCGCCGTCGGCCGGGGTGCCGGTCGCGACCGGGATCCAGCCGCCCGTCGCGGGGTCGAGGACGCTCACCGGGAAGGCGCTCGGCACGAGCAGTCGCATCGTCACGTCCGCGGAGGTGGCGCCGTCGCCGAGGTTCGAGACGTCCGCGGCAAATACAGCGGTCGTGCCGGGGTAGGCGTCGACCTCCTGGAAGATGCTCATCGTCAGCGCGAGCTGCGAGGACGGTGTACCGCGGACGACGACCGCGGGATCACTCTCGCCGAAGCCGTCAGCGTAGGCCGTGACGTAGTAGTTCCAGGTGCGCTCGAGCGGGAAGGCCGGGGTCGCGACGGTGTCGGTCTCCTCCTGGTCTGCGCCGCTGAGGTCATCGAGCAGCTCGAGCGTGTCCGGCCCGACCTCGCCGACGAGCTCCCACCTGCCCTCGTCGGTACCGAATGGCGTGGTCCACTCCGGCGCCTCGGTGCCCGCCCACGGGTCGTCCTCGGTCGGGGCGGCGTAGTCGAGCGAGCGGTACACGCGGTAGCCGTCGACATTCGTTGCGGCGGAGGGGGTCCAGCTGAGCTTCACCTTGCCGGAGCCGCCGAGCACCCGGACCGATGCCGGCGGCGGCGGCTCGCCGAGGGTGATGACTGCGACCTGCGCGGAGGGGGCGCTCACCGAGGTGGTGCTCACCGTCGTCACGCGGTAGTAGTAGGTGGTCCAGCCTTCGAGGTACTCGTCGTCCGCCCATTCGTCGACGTACTCGAAGACGTTGCCCCCGGCGGAGACCGGGATGTCGGCGATCTTCGTGCCGAGCGCGGCGGGGTCCGCCGAGCGGTACACCTCGAAGCCGAGCAGCGGATTCGTGCCGAGCACCATCGGCCACTGCCAGCTGAGGCTCGCCCCGATGCGGTCGTCGAGGGCGAAGGCCTGTACCTGCTGCGGCGGGTCCGGTGGGACCGTCGTCGAGACGCAGTCGCCGTGCGAGCCGTCGACGTACTCGACGTCGTCGGGGAGGTGGAGCGTGCCGCCGAGGCCGTTCGTCGCGACGAGCCGCCCAGGGCCGGTGACCACGAGGTCGCCGGTGAGCCCGCAGGCGTCGCCGAGGACGAGGGTCGAGCCGTCGAGGACGATCTCAGCGCCCGAGGAGCCGAGCAGCTTCGAACTGACCTCGAATGTGCCCCCCGCGGCCCCGATGCGCGCCGGCTCGCTGCCGACGAACTCGATCGTGCCGCCCGAGACGACGCTCGTGCCCTCGCTCAGGGCGACGAGCGAGCCGGCGCCGGACTCGGTGCCGGCGAGGAGGAGCCGACCCCCCTCGCCGAGGGTCGCCGTCCCGTCGAGCAGGCCCAGGGCGTTCAGGGTCTGCGTCTTGCCGTTCAGGTCCATCGACAGTCCGTCCTCGAGCACGAGCGAGGCGTCGGGCTTGAGCTGCTCGCCGCGGGCCCAGACGAGCTGCCCGGCGGTGGCGCTCGCCAGCGGCGACTCCGAGGCGATGGGCGTCTTGAACGCGCGGCTGAGATTGCCCTCCGAGCGGTTGAGCTCGAGGCGGACGTTGCCGGTCATGCTGAAGACGCCGACGTTGCCGGCCGCGTCGCCGACCCGGATCACCGCATTCGTGAGGTCGGCCTGCCGCGGGCCGACGCCGTCGACGAGCTTCGTCGACTCGACCATGACGTCGGAGACGACCTGCCGCTCGAGGCTGAGCTTCGAGTCGTCCGACATCGCGATCGTGACCTGGCCGTACAGCAGGCGCAGCCCGAGCCGGACCGACACGCCTTCACTGAGCACGATCCGGCCGAGGCGGTACTCGTGACTCGAGTTGAGGTTCGCCCCCGAGGAGCCGGGCCGGAACTCGAATGTCCCATCGATAAGATCGTCGTTGATCGGCTCGATCACGACGGGGGTGTCGAAGACCACCGTCGAGCCGTCGACGGGCACGCCGTTCGACCAGTTCGCCGGAGACGCCCAATTGCCACCGGTGTCCGGGCCGATCCAGGTCGTCGGCTCACCCGCGGCGGCCAGCGCCCTCGGCACGGGCCCGAGCAGCACGCCGCTCGCAGCAATGGCGAGCGCGGCGAGGACCGCGAACGCGCCGCGGAGGATGCCGGGGCGGACGCGGCGGGTCCAGCGAACACTGCGCAGGAGACCGCCGCGCGTCCACCTGGCGCGCGAACTAACCGTCGCGTAGCGCGGAGATCCCCCCACCCGTCCGACGCTACGCCGTCGGCGCGGCGGGTTGCTAGCTGGGCGCCAACCCTTTTCCGGGGATTGTGCCCGGGGGCGTGCGAAGCGAAGGAAGTTCTGGCCGTCCGGTTGCACTATCCATCCGTGACGCCGGCTCGTCCTTCACTTCGCACGTCCGCGCCCCGCATGCGCGGACGAATCGGCCCAAGGCAACATGGAGGCCGACGGACGGGGCTACCGGGCGACGACCCGGCGGACGAAGTCGTGCGGGCGCATGACGAGACGCCCGTTCCAGTTCGGCCCGAGCTCGAGCAGATGACGGTCTGAGGTGACCAGGAGGAGCGCGTCGACTGTGGGATCCTTCACCAGAGCAGCGATGAGGTTGTCCTCGTGGTCGGACACCCCGTGGTCACGAGGCTGCGGATCGACCACCGCGCCGCCGGAGAACTCGCAGATCTCCGCGACCGCGACGGTGAACGCCTCGACTGTGGCTTCGGTCTGCCCGACCGTCCGCAAGACCCTGGCGATGTTGCGCAGGATGTGGGGTGAGGCGAACAAGCGGAATCGCGAGGCGAACGCGAGCGAGACCGCGTCGGCGGCCGGGTTGTCAGTGGTCGGCGGCACGTCTGGCAGCAGCGGCCACGACCCGTCTGCACCGAGGATGTAGTCGAGATAGACGTTGATGTCGAAGACGACCGGCGTCGTCGGCTCGATCACGACGCGGCGGCCTCGCGGATCAGCGCCAGGACGTCCTCGGTGGAGTAGATGCGGCCACCGCGCTCAGCCCGTGCCTGCTCACGGAGCGCGTGCAGGCGCTCGAGCCGGAGCCGGCCCTGATAGTCGCGCACGGCGATCCGGAGGAACTCGCTGCGGTTACCATGCCCGAAGTGCTCGACCACCTCGTCCAACGCCGGACGCAGGTCATCCGCGACCGCGATACCGACCGTCTTGGCTGCCATAACTCTCCAGTTGCCTATGCGTAATCAACGCTCCTCAGCGTAGCAGAGACGGTTGATCGCGGCGCTGCGCGGACAGGTGCTTTTCCATGCGCCGGGGCTGCGGGTGCAGGACATCACCCAGGTTGCAGCTGTCGCCGATGTCCCAATTCATCTGAGACACATGTCCCGACTCATCACAAACGTGCCCCTGGAGAGATTCGAACTCCCGACGCCCTCCTTAGGACGGAGGCGCTCTATCCACTGAGCTACAGAGGCGGCCTGCCGATTCTATCGGCCGCCTGCGCGCACTACCCCGGCGGGTAGAGGAATGCGGGGATCGAGGACGCCGCGATCGTGCGGGCGCCGTAGCCGCTCGTCACGTCCCAGTTGTACTCCTCGATGAGGATCGTGCCGTCACCGTTCACCGCGGACACGTAGGCGACATGGTTCGCTCCGTAGCCAAACCAGGCGATCGACCCGACGACAGGCTCCGAGCTCGTCAGCCACCCGTTGTTCAGCCACGCGTCGTACCAGTCGCGGGCGTTCCCACCGTTCGGGGTGAGGACGCTCCACGGCAGCGCCCACGGCTCGCCGTAGGAGCCGACATCACGGTTGAGCCGCCAGGCGGCGAAGTCGGTGCACTGGCCCATCGTGTAGTTGAGCGAGGACTGACCCCAGGTGATGCCCGACCACGGGTAGTCGTTGCCGATGAAGCCGGGGGTCGCGATGAAGGTCGTGCGGTAGCCGGCGGCCATCGCCTCGCGCTGCTGCTCGACGGACTGCGCATCGAAGACTTCCCGGACCGAGGCCGCTGCACCGCGCTGCAGCCCCTCCGACAACTGGATCGACTGCGGGTCGATCTCGCTGCCGGCGCCTGCCGCGAGCGGCCGGTCCCCCGCAATCGCGGTCGGGGCGAGCGCGGGCGTCGCGAGGGCCGTCTCGGCGATCGCGGGCGGGGTGAGGCCCGTGCCGGGGAGCATCGAGACGACGCCGAGCCCACCGACGACTGCGAAGACGAGCGCGCCCATGAAGGGGCGCTTTGCGCTGTTCGCAGCCGGCATAAATGAAACTCCAGGCGTCAATGGTTCGACTTCGCACGGATGCGACCTAGGCACGATACGCAGCAAACCTGTGAATTGTCGAGCAGGAATCGTGAGTGTCGCCGATCACGCCGCAACCGAGGGCACCAGATACTCGCCCCAGTCGGGCTCGAGCCGCTCGACGCCGCGCACGAGCCACGTCGGCCCGTGCGGGGCCCTCGGCCGGACGCGGAGGGTCCAGCCCATCTCGGCGGGCGTGCGGTCGCTCTTGACGTTGTTGCACGTCAGGCAGCAGGCCACCAGGTTCTCCCACGAGTCCGTGCCACCGCGGGAGCGGGGCAGCACGTGGTCGATCGTCGTCGCGTGACCGCCGCAGTAGCCGCAGCGCTGCCGGTCCCGCCGGAGCACGCCGCGGCGCGACACCGGGACCCGCCGACCGGGGATGCGGACGTAGGTGCGGAGCACGATGACCGACGGCCGGGACCAGCACATCGTGCTCGAGCGGACCGGGTGCCCCTCATCAGCGGCGAGCACCGTCGCCTTCTCATGCAGCACGAGCACGAGCGCCCTCTTGTACGACACCACCGCGAGCGGTTCGTAGCCGGCATTGAGGACGAGCGTGCGCATCGCGGGCTACCTCCGAGCCCGGGCTATCCGGAAGGCGGACCAGGGCTGCCCGCTCGGCGCACACGGCGACATGGCTGGGCTGCCGAGCGCGTCGCCCATCCCATCCTCCCGTCGCGAAAGGTTGCTGCTGCGGATACCAGACTACGCCCGTGCCGACCACTGACCTGACACACGACACTCCCTGGCGAGGCTCGATACCGGGTGAGGAATGCGGGGGACGCGACCACCGCATTCGTCCCGTCGGCATCGGGCCGTCCGCAGCGCCCGATCAGGCCTCGAGGAAGACGTGCCCCGCGGTCTCGGGCCCGATGATGAGGACCGCGTCGCCGACGGCGATCCGGAAGTCCTCACCCTCCCGGGTGACCGTCACCTCGGCGCCGGGCACGATGCCGGCGTCCTTGAACTCCTGGAGGAGCTCGACGTCCACCTGGAGCAGCTCGCCGAGGCGGCGCACCCGCGAGGTGACCGGGCCGTCACCGGTGCCGAGCGCCGCGGCGAGACCGACCACCCCGGACATGAATGCGGGGGACGTCGGCCCGCCGAGTGCCTCGAGTCCCGGAATCGGGTTGCCATACGGGGACTCGGTCGGCTCGCCGAGGATCTCGTACAGCCGGCGCTCGACCTGCTCGCTCATGACATGCTCCCAGCGGCATGCCTCGTCGTGGACGAGCTCCCAGTCGAGGCCGATGACGTCGGCGAGGAGCCGCTCGGCGAGGCGGTGCTTGCGCATGACGTTGACGGCGCGGCGGCGGCCCTCCTCGCTCAGCTCGAGGTGACGGTCGTCGGTCACCTGCACGAGGCCATCGCGCTCCATGCGCGCGACCGTTTGCGACACGGTCGGTCCGGAGTGGCCGAGGCGCTCCGAGATGCGGGCACGCAGCGGGACGATCTGCTCCTCCTCGAGATCGAGAATCGTCCGCAGGTACATTTCGGTCGTGTCGACGAGATCGGTCACGCGCACTCCTCCATCGGGCCCGGCGAGACCAAGAGTATCGCCTCGGTAGAATCAACCGGTGCCGACCATTGAAATTCCGGGCCACCTCATCCCCGCCGACGGCCGATTCGGCTGTGGGCCGTCGAAAGTCCGCCCCGAGCAGCTCGCGCACCTGCGGGCGCACGCCGATCTGCTCGGCACCTCGCACCGGCAGGCGCCCGTCAAGGACCTCGTCGGGCGGGTGCGCACCGGGCTCGGTGAGCTGTTCAGCATTCCTGACGGTTATGAGGTGCTGCTGGCTGGCGGCGGCTCGACGGCCTTTTGGGACGCCGCCGCATTCGGGCTCATCGAGCGGCGCGGCGAGTTCCTGAGCTTCGGCGAGTTCGGCGGCAAATTCGCGAAGGCGGCGAGTGCGCCATGGCTCGAGGCCCCGCACGTCGTGACCGCCGAGCCAGGCTCCCGGTCGAGCCTCGAACTCCTCGACGGCATCGATGTCTACGCCTACCCGCACAATGAGACCTCGACGGGCGTCATGGCCCCGGTCGTGCGGGCCGAGGCGGAGGGCGCGCTGACGGTCGTCGACGCGACGAGCGCGGCAGGCGGGATCGACTTCGACGTGGCCGCGGCCGACGTGTACTACTTCGCGCCGCAGAAGAACTTCGCCTCGGACGGCGGCGTGTGGTTCGGCCTGTTCTCGCCGGCCGCGATCGAGCGGATCGAGCGGATCGCCGCCTCGGGGCGCTACATCCCCGACTTCCTCTCCCTGCAGCAGGCGGTCACCAACTCCCGCCTCAACCAGACCCTCAACACCCCCGCGGTCGCCACCCTCCTCCTCATGGAGGCGCAACTCGACTGGCTGCTCGCCAGCGGCGGCCTCGCCTTCGCGGACGGCCGCACTCGGGATTCCTCCGGAGCACTGTATGAATGGGCAGAGCGCGTCCCGTACGCGACCCCCTTCGCCGCGGACCCCGCGGACCGCTCGCAGGTCGTGGCGACGATCGACTTTGCGGACTCGGTCGACGCGGCCGCGATCGCCAAGGCGCTGCGAGCCAACGGCATCGTCGACACCGAGCCGTACCGCAAGCTCGGGCGCAACCAGCTGCGCATCGCGACCTTCGCCGCCATCGACCCGGCCGATGTCCGCACCCTCATCGGGGCGATCGAGTACGTCGTCGAGGCACTCTAGAGGCGAGGCCTACTCCTCCTCGTCGGAGGCCGCATCGTCGAGTGCGTCGATGTCGACGCCGTCGATGTCGCCGTCGCGCATGCTGCCGACCGGCTCGTCGTCGGGGTCGTCGATCAGGTCGTCCTCGTCGTCGTCGTCGTCGTCGTCGTCATCGTCGTCGTCATCGTCATCATCGTCATCGTCATCGTCATCGTCATCGTCATCGTCATCGTCATCCGAGTCGGTGTCATCGAGGTCGTCGTCCTCATCGTCCTCGTCGTCCTCATCGTCCTCGTCCTCATCCGAGTCGTCGCTGTCCTCCCCCGACTCCACGGACCCCGTCGCAGACGCCGCGGCCGCGAGCTCGGCCTGCTGCGCCTGCCACTCGGCGAGCCGGACCGACCACGGCACCCATTCAGGCGACAGGAGCGCGCCCTCGCCGGGGATGAGCCCCAACTCGAGCACCGTCGGGGCCTCACCGTCGACGGTCGCGACGGTGACGACCCAGGACCAGCCGCGGTAGCCAGCCAGCGTGCTCTCGAAGACGACGTCGACGAGGGTGACGCCGTCCTGCTGCTCGGGCCGCGGCGCCTCGGCGACCGGCGCACCGACCGTGGCAGCGGGGGTCACCTCAAGAAGTGCCGCGTGCGCGACCTCCTGCATCGGCGAAGCCACGGGCTCAGGCGTCCAGCTCGTCGGCGACCCGGCGGAGCATCGCCGCGATCTTCGCCGCGTTGGCCCGCTCGGGGTAGCGGCCGCGCTTCAGGCCGCCGCCGATCGAGTCGAGCACCTTGACGAGGTCCTCGATGATGACCGCCATGTCGTCCGCGGGCTTGCGCTGGAGTGAGACGCGGCTCGGCGGCGCGTCGAGGACGCGCACCGAGAGGGCCTGGGCGCCGCGCTTGCCGTCCGCGATGCCGAACTCGAGTCGGACGCCGCTCTTGATCGTCGCACCAGCGGGGACGGCGGAGGCGTGCAAGAAGACCTCTTGGCCATCATCGGTCTGGATGAAGCCGAAGCCCTTGTCCTCGTCGTAGAACTTGACTCTGCCGGTCGGCATCGTGACTGACTCCCTGGTTCAACGCCCCACTGCGGGGACCGGTCGATTCTAGCCGACGCAGCTACGCTGGGACCGTGGCAAAGACGACGGGCAACTCCGCAGACGACCCCGACGGTCCGGGGCTCGGCACCCCCGAGCGGATCATGGCCGCGATCTTCGTCGGCATCATCGTGCTCTGCGTCGCCGCATTCATCCTGCTCATGGCCGGGTCCGCCGGCGGCTGGCTGGATGGAGCGCTGTACATGCTCGTCTACTACATCCCGTTCATCGGGCTGCCGGTCGCGCTCCTCCTCATGATCGCGCTCACCATCACGCTCGCGGTGCGCCGCTCCCGCGCCAGCCGCCGTCCCTGACCCGAGCCCCGCGCCTCCCCGCACCGCCCGCTCAGGCCGGCTCGCGCGCCCGGCGCACGTGGTCGCGGGCGTGCGCGATCGCCGCATCGAGGTCGTCAAAGAGGTGACGGTCATGTCGGAGTGACGCGAGCACGCCGACCCGAGTCGCGAGGGGCAGGTGCCGCGGCTGGATCCCCTTGAGCAGCACCGTGATGCCGCGGCGCTCGAGCCCCTGCACCATCTCGG
>Ga0182742_1002679_pt1 | contig 19258 bp, 21 predicted proteins | sample eDN5th37CBELigMG_FD_128880 | JGI IMG/M metagenome (GOLD analysis project Ga0182742, IMG submission 128880) | Enriched Miracle-Growth compost microbial communities from Emeryville, California, USA - eDNA 5th pass 37_C BE-Lig MG (version 2)... ... | reverse complement strand
GACTATACCATGCGTTTGAATCGCTTAATAGAAAAGATATGTTTACAGCAGTTTTCGGAACAGGAGATAGTTTTTACCCAAACTATTGTGGAGCTGTCGATTTGTTTCGGGATATGCTTTACGTTCACACCAGCTTGGCTGCTACTTTGAAAGTCGAGCTAATGCCACAAAAACAAGATGTTTATCGCTGTCAGCTGTTTGTTGAATCAATTGTAAGACATGCTAGTAAGAAGAAAATACAAGTATAAATATCCAAAAAAATATAAAGATCCTCGCGAACCTTACTGGATAATGAGTGAAAATAAAATCATAGACTGATCAATTCTTAGCGATCAGTCTATTTTTTATCAATAAGGTAAACCTTATTACTCCCCCCTGAATCGCTTTATTCCAAAATATGGCCCGATTGTGGAAGACTGATCTTATTGAAAGTCATCATCCAGCCAATTCTACCTGTATCGCGGATCCTTATAACTGTTAAAACAAGTGATGGAACAAGTATCACTATCCAAAAAGGTAAGAAACGGGCAGGAATAGTAAGCCCATAACATTTTGCGTAACTCTTATTATCTCATAATACGGAAAGAAATGTATCTAGACTTAGGCGAAAACCTATTTTGATAAACAGAGATAACAGTCAATTGTTCTGCATTCCCTAAGGGTATTTGTGCTAAATAAAGATTAGAATTAGTTTAAGTTAAATTGAAGAACTTGAAAGTTATTATGTTGAGAAGGCCTGAAATTGAATCTGTATCTATTCACCAATTTTTAAAACAAATTCACATTCTGTTATAAAAAAATAAATCTTTTTTATAACAAAAAGGCAGAGGAATCCCCTACCTAAAGAAATCTGTATTTATGGATTGGTTAGGTGGTCGTAAAAATACTCGGATGAATCCGCCTTATGGCTCCGATTTCAGATGGAAAACGGAAAACGCCGGTGATTGGTGGTTAGTATGTAGTCACATTGCTGCTCAATGGCAGTAACCCATACATGAAAATCATCCTGCTCAAAGCGGTGCAGGGGTTAGGACATTTCCTGTGAACTGGCAATTCTTTTGGCTGTTTCGTGGTCACATCCGCTTAACTCCACCAGCACGTTACCAATTGGCCAGTTTTCCCGTATAATGGTCTCCTCCACACTGTACCGTCCTACAAGGCTGTTGACTGGTAGGTGCATATAATACTCGAAAATTGGATTTAAAAAAATATCCAAAAATCCTCTGATGTCATTTTCATCGTATTATCGCCTTTTCCAAGTCCGTTGGTGGCGGTTCGAACAAACTCAAACAGACAGACTTTCGAGAATACCGGCTCAAACAAATCGGAGAGTCGGGAAGCCTGGAGGATTTTCCGATTTACACCATCTACCCGAATCGCACCGCATAGAACCGTGGTATCAATAAAAACTTTTGGGGGTCGAGGAGCATCATAAATCAAATGCATCGACTTCCCCCGCCTCTTGGTTTTTTGCATCAATCCACCGGAAGACTTCTTTGGCTTTTTTGTCTTGCTCGGACTGGTTATAAAGGTGTTCTCAGGGATTCTCCAATGTCCACCTTCTGTTTTATAGGCACCTTTAAACTTAACCTTATCACACATTCGACGTATTGTTTGGTCACTTAATCCTAATTTTTCCGCTGCTTCCGTGGTGCTGTAGTAGGTCTTCTTTTCTTCTGCAAACTCTGTTGCTAAATAAAGTGTGTAAACTCCCCTTCTGGTGGTTACATAAAACTTTTTAGTGGGTTTCCTTTTTTGAGCAAGCATGGATGCATACAATTTTTTCCGTGTGTTTCAGCATCCTCTTTACTTAAAGTACTGATTTTGTCGATATAATCCACAATCAATTCAAAGGTTGTTTCTTTTTCCTCGTCAAATGCCTCTTGGATCTTTCTTTCCAACTGACGAAGGTCCGATATCTGATCCATAGTAGGAGCAGACAATCGCATTCTGGACAAAAATGCCGATGGAAGATTTAAATGATGAAATGATTTTTCGATAGCTGTCTTAAACACCGTCGCTGCCTTTTCTTTGTCAATATTAGAAAGGATTTGCACACTATCCATCGATTTTCCTGCTCATGATTCATCACCAACACCTCCTCTTTTTATTTATTGCATCATCAAAAATCAAAATTCTCAACAAACCCAACAAAAGCACCCCCTTCTTCAACTACAATCCCGTTCGAGTATTAGGTTAGCTGAATATCTCTGATTGAACATATGTATTTTATATATTCTTTTATAAAGAGATCTGGGGAAGAACGCCCAGATTTCGGGACTTAACCCCGTTAACAAGCCGATGGCCCTCACTTGTGGAATCATGTTGTCTTCGTTTACCTATTAGGAGTAGGAAATAATGCCCGATTCATTCGAATTAATATCGTCCGCTTCAGAAACCCTAATGGCTTTTATTAACACCAAAAAAATAAAGAAGAATTAGCTTATTTAGGTATATTAAACCAAAAAAATAGATACAATGACTAAACTATCTTTTACAAAATTAAACATTACATTGTTTAAACTGATCCTAGTGATGTCCCTATGAAGAAGTCAGCAGGCATTTAAATCCTTATAAATAATGTACGATGGTGTGAGAGATTGGGAATCACCCCCTCCTCTCTCGATTAAAAATCTCTTTATTTAACAGGACTGCTGTCCCGTTAATACAATAAGCACATTTTTGCAGTTACGAATACTGCCATAACAATTATTTTGAATTGGATATAATGAGTACAGAGTCATTAACTAAGGAGTTATAAAGCATGAACAACAATATTGAAAAGTTTAAAAACATTCATATCATTGTAAACATGGTACGTGGTCTTCAATTTGGGATTGAAGAAAACTTACGGATTATGGGGTACGGAAACGATTCGCACATTGAGGGGCCACTACGGAAAATATTGGATAAGTAAACCAAACCTATCAAAACGATAGGTTTTTATTTATTATAAAATAGGGAATCGAAAAATTCAGATAAAGGTGGGATATGAATTGCCAAGTATTCAGGATACCATTTACCCTCGGTTTAAAAGTAATCTAACCGAGAAGGATTTGGAAGAAGTGTACACCCCAGCAATGAATGAAATAGAGTGGGCAGAAGTTAAGTCTAGAGGGACCTTGCAGCAATTAGCCTTACTCGTTTTAATTAAAACCGTACAGAAGCTTGGATTTTTTATCCGTATTGTCGATATTCCAGAAGCAATTGTCATACATATTGCGAAAAAAGCTTACTTGCCTTTGCCTTCAAAAGAAGAATGGAAAACGTATAATGAAACAAGAACGGCCAAACGTCATTTTCGTTTTGTTCGGGATTACCTTCAGCTTCGGCCATTTGATCATAAGGCCCATGACATTTTGATTGAAACAATGAGCAAACTAGCATTTAGCAAAGACGATCCGGCTGACCTAGTCAATGCTGCAATTGAGGAATTAGTAAGCCAACATTATGAATTGCCCGTTTTTAATACCTTAAAGGATGCAGCCAATGACGTTCGAAACAAATCCTATCGTTCCATCTATTATCAGATTGACTATGCACTAAATGATGAACAAAAGATGAATATAGACCAGCTTTTTCAGATTCCCGAGGGCTCTGCTTATAGTCCTTGGAATGAACTGAAGGAGGATGCGAAAAGAGCCACTTTATCACACCTCAACGATTTAATTGTACGTCGGAATTGGTTAATAAACCAACACATTCCAACCGATTTGCTGGAAGATGTTCCTCACATCAAAGTGAAACAAATGGCAGCCGAAGCCAAAACATTGGGCGCCTCTCGTATGATGGAAATGGAGTCTAAAAAAAGATATGCGCTTGCGCTTTCCTTTGTATCCATGCAATTGTCGAAAATATTAGATGATATTGGAGAAATGCTCATTAAAAGAATGATGAGCATCCATAAAAAAGGCCGTCTAGGTTTAAAGGAGCATAAAGAAAAGACGCAAAAACGCACGGATTCATTAATATCAACTCTCCATGAACTACTGCTTGCCTATAAAACAGAAGGGAATCCTGAAGAAAGAATTCGGGCTATGCAAGAGGTACTTCAAGAACAAGAAGCGCAAGTGTTACAAGATTGCGAAAACCATTTAGCTTTTAGCGGAGACAATTACTATTTATTCCTATGGCGATTCTATAAAAGTCACCGTGCTACATTGTTTAAAATTCTTAAATCCGTTCCACTCCGTTCAACTACACAGGACAAAGCACTGGAAGAGGCGATTTCGTTTCTCCTCACTCACCAGTATACGAAAAAGGAATACATACCAGCCGTTCACGTTGAAAAGAAAGGAAAGTGTCAAAAAGATTGGGAAACTTTGCCCTTATTAGACTTGTCTTGGGTTCCAGATTCCTGGTGGCGTTGGATTAGCCCTAAAAAGAAGAAAGAAAAAGTGCCGGATGAAATCAATCGTCGCCACTTTGAAGTATGTGTCCTATCACAGATTATGTTAGAGCTTAAAGCAGGCGACTTATATATAGAAGGAAGCGAAAAATATGCAGACTATCGAAGGCAACTCATTACATGGGAGGACTATGAAGGAAATTTAGCAGATTTTTGCAAGCATGTGAATTTGCCTGTTTCCGGGTCCGACTTCGTTAAAAAAACACAGCTAAAATTTAAACAAGTCACAAGCCAAACAGACCAATCCTTTCCTCATAATGAACAAGTACGGATTGAAAACGGCGAAGTGGTGATTGGAAAGTTAAAGAAGAAAAAAGTTCCCCCATCCTTAAAGAAGCTAGAAAAATATATAGCTGAAAGTTTAGAGCCAATTAATGTCCTAGATATGCTGGCTGATACTGAATACTGGCTAAATTGGACCCGTTTTTTTGGCCCTATTTCAGGACATGAGGCGAAATTAGACAATGCCGTTGAAAGATATATAACGAATGCCTTTTGCTATGGATGTAATTTAGGACCGACGCAAACGGCTCGATCCATTGGAAGTCTTGACCGAAAACAAATAGCATGGATTAATCAACGTCATGTCACGATTGAAAACTTAGACAAAGCAATTCAATACATCATTAATGCCTATAACCAATTTGATCTTCCAAAATATTGGGGTGATGGAAAGAGAGCTTCAGCCGACGGAACCAAATGGGATTTGTATGAGCAAAATCTTTTATCCGAAAACCATATTCGCTATGGAGGATATGGCGGAATTGGATATTATCATGTTTCGGATACCTATATTGCTTTATTCAGCAATTTTATTCCTTGTGGCGTATGGGAAGGGATTCATATTTTGGACATTTTGATGAATGATAAAGCCGAAATTCAACCTGAAATTCTCCATGCAGATACTCAAGGACAGAGTACAACAGTCTTTGGGCTTTCTTCCTTACTAGGTATCCAACTAATGCCTAGAATACGCAATTGGAAGGATTTAAAATTATTCCGTCCCTGTAAAGAAGAAGTGTATGAGCATATTGATGATCTTTTTTCAGGAGAAATCGATTGGGATATCATTGAGACCCATTATCCGGATATGATTAGAGTAGCAATGTCCATCCAGTCAGGTAAAATTACTCCTTCTACCATTCTCAATAAACTGGGGACATATAGCAAAAAGAATAAGTTATATCAGGCGTTTCGCGAGCTTGGAAGAGTAATACGAACAAAGTTTTTATTAACATATATGGCTGACGAAGAACTAAGAGGAACGATTCAAGCAGCTACCAATAAAAGTGAAGCCTTTAATGGATTTACTAAGTGGCTGTTCTTTGGCGGTGAAGGGATTATCGCTGAAAATGATCGGGAAAAACAGCGTAAGATCATTAAATACAACCACCTTGTGGCCAATTGCCTCATCTTTTCTAATGTATTCTCTTTATCTCGTATTCTTCATGACTACATGCAAGAAGGAAATGATTATGATGAAGAACTCATTTCCTATTTAAGCCCTTATGTTACAGCGCATGTCAATCGGTTTGGCAAATATCGCATTGATCTTAACCGTAAACCACCTAACCTTCCATTTGAGATGCCTGTGGCAAGAGAAAAAATGTGTCTTTGGCAAAGTAAAGGAGTGACCTTAAATGCTGGATATTGATAAAATCCGATGGATGATGAACCGGAGAGATTCAAGATGGTGGGAAGAAGACTCGTGGGAGATTTATAACAAGCTTCGTAATGATATGTATGATACGATGGATTTCCTAAACACCTGTTCAACTCAAGAATTAGAGGCTATTGAATGGGAACTAAATGATTTAATGGACGATTTTAGCGATGAAAATGGCGAAGGAGAATTTATTGACTTTCTTGAAGATCTTGGGGAAACAAAGTCGGGTAGTCTCCTCGAATCAGTAAGGGAGTTCAAAATAAATAAAAATGAAGAAGCTGTTGATTAGCAGAAATGAATGTTAGTTTGCTCCGAATCGGGCCATTATATGGAGTAACGAAAAAAGCCTAATTTCTCAATTTCACTGAGAAATTGGGCTTTCCTAAACGATGTAACCGTTATTTGTTGGCGTTACTTCTTAAGTATCATAAAAAGGCTTTGAATAGGTCGAGTCATATTAATATCTGCGAATCTAGCAAGAACAACTATGTTGTAATTCCTATGTGACCATGAGTAATGTTTCAAGAGTTACAACTGCATGATTTATAGTTACGCAAAATTTCATGTTCGTATGTGGTTGTTGACTCACCGTCATATGGAATTATCTCTTTCTATACGCGACGAATTCGATGAGAGTCGTTTTGCTGTATCGAGAAATTGTTTAACTATATTTGAATTGTCATCGCTTCGCCAGGCGATGCTCATTTCTACGTGCGGGACTTCTCCCTCAATGTTCACATACGCGACGTCCCTCGCATGTAAATTCCCTGTTGATCTTGGTACGATACTTATACCTAGTCCTGCAGCAACCAACCCAACAATTGTCTGTATTTCTTTCACTTCTTGATGGATGATTGGGCTGAAGCCAGCATCGTGACATTTCGCAAGGATATCATCGTACCAGCTCGGCCAAACCTCCCTCTCCACTAATATAAATCTTTGTATGCTGAGATCACTTAATAATATTGAAGCACGTTGGGCGAGTGGATGCGACCTCGGTACGACGGCGATACAAGTCTCTTGATGAACCGGCAGGAGTGATATGAGTGGATCAACCATAGGGGTTCTTACAAAACCGATGTCGATGTCCTTACTGTAAAATGCTTCAATTTGCATTGGTGTAGGAATCTCACGAAGAACCAAATCTACGTATGGAAACTGTTCATTAAACGCTCGAACAATGATTGGAAGTATATCGAATGTTGCAGATCCGACAAATCCCAACACTAATCGACCAAGTATTCCCATCTGTGCCTTTAGAGCCGCAGCCTTTGCATGCTCTAATCTGGGGAGGACATGGCGAACTTCTTGCAAGAAGGCCTTTCCCGCATTTGTCAACTCTACATGGCGTTTTGTTCTCTCAAACAATTTAACACCAAGTTCTCTTTCTAACTGTAGAATTTGTTGACTCAAAGGAGGTTGTGTTATTTGTAGACGAGTTGCAGCACGACCAAAATGTAACTCTTCTGCCACAACAATAAAATACTTAATCTGCCTTAGTTCCATTTTTCTCACCTTTGGATTAAGTCGTTTTTCGAATTAAAACTCTCATAAATATATATTAGACACTATTTAATTCTTGGTGTAAAGTTTTTTTAGAAAAACCTCAAAGAAGATGAATATTTTTAGTTTCACAGAGAGGGGAAGACCATTTGCATGTATGTTTATATGGGCGTTTTATGTATAATATGGGGATTTAATTTTGTAATCATGAAACTAGGGAATAGTTTTTTCCCTCCTGGAGAGTTTGCTACATTAAGATTTTTAACGGGGTCATTAGTGCTAATATGTATATGTGTATTGAAAAAAATACCTTTGCCCAATAAATCTGATTTAAAGTGGCTTGTTTTATGTGGATTGTTCCAAACAGCCTATTTCAATATTGCTATTCAAATATCACTTAATTACATTAGTGCAGGCCTTACCTCGGTGTTAACCTACAGTATGCCACTTTTCTTATCTCTTATGGCCCATAAATGGATTCCTGGAGAAAGTTTGACAACAAAAAAGACAATTGGAATCATTATAGGTATTATTGGACTGTTTATCGCTATGGATATTCAATCGGGAGGATCCATCTGGATTATGCTATTGGGAGTAAGTTCTGCTATTTCTTGGGCTATAGCTAATTTACTTTTTAAATTGAAATTAAAGCACTGTGACACCGTTCAATTTACTACATGGCAAATGGCAATTGGGACAATCGGGTTATTCTTGTACACTCTATTATTTGAGCATGGTGAATCTCAATGGGGAATCATGCCAGCCGTTTATATTATGTATTCTGGTATTGCTGCATCAGCTCTTGCATTTGTCATGTGGAATTATATTTTAAGACAAACAGAAGCAAGCAAAGCATCGATTTCTTTATTGCTTGTACCTGTCGTTGGTGTCATTTCCGGAAATATATTTTTGCATGAAAACTTAAATATAGTTACGTTGGCAGGGATTTTACTTGTCCTGGTTGGAATATGGTTTGTAAATAGTAAAAATACTCGCGAATCCCATAGGGTCGAATCAAATGTTGTGGATAAAGTATAGATGGAACCACCTTTATTGTGATCCTAACCGGTGTTTTTAATTTCCTTATATCATGCCAACCAAAATAGCTCACCAGATAGGCACTGGAAAAGCAAGACTAATCAATGCTCGTATTAGAAATATTTATTTTGAGCAAGATGAGTGAAGAAATAAGATTTCAACCAAATTCCTCAACTATCTTGGTTTAGGGAAAGGACGAGTATAACATCCTAATTTAAAATTTGGTGCTTTTCTTCAATAGTGCTTAGTAATGATCTTCCATAAACGCGATTGTGTAGCAAATCAATTATTTATGGACTGATCGAATTTTATCGTTCAATCTATTTTTTATCAATAAGGTACACCCTATTGATAGGGTTTTGATTCCTTGATATTATTAGCTTGATAGACTCTCAATAACACCTCTCAAAAAATACATATTAAAAGAGGGCAAAAAATGATCTATGGATATGCTCGTGTAAGTACGCAAGACCAAAATTTGGATAGTCAAATTGATCAACTTACAAAATTTGGAGTAGACGAAATTATAAAGGAGAAAATCAGTGGTGTTTCTAAACAGAAGCAACAATTAGATGAACTTCTTTCCAAAATTACTACTAGTGATACCTTAGTTGTGACTCGAATGGATCGTCTTGGTCGTAACACTGTTCAGTTGTTACAATTGGTTGAACAACTTCAAGAACGAGACATACACTTTGTTATTCTAAACTTAGGAATTGATACAAGAACACCTACTGGTAAATTCTTTTTAACAGTTATGGCAGCATTTAGTGAGCTAGATCGAGAAATGATTAAAGAGAAGCAACGTTCAGGGATTAAATTGGCCAAGCAAAAGGGCAAGTATCGAGGAAGAGTAAAAAGATATACGGATAAACATCCAGGAATGAATCACGCAATTGAATTACGAAATACAACAGATAAAACGGTAAAGGAGATATGTGCCATTACAAAGGTTAGTCAGGCAGCGTTTTATCGCAAGCTAAAGGAAATGGAGGAAAAAGAGGGGGTATAATAGAATGTAAATTATTCCCTGTGTGGCCCCTCAATCCTCGAATCGTTTCCGTACCCCGATTATAGCTAATCAGCTTGGTATTACTTATCCAGGACTTAGAATTCTTTGGATACTACAATTTGAAAAAGAAATAACAATAACGAGTCTTTCCAAAATCGGATTGTGGGACATATCTACTACCCATAGGATAGTGGCTAATTTACGTAAGCTAGATTTAGTGGATACAAATAAAAGTAAAGAAGACAATCGAATAAGATTAGTTAGTTTAACTCAAGATGGGTGGAAAGTGATAGACAGTGTGTATGCACTTGCCTTTCAGATGCAATTAAATCCAGATTTGCCATGTGCAATAGAAAAGGCTATGCAGAAATTTAATAACGGTGATTTTAGCAAGTTTATACAGATAGGATTATATCTATGTACAGAAATGATTAGCGAAGACTATGTTAATTGGGTTTATAATGCAATGAATACTCTTATTAAAAAAATAGATTAGAAAAAAATAATAAAAAAGGTTGCAGTTGCAAATAATGTTTTTTAGAACAATTTGCAACTGCAACCTTTTTTATGGAGGTAACATCCTAAAAACTCTGGAGGGGTTAAAGTGAAAAACTCTAAGGTATTTTACATAATGCTGCTAATTTTACCATGGCTTACAGTACCATTATTAAGAAGGAAATCATTTCAAAAATATCTACCAGCAGCAATTTTTATGAGTACATTTACAAAAGCAATAGATTTATACGGTGAAAAGAAAAAATGGTGGCAATTTTATAAAGGAATACCACCTTTGGATAGTATGGACTTTTTTAATTTCGGTCCATACCTTATCACAAGTCTTTGGATGTTAAAAATGAATTATGGTAAAACACTACAATATTTTATTTTAAATATAATTCTTCATATTTTCTTTATCTATTTGGGTGGTCTCAAATTGGTTAAACAATATAAAATATTTAATTTGAAAAAAATAAACAAAACCCAATATTTAATAATTGATTTTTTAAGGGCATCACTTCTTTATGGTTTTCAATACTTAGTTAATCTAGGTCATAGTAAAAATGTGAGTCCTTGAAATGCAAAATCAAGCTTTTTTAACTCTATTTTTTAATAAATTCAATGAAAACGCTATTCTTTCAGTAAAATGCTTGAAAGAATGGTGTTTTTTATGTCTAGGTATTTTTTAACGATTAAACAATGCTCTCTTTCCCTAGAGACGCCAAAAATGAAGAGGCAACTCTCTCATTTTTTTTAAGTGCGGAAACAATGAGTTAAGTATCCTACTCAATAAAACCATTGCTGTAAATCAAATTTGCTAAAATGTTCAAAATCCCTAATGATAGATTGGTACATCCTAATATTTTCGCTGTTTTTCATTCCTTTTTTAATCTCGCATTATTATAAGCCCTTACATCTTCAATTAAAAGCAGCAATAATCCTGTACTCCCAATAAAAACTGCTGCATAGCCAACGAAGTCAAAATAATACATAAGACCATTTCCTATCATTAGGGAGCTTGGTTTATGGGGATAATGAAAAATGGAAAGCTAGTTTATTTTACATATTATTGTTTCATTGTCGAGGCATTGCTTCTAGGGCATTGGTAAAGATCAATTTTTTCAACTCTTATGAACCCTTCAACTTTCCGCAATCAATTATTGTAATTTTGACGTTTTCTTATTGGAGATGGTGACAGCTTCACTGGTACTACCCGTGCTTGTATGGACGCTGGTATTACCCCTATTTGGGTTATGGGCTCAGTCTGTTCAAAAAAATGAACATTAATTTCATTGAAATAAAAACACTCCAAACTTGAAGTGTTTTATACCATTTAATATATATTGTTATTTAACGGCCTCTTTAAATTCCTTACCAGGTTTAAAAGCAGGGACCTTAGAAGCAGCAATCTCTATTTCTTCACCTGTTTGTGGATTTCGTCCTTTTCGAGCTGAACGTTCACGTATTTCAAATGTACCAAATCCTATTAATTGGATTTTTTCTTCTTTAGCAAGTGTGTTAGAGATCGTATCAAATACCGCATCAACTACATTTGCAGCGTCCTTCTGTGACAGTTCGGCTTGTGATGATACAGCTTTCACTAGTTCTGTTTTATTCATTTTAATACACTCCAATTTTAGAATTACTTTGTAATAATATATAGAATACAATTTTGTGATGTAAAAGTAAATTATTTAACTCCTTAAATCGTATAACTATGTCTTGGTGGTAGACTAGATCGCCTAATGAATAACTACTTCTAAACAGTCATCATCACTGTTTAAACTGTTTTTGTTAAAAAAATCAGAAACAACTCTTCTTATTTGATTAATTCCTTCTTCTAATTCTTTGGCCACTAACCACACATCTTATGATGCCATAGCTTACTCATCCTCTTAGATAATATTATACGGAAATTTCCACGTGTTTGTAATATAGTGGAAAAAGGTGATTATTTCAGAAAAGAGCATTCGAGATCGAAGCTTAGATCGTTCCAAAGAAAAAGGAACCAACCGGCGACATCACAGTCTATTTGAATATTTCATTACGAAAACGACTGTTTACCTTATCTTTGTAATTTCTTTTTCCAATATATCATACAGGTTGGATAAAAGATGGCTATAACTACTCTTAATTTTCTCGTAAATCAATTTAGCTTCTTCTTCATCATAAAGATGAGAGGTTTTATTTCGATCTACCATCATATCAATCCACTTTTCTCCGTCCTCAATTAAACCATAAGTAAATGCTTCCTTAATGGTTGACCTAGGACTTTTAATTTCAGTGATCCCTGTATATTCTAAAAACATTTTCATAAGTTTCCAACTTAACTCAAAAGTGAACTCAAATCGCTGGATAACTCCATCATAAATAATATCAGTCTCTATTTGAATTTCTGTTGCTTCCTTAAGTCTTGAAGTTGCACGTTTATAGTCATTAAGCTTCTCATAAAGCCTTTCCTTGTTCATAGATAATCACACCTTCTTTTTTAATATTGAAAATCAGTTTCTCTTTCTTCAGACGATTCATAAAAATAACATCAATTTTCAAAGGGGTGGACATTCCATTTATAGCATGTTCTATTAAGTTTTGCTGTGTATGAGATATTTCTTTTGTAAAAACAGCTAAATCAATATCAGAAGAACGACGGTAATCCCCTCTTGCGCGTGAACCGAATAGAAGAATTTTTTCTATTTTGTTATTCTTCGAGCAGTAGCTTTGTAATTCCCGAATAAAGCGTTCTGATATACCTGTTGCATTCCAATGAGTATCTATCATGATTCTCACCTCGATTCATACTATTTACAATTACTTTCCCAATAATAGAAGAAAACTAAAGGTTTAATCCACAAGTTATTTTCACTAATACCAATTTCAGTACAATATGCATTAACTTCATTAAAATAATTATACATTTCAGACGTTAATTCCATACCCCTTACTATTCTAAGTACTCCTATTTATTGTCTGACAAGACCTGGTAAGTTTCTGGCTTTTCAAATTAAACCACATGCTATATAGATTGTGTAGGCCCCTGATAAAAGACCATCAGAGGGATTGATATGGCAAGCTAACATTCGAACAATGATTCATAATCCTTTGGTTATTCAATACTTTTAGACCCAATCCTTAACTCAACTTTAGGGCTACAGAACTAATAGAATTTATTACATTTTGAAAGTAGGGAAAACTTTTTTAAAAGGCATTATCTGAGATGAAATATCCAGGACTATTTTCCATCCTTACAGCTTTTTCTAAGTACCTTTCTGTAGTTTTCGGGTCACTGTGGCCTAATTCTTTTTGAATGGTAAAAAGATCAGCCCCCTGCCTATAAAGATAAATAGCGTAAGCATGGCGGAATGAATGGGGAGTAATCCGGTTTTCTCTGCCTTCTAAAAATGGTAAATTGCTGTCCAGAATAACTTTAACAATATAATTACTTAAATTTTTAGTAGAGTAATGTTTTTGATTGCGATCTGCGAATATCGGAGATTCGTCGGTTTTACTAAGTGTTATACTTAACTTTCTTCTTAATCTACTTCCCTTTATTCTCTCAAAATAAACAGGGGAAATTCTTTTTAAAAATCTTTTATTTCTCTTCCCTATCCCCTCAATCCAGTACGCATTCGTACTTGCATCGTAACTGACTTCTTTCCATTTTGCTTTTGCTAATTCCGTAATTCTCAATCCAGTTATCATTAAAGTTGTAAATAGAGCATAATTAATAGGATGGTTTTTATAATAATTGATTATCAGAAATGCTTCTTCCGGATAAAAATCTTTGTTTGGTATCTCCGAATCACTAATGGAAGTATTTATTATTTTTTCATGTAAGGGATACTCAATATAATCACATTCATGCAGCCAACGTAAAAACGCTTTTATGACAGCTGACTTAGACTGGATTGTTGCAGGAGTATAGGGTCTGCCTTTCTTTCCTAAAGAAGCTGTACTTAAATATTTATGGAAATTTGTAATATGCCTGGGCCGTAAATTTTTAAAACCCTCTTTCTCGTTAAAATCGTTGACATCAACTTTTAAAAACTCATGGTGATTGAATATGTATTGATAGAATTGTATTAATGTCCGAAGATATTCTCTTTTTGTGCTGATGGTCTTATTTCTTTCCTTGCGAATATGCGTTTTTCTTTGAACATAATAATAGATCATTTCCAAATCGGTAAATCCATCAAATTCTGATTTATAGTTTCTCTCATTTTGCTGCGTATGTAACATCAGTTCCTGAAGATACTCGGAACTTTCAAGCTGATTTATTAAAGAAATGGTATTTATCCCATTCGAAACTTTCCCTTTTGATGATATTAACTCACCCATACTCGTTTCCTCCCCTCAAAGAAGAATTAAGCTCCCCCTTCGCGGTTGAATTATTCAAGGTACAATTTAGATTTGCAACTGATACAATTAATCTCCGATATTTGTTTAAATCGGATCTTCCCAAGGGTGAATCCCTAAGTGCTGTACATTAATGGTAATTGTTAAACCAAAACTAAATAATATAATTCCTATAAAAAAAGTTAACCAGCGAATCGCATAAAGCATAGTGATCCTTCTTTCTAATAAGCAATATTTTAGTTGAAGTCGAATACCTGGCAAATTTGATAATAAAATTGCTGAAGTTTTTGTGGTTAAAAAGAAGGTTTGTTACAAAGGTATTCTTATCATGTAGTAAATTTTAGGCTGTAATTATCAACCTAAAATTTAACCACCCTCTCGTTACTTCAAATAGGTCTGTCTTTGAGATATAATTTTCTACGTTCGGGGATAATCGTGTATTATGGGGTATTTAATTTAACAAGGCTTCCTAATTTATTAGACAGACAGGAAGTCGTATAGCACTTGACATTAAAGCCTTGATTAATGAGTGTTATCTAGTGTAATTGATAAATACGTCTTCCCAAGTCCCTAAGTTACTTACATTCTTTTTTTCTGAATATAGTCCCCTTGAAAAATGTCTAAAGTTTTGCTTGGGTATATAGGGCCCCTCAAATTGAAAGAGAGGTATTCCTTATTTACATGAAACTGGGCAGTACTCCTGGAAGTCCTTTCTTTTAGATTTCCCGTTGGCTACTTCGGTTTGAAAAGGGATTTAGTGCTAAGGTGGGGCAACTTTTTGGGTTAGCCATTTATATGGGGAAAAGAATGAATATCCACCACTTGTTTTCAAGCAGTGGATATTTCGAATTATTATTTTTCTGATTTAAATTAATTCATATTTAGAGGTTTTATTTAAACAATTTCTTTTACACACTCTTTTAGTTCTTCAATATTTTGCATACTCATTTCACGTGTGCCTTCTTCAATTTCTCGAATCATAGAAGTTAATTTTTTGAGCAATGACATTTCAAATCCATTCTTTTCACCTAATAAAATTACAGGATTTAAGTGTTCAAATACCTCTGTTTTTCTTTTACGAACAGCAAGATCTCGCCAGATTCCTGTTCGTGTCTTGGTATAACCTCTTAACCTCTTGGCAATATCAAAATAGCTTTCCTCAAGATCTGAAGCCTTCTTTTCTGGAAACAATAGCCCTGGAATCCAATTATCAAATGATTCCGGAGTAATTCCTTGCTTCGCAGCCACTTGCAAAACTTCCGTTCCAATAGAATTTAATAGTGGGTGGAATTTAGAGTCCCAAAAAAAGTCAGCTATTTCATTGTTTGTTAAGGCAGTTGCTGTAAGGATGGCACCATAAGCAAGCTTACTCCATAAATACCCGAAAATATTTTGAGTAGCTTTAGCATCACCCCAACATTGTAACCTATCTCTTAGGTCATTAACTCTTGAGCTTTCTCTACCATCGATTTCACCTATATATAAACTTCCTACTCCACCGTACTCAATATTTCCTGGACCAATGTAGTCAGCATATAAATTGACAAAACAACCGACAGTTCTGGATTTACCTACAACAGATGCGATTACTTCTTCGCATAATCCATTCTGAAATGAGACAACAAATGAATTTTCATGCATAAGTTTTTCAAAAGGTTGAATAGCATCTTTTGTATGTTGGGCCTTTACAGCTAGAAAGACTATATCCACAGATTCTTTTGTGTGTAAAAATTCCTCAACAGTATATGCGGGAGCTTTAACTGTAAACTTATTATCTTTCATATGGATAGTTAGTCCATTTGAATTGATTTCCTTAACATGGTCAATATCTCGATCAACAAAAGTTACATTTTCACCATTTTTAATTAAATAGGCACCAATTACACCACCGATTGCGCCTGCTCCAATTATCGTAATTGACAAACTAATTCTCTCCCTTAGTATCCCAGTTCATAAACACCTGGCATTTCTAATTGGACATTCAATTTCATTGCAGCTGTTTTTGCCCAATATGGATCCTTCAACATTCCCTTGCCAATAGAGACCAAATCTGCATAATTGCTTTTTACGACATGTTCCGCGACTTCCGGAATTCCTAAATTACCGACTGAAATTACTGGTATATTCAAGGATTCCTTAATAGACTTCGCAAACCCAGCTTGGTAGCCTGGGAAAATGTCAGGTTTATTTGGAGAGTTTCCCCCGGTGCTAACATCAAACATATCAACTCCAGCTTGGATAAATACTCCAGTGTAATTAATCATTTCAGAGAGGGTATACGATTGATTGGTATATTCAATTGCGGAAACTCTCATAATTAGAGGCATCCCACTTGGCATTTCCGATTTCACTGCTTCGATTACTTCTTTAGAAAATAAAGTTGGGTCCCCATATCTATCCTTTCGTTGATTCGACGCTTTGGAAATAAATTGATGTAGCAAATATCCGTGAGCTCCATGAAGCTCTATTGCATCGAAGTTTGCACGAACAGCCCTTTTGGCACTGCTGGCAAACATTTGAATAATTTTTTGAATATCATCAATAGTTAATTCTTTAGGTACCCTATAATCGCTGCTAAAAGGTATTGCGGAAGGTGCCACGATGTCACCTTCCATTATCTTTGATTTCCTCCCTGCATGAGCAATTTGAATTGCAGATTTTGCCCCATACTTATGAATTTCATGGTTGATTCCTTTAAATGCATCTTCTTGTTCGTCTGAATATAGACCTAAACAATGTTCAGTAATACGACCGTTTGGTTCAACATTTGTCATTTCAGTCATAATTAAGCCAGTTCCACCGATAGCACGGGATACATAGTGGATTAAATGCCAACTTTCAGGTATCCCGTTTTCATTCATTGCTTGATATTGGCACATAGGTGATAATACTATTCGGTTTCTTAGTTCTAGATTTTTTAACTTAAAAGGTTCAAACAGCTTAGCCATTACTTGATTCACCTTTTAATAGTTCATTTAACTGTTCAGATATGTTATTTAATTCTCTTAAAGCAAAGTCAAGCTTATTAATTCTCCTTTTCAAGGATGTGTATATTACATTAGAATCATATTTTGAAAGATTTTCTTGTGTTATGACATTACCGATATTCGGAAGCGGTTGTTGACCAATTGCTGGATCATGGTCAAATACATCTTTATCTACATAATTTAAAGGAACAAGGACCCTAGACATCTTTTTATTCCATTCATTTATTTCATCCTTATATTTCTCAATTATATTTTTATCAGTAATGGATTGTTCAATTAGCATTACTTTTTCGAGAAGGGTTTGTATTCTTGCAAAAGTAACATCCAACATATTTCTAAAGTCAAAATTTGATTCATAACCTTTTAAAATTTTAGAAATTTCTTCAATTGATTTACTTTGTTGTACAGGAATAATATCCGATGAACAAAAATCGTAAACAATAGATAAATAAATCTTGCAGTCTCTTTTTAATAACTGTGGGTCTATTTTATCGATTGTATCCTCAGTTGTATGCCACCACCAACCAAACCCCCCACCTTTCCCAGCACCAAATAGTTTAGAAAAGGCACGCATAGCCGGTGTATCTGATGGGCTTTGCTCCGACAATCCCATTAATGCAGAAGGTACTCCCACCCCCCAAAAGGATTGATCACCAGCACGACCAAATCGAGCACCCTCAAACTTTTCATTTGAAATTAAACTAATTGAATTAGCAATTAAGTTCTTTGTTTCGGCCATAGTATTTCCTTCAGACAAAACTGTAGAGTTAATTCCGCCTACAGAGTCTATGTTTAAATGAAGCAAACAATGATCATGGAGGTCCTCGTAGTTTTCATCTGCATATAATGCAGAACCAGCATATCTACCATGGGAATGCCCTGACCAAAATGCTAAACGCAGGTTGTGTTTGAAGTTTGGTTTGTTTTCACTTACAACCCTTGCAACCTCTAGCATAGTTGCGTTTGCTGACCCATTATCCATGACACCATAATGCCATGAATCAATATGTCCTGAAAATAATAGAAAATCTTTAGTATCTGTATTAAATGTATAATCTGCAATCAGTGTAGGTATATCTCTCCACTCTTTTAAAACCTGAGTTTCTAACTTTACCTCAGCAATTGTGGATTCGCAGAATAGCAGTTTTAATTCTTCACCAATTTTATAGGTAACTGAAGAAACTGGAATTGAAGGATAATTTGCAGCACTTTCGATTGTTGGATTTCCCCATACAGTGGAAACAATCATTTCATGAGTATATTCAGCATTAATAAATATTGCAGCAATGGCACCTTTATTTTCAGCTTTTTTCACAGCACCTGGGGTAGCTAAACCATCAATTAAAACTACTTTTCCAGTATATGAAATACCATCTTTATAATTCTCATCTCCAACATATACAAGATCAGCAACCAATCCGGAATTGCTTGTTGAAACAGCCATTGAATGTGTAATAGATTCATAATGTTTTCCATTAACGGTTAAATTCGATTTGATTGGAAGACTTATTAAAGCTTTTCTATAATACAATTGGGTTTGAAATCCAAGTTCAGATAGAGTTTTTTCCACATATTCAAAACTTCTTTTTTCCTCGTCAGATCCTGATAATCGTATTTCTTTAGCAATCTCCTTGGTAAAGGTCATTAATTTCGCTTCAGACACTTTGTCTAATAAGATATTTTTATCACTTTTTGTTCCCAACATAACCTTCCTCAGCTCCTTCTTTTAATTCAGCAAAGTGTAATAGTAAACCAGCAAGTAAAGCACAACGTTTTGGCATATGACTGATTAG
>Ga0182742_1002678_pt1 | contig 19264 bp, 15 predicted proteins | sample eDN5th37CBELigMG_FD_128880 | JGI IMG/M metagenome (GOLD analysis project Ga0182742, IMG submission 128880) | Enriched Miracle-Growth compost microbial communities from Emeryville, California, USA - eDNA 5th pass 37_C BE-Lig MG (version 2)... ... | reverse complement strand
GGTGACGAGCCACTGGGCGGTGTTCTTGGCGCCCGGCTCGATCATCATCTTGTAGGTGGCGTGGAAGTGGCTGCCGTCGCCCGACAGGGAATGGTTCGAGGTCTCGCCCATCTCCGAGCGCTCGATGCCGACGTCGTCGGTCCACGTCGGTGAGACATACCGATCGCCCTTGCGCACCTCGAACCGGAAGGTGTCATCGTCCAGCATCTGGAAATTGTGCGAACTGGACGCTGCGATCCGGAAGACCGAGCCTTGGTAGAAGATGAGTTCCTGTTCGAGAATCGACGCGGACCACCGGAGGAAGGGAAACGAAAGGTTGGCTGTCGCTATAGCGGCGAGGGGGCGCGATGCATAACGGATGAGGATCAGGCCGGAAAGGCCAACCAACAGTGTCGAGACGACAAGGATCGTTCCAAGCCGCCTTCTCCCAGATCCGATCGAAATTTTGCCCGCTCCCTTGGACTTCATGAGGCTTTCATTCATCCAGTCATCGACTCCGCAGGATCATATACTCTCGGCTGAAACCCTTTACCATGGCATGGCACCACGGCGCCGGGTATTGCCAAGGCTAAATCAGAAATATTGGCTCGATCTGCCGGAAATCCAGCCAAGTAGTTTGCACTTATGTCTTCGCATCCTTAGACTATTGCCAGCACCTGTCCGTCTCGAAGGCACCCGCGCCCATTGTAGCGCAGGACTTTTCGAAGAACGGATTCAGCCTGGAAACGGCTCTGAGTCATCAATCAACTAAGGATTACCGCCCCAGTATAATATGGGTTGGGGCGCGTATCTCCTATACTCTTCCTGCTTCCGTCCCAGGGCCGGTGCCGAGCGTGTCGAAGCAGATATCAATTTGCCGAGGATCCGATCAGCTATGGTGAAACACGCTCCTGCGGGCTTTCGTGCTGGGGCGGAGCGATATTGTCCGACGGTCCGGTCGCGCAATCCTCAGGAAGGTCGAGGGTTTCCCCGTATCTTGGTTCTGAACGCAGTTTTCTCGGAGCAAGCCTTATGCCGCGTCTTCTCCCATCGGTCCGCTCTCGCCTGCGGTCATGCGTCCGACTGATTGCAGTCGTACCGGCCTTCATGACCTGCATGGTCACCAATGCTTGGGCGTCCTATACCGTCGCGCCCGGTGATGTCATCGAATTGTCGGTCGTGGGCCTGCCGGAGCTTCATCAAAGGGCTGCCGTCAACATGGAGGGCCAGGTCTCCTTTCCCCTGCTCGGGCTCATGAATGTTGCGGGCCTCTCCTTGAGCGATTTGCAGGCCAAGCTGAGAAATGACCTGACCAACAAGACAGTTCGCACCAGGGCTCAGGACGGAACCGAGCGAGCCGTCTACATCTATCCGGAAGAAATAACGGTCACGATAGCCGAGCACCGACCCATTTACGTGAATGGAGACGTGGCGAGGCCGGGCGAGCTCCCATACCGCGCGACGATCACCGTTCGCCAGGCCATCGCGCTCGCGGGTGGGCTCGACGTACTGCGTGCCCGATCCGGAGACTCGACGCTGCAGGAATTCGATCTGAAGGCCGAGGCTCGCATTCTTCAGGCCGAGTTTCTCCGGCAGCAGGCCATCGTCGCCAGGATCGCGGGTGAGCTGAAGAAAACGCCGGATGCCGGACAGAACAAGGCGGGTCCGGCGAAGCCGGAGTCTGGCACAAAGGTGCAGCGCGCCCAGCTCGAGCAGCTCGAGCTCGCATGGGACGATCATGTGAAGGAGATCGCCTCGCTGGAGAAGTCCATCGAGCAGACGAAGTCTCAGATCGAGACGCTTGGCCGCCTGAGAGAGGAATTGCTGCAGAATTATCAGCAGCAATCGGCCGACATGGCCCGCTTGAAGACAAACTTCGAGAAGGGTCTGGCTTCGATCGCACGAATCTCGGAGGAACAGAGGGCGCTGTCCTTCGTATCCGAACGGTTGCTCCAGACAGAAGCGCAGCTCACCATCGCCAAGCGCGGTTATGAGGAGCAGAAGCGGCAGTTGCAGAGGGTCGACGACCAGCGCCGTTTGCGGCTCACACGTGAGCTCGAGGAGGCCGAGAACCGCCTTCAGGAGATCCGGACCAGGCTTCAGGCCGCGGGTGACAAACTCGTCTATGCCGGTTCTACGAGATCGCGCCTTCAGGAAACGTCATCGGACAAGCCGAGCCTCAAGGTCTTCCGAAAGAATGGCAGCACCTGGGAAGACATCGACGCGAAGTTCGATATGGAACTCATGCCTGGCGACGTCGTGGAGGTCACGATGCCTCGTGAGTCGCTCAGGGTGACGGACTGAGACGGCCTGCGCTACAGATCACCGTATCCGTCACTATACCGAACCACGATAGGAGCGTTCTTTGCGGATTGACCCAAGACAACGCGGTCTGCGAATATGCGCATGGTTTTGCATAATATTGCTGGCCTATCTTTCTCTGATACCTGGTGATCTTCAGGTGAGGACCGGCGCACCGAGTCTGTTTGAGCATTTCATTGCATATTTCGGGACCGCAACCTTCTTCATGCTCGGGTATCCGAGGAGGAGGGCTGTCTCAGCCGCGTCACTCATGGTCTACGCCAGCGTTCTCGAGTTGGGTCAATTGATCTCGCCCGGACGATTTGCAAGTGTTGTCGATGCAACCGCGAGCATCCTCGGCGTCGGTGTCGCGAGCGCATTGGTCATCCTGGCCGCGAGATCAGCGTTCTTCGGAAAGTGGCTCGATGGTTCGACGCGGCAGCTTGAGGAGCGATTCAATCGCCCGTGACGGCGGCCCAGCGGGTGTCGGGCCTTCAATCACCGGTACTGGTTATCGAGGATCAATCGACGAACTTTCAGGTAGGCCCTGCCGCCGGCGAGCTTGAGGACTTTCTTAAACTTCCAGACGGCGGCCTCCCTGGCCATCGCCACGCGACGTCCGGCCGCGAGCGCGGCGACCCGCGAGACCGGCGTGCCCCGATGGACCGAAAACCGGCCATACACGCGAAGCCCGTCGACGGATGTCACCCGAATGGAGGGCTCGGACGTGAAGAGATCCGTCAATCCCGAGGCGGCCGCGGCCACGGCGACATTTTTCGAATAATACCCGCCCGGAACCGAGCCGATCGTCACCGGCGCGGCCAGGATATCCGATAAGATCTTGCGGCTCCGCTGCCATTCTTCCAGAAGCTTCTGCGGCGTACATGCAGACATACGGAACGGATGACTGCAGGAATGCGTGCCGATGACATGCCCCCGTTCGGCGAGATCGCGGATCTGTCCGGAGGTCATGAATCCCCGCTGCCCGATATAGTCGGTCGTCACAAAAAAATGACCGTGCCAGCCCTGTTCCTCGAGGGCACCGGCGATCAGGCTGGACGCGCTCACGCCACCATCGTCGAAGGTGATCAGCAGAGCGTCTTCTGTGCCCGCATGCGAGGCGCGAAGCTCCGGCAGAAGTATCGGAGAGGCCGACGTGGACGCGATCGCACTGAGGTGGCGCGCAAATTCCGCCTTGGAAAGCTTGTAATGAGCAGGACCACCGCCCGGGAACCCGCTGGAATCGTAGTCTCCCTCGACAACATCGTGGTATGTCAGAGCGCGCGGCATGGTGGCTTTCTCATCCACTCGAAATGTTCTTTCCACAGTCTATCATCAATACGGCAAGAGAGACCATTATGAGTTGTGGATGTCTGCCCATCCTCTCAGAGGGCTGCCCAATTTCCTCGATCGTGCCAGCGGTTCCAGAAACGCAGCAGTCCTACCAGGAAGCCGAAGCCATACGACAGGTGGAGAATGGCGAAGGCCAGCGAGAGCCGCGGCAGGAACCGCCATCCCGCCCGACGGGCCGTCAGGGCTGAAGCCGTGATGTTCGCCAATACATAGCTTCCGATAACGAGGCCCGCGCCCCACATCGCGAGGCTGAAGAACGGCGCCAAGAGGATACCCAAGACGAGCGCCGCGGCGAACAGGGGAGGAGCGAACTGCCGGGGGCGCATCTGCAGCGGGTGCTTCTGCATGACCCTGATCTTCCAGTAGCCATACTGATAGTACTGTTTCCACAGCGAGCGCGGCGTGCTGCGGTTATAATATCTCGACCGAATGCTCGGGCTCAGCAGGATCTTGCCGCCGTTCTCAAGAAGCCTGTAGTTGAACTCATCGTCCTGGTTCCGAACCTGCTCCTCATCGAAAAGACCGATGCGCTCGAACACTTCCCGGGGCCAGGCACCCATGGAAACCGTATCGCTCCATTCCTCATGGTCGGAATAGTGGAATCGTCCATGACCTACGCCGAAGCTCGTACCGGTCGCCATAGACACCGCCTCGCCGAACGGCCCCTCGCTGATCGTTTCCATCCGGCCGCCGACATGATCGGCACCTGATCTTTGAAGCACTTCGACACATTGGCGGACGTGATCCGGCTCGAGAAAGGTGTGGCCATCGACGCGAACGATCACGTCACCGCGGGCCTGCCGGAGAGCGGCATTGAGGCCCGTCGATGCAATCCGCCCCGGATTGTCGATGATTTTCACGGGAATATCGGGATAGGAAGCGGCTACGCGAGCGATGAGTTCCCGCGTATCGTCGGTCGACATACCATCCGCGAGGAGGACCTCCATCCGGTCGCTCGGGTAATCCTGCTCGAGCACGGCCTCGAGGCTTTCCTCGATGAATCGTGATTCATTCCGGATCGGCATGATGACGCTGACGAAAGGGCTGTCCAAGAGCGGGGACAGCTTTTCTTCCGAATAGCTCTCGATAAGGTGACCATCCACATAGTTCATCGGTTGTACTCTTTTCTGAGGCGGGCGGCGCAGAAAGCCCGGAGCGCCCGGTTCACATGTCGCCCGGATCCGAATTGTCATGTTGGGAGCGCAAAGTAGAACTCATGAGGAGCGCTGGAACCATCGATGCAATCGGACAAGATTTCATGAATTGTACCTTCAAACGGGTTGTATTGTCTTTGACCCGATTGGGGATGCTCCTAAGGATGAGAGGATAAACCGCGCGCGCGTCAGCCGCTGCGAACACGGCTGTTGCACAGCGCAAGACATAGGACGATTTGGGCCAGGGTGGCGCTGGCGCCCACGATCGAGAACAGGGCAATCGCAACTACATCGCCGCCGAAATACAATGCACCGAAGGCCAGGGCGCCCGCCCGTATGGCCGCTGTCACGAGCTCATAGACCAGAAGATGACCCTGCAGGCCCATCAATGGGACCGCGCTCAGGGTTGGAACCGCTATGAAGCTCAAGTACGAAGACAGGGACAACCAGCGCGCATACTCTCCGGCAATCGCCCACTCGGCGCCAAAGACCAATGCGAACAGGGAAGGGCCGACAAGAGCAACGAGTCCAAAGGGCAATAATCCTATCGCCGCGAGGCCTAAGCTGCCTTTCAGCAGGATGGGCCGAAGGCTCTGCGACTGATGGGTCGCCTTGGCGATGCGGGCCAGGAATACAGGGCCAGCAGCCTCTGCGATCACGGTATTGGGAAGATGAATGACGCGGGTCGACAGAAGATAGAACCCAACGGCCGCAGGTCCAAGCAGGGATGCAAACATCAGCGATGGTATGCTGAATGACAGATCCTTCAGCCACTTCTGGGGGGCGCGGAACAGCGGAAAGTCACGGTAGCGATAGGCGACGGAACTCAATGACGCTGCTTCGTCCGATTCTTCCGCCGAAGGGGCCGGAGCGTCTTTTCTCATCACGGTAGGACGGGCTCTCAGCCACAAGAGGACGGTCTGCAGTATCTTGGATGCAACACCCAGGATCAGGAGCACCGGGGTTGTCGCCGCGACAACGCCGAACATGACTTTCGACGCATTGTTTGCAAGCGCTTCTACAATATTGATCCGCGAGATCTCGTTGAACTTACCCTGTCGATAGAGCCAGTGATGCAGCGGCTGGCATAATCCGGAAAGCAGGATCATAAGAGGCGCGAAGAGGAGCAGCTCAGGTGAGGCGCTGAACCCGACCGCGTCAGCAATTTCCTGGCGATAGATCCCGAATCCGAGAAGGGATAGGAGGGATATGGCCAAGCAGACGATGGCCGAGAGTTTGAGGAGCGAACGTGCTTCCGCCTCTGTCGGAGGAAGGACGATCGCCGTCCCGTACATGAGGTCTGCAAAGGACGCGATGATCAGGACCGTTGCGGTAAAGACCCCGACTGCGCCGAATGCCTCGGGACCATAGAGGCGCGTGATGAGAGGGGAGAAGGCAATCGTGATGAACTGGGCCGTGGCTGCCCCTCCAACAGCCACGCTTGCATTGCGAATGAACGGCTGATCCTTAAGATTGCGGAAATGAGCGGAGCCCCAAAGAGCGAGCCTTTTCAGCGGCCCGGCTTCGTCACTGCCGCTGAATGGATTCTGCTCCAGCACCGGCTGGCCCGGATGGGAGAGATCCGCACTATGAGAGTTGCCACGCCACATAAGAATCTCTTCATCCTCTCTTGACAGCTCGTACGGCGAGACCCAGTAGGGCGAGATTATTGCGTGACATTAAGGTTGCGACATCCTCATGCAGATTGTCGCAACCGCTCGATTCCCGAGCACGCAGCTTCGAAATCGGTCCATTCCCGGACAGGCAGAGCCCTATGCACTGAAGCCTGCATCCCGCCGGACCAAGCCCCGTTCAATGCGGTTGCGCCACCAATCTATCGTTCGAGCCAGGCCTTCCTGCAGGGTTACGCGCGGGCGCCAGCCGGTTTCACGCGACAGCCGGCTGCTGTCCGAGAGAAGGGCGCGCACCTCGGAATTTGTCGGTCGCAGGCGTTGAGGATCCTGAACGACGGCTTTGGTGCAGTTTGTCGCCTCCACGATCATCTTGAGCAGATCGGCGACCGTGACTGCTTTCCCGTTGCCCGCATTGTATGCCTTGCCGAATTCAATGCCCGGAGATGATCCGACGGCGAGAAAGGCCGCAACCGTATCCTCGACGAATGTCAGGTCCCGGATAGGGGATGTGTCGCCAACACGGATGTCGGCGCAGTTCGGGTCGAGCGCCTGGCGGATGATGGTCGGAATGATGGCGCGCTCGCTCTGACGGGGTCCGAAGGTGTTGAACGGCCTGAGGATGGCGACCGGAAGATCGAAGGATCGGGCAAAAGCCTCCGCCATCATGTCGGCCCCGATCTTCGAGGCGGAGTAGGGCGACTGCCCCTGCAGAGGATGCGACTCATCGATCGGCATCGTGATGGCCGTGCCGTAGACCTCGCTGGTCGATGTGTGGACGACACGCCTGACGCCGAATTCCCGCGCCGCCTCGAGAACGTTGAGCGTCCCGACGACATTGGTCTCAACATAGGAATGGGGCGTTGCATAGGATTGCGGAATGGCGATGAGAGCCCCAAGGTGGAACACGACCTCGTGACCCCGAACCAGCCGGCGCACGAAAGCGGAATCCCGCAGATCGCCTCGCACGATCCGAACCCGAGACCGGGCCTCGTCCGGAATGTCATCCAGCCATCCCTGACTGTCGAATGAGTTGTACATGCTCAGCGCTGTCACCTGCGCGGACTGGCCCAGGAGAGCCTCGGTCAGGTGGGAGCCGATGAAGCCGTCCGCACCGGTCACAAGGACCTTTACATCTTCGTATTTCACGCTTCTGTACTCCGTGTCGTTGCCGCGCTACGGATCGCCGTGGGGACTTTAGGTCTCGGCATCAGAACATGTGGGCCCTCACCCTTGGCATTGGATATCTGCGCTCGCGGCAGCCTCGGGCCAATCCGGAGAACCGCGAGAACCCCGTAGACCAGCCACAGAATGTCCTGGGCGAGACTGCGTTGCGCATAATATTGAAGATCGGTCAGTGCCTTGGCGGGAAAGATCTCCTGGCGATAGAACTCGCTCGGATCCGTATCCCGCGGATAGAGGGCACTTTCATTTCTGAAAGCAACCTGGCTCGGGCCGAGAATGCCGGGCTTATGGTTCAAAACTTCCTCGAAGGTCCCGGTGAAGCAATCCGCGAAGGCAAGCGACTCGGGCCGGGGGCCGATGATCGACATATCGCCCTTAAGGGCATTCCAGAGTTGCGGCAGTTCGTCGAACTTCGACGAAGCCAAAAATCGCCCCACGGCAGTCAGGCGCGGATCCTCCTGCAAAGTCAGCGGAGGGCCGCTGGTGCCGCAATCCTTGTGAAACTTGCGAAACTTGTACATGGAGAAAGGCTTGCCATACCTTCCAAGCCGCACCTGCTTGAAGAAGATAGGACGCCCACTCTCGAACCAGATCGCCAGGACTATGAGAAGCAGGACTGGCGACAGGACCAGCAGGCAGGTCGCCGAGAAAATAATATCGAATATGCGGCGCGCTACCTCTGAGAGAAGGGAGGATGGGGGCGGTGAGTTGCTGTTCGCTTGCGAATTCGCCATTGATCTGTCCCGTTAACACCGAACGGACTTCGCAAGAGCGCGTGAGATTCGCTCCAGATGCGTAGCCTCAAGACGAGGAAAGAGCGGCAGGGTCAGCTCACGCCTGGCATAATTTTCCGTGACCGGAAGTTCTAGTGAAGGCCAGCGCTCACGGTAATATGAGAACAGGTGAGCTGGAGGGTAGTGGATTGTCGTCTGTATCCCTGCCTCTCTCAGCGACCTGATGACACTCGCTCTGTCCGTGCCATCGGGAAGCACGACAGGCATGATGTGATATGACGACACCTCGTTGTCACGGAATGGGACCACGACATCCGGGACGAGATCCTCAAGAAGCGACCGATAGGCTATCGTCAGATTCTTCCTTTTCTGGTTCCAAGCGTTGAGGTGCTTCAGCTGGACGATGCCGATCGCGGCCCTTAACTCGTCCATACGATAGTTGAAACCCAGCATGACCATATCATAGCCGGGATTCGAGCCGGAATGACGCTGAAAGGTGCCGCTCGTCAGGCCGTGGCCGCGCAACTTCCGCATCTTCTCGAGCAGCTGCTTGTCGGAGGCGATGATTGCGCCACCCTCAGCCGTGGTCATATTCTTGTTGCCATAGAAGCTTAGCGCAGCAGCAACGCCACAAGTTCCGACCTCCTTGAGACCCGTTGCATGGGCCGCATCCTCGATGAGGAATAGGCCTCTTTCGTCGGCAAACTTTTTCCATGCAGGAAGGTCTGCAAGATAGCCGGCATAATGGACAAGGATGATCGCCTTCGTCCTGTCCGTAAACTTTCTTGCCGCATCCTCAATGGACATCAACGGGGTCTCGATCGAAGCGATGTCCACCAGAACAGGAGTGGCGCCAACATAAAGAACGCAGTTGATCGAAGCCACGAAGGTAAGAGAGGGTACGAGCACTTCGTCGCCGAGACCGATACCCAATGCATCGAGGATAAGGTGCAGGCCAGCCGTGCAGGAATTGACCGCAACCGTTTCCTCGACAGAGTGTATCTTCGCGAGATCCTCCTCGAAACGCTGGACACGTTCGCCCATCGTTATCCAGCCACTGTCAATGACCTCGCACAGGGCGCTCTTTTCCTCGAGCCCAAGTATCGGGTCCGCAACTGGGATGAACGAACTATCGGTGATGGACGTTGATAATGCCACACGATCTTCGATCTCGTGTGCGGCTGCCGTTGCAAGCATAATGGTCTCCCCCAAAGCGTCTCATAAAGCTTGAATCTGTCTTCCGTAATCAGCCTGCAATCGCAGCAAGCGATGGTACCTGCTCATCCCAGTCGATTTCTTGAGCTTTATGAAAGTCTTCCACACGGCCGATATCGAGCCAAAGACCCTGGTGCTTGTATGTGTGGATGGGAACGCCCCTTTCCATCATGCAGAATACGAGATCGTCGAAGCCGAATGGCATGCCTGACGGAATATACCGGAGAACATCCGGCTCCATGCAATACGCTCCCATGCTGACGGAGTTCGTGAGCGTCGGCTTCTCGCGGAAGCGCGTGACTACGCCATCGACATCGTCAACGACACCGAAGTCCATCTTTGTGACTCTCGTCGTCGTTGCGATCGTTAATGGGTGGCCATGGGCCCGATGGAACGACGTGAAGGCATTGAGGCTCAGGTCTGTCAGAACATCACCATTTAACACGAGGAATGTGCAGTCCAGCTTATCACGAAGCAGGGCCAGCGGACCGATCGTCCCGAGAGGCTCCGTTTCCTGCGTGTAAGTGATGTTCATACCCCATTGCTTACCGTCACCACAGACGCTGCGTATGAGGTGGCCCAAATATCCGGTCGTGATATAGATATCCTCGATACCGTTACGCCTGAGCCATTTCAGAAGAAGCTCTATGACCGGCTTTGCGCCGATAGGCATCAGTGGCTTCGGCAGTACGGAAGTGTATGGCCGCAGGCGCGTTCCTCTTCCTCCCGATTGAATGACTGCCTTCATCCATGCCTCCCTCGCTTAGAAGTCAACGTATTTGCTTTCGATGGAACGAGCTGCTTCATGGTTCGAAATGAAACTGCAAGCCTGGCCTTGGATTTGACTTGCTTGGATTCCAACGTCCCATAAGCGAAAGCCAATGCGGCGGCGATGCGCTAATTCTCTAAAAGCCCATCAAAAGATAGCATTGAGGGGTGGGCGAGCAAAGCTGAACACTGCTCATATTATGAGTTAATCCCTGAGATGGGATTAGTGCTTATGATGTATTCGAGATTATTAGTCTTAAGATCTTGATCCAGTCCCGTGACTATTGGGGAGAGGATGCCACACTCCAATCTGGAGTGATAGCCGGCCGACATTTCCGAAGAGGAGACATGCCGACCGCAGGCAGGCAGCTGCGGCTCTTGCGCTACGGCAAACAACCACTTGGTCCCCTATCGGTTCTGATCGATGAATTAGCAGAGTAGGGAGGCAGCCACATCGAGGTCGCGGTCTGTGACGGAGGCCGGACCTGGCTTGGGATAGTTAAACGGGGATCCTGCGCTCTGCACGCCCTGTGGAATCGCCTCGGAAATACTAATGAGACATTCCCGTTGTGGCCGAAAAGTACGATGCGAAGTCAACTGGGAAGCGGCATCGGTATGAGTTAATTGACGTCGGAAACCGGCAAATTTCAGGTATAGACACACGCCTCTGCTTCTCGGCCCCTCTGCAGCCAAGGATCGCGGAGTCGGTAGCAGCACAATTGGCAAAGGTTACGATGGAAGCAACGACCTTGTCAGCGCCATGACGTGCCGCCTCATGTTGCGCCCATAGAAGTAAAGTGCCTTGGCGGTATCTCTCGCCAGCGCGGTCGCTGCTCCGCGAGAGAGACGAAACTCCATGAACGGTACCTCCTCACCTCCATATTTCCGCTTGTAGTCGCCTCCGTTCCCCCAGTAATGCCAGTGGATGCCGCGCTTCTTCCAGTACTTCATGGCATGCCAGTGAAGAGCCTCGTTGGGGCGCACGCTTTGGTATTCACGAAAACTTGCATTCCCCCAGAAGAATGACACTTTGTTGAATCCGGGATAAATTCCGGTTGCGATGCATTGGCCGTCCGCATTTCGCGCCCGCAAGAGCAGGAGATTGCCGGTTGGATGATAGTGCCTGATCATGGCCTCGACTCGATCTTCTCGATAGGTCGGCTTCAGGTTCTGTTTTGCAAATACGTCGAGAAGCTGTTGGTAGTAATCGGACGCAAAGCCCTCGGGACCTGCTTCTTCTATGACGACTCCGCTCTTTTCGGCCTTCCTGATGCAGCGCCGGCAGGCGCTCTCCATGCGGGAAAACAGTTCCTCTTCTGATAGAGTCAGATCTGAACGGAACGTCCGTCCCGTTCGGGCCTGGAAGCCGAGCCTGGTCATATCGTCGAGGTCGAGGAGCGGATCGGCAATTTCGAGATGCCGGCAGTTCAGGTCGTGAAAGACTAAGGGAAGCAATGCCGAAACAGCTGCGGCTCGAGATACGCCTGGGGAGAGATTGAAGCCCATATAGGGCGTAGTCCACCCGGGGAACGGGCTGCCCAGGATGCTGAAGCCCATTCTTTTCACGATGGCGCCTGTAAAGTAGCCAAGAGTGGAACCAGCCTCCTCCAGCCTCGCGATGACCGGTTCGCCACCTTGCGTTTCGCACACGAAGTCCAGCCAAGCTTTTCGTTGCGAGAATGTCCTGTCCTCGAACGTGTCGAGCAGCTCCCAGTCAACGAGATTATAAGGCACTCTCGTGAATTTCATTTGGCCCCATCGAAAATGAAAATGTCCCTATGCGGTGATAGGTGCATGTGCCTCGCTACCAGCAATTTCTAATCCTCGAAGCCAGCCTTGGTCCAGTTGTGAACCTGGCCACCTACACCAAATGCTCAAAACCTACATCCAATGATCTTCATTTCCGAAGCGCGGATCGAATTGGCCCGCGTTGAGATCATCCTGTCGGCTGAGGTAGCACCTGACCAAAACTGCGAGAACATGAGGGTGGCGAATGGCCGATCTCGACGGAGGTACTCCCATATGCGGATATCTAGCTAGAATGATCCGCCGTTCTCGCGCGCCATGATGATAGTGTAGCTTTGCTTCGGGCGTGTCCAGCCCTGCTTCGGGCAAGATGCGGGCTCGCGCCTGGATCAGACGGTGAATTGCTTACGGACCGCGTCGCGTTCAGAGCCATTCCAAGGGAATAATATGTGCGGAATTGTTGGGTTTCTTTTTTCGCCTCGAAACTGTCCTGGCGAACCGGGCCGGATTCTGGAGCGCATGACCGCAGCTTTGGTTGCGAGGGGACCGGATGACGAAGGACAGTGGATCGATGCCTCGGCGGGCGTCGCTCTGGGCCATCGTCGCCTGAGCGTTATTGATCTGTCTCCGGCGGGTCATCAGCCGATGATCTCTCGTAGCGAGCGCTACGTGCTCGTGTTCAACGGAGAAATATATAACCACTTATCCATCCGGAAGGAGCTGGAAGAGGCGGGCCTTTCGGACCAGATTCAGAGCCAAACGAGAGGATGGCGCGGTGGGTCCGATACGGAAACGCTCCTTGCCGCTATTGAGAAATGGGGGGTGCAGGGAGCGCTTGAACGCAGCGTCGGAATGTTTGCATTCGCTCTTTGGGATAGGGCGGAGCGCACTCTGATCCTGGCTCGTGACCGTCTCGGCGAGAAGCCCCTGTATTACGGGCATACGAACGGAATGTTCGTTTTCGCGTCCGAGTTGAAGGCTTTTCATACGATTCCCAACTTCTCGCCGTCGATCAACTCGTCCGCCCTGTTGTATTACTTCTCCCAAAGGGCGATTCCAGCCCCGTACTCGATCTACACCGAAATTTTCAAGTTGGAGCCGGGTCAGCTGCTCACGCTGGAGATGAAGGACGGCACCTCCTTCAGTAATATCAGGACAGAATCCTACTGGTCTCTCCAGACGGCACTGAACCGCGATCCGTATAGCGGATCGGCGGACGACGCGGTGGAGGAACTCAGGCATCTCCTGACCGAAGCGGTCCGGATGCAGATGATTGCGGATGTTCCGGTGGGAGCATTTCTGTCAGGAGGGATCGATTCCAGCACCGTCGTCGCTCTCATGCAGGCGGTGTCCAATCGAACGGTCCAAACCTATACGATCGGTTTTGAGCAAGCTGACTACAACGAGGCCCATCATGCCAAGGCCGTCGCCAACTGCCTCGGCACGAACCACCAGGAACTGACCGTTACATCCTCCGAGGCGCTCGACGTTGTTCCGCATATTGCAGAGATCTGGGATGAGCCGTTTGGAGATAGCTCCCAGATTCCGACGGCGATCCTGACGCGAATGACCCGCCAGAACGTAACGGTGGCATTGAGCGGCGACGGAGGGGATGAACTCTTCTGTGGCTATCAACGCCAGCGTGCAGCGGCGACTATCGAGCGTATCCCGGGGAAACCTCTTCTCGGTGCCCTTCTGGTCGCATTCTCCTCTCCGCTCGCGCTGATGCGCTTGCGGGCTCTTCCCGTTGGACGTCCGCCCAAGGCTGCCGCCAACCGGCTCGGTGCATTGGCGGAGATGTTTGCTTTGCAGGATCCTGCTCACCGCTATATGGCGTTCTCCTTCAGGCCGGAGTATTGGAGCTCGCTCCTGAAGGAATCGTCCCACCGGAATACCGGAGCGTTGAAGTTTCCAATCTCCGAAGCGAGGGACACCCTCTCGCTCGTGTCCGCGATGGATGCGGTGACGTATCTTCCAACGGATATCCTCACGAAGGTCGACCGGGCTGCGATGGCGGTGAGCCTTGAAACCCGTCTGCCTTTGCTGGATCACAGGATCGTCGAGTTCGCGTTCACCCTGCCTTCCTCGTACAAGGTCAGGAATGGGCAGACGAAATGGCCCTTACGTCAGATCCTGGACACCTATGTTCCAAAGTCTGTAGTCGACCGGCCCAAGATGGGTTTCGGCGTGCCGATCGGCGACTGGCTGAAAGGTCCGTTGAAGGAATGGGCGGCGCATCTGCTGCTCTCGAAGGATCTCCAGGATGACTTCCTCAAGGAATCGATCATCGAGAGAATGTGGAAGGACCATCAGGCTGGAATCTGGAACTATGCGGATCACCTCTGGCGCGTCCTGATGTTCCGTGCATGGCGGGCGCGCTATGACCAGTAAGATCAAGGTCCTGTTCTTCCTCCCGAGCCTCGTTGCTGGTGGTGCGGAGCGTGTCGTTCTGACCTTGTTGAGGAATCTGTCTCGTGACCGGTTCGATGTATCCCTGGCTGTCATCAATCATAAGGGTTCGACGCTGCTTCATGAGCTTCCGCCCGATGTGGAACTCTATAATCTCGAGGCATCACAATTGCGCTTCGGGTTGAGCAGGGTTGTGCGGCTCCTTTGGAAGACACAGCCGGACATTGTCTTCTCGACAATCGATTATCTGAATGTCGCGCTTGGAAGCACGCGCCTGTTCTGGCCCAAGCGGACGGCTTTCATCGCCCGCCCCGCCATCCTCTTCAGCGCCGAACTGAAGACACGGAAGCGCCCCTTGATTTGGCGCCTGCTCCATCGGGCAACGGTCTGCACTGCGGATCTTCTGGTCTTCCAGTCCCGCGCCATGGAGGAGGATTACCGATCTTCCCTCGCTTGGAGGGCAGATCGGTCGGCTGTCATACATAACCCTTTGGACCTCGAACTCATCCGGACGAGGTCGAAGCAGGAAGCCAATACAGGTTTCGATTCCTCTCGCTTCAATCTGGTCGCAGCAGGGCGGCTCGAGAAGCAAAAGGGCTTCGACGTCGCAATCGAGGCAATAGCTCTCTCCAAGAACAGGAATATCACGTTAACCATTCTCGGTGGCGGCACCTTGCATCACGCGTTGGAGCGCCTGATCGAGGAGCGAAACCTGCAGGGTAGGGTGAGGCTGCTCGGATACGTTCAGAATCCCTATCCGTTCTATGCGCAGGCTGATGGATTTCTCCTATCGTCCCGCTTCGAGGGGTTCCCGAATGTCGTCCTCGAGGCGCTCTCATGCGGAACTCCCGTTGTGGCGACCCCAGTGGCGGGCCTCGGCAGTGTCCTAAAGAACATTCCGGAGTGCCGTCTGTCACTGGACTACACGGCGCAAGCATTGGCTGCTGGGATCGATCAGCTTGCATGCGCAGGGCGGCGGCGTGTCGGGCCGGACGCCGTCCGGAATTTCGATGTGCAGCACATCGTTGCCGAGTACGAGAGGGCCCTGGAACGCCTCGTCCCTCAACGGTCTCAAAGCCAGGAACTCCGTCAGGCCGTTAGCTTCGATTGACCTGCGGGAGAGATTTTCCTCGGAGTTTGAATTCTGTTGCTGGGAATGGCGAGACGCAAATGGGAGGCGATTAGGTGCTGGCCGGGACAGGAACTCTTGAAGCGCATTCTGCGTCAGGTCGATTTCTCAACCCCTTCGGTTTGGGCCTTCTGCTGTTCACCGGCCTGAACCTGAATGCCGTTGCAGCGATGTTTCTCGGCGAAGCCGAGATGTTGTCTCCAATTGTGCTCGCGCTGACAATCATTCTCATTCTGCAGTACGCCAGGCTGAGACATCTGTCGTTTATTTATTGCCTGTTCGCTTTGATGGTATTGGCATATTTGGCAATGGGTTCTTTGCCCGAGATGGGAACGATAAAGATCGATGTATATTACATCCGACTCTATTTTGCGACATTTCTATTGGTTTCGGCATTATATTTCTGGATCGTTTCTCTTGATGAACAGCAGGTCTTGTCCGTCCTCATACTGATCAAATATCTCGTCTTAATTTCCTGTGTGGCAACGATCTTTTCGAGCACCTTGCAGCAATATCAGGCAGTGAATGCGGCGGATGCGATCTATGCGGCGCCATTGGAAGAGTCGGAGCGCGCATCGGGATTCTTTGAGAACCCCAATCAAGCCGCGACAGCCGCATTGTACTGCCTCGTTCTGATTGTGGCGCTTCCTGCGAGAAGTCTTTTCTGGAAGCTGCTCCAGTGCGGCATCGCTGTAATTGCGTTGGTGATGACATTCTCGAAAGCCGCAATGCTGGGAGGCCTGGTGCTGACACTGGCCTTCCTGCTGACGAGACGATCGTTAGGAACACTGCTGCTGTTCCTGGTCGCGGTTGCGTTGGGGGGCATCGCATTATGGTTCATCTATGAACATGATATGTTCAATCTTACCTGGGATCAGCGCGAGCGATTAGCCGATGTGCTCAACTTGGCAGGGGGTGAGATCAGCGCGAGAACGACCACGGGGCGTACCACTCTCATCCAGTTCGGCTTTGAGAAGATCAAGGACGTTTTCCCATGGGGTGCCGGACTGGGTGAATTCCATGCCATGGAAGGCGGGCTCCGGAAGGTGCTGAATGGCCTTGAAACCAACCGCTGGTTGGGAATTCACAACACCTTTTTGACCATCCTGGGAGAGAGCGGCCTCATTCCTTTCCTGGCTCTCCTTGGGTTCCTGGTCTGGCCCGTAATCGCCGCCAGGAAATCGAAGTATCGCGGCATCGTTTTCGGTTTCATGCTGACGCTCATCATCCAAATGACGGCCGCTCACGACATTTTGCTGCTCCGATTCACGGATGCGATCATCGCAATCACGATCGCCGTTGCTACATTGGCTGCCCGAGAGAAAGTTTCATAATCGGCGTTCTCGGACGGCAGTGACATCGTCACAGGAGCGATGTCTGTCGAAAGCGCCGTTTCCAGCGCAAGGACCTTCACGGACGATTGCGCCGGACTCGAGTCTGTTTCTCGCCGCCGTCCGCCTCGTTCAGGCGAGACTCGATCCATGCAGCCTCTCTTCCAAGGAGAGGGGCTATTTCGAGCTGACGCTTCGGAGACAGCCGGCTTTCCGTCGCCGCGATGGAGAGAGCTCCGACGGGCCGGCCGTCTGCTCCGCGAATTGGTACCCCGATGGCCCATGAGTCGGGGAGAAGCATGCCCGGGTTGAGAGCGTAGCCTCTTACCCGCGTGTCGTGGACGAGGGCACGCAGCGCCGGGGGAGAGAATGGCGGATACTTGTCCCCGAGGACCTCCGCATTGGCCGCCAAGATCTCCTCCACCTCTTCGTCGGGCAGGGCGGCGAGCAGGGCCAAGCCTCCGGCTCCGACGCCGAGAGGGTGACGATCTCCAGCATGAAGGGCATGGACCCTGATGGGAAATGGACCTTCCTCGCGATGCACGCAGATTGAGTAGACGTCCCGGGGGACCGATAGAAAGGCCGTGTCGCCGGTCTGCTGGCTCAGTCTGACGAGGGAGCGCAGAGCGATTGAGTGGATGCCGAAGCGTGCACTCGCAAGCGTCCCGAGAACATGGATCTCCGGGCCAAGGAAGTAGCGTCTCGTCTCAAGGTCCTGATCGAGCAGTCCGGCCCGCGTGAGCGCGAGAAGCATGCGCCGCACCGTGGGCTTCGAAAGACTGCACTGGTCAACGAGTTCCGACAGGCGGGCACCTGACGGCCCGGCCCGGCCGACAAGCAGGAGAAGCGTAGCGGCCCTGTCGATCGCCTGTGCACCATGGGGAGTTCGGCTATCGATGCCCTGAGCGGCGAACTTGGCCGAGATAGCTTTTCCAGATTCCAACATATGGACCTTCGGGGACCGCGATGGAGGGCTTTTCCTTAGGGAGCAATTTTCCGTTGACAAGAGAGACTATCAGAGTGCCTCCTTAGGAGCCAATGAAAACGCCCGGCAAGTGGCGTGCCAAGAATAATAACAGGTCCGTTATGTGGACCTTTTCTCGAGGAAGCATGGAGGTCCCCGGGCCTCCAACCAGGAGGGTTACATGATTCTTTCTCGTCGCCGGCTTCTCTCTGTCGGCTCGACTGCCATCGCCGGTGCCGTTGTGGGAGCGCCGTTCATCGTGCGCGCCCAACAGGCTGAATTCACTTACAAATATGCGAACAATCTGCCCGATTCACACCCGATGAACACGCGGGCGCGGGAAATGGCAGCCGCGATCAAGGCCGAGACAAACGGCCGTTTCGATCTCCAGATCTTCCCGAGCAGCCAGCTCGGATCGGATACCGATACGCTCAGCCAGGTGCGCTCCGGCGGCGTCGAGTTCTTCACGTTGTCGGGCCTGATCCTGTCCACACTCGTGCCGGCGGCGTCCATCAACGGGATCGGCTTCGCCTTCCCGGATTACGCGACTGTCTGGAAGGCGATGGATGGGGACCTCGGCGCTTATGTCCGCCAGCAGATTACCAAGGCGAACCTGGTGGTCATGGACAAGATCTGGGACAACGGCTTCCGTCAGACGACGTCCTCCACGAAGCCGATCAATGCTCCTGACGATCTGAAGGGCTTCAAAATCCGGGTGCCGGTCTCGCCGCTCTGGACATCGATGTACAAAGCCTTCGAATCCGCACCGACCTCGATCAACTTCAACGAGGTCTATACGGCGCTTCAGACCAAGGTGGTGGACGGACAGGAGAATCCCCTCGCCATCGTTTCGACGGCGAAACTGAACGAAGTTCAGAAATACTGCTCGCTGACGAACCATATGTGGGATGGGTTCTGGTTCCTGGCGAACCGGCGCGCATGGGAGCGGCTGCCCGAGGACGTGCGCGCCATCGTTGCCAAGCACATCAATGAGGCCGGCATGAAGGAACGCGAGGATGTGGCCAAGCTGAACGGCAATCTCCAGCAGGAGCTCGCCTCGAAAGGCATGGTCTTCAATCAGCCCGATCCAGGGCCCTTCCGCGATAAGTTGCGCCAGGCCGGCTTCTACTCGGAATGGAAGGGCAAATACGGCGACGAGGCATGGGCCCTGCTGGAGCGGGCGGTCGGCTCCCTGGCCTGACCTGACCTCAGGTGCCGGGGTTCCGCCTGCGAGGCGAGGGAACCCCGGCATCTCCGTGACGGATAGCGATTTACATCGCGCTATGTCGTGGAAATTTTTAGGGAATGCTTGGACATGACATCCTCCGCAGAGGCTATTCCTGCATCGGAACCCCTCATTGTTGC
>Ga0182742_1002677_pt1 | contig 19265 bp, 14 predicted proteins | sample eDN5th37CBELigMG_FD_128880 | JGI IMG/M metagenome (GOLD analysis project Ga0182742, IMG submission 128880) | Enriched Miracle-Growth compost microbial communities from Emeryville, California, USA - eDNA 5th pass 37_C BE-Lig MG (version 2)... ... | reverse complement strand
TCCCCGCCCCGTCACTGGCGACGCCTCGCGAGCGCGCCCCTCGTCGGGCCGGGATGAATGCAACATAGTTCCAATCTCCTCGGCTGTCAAGAACAAAGGCAGAACATTATCCACAGGCGCTGCGCTGTCATCCCCCACTCTCCGCCTCGTCCCACCCTCCACCGTCATCCCCGGCCTTGAGCCGGGGATCCATGTCTTTGCGCCGCTGCGGTTCCGCAAGACGTGGATGGCCGGGTCAATCCCCGGATCAAGTCCCGGGACGGCCATGACGAAGGAGTGACCTCACCATCACCCTCCGTCCTCATCCTGAGGAGCAGCCGCGAGGCTGCGTCTCGAAGGAGGGTCCAGTGTTCTCTTGAGACGCCCTCTCCTTCGAGACGCTTCGCTCCTCAGGGTGAGGGCTGCGGGGGCGGAACAGAGGAGGAGGGCCGTAACAGCGGATGGCCCTTCAGGCGCTTACGTCGCGTCGAACTCGAAGGGCGAGACGCCGCGCCGCATCTCGTCCACGATGAGCGCGTGCATCAGGGGCGGGGCCGCGCGCTGCGGGCAGGCGGCGCGCTCGCACAGGCGGCAATTGATGCCGATGGGGGTGGCGTCGGCGGCCGCGAGGTCGAGGCCGCGCGCATAGACGAGGCGATGGGCGTATTTCAGCTCGCAGCCGAGGCCCACCACGAATTGCGGATCGGGCATGCCCCAGGGGTTCGAGGCCCGCTTGACCGCCCGGGCCATGGAGAACCAGCGCGAGCCGTCGGGCAGCTCGACGATCTGGGTCGCCACCTGACCGGGCGTCTTGAAGGTGGAATGCAGGTTCCAGAGCGGGCAGGTGCCGCCGAACTGCGAGAACGGGAAGCGGCCCGACGAGAAGCGCTTCGACACGTTGCCGGCCGCGTCCACGCGCACGAGGAAGAACGGGATGCCGCGCGCCCCGGGGCGGGCCAGGGTGGTGAGGCGGTGCGCCACCTGCTCGAAGCTCGCCCCGAAGCGGGCGCCGAGCACCTCCACGTCGTAGCCGAGGGCCTCCGCCGCGGCATGGAACTTGCCGTAGGGCATCATGAGGGCGCCGGCGAAGTAATTGCCGAAGGAGACCCGCAGCAGGCGCCGCGCCGGGCCGTCGCTGGGCTCGAGCTTCGCCGCGAGCGCGTCGATGGTGTCGCGCATCTCCGCGAAGGCGAGCTGATAGGCGGCCTGGAAGGTGCGGCCGGAGGAATCGACCAGCTCGGAGATCAGGAGCTGGTGGCGATGGTGGTCGTAGCGCCTCAGGTTCTCGGACATCACGTCGATGGGCATGACGCGCACGCGGATGCCGTGCTTGGAGCGCAGGCGCTCCGCGATGGCGAAGAAGGGCTCGTGCCCGGTGACGGCCAGATCGGAGGCCAGCGTCTCGGCGGCCTCGTCCAGCTCGGAGAAATGGTTCCTGGCCTCGTGGATCAGTTCGCGCACCCGGTCGACCGGGTTGACCTGCGGCGCGTCCTCGGCCCGGTCGCGGTCGTTCAGGCTGGGCGCCACGGCTTCGCGCGCGCCGCGCATGGCCTGATAGGCGCGATACAGGCGGTTCACCGCGTCCACGAGGGAGGGCGCGTTCTCGATGGTCTCGCGCAGCTCGATGCGCGAAACCGGCGCGCCGCGGAAGAGCGGATCGGCGAAGATCTCCTCCAGCTCCGAGACCGTGCGCTCGTGATCGTCATTGGCGAATTCGCGCGGGTCCAGGGAATAGGCATGGGCCAGGCGGATGAGCACCTGCGCGGTGATGGGGCGCTGATTGCGTTCCATGAGGTTCAGGTAGCTGGGCGACAGCCCGAGCTCCTCCGCCATCCGCGACTGGCTCAGGTTGAGGTCGCGGCGCAGGCGCTTGAGGCGCGGGCCGACGAAGAGTTTCCTGCTCTCATCCATATGTAAATCTTTTTACAACTTTACCAATCCCATAAGGTCGGACATTTACAAAGCCACTTTTCTTTCGAAATCCAGCGTTGAAACAAAGGCCGATTCTGGAATTATCTCCATCAGACAGTCGCCGTTGATCGGAATTTTTGAGTTTTAGAGGCGCTTTGTCAACGGATGTAAATCAGAAAACGAGGGACAGGACCCCTCGCGGCACAATGGAGAACGGCCATGCAAAAGATACGTTTCTGGGTGGTTGGGGGCGAGTACACCTCCTGCGAATGCGAATCCCTGATCCAGGGCACCGAGCGCGTCGTCGGTCCCTTCGAGAGCCGCTCCGATGCCGAGCGCACCTGGCGCATCCTGTCGGAGGACCATCGACCGCAGGCCCAGGTCCGCTTCACCATCGCCCAGGAGCCCGCGTCGAGCCTAAGTGCTTGATCCCCCTGCGCGGCTCCCGCGGATCGTCGTCCGCCTGGGGCCTGGACCGGCACCGGATCCTTCATCGTGGCACAAATTTTTACCGGCAGGGGGAGGGACTCTGACGCCTTCCCTCTGCTTAAATCGCGGGCGTGACCTAGAAATAGCCTTGCAAAGTGCTCGCGCTGAGGGGGAAACATGAAGCCCGTGATGAAAACCTTTGTCGCCGCTCTGGCCTTGAGCCTGGCGGCCCTGGGCCCGGCCAGGGCCGATGTGGTCGTGTCGTCGAAGATCGATACGGAGGGATCGATCCTGGGCAACATGATCCTGCTGAGCCTCGAGGCCGCCGGCATCAAGACGCAGGACCGCATCCAACTCGGCGCGACGCCGGTGGTGCGCAAGGCCATCACGGCGGGGGAGATCGACATCTATCCCGAATATACCGGCAATGCGGGCTTCTTCTTCAACAAGGCCGACGATCCGGTCTGGAAGGATGCGGCCAAGGGCTACGAGACCGCCAAGAAGCTGGATTACGACGCCAACAGGATCGTCTGGCTCGATCCCTCGCCCGCCAACAACACCTGGGCCATCGCGCTGCGCCGGGACGTGACCGAGGCCAACAAGCTCAGGACCCTGTCCGATTTCGGCAAATGGGTCACCGGGGGCGGTGACGTGAAGCTCGCGGCCTCCGCCGAGTTCGTGAACTCGGAGGCGGCCCTGCCGTCGTTCCAGAAGGTCTACGGCTTCACCCTCAAGCCCGAGCAGCTCATCGTGCTCTCCGGCGGCGACACGGCGGCGACCATCAAGGCCGCGGCCGAAAGGACCAACGGCGCCAACGCCGCCATGGTCTACGGCACCGATGGCGGCATAGCGCCCTCGGGCCTCGTGGTGCTTGAGGACGACAAGGGCGTGCAGCCCGTCTATGCGCCCACGCCCATCATCCGCGAGGCGGTGCTGAAGGACAACCCGAAGATCGCGGACATTCTCAAGCCCATCTTCGCCTCCCTCGACCTCACCACCCTTCAGGGGCTGAACGCCCGCGTGCAGGTGGGTGGGGAGGCGGCGAAGGCCGTTGCGGCCGATTACCTGAAGTCCAAAGGCTTCATTCAATAGGCGGTGGATGGTCCCCGCGAAGCAGACGGCAGGGTGGCAACGAAAAGGCCAGAGTTCAACGTGAATTCCGCGACATCCAGGACGGACGCGCTCGGCGCGGCTCCGCCGCATCCCGTGTTCCCTGTCGATCGCCTGGGGGCCGTGATCGCCATTCTCATCGGCATCGCGCTCTTTGCCGCTCCCTTCGCCACGTATCGCGCGACCCGGATCGCGTCCGGCCAGTCGCGCATCCTGATCGAGGCGCTGCCCATGACCATGGCGGCGGCTCTCGCCCTCGTGGCGCTCGGCATCGCGGTCGGGGCCGTCTTCGTGCGGGACCCCCTCGGCCGGCTGGCCTCCGCCGTGCTGGGCCTGGCGGTCCTCCTGCCGTCGCTGGGCCTCTCGGCGGGGTTCCTGACGCCCGCGGACAACACCTTCGCCCGCGTGACGCCGTCGCTCGGGTTCTGGCTGCTGAGCCTGGCGTTCTCGCTTCTCGTCGTCGATGCCCTGGCACGGATGCGCCTCGGCCCCTATGGGCGCCTCGCGGCGCTGGCGGTCGGCATGGGCGCGCTGGCGCTGCTGCTGCTCTCGGGGATCTGGGACAATCTCTCGATCCTCAAGGAATACTACACCCGCGCCGACAGTTTCTGGCGCGAGGCGCGCCAGCACCTCCTGCTCGCCCTCGGCTCCACGGCGGCCGCGTGCCTCATCGGCATTCCGCTCGGCATCGCAAGCCACCGGATGAGGACGCTTCGGGCGGCGGTGATGCAGGCGCTCGGGGTCGTGCAGACGATCCCGAGCATCGCCCTGTTCGGCCTCCTCATGGCGCCGCTCGGCGCCGTCGCGGCCAGCGTGCCGCTCGCGGCCGCCCTCGGCATCAAGGGAATAGGGGCCGCGCCCGCTTTCATCGCGCTGCTTCTCTATGCGCTGTTTCCCATCGTGGCCAACACCATCGCCGGACTGAGCCAGGTCCCCGCGCTCGCCGTCGACGCGGCCCGCGGCATGGGCATGTCCGCCCGGCAGCGGCTGCTGGGGGTCGAGATGCCGCTGGCCCTGCCGGTGATCCTCGCCGGGATGCGCATCGTGCTGGTCCAGAACCTGGGCCTCGCCACGGTGGCGGCGCTGATCGGCGGCGGAGGCTTCGGCACCTTCGTGTTCCAGGGCATCGGCCAGACGGCCATCGACCTGGTGCTGCTGGGCGCGATCCCCACCGTCACCCTGTCCTTCGTCGCGTCCATCGTGCTCGACGCCCTTGTCGATCTCTCCAGGGGGGTGCCGGCATGATCGAGATCGATCGCCTCACCAAGCGCTATGACGCGACCCTCGTGGTCGACGACGTGTCCCTCGTGGTGGAGGAGGGCACCCTCGCGGTGATCGTCGGGACGTCCGGCGCCGGCAAGTCGACCTTGCTGCGCATGATCAACCGCCTCGTGACGCCCACCTCGGGGCGCGTGCTCATCGACGGGGAGGATACCCGCACGATCCCTGAGGACGAGCTGAGGCACCGGATCGGCTACGTCATCCAGGGCTATGGCCTGTTCCCGCATCGCAACGTGGCCGACAACATCGCCACCGTGCCGCGCCTGCTCCGGTGGGACCGCCGGAAGATCGCCCAGCGCGTGGACGAATTGCTCGACCTGTTCCAGCTCGATCCGGCGGAATTCGCCCAGAAATTCCCGCATGAGCTGTCAGGCGGCCAGCAGCAGCGCGTCGGCGTGGCGCGGGCGCTGGCGGCGCGGCCCGCGCTCCTCCTGATGGACGAGCCGTTCGGCGCCCTCGACGCGGTGATCCGCTCCAAGGCCCAGGACGATCTCCTGGCCATCCAGCGCCGGCTGGGCACCACCATCGTGCTCGTCACGCACGACCTGAACGAGGCCTTCCATCTCGGCGACCGCATCGCCGTCATGGACCAGGCGCGGCTCCTGCAATACGCGACGCCCGCCGAGCTCCTGATGCGTCCGGCCGACGATTTCGTGGAGCGGCTCGTGGGAACGGCGGAGCGGCCGTTCCGCCTGCTCTCCCTGGCGAAGGTGCGGGAGGCCCTCGAGCCCGGCCATGCGGAGGGCAGTCCGGTGGCGGCGTCGGACAGCCTTCACGACGCGCTCTCGCGCCTCCTCTGGACGGGGCGCAGGGCGCTGCCTGTCGCCGACGCCTCCGGCGCGGTCATCGGCCAGGTGAGCGTCGACGGCATCCTGCGGCACGGGCGATCGCTGCCATGACGCTCTCCTCCGTCGCCCGCATCGTCGCGCTGTTCCTGCTCGTGGCCTTCATCGCCATGCCGCAGGCCTTCGCGTTCCTCTTCGAGCCCCTGGTCTCGCGGGGCGCGCCCGCCATCTACAACCACGGCAGCCTGCTGGTCCTGACCCTGCAGCATCTGCGCATCGTGTGCCTGGCGACCCTCGCCAGCACTCTCCTGGCGGTCACGCTCGGCATCTTCGTCACCCGTCCCTCGGGGGCCGAGTTCCTTCCGCTCTCGCGCAGCCTCGTGAATATCGGACAGACCTTTCCGCCGATCGCCGTTCTGGCCATCGCCGTGCCCCTCATGGGCTTCGGGGAGCAGCCCACCTTCGTGGCGCTGCTCCTCTATGGCCTGCTGCCCATCTTCGAGAACACCCTGACGGGCCTGACCCAGGTTCCCGCGCAGGTCCTGGAGGCGGCGCGCGGCATGGGGATGAGCCCGTGGCAGCGTCTCGTGCAGGTGGAGCTTCCGCTGGCGTTTCCTATCATCCTCGCGGGCATCCGCCTGTCGGTCATCATCAGCCTGGGCACCGCGACCATCGGCTCGACCGTCGCCGCCAAGGGGCTCGGGGAGGTGATCATCGCGGGCCTGCAATCGAACAACATCGCCTTCGTTCTCCAGGGCGGCCTGGTGGTCGCGCTGCTGGCGGTGCTGATCCACGACGGGCTGGGGCTGATCGAACGGATCGCCGCCAGAAGGCTGGGCCGCTCCCTGGACGGGGTGTCATGACGCTGCTCGAACGACTCAAGATCGAAACCAGGCCGGCGCATGACCGGATCGAGGCCGCCATCGATCTCGACCGCCGGATCGCCAGCCGCGACGGGTACACGAAGCTGCTGATCCGGTTCTACGGCTTCCACAGGGCCTGGGAGAGCGCGGCCGGAGCGCTGGCGCCGGACAGGGCCTTCTTCGAGAGCCGGTGCAAGACGGCGCTTCTGGTCAGGGATCTCGTGGCGCTCGGCCTCGGCGAGGACGAGATCGGCCAGCTGCCGCAATGCGATCCCCTCATGCCGCTGCCGTGTTCCGCGGCCGTTCTCGGCAGCATGTACGTGGTCGAGGGGTCGACGCTGGGGGGCGCGGTCATCGCACGCGAGGTTGAGCGCAGGCTCGGATTCGACGCGGCGACGGGATGCGCCTATTTCAGGAGCTATGGGAGAGAGGCCGCTGTCATGTGGCGCCGGTTCGGCGCTATGCTCCAGGATGCGTCCTCTCCGGAAACCGATGACGTGATCGTCGTGGCGGCGCAGAAAACCTTCGACGTCATGCACGACTGGCTTTGCGAGGCTCCATGAAGATCCGAACACCGGACGAGATCGACCTGACGGCCTGCGAGCGGGAGCCCATTCACATCCCGGGCAGCATCCAGCCTCACGGGTTCCTGCTCGCGTTCTCCCAGGCCGACCGGATCCTGACGCATGCGAGCGCCAACATCGCGGCGGTTTTCGGAATCGAGCCGGCGTCCATTCTCGGACAGCCCTTCCATGAGGCGCTTCCCGACATATCCGGGAAGCTGGAAGCGGGCCTCGCCGGGCCGGTTCCGGCCGGAACGTCGCGCTACCTTCGCACGCTCACCCTGAAAACCAAGGACGGCGATAAGGAATTCGGCGCCGTGATGTCCTGCTCGGGCAGGCACACGGTTCTCGAACTGGAGGCGATGCCGGAGGACACGCCAGCCGGCGACGAGAGGCTCTATGCCGCCTTGCGCCGCTTCGTGGAGGAAGTGCAAGGGGCCTCGAATGTCGACGGTCTCTGTCGTCTGGCGGCGGAGGAGATCCGGCGCATGAGCGGGTTCGACCGGGTGCTCGTCTACCGGTTCGACGAGCAGTGGAACGGCACCGTGATCGCCGAGGACCGGAACGACGCCCTGCCGTCCTATCTCGACCTGCGCTTTCCCGCCTCCGACATTCCGGCTCAGGCGCGGGAGCTCTATCGCCGCAATCGCCTGCGCATCATACCCGATGCGGATTACGCGCCCGTCCCGATCCAGTCGCACGATCCCGCGCCGCTCGACCTGAGCGACTCGGTGCTGCGCAGCGTCTCGCCCGTGCATCTCGAATACATGCGCAACATGGGCACGCCGGCCTCCATGTCGATCTCGATCCTGCGCGACGGCGCGCTCTGGGGCTTGATCTCGTGCCACAACAGCGGACCCAGGCGCGTCCCGCTGCCGGTGCGCAACGCCTGTGACTTTCTCACCCGGATCTTCTCGCTGCAGCTCGAGGCGCGCGAGAACACGGCTCTGGCCGACGCCCGCGTGCGGCTGGGCGTCGTGCAGGCGCGCCTTCTCGCCCATATGGCGGCGGAAAAGAACTCCTTCGTCGATGGCCTCGTGAACCATCCCGACGACCTGATGCTGCTGGCCGGCGCGCAAGGCGTCGCCATCGTGACCGACGAGCGGACCTGGCATCTGGGGGCCACGCCAGGCGAAGCCGACGTCAAGGCGCTCCACGCCTGGCTGTCCGAGCATCACCCGGAGGACGTGTTCGCCACGGATCGACTGTCAGAGCTCTTTCCCGAGGCGCGGACCTATGCGGACAAGGCCAGCGGCCTCCTGGCCATTTCCATCTCGAAGATGCGGGCGAGCCACATCCTCTGGTTCCGCCCCGAGATCGTGCAGACGGTCAAATGGGGCGGGAACCCGGAGAAGCCCGTGCGGGAGGAGGCCGGCACCTTCAGGCTCCATCCCCGGCGCTCCTTCGAGATCTGGAAGGAGACGGTGCGCGGACGCTCGGCCGCATGGGATCGCAGCGAGATCGAGGCGGTGAAGGAATTGCGCCATGCGATCGTCGGCATCGTGCTGCGCCGCGCCGAGGAGCTGGGCGCCCTGGCCGAGGAGCTCCGGCGCTCGAACAAGGAGCTCGAAGCCTTCTCCTATTCGGTGTCGCACGATCTGCGGGCGCCGTTCCGCCATATCGTGGGATACTCGGAACTCCTCAAGAAGCAGGAATGGGCCCAGCTGACCGAGCGCGGCAAGCGCTACATCGACACGATCATCGAGTCGGCCTATACGGCAGGCACGCTCGTGGACGAGCTCCTCCGCTTCTCGCATATGGGCCGCACGGCGCTCAAGCCGCGCCGGGTGGAGGTGGGAAAGCTGGTGGAGGAGGCCCGGCAGAAACTCGCCATGCAGACGGAAGGCCGCCGGATCGAGTGGATCATCGGCGATCTGCCGGCGATCATGGCGGATCCGGTTCTCATCCGGCTCGCGTTCGAGAATCTTCTGGACAACGCCGTCAAATATTCCCGGATGCGGGATACATCGCGCATCGAAGCGGGTTCTTACCGGGAAAACGGGGAAATCGTCTTTTTCGTCCGCGACAACGGGGTAGGCTTCGACATGAAATATGTCGACAAACTGTTCGGCGTTTTCCAGCGCCTCCACCGGGCCGAGGATTTCGAGGGAACCGGGATCGGGTTGGCCAACGTTCGCCGCATCGTCGAGAGGCATGGAGGGCGCAGCTGGGCGGAAGCTCAGCCGGACATGGGCGCGACCTTCTACATCGCCCTGCCCGAGAGTGAAGGAAGTGAAGGAGCGGCTTGATGCCGGAATTGAAACCGATCCTGCTGGTCGAGGACAACCCGAAGGATCTCGAACTGACCCTGGCGGCTCTGGAGCAAAGCCAGCTCGCCAACGAGGTCGTCGTCGTCCGCGATGGCGAGGAGGCGCTCGACTTCCTCCATCGGCGCGGCGCGCATGCGAGCCGCAACACCAGCGATCCCGCGGTGGTTCTGCTCGACCTCAAGCTCCCGAAGGTCGATGGGCTCGAGGTTCTGGAGAAGGTGAAATCCGATCCGCAGCTGAAGCAGACCCCCGTGGTGATGCTGACTTCCTCGCGGGAGGAGAGCGACCTGATCCGCAGCTATGAGCTGGGCGTCAACGCTTTCGTGGTGAAGCCGGTGGGCTTTCGCGAATTCTTCGACGCGATCCAGGATCTGGGCGTGTTCTGGGCCATCCTCAACGAGCCGCCGCCGGCTGGTTCTTAAGGGGGCGGCATGGATCGAACGGCCGCCTCCCAGTCCAGCCAGATGCTCCGCGTTCTCCTCCTGGAGGACAGCACGCTCGATGCCGAGCTGGTGACGGAAGCCCTGTCCTCGTCCGGTCTGGCGGTCGCGGTCGAACGGGTCGTTCTGGAGGAGGAATTCTCCAGGGCGCTCCGCGACGGCTCATGGGACCTCGTGCTGGCCGATTATCTTCTGCCGGGCTTCAACGGGCTGAATGCTCTCGCCCTGGTGCGGCAGCGTTTTCCGGAGCTGCCCTTCGTGTTCGTCTCCGGCGCGCTCGGCGAGGAGGTCGCCGTCGAGGCCCTCAAGCGCGGCGCGACGGATTACGTGCTGAAAGATCGCCTCGACCGGCTGCCAGGCACGGTCCTGCGGGCGCTGGCCGAGGCCCGCGAGCGGGCCGAGAACCGCCAGGCCCAGGAGGCCATGCAGAAACTCCTCGACGAGCGGACGGCGCTTCTGCACGAGCTCGATCATCGTGTGAAGAACAACCTGCAGCTTCTGCTGTCCCTGATCGGGATCGAGATTCGCCATGCCGCGGACGAGGCGACGGGCCGGGTGCTGGAGCGCATGAGGGAGCGCCTTCAGGCCCTCGGCGCGGCCCACCGCGACCTCTATGACGGGAACGGATTGTCCCGGTTCGATGTGAGCAGCTTCGCACGCGAGCTCTGCGAGGACCTGACGACGAGCTTGGCTCCTGCGGCCGTCATCCCCGAATTCGACGTCGAAGACATCGAGGTGGAGGCCGCCAATGCCGCCCCCATGGCGCTTCTGTTCAACGAACTCATCGTCAACGCGCTCACCCATGCCTTCAAGGGGGGGCGCGGCACGCTGAAACTCGCCATGCGGGTGCGCGATCGCCGGCTGCTTTTCCAGCTGTCGAACGATTCCTCCGGTCCCGCCGAGAAGCAGGCCGCGCAGGCGGGCGCCTCCGGGACCGTGCTGAAGGGCCTGGCGCGCCAGCTCGACGCGAGCATCGAGTGGCCGGCGGACGATTCGAAGGTCCTCGTCCGTGTCCTCATGCCGGTGCAGGAAGTCGGCTGACATAGCGGGCCTTGACACCTCACCGCTCACCCTGCTGGTTGCACATGCGAATATCCAGTCCGGGTGCTTCCATGATGACGATTCGGGACAAGCTCGAGATAATCCTGGCGCGGCTGGCCGCCCGGGAAGAGGATGAGCGGGTTTTCACGAAGACCTATCCGGCCGCCGCCCGGGCCGCCGCGGATGCCGCGGATGCGCGCAAACAGGCCGGGATCTCCCTGGGGCCCCTCGACGGGGCGATCATCTCCATCAAGGATCTGTTCGACGTGGCCGGGGAGACGACGCATGCGGGCTCCATCCTGCTGCGCGACGCCGCTCCCGCCACGCGGGACGCGGCCGTCCTCCAGCGCCTGCGCCAAGCGGGGGCCGTGATCCTGGGAAAGACCAGCATGGTGGAGTTCGCCTTCTCCGGCCTTGGCCTCAATCCCCATTACGGCACGCCCGGCAATGCGGTGGATCCCTCCCGGATTCCCGGCGGCTCGTCCTCGGGGGCGGGAGTCGCCGTGGCGGAGGGGACCTCCGAGATCTCCATCGGCAGCGACACAGGCGGATCGGTCCGCATTCCGGCCGCGCTCAACGGCGTCGTGGGTTTCAAGCCGACCGCCAGGCGCGTGCCGCTCGACGGCGCCTTTCCGCTGTCGCCCAGCCTCGATTCGGTCGGCCCCCTGGCCCGCTCCGCGCAGGACTGCGCTTTCGCGGACGCGATCATGGCGGGGGAGGAGCCGCGGAGCCTGGAGCCCTATCCGCTTGCCGGGTTGCGGGTCGGCATCCCGCGCGGGCGCCTCTTCACGCGCAGCGAGGCGATGGTCGAGGAGGCGTTCGAAGGAGCCTTGAGCCGGCTGTCGCAAGCGGGCGCGCGAATCGTCGAGCATTCCATCGACGATCTGCTCCTCGCCATGCGGGAGACGACGGCCGCGGCTTCCATCGCGTCCATCGAGGCCGCGGAGATTCATGCGGATTGGCTCGAGAGCCGCGCCGCCGAGATGGATCCCCGCGTTCACTACTGGCTCGCGCGCAGCAGCGCGGTCCCGGCCCATGTGTATCTGCGCATGATGCGCCGCCGCCAGGAGCTCGCGCGGGCCATGGACCAGCGCCTCGCCCCGGTCGATGTCCTGGCTCTGCCCACGACGGCGATCACGGCTCCCCCGATCGCGCCGCTCGAGGCGGATGACGATCTCTACAACAGCACCGATGCCCTGATTCTGCGCAACACCCAGGTCGCCAACCAGTTCGATCTCGCGGCCCTGACCCTGCCTCTGCCCGGTTGCGAGCGTCCCGTCGGCTTCATGCTGATGGCGCGGCACGGCCAGGACCATCGGCTTCTCGACATCGCGGCGGGGGTGGAGCAGGAACTGCAGCGCTGATCGGCCGAGGCGATACGAGACGCTGCGCGTCCCATGCGGGCACGGGTGGGGCGGCGGCAGGAGGAACGGATGCGCAGGTTTCACCTTGTGGTCGGCTATGCCAGCCTCGCGCTCGGCCTTGCGGGAATCGTGCTGCCGCTGCTGCCGACGACGCCCTTCGTGATCCTGGCGGTGTGGTGCTTCGCGCGATCGGATCCGGTCCTGGCCCAGCGGCTTTACGACAATCCCCGCTTCGGCCCTCTTCTGGCGACCTGGCGCGATGAGCGCGCGATCCCCGTGCGCGCGAAGTTCTGCGCGCTCCTGATGCTCGCGCTGTCCTACGCCATGACGGTCTGGCTGGTCGCGAGCCCTTACGTGCCTTTCATCCTCGCGGCCGTCATGGGCGGTGTCGGCCTCTACATCGCCACCCGCCCGAGCCCGCGGCGCGCCGCGGAGGACCGGGAGGGAGGCGGCGATTAAACGATCCGGACATCCGCATGGGTCATCTCGAACCCCGTCGAGAGCGTCGCGACGGCGATCACGGCGCGCTGCGGATGGGAGGAATGGGACGAGCGCGGTTGTAGGATTTTTACATCGCGCCTCCCGCCCCCGGAGACCCTGCCGACGGACGCCTTGCCGGAGCAGGCGGCAGGCCGGATTCCTTCGTTGAAGCCATAGACTTATGGCGTATGCGCCTGAGGGGGAAAAGGCCACGCCAAGCGCCGGAGGGCGATTTCCCAAGCAAATCAAATGCAAGGCTCTCTCTGGATTTTGTCAATGTTTTACAGCCTAACAGAGCCCCCCTTGTAAAGCTTCACACCTGGACCTTATCGCGCCTTCCGCAGCCCGAACGCGCCGGATACTTCCTCGTTCACCAGTCCCGAAGGGAGGATACGAACGTGGCTTACCAAGATCAGATCGCACAGGCTCACCGGCTCATCGAGGAGGCCCGAACCTGGAGCGGCGTCAACCCGGAATCGGTGGCGCGCATGCGCCTGCAGAACCGTTTCCGGACCGGGCTCGACATCGCGCGCTACACCGCGCGGATCATGCGGGAGGACATGAGGGCCTATGATGCCGACCCGTCTCTCTACACGCAGTCCCTGGGCTGCTGGCACGGCTTCATCGGCCAGCAGAAGATGATCGCGGTCAAGAAGCATTTCGGCTCCACCAAGCGCCGTTACCTCTATCTCTCAGGCTGGATGGTCGCGGCCCTGCGCTCCGAGTTCGGCCCGCTGCCCGATCAGTCGATGCATGAGAAGACCAGCGTTCCTGCCTTGATCGAGGAGCTCTACACCTTCCTGCGCCAGGCCGATTCCCGCGAGCTCGGGCTTCTGTTCCGCGACCTCGACGCGGCCCGCAAGGCGGGCAACGCGATCAGGGAGCGGGAGCTGCTCAACGCCATCGATGCCTACGAGACCCATGTGGTGCCGATCATCGCCGACATCGATGCGGGCTTCGGCAACGCCGAGACGACCTATCTGCTCGCCCGGAAGATGATCGAGGCCGGCGCCTGCTGCATCCAGATCGAGAACCAGGTCTCGGACGAGAAGCAATGCGGCCACCAGGACGGCAAGGTCACCGTTCCGCACGAGGACTTCCTGGCCAAGATCCGCGCCGTGCGCTACGCCTTCCTCGAACTCGGCGTCGACGAGGGCCTCATCGTGGCCCGCACGGATTCGCTGGGCGCTGGCCTCACCAAGCAGATCGCCTTCAGCCGCGAGCCCGGCGACATCGGCGATCTCTACAACGGCTTCCTCGACTGCGAGGAGATCACGCCCGAGACCTGCGTCAACGGCGATGTCGTCATCAACCGCGACGGCAGGCTCGTGCGGCCGAAGCGGCTGCCGAGCAACCTCTTCCAGTTCCGGCCCGGAACAGGCGAGGACCGCTGCGTGCTCGATTGCATCACCGCCCTTCAGAACGGCGCCGACCTGTTGTGGATCGAAACCGAGAAGCCGCATGTCGAGCAGATCGCCGGCATGGTGGACCGCATCCGCGAAGTCGTTCCGGACGCGAAGCTCGTCTACAACAACTCGCCCTCCTTCAACTGGACCATCAACTTCCGCCAGCAGGTCTACGACGCCTGGGAGAAGGCGGGCCGGGACGTGTCGTCCTACGACCGCGCGAAGCTCATGAGCGTGGAGTACGACGAGACCGAACTCGCGCGGGAGGCCGACGAACGCATCCGCACCTTCCAGGCGGAGGGATCCAGGCGCGCGGGCATCTTCCATCACCTCATTACCCTGCCCACCTATCACACGGCCGCGCTCTCCACCGACAATCTGGCGAAGGAGTATTTCGGCCGCGAGGGCATGCTCGGCTATGTGCGGAACGTGCAGCGCCAGGAGATCCGCCAGGGCATCGCCTGCGTGAAGCACCAGAACATGGCAGGCTCCGATATCGGCGACGACCACAAGGAGTACTTTGCCGGCGAGGCCGCCCTGAAGGCCGGCGGCGCGCACAACACGATGAACCAGTTCGGCTGACCCCGGAGGCGGGGCGCGGGCCGCCCCGTCCCGGACCGCGAACGTCCCGTCCGGAGCGGATCGCAGCCTCCCGGCTGCGATCCTGTTCGTGCCTCTGTTCTTCAGGCTTGAGGCACGCGAGAGAAAGCCGAGAACGACGTCGGCCTCCGCACCGGCTCCAATCGCGGAGCCTGAGGCATAGAGCCGAAAACGGCCTCACCGATGTGGCGCGGCTGGCCCGGGCTCATTCGGCCGCGTCCTTCCGCGGCTTGGAGGCCGCCGAATCCAGGGCCTGCGCCAGGCTGGGCCCGGTATAAGGCTTCACCAGCAGGACCGCGGCCTCGAGCTCCGGCTCGACGGACAGGGCCTCGTCGCCGGTCGCGAACACCACGCCGAGCCCGGGCCGGGCCTTCACGGCCTGCCGGGCCAGGTCCACTCCGGACATGTCGGGAAGCCCCACATCCGTGACGATGACATCGACGGCTTCCGCCTCCATGGCTCTCAGGGCCGATGCGGCGTCCCCGGCCTGGATGACCTTGTGGCCGAGTTCGGCCAGCATGTCGGCGGAGCTGGTCCTGATCAGATCGTCGTCCTCGACGAGCAGGACGACCAGGCGCGCGGCGCTCGCGGCCTTCGCCTCGGCCATGGTGACCGGCTCCGGAGAAGGCGAGGGCGGCGGAGCGGCGGCCTGGTTGCGCTGCTGCTGGTTGGCGAGCACGTGGCGGATCTTCCGCGCAAGATCCTCCCGCGAATAGGGCTTGGGCAGCAGCTCCACGCCCGGGTCGAGGCGCCCGCCGTGCACGATCGCGTTTTCGGTGTAGCCGGAGGTGAACAGCACCGCGAGGTGCGGCAGGCGGGCCTTCGCCTTGCGGGCGAGCTCGGGGCTGCGCAGGGAGCCGGGCATGACCACGTCGGTGAACAGGAGATCGATGTCGAGCCCGCTCTCGATGATGCTCAGGGCGCTGGTCGCGTCGCGGGCCTTGAGCACCCGGTATCCGAGGTCCGAGAGCAGGGCGACGGCGGTCTCGCGCACGTCCTCGTCGTCCTCGACCACCAGGATGGTCTCGCTTCCGCCCCGCACCGGCGCGGTCCGAAGATCGGTCAGGACATCCTCCTGCTCGTGCACCCGCGGCAGGTAGAGCTTGACCGTCGTGCCCTGGCCGACCTCGCTGTAGATCTTGATGTGTCCGCCCGATTGCTTGACGAAGCCGTACACCATCGACAGGCCGAGGCCGGTGCCCTTGCCCTCCGGCTTGGTGCTGAAGAAGGGCTCGAACACGCGCTCCAGGATCTCGGACGGGATGCCGCTGCCGGTATCGGTCACCGCGAGCATCACGTACTGGCCGGCCGGCACGTCGTTCTGGAGGCCGTAGCGGTCGTCCAGCAGGGCGTTGCCGGCCTCGATGGTGAGGTGGCCGCGCCCGTCCATGGCGTCGCGCGCGTTGATCGCGAGGTTCAGGATGGCGTTCTCGATCTGCCCCGGATCGACCTGGGCGTTCCAGAGGCCGCCGGAGACCACCGTCTCGATCTCGATCTCCTCGCCGAGAGCCCGGCGCAGCATGTCGTCCATGCCCTTGATGAAGCGGCCGACATTCACGACCTTGGGCTCCAGCGGCTGGCGCCGGCCGAAGGCCAGGAGCTGGGAGGCGAGCTTGGAGCCGCGGGAGACGCCCGCGAGCGCGTTCTGCAGGCGCGTCTCGGCCCGCGAGTTGCCGGCGACATCCTTGGAGAGGAGCTGGAGATTGCCGCTGATCACCTGAAGCAGGTTGTTGAAGTCATGGGCGACGCCGCCGGTGAGCTGGCCCAGGGCCTCCATCTTCTGCGAGCTCCGCAGATGCTCCTCGAACCGCTTGCGCTCGGTCACGTCCCGGCCGGCGGCATAGAACTGATCGCCCTCGGGAACGCAGTACCAGCTGTACCAGCGGTACGAGCCGTCACTGGCCCGCATGCGCATGTCGAAGTCGCGGACAATCTGGCCCGCCATCAGCCGCTCGAACTGGGCCTGCGACGTCGCGAGGTCGTCCGGGTGGGCCAGGGTATCGAAGCGCATGCCTACGAGCTCCACGGGCTCGTAGCCGAGCGCCTCGGACCAGGCCGGGTTGACGCTGCGATAGTGCCCGTCCAGGCCGCAGAGCAGAAAAAGGTCCTGGCTCATGCGCCAGACGAGGTCGCGCTCGAGGGTGCGCTCCCGGATCCTCTGTTCCAGGGTCTCGTTCAGCTGCCGCAGGGCGTTTTCGGCCCGCATCTGGTGCGTGACGTCATGGCCCTCGGCGAAGATGCCGGAGACGGAACCGTCGGCTTCGACGATCGGCTGGTAGACCAGGTTGACGAACCGCTTTTCCGGCGCCGCGCCGGGCTCCCGCTGGAGATGGACCGGCATGTTGCGGCCGATGAAGGGCTCGCCCGTCCGGTAGACCTCGTCCAGGAGTTCGAAGAATCCCTGGCCCTCGATCTCCGGCAGGGCCTGGCGCGCCGGGAGGCCGGTGAGGTCGCGATGCCCGACCAGTTGCTGATAGGCCTCGTTCATGAACTCGAAGACGAGGTCCGGCCCCTGCAGGACGCACATGAAGCCCGGCGCGCGCTGGAACAGGGCCCGCAGCCGGTCGCGTTCGGCCGTCCTGAGCTCGACCTCGGAGGCCAGGCGGGCATTGACCTCCTCCAGGGCCTTGGCGGCCTGCTGCCGCAGCTCGAGCGCCTCGGCCAGGGCCGCCGCGCGCCGATGCTCCGCCTCGAAGGCGTCCGCGCTCGCCAGGCCGGACGAGATCTGGCCCGCGAGCAGCTTCAGGAAGCTCAGGTAGTCGGCATCGAACAGCCGGTGCGGGTTGAGGCCGATCACCATGGCGCCGACGGGGGCCTCGTTTCCTTGCCCGATCAGCGGCACGACCACCGCCTGGGCCGGAGGACGGTTCCAGGCCCCGGTGGGCAGGTCCGCCAGGCCGGAGAGGTCGACGACGGCCTCGGCCTGGTCGAGGGGCCAGGGGCCGGGGGCGGAACGGTCCAGGCGCGCGGGCGCGGCTTCATGCCCGTCCGGGAAGCCGGTGGCGCAGGCGAGCCGGGCTTTGCCGTCCTCCTCGAAGAGATAGGTCAGCACGAAGGGGAGGTCTTTCGGGTTCTCATTCAGGCCCGCCTGCGCGGCCTTCAGCACGGCCGCGCGGCTGTCGGCGGCCGCGAGGCTGCTGGCGAGCACGCGCAGGGAGCCGAGGCGGCGTTCGCTGATGACCCGGTCCGTGTCCTCCGTGACGGCGCAGAGCACGCCTCCGACCCGGCCGTCGTCGTCCAGCACGGGGCTGTAGGAGAAGGTGTGATAGGTCTCCTCCGGATAGCCGTGTCTCTCGAGGAGCAGCAGCAGGGCCCGGTCGAAGGTCGCCTCGCCCTGCTCGTAGACCTTGCGGAGCCGCGGCCCCACATCGTGCCAGATCTCGGCCCAGAGCTCGTGCGTGGGCTTGGCCAGTCCATCCGGGTGCTTGAGGCCGAGGGTGGGGCGGTAGGCGTCGTTGTAGAGAAAGGCGATCTCGGGTCCCCAGCCGAGCCACATCTCGAAGCGCGAGGTGAGCAGGATCCGGGTCGCGACCTTGAGGGCCTCCGGCCAGTGTTCCGGCGGCCCCAGAGGGGTCCGGGTCCAGTCCTTGGCCCGCATCAAGCTCGCCATCTCGCCATGGCCGACGAAGATTTCCGGAGGTTCGGACGTGGGCTGTGACAACGACAGGGTCTCCCTTTGGGCCGCGGACGGCGGACAGGCATGAAGTCGTATGACGGTGATCGCTGGGCGGATGGGCGCGAGGCTTGCACGCGTGCGGAGCAGATATGTCACTGTCCGACGAAATTGGAAGGGCGATTTGCCGCCGCCGAGGGAAGGCGGGCGGCGGGCCCGGAATGCCCGGGAGGAAGCCACTCCCCTTGGGGTTTCGCGCCAGTGTCACGGGCCATGGCATTCAGCCCGCACCGGCAACGACTTCTGCTGACGAGGCGAGGGGCCAATGGGGCCGCAGAGCACAGATCAGGCTGCGGCAGGGCGCAAGTGTCGCGGCAGAATGTCGGGGATGCTGTTGCAGAATCGGAGGCTTGGTGGAGCTGAGGTCCACCAAACTAGTGTCCATAGGGTGCCAGAGTGTACTTTTTGTATGTCGATAACACCCTACAAAACATACACTTTATCAGTTTGACTTTCCAAGCTTGTCCGTTACCTTCCGTCCCGTGCCAGTCCTGAAATTGGGACTGAAATTGGGACGGGAGAAATCATGGGACGGGCGCTTCATAAGCTGACAGCGCGAGAAGTCGAAACGATCAGCAAGCCAGGACGCCATTCGGACGGCGGTGGCCTGTATCTGGTCGTCTCGAAGGCAGGACACCGCAAATGGGTGTTCATTTCGATCCGCAACGGCAAGCGCCAGGACATGGGCCTGGGCAAAGCGGGCAGAGGAGGTGTCTCATTGGCCCAGGCACGCGAGGCTGCGGCCAAGGCCCGTGAGATGCTCGCGGCCGGTGAAGACCCGATTGCAGTTCGGCGGAAAAACAGCCGCGAGGCGGCACGGGTGCCAACTTTCGGGGAGGTCGCTGACAAGCTGGTCGAGACGATGGCTCCTGAGTGGCGTAATGCGAAGCACCGCTATCAATGGGCTATGACCCTCACAAAATATGCCGCATCGCTCCGAAATCTGCCCGTCGACAGCATTGGGACAGAAGAGGTGCTTGGGGTGCTGAAGTCACTCTGGACGACACGTCCGGAGACGGCATCACGCCTCCGTGGGCGCATTGAGCGCGTCTTGGATGCGGCCAAGGCCC
>Ga0182742_1002676_pt1 | contig 19272 bp, 17 predicted proteins | sample eDN5th37CBELigMG_FD_128880 | JGI IMG/M metagenome (GOLD analysis project Ga0182742, IMG submission 128880) | Enriched Miracle-Growth compost microbial communities from Emeryville, California, USA - eDNA 5th pass 37_C BE-Lig MG (version 2)... ... | reverse complement strand
TCAGCTCCGTCAGCATGGGGGCGCTGCCGCGATAGGGCACATGCGTCATGCGTGCCCCGGTCATGATGTTGAACAGCTCCATGCAGACATGCGGGGAGGAGCCGATGCCGGCCGAGCCGTAGTTCAGTCCGCCCGGGCGCTGCTTCGAGAGCGCCACCAGCTCCGCGATGCTGCGTGCCGGCAGCGTATTGGATACCATCAGCACGTTCGGCACGCGGGTGAGCAGCCCGACCGCCGCCAGGTCCTCCGGCCTGTAGGGCATCTTCGCGCCATAGACCGCGAAATTGATGGCGCCGGTGCCGATGGTGGTCAGCAGCAGGGTGTAGCCGTCCGGCTCGCTCCGGGCGACGAATTCGGCGCCGACATTGCCGCCGGCGCCGGCACGGTTCTCCACCACCACCTGCTGGCCGAGGCGGGCGGAGAGATGCTCCGCCGCCAGCCGCCCGGTCAGGTCCGTGGTCCCGGCCGGGGTGAAGGGGATGACCAGGCGGACCGGCCGGTTCGGCCATGCCTCCTGGGCCCGCGCGAGGCGGGGCGCCGCGACCAGGCCGGCGGCACCGGCCAGCAGGGTGCGGCGGGGGGTGCTCATCGCGCGCCTAGTCGATCGTGGCGCCGGACTTGCGCACGACCTCGCCCCATTTGGCGATTTCGCGCTTCACGAAGTCCTCGAAGGCGGCGGGGGTGGTGCCGCCATCCGGCGTCAGGCCGGGCATCTCCCCGCCGAGCTCGGCGATGCGGGACCTGGTGGCCGGCTCCTTCACCACGGCATCGATCTCGGCCCCAAGCTTGTCGATGATCGGCTTCGGCGTGCGCGCCGGGGCCTGCACGCCGAACCAGGCGGTCGCCACCACGTCCGGGAAGCCGGCCTCGGCCGTGGTCGGCACATCCGGCAGGGCGGGGGAGCGCTTCGTGCTGGTTACCGCCAGCGGGCGCAGCCGTCCGTCGCGGATATGGCCGATGCAGGACGGCATGTTGTCCACCGCCACCTGGATGCGGCCGGCGATCACCTCCGCCAGCATCGGCCCGGCGCCGCGATAGGGTACATGCGTCATCTGGATGCCGGCCACGGTCTTCAGCAGTTCGCCGGTCAGGTGCAGGGAGGTGCCGCTGCCGGAGCTGCCGTTGTTCAGCTGGCCGGGACGTGCCTTAGCGTAATCCACCAGCTCCTTCAGCGTGCGCACCGGCAGGCTGTTGGTGACGAAGATCACGTTCGGCACCTGGGTCACCAGCCCGACCGCGGCCAGATCCTCCGGCTTGTAGGGCATCTTCGGGCCGTAGAGGCTGTAATTGATGCCGCTGCTGGAGACGGTGCACATCAGCAGCGTGTAGCCGTCGGGCTCCGACTTCACGACCATGTCCGAGCCGACATTGCCGCCGGCACCGGCCCTGTTCTCCACCACGACCTGCTGGCCGAGCCGGGCGGAGAGCCGCTCCGCCGTGATTCGGGCGACGATGTCGGTGGTGCCGGCCGGGGTGAAGGGCACGACGAGGCGGATGGTGCGGTTGGGATAGCCCTGCTGCGCGCGGACGGCAGGCGCGGCCAGCAGGCCGGCGCCGGCAAGAAGGGTGGTGCGGCGGGTAATCACGATTCAGACGCTCCCGATTGTTGATGCTGTTGGTAGCAGGATTGTGTTGCCACGGCCCAAGGCTCTCACGCGCACGTGATTCAGTCCAGCCGGGCACGACGCTGGGCGATGCAGGGCATGGGATATGCCTGGCGGTCTCCTCCCCTCCCGCGGGAACTCTTGTCCCGCTAGGCCGATCATGCTCCATACCTGCCGCATCGGGCCGGCGCGTGGCAAGCCTTGCCGGGGGACGGGCTGCCCTGTAGGCACGGCCCTCACCTTGTTCCCGGCGCGCGGCGCATGGATTTGGACGACTGGCGCGGGAGGCCTTTCGGGGGCACGGCCGGATGCAGTTTGCCAGGCTCTATGGGCGGGTTCTCGGACTCCTGAAGCCCGACCGCTGGGTGGCGATCGGGCTTGCGATCGCGAATGTCGCACTGGCCGGCCTGCAATTCCTGGAGCCGGTCCTGTTCGGCCGGGTGGTGGACGTGCTCTCGCACGCTCTCGGCATGAGCCGCGAAGCGGTCTGGGCCGAGGCGGTGCAGCTTCTCTTCCTCTGGGGTGCGGTCGGGCTTTCGGGCATCGGCGCCAATGTCGCCGTCTCGCTGCTCTCGGACCGCATGGCGCACCGCAACCGGCTGCGCTACATGCAGCGGTATTACGAGCATGTGCTCGCCCTGCCGCCGTCCTTCCATGGCGATGTCCAGTCGGGGCGGCTGATGAAGGTGATGCTGGTCGGCACGGACAACCTGTTCGGCATCTGGCTCTCCTTCTTCCGCGACCACCTGAACACCTTCATCGCAGCCCTCGTCCTGCTGCCGCTGACGCTGACCCTGAACTGGCGGCTCGGCCTGCTGCTGATCGCCCTGGTCGTGGTCTTCTGCCTGCTCACCGGCTTCGTCATCAGCCGCACGGAGACGCGGCAGAGCATGGTGGAGCGGTACAACACCCGCCTGGCCGGGAATGCGCAGGACACGCTCTCCAACGTCATCGTCGTGCAGTCCTTCACCCGGCTCGCCAGCGAAGCGCGGCTGTTCGGCGACATCGTCCGCCAGGTGCTGGACCTGCAATTCCCGGTGCTGAACTGGTGGGCGGTGGTTGCCGTCATCACCCGCGCAGCCAGCACCCTGACGGTCATCGCGATCTTTGTCCTCGGCACCGTCCTGCACCTGAACGGCCAGGCGACGGTGGGCGAGATCGTCAGCTTCATGGGCTTCGCCACGCTGCTGATCGGCAAGCTGGAAGGGGCGGTGGCCTTCGTCTCCCGGCTGGTGTTCCAGGCGCCGTCGGTGCGGGAATTCTTTGAGGTGCTGGACACCCGCACCACCGTGCCGGAGAAGCCGGACGCCATCGCCCTGCCCCGGGTGGCAGGCGCGGTTGCCTTCGAGAATGTCGCCTTTGCCTATCCGGGCGGGCCGCGCATCCTCGCCGATGTCTCCTTCCAGGCGCCGCCGGGCCGCACCCTGGCCCTGGTCGGCCAGACCGGCGCCGGCAAGTCCACCGCCATGGCACTGCTGCAGCGCCTCTGGGATCCGGTGGAGGGGCGCATCACCCTGGATGGCCACGACCTGCGCGACATCACCCTGGACAGCCTGCGGCGCAATATCGGCGTGGTGTTCCAGGAGGCGATGCTGTTCAACCGCACCATCCGGGACAACCTGCTGGTCGGCTGCCCCAGCGCCACCCAGGAGGACCTGGAGCGCGCCTGCCGCATGGCAGAGGCGCACGACTTCATCATTCGCCAGCCTCAGGGATACGACACCCTGGTGGGGGAACGGGGTGCCAGCCTCTCCGGCGGCCAGCGCCAGCGCCTGGCGATCGCCCGTGCCCTGCTGAAGGACCCGCCGGTGCTGATACTGGACGAGGCGACCAGCGCACTGGACGCCGCGACCGAGGCGCGGGTGCAGCGGGCGCTGAAGGCCCTGATGGCCGGGCGCACCACCTTCATCATCGCGCACCGCCTCTCCACCGTGCGCGATGCCGACGAGATCCTGGTCTTCGAGGGCGGGCGCATCGCCGAGCGCGGCAGCTTCGACGAACTGGTCCGCCTGGGTGGCCGCTTCGCCGAGCTGGTCCGCACCCAGCTCACCGGCGAGCTGACGCCGCAGGCGGCGGAATGAGCGGCCGGCGCCGCCGGCTTCGTCCCGCCTGCGGATCGGGGCGGCGCACAAGCGGCTTTTCCTTGCCCCCGCAACCGGGGGTGACGCAGGCTTGCCACAGGGCCGGGTGACACGGCCAGGGGCTTGGCCCCGCCATGCCTCGGGCGAGGTCCTCCCGGCCAAGGAGGAGAAGGCATGATCATCGCCTCGATCCTGAAGCAGAAGGGCACGGAGGTCATCTCGGTCGGGCCGGAGGACACGGTGCTCGAGACGGCCCGGACGCTGACCCGGCACTCCATCGGCGCCGCCCTGGTGCGCGATGCGGAGGGCCGGATCCTCGGCATCGTCAGCGAGCGCGACATCATCCGCGGGATGGCCGGGCATGGCCTGGGCACCACGCAACTGCCGGTCGGGCAGCTGATGACGCGCGACCTCGTCACCGTCACGCCGCAGACCCTGGTGGTGCAGGCGCTGGCGATGATCACGCATCATCGCGTCCGCCACCTGCCGGTTCTGGATGGGGAGCAGCTGGCCGGCCTGGTTTCGATCGGCGACCTGGTGAAGGCGCGGATCGAGGAGGCGGAGCATGAGGCAGAGGAGCTGAAGGCCTACGTCGTCTCCGCCGGCTAGCGGCCGGCCAGTGGGCGGCCTGGCCTTCCAGCATCGCCTCTTGCCTACGGCGAAGCCGACAGCGCATGGTTCGGTTGCAACGAACCAATCCCATAAGGGGGGCTTCGACCATGGCAATCTCCCGCCGCATCCTGCTGGCGGCCGTTCCGGCCTGCGTCGCCGCCGGCAGCCGCCACGCGCTGGCGCAGACCCGTTGGCAATTCGCCACGCCCTACCAGGACAGCAACTTCCATACCCGCAATAACCGCATCTTTGCCGAGGAGCTGGAGAAGGCGACCGGCGGGCGGCTCGCCATCCAGCTCCACACCAATGGCAGCCTGCTGCCGATGCTGCAGATCAAACGCGGCGTGCAGACCGGCCAGGTGCAGCTCGGCGAGATCCTGCTCAGCGCCTATGGCAATGAGGATCCCTTCTTCGAGGTGGACGGCATCCCGCAGCTTGTCACCAATTTCGAGGAAGCCCGCCGGCTGATGGAGCTGGCGAAGCCCTTCATCGAGGCGCGCTTCGCCCGGCAGGGCATGACGGTGCTCTATCAGGTGCCCTGGCCGCCAAGCGGCTTCTACACCAACACCCCGGTCGAGTCGCTTGAGGCGCTGCGCGGCACCAAGATGCGCACCTACAACATCATGACCAACCGCTTTGCCACGCTGGTCGGCGCCACGCCCACCCTGGTGCAGGCGGCCGAGGTTCCGCAGGCCTTCGCCACCGGCGTGGTGAACGCCATGGTCACCAGCGCCTCGACCGGCGTGGACACCCAGGCCTGGGACTATGCGAAGTTCTATACTCCGGTCGGCTTCACCTTCACCCGCAACACCGTCTTCTGCCGCCGCCGTGACCTGGAGGCGCTGCCGGCCGATCTGCAGAAGACGGTGCGCGAGACCGCGGCGAAGGCCGAGGCACGCGGCTGGGAGATGGCCCGCCAGGCCAAGGAGGAGTCCGAGGCCACCCTCGCCAGACGCGGGATGCAGGTGACCCCTCCCAGCCCGGCGCTGCTGCAGGGCATGGCCGCGATCAGCCGGACCATGGTGGAAGAATGGCTCAGCCGTGCCGGCGAGGACGGGAAAAAACTCATCGAAGCCTATCGGGCAGCCTGAGCCCCCATGCGCCGCCTCCTCGATTTCCTCTACACTGCCGCCGCGGGGCTGGCGGCGCTGTCCCTGCTCTCGATCTTCGTGGTGATGATCGCGCAAGTGGTGTTGCGGGAGATGCGCATGCAATTTCCCGCAGCGGACGACATCACCGCCTATCTCTGCGTCGCCACCACCTTTTTCGCCCTCGCCGCCACCTTCCGGCGAGGGGAGATCATCCGCGTCAACCTGGTGATCCAGCGCGTCGGGCCTGGACTGCAGCGGGTGATGGAGATGCTGGTCCTGATACTGGCCGGCGGGATGATGGCCTACATCACCTTCTGGACGGCGCAGGACACGCTCTTTTCCTGGGAAATCCAGGAAGTGGCGCAGGGTACCGTGCCCATCCCGCTTTGGATCCCGAAACTGGCCATGCCCATCGGTTCCGCCCTGCTGCTGGTGGCGGTGCTGGACGAGTTGGTGACCGTGCTGCGCGGCGGCAAGCCGGGCTATGCGTTAGCGGCGGAGCAGCGTGCCGCCGCCAGTGACTACTCGGCGGAGGTCTGAGTCTTGGAACTGCTCCAACTCGCCCTGTTCCTGCTGATCCTGCTTTGCCTGCTGCTCGGTGCCGGGCTCTGGATAGCGATATCGCTGGCGGCTGTTGGCCTGGTGGCGATGGCCGTCGTGCATCCCAGTCCCGGCCTCTTCCTTGCCTCCGCCTTCTGGGAGGCGACCGGGTCCTGGACCTTGGCGGCTCTGCCCATGTTCATCTGGATGGGCGAGATTCTGTTCCGGACGCGGTTGTCGGAGGACCTGTTCAACGGCCTGGCTCCCTGGGTGCGGCGCATCCCGGGGCGGCTGATGCATGTCAATATCTTCGCCTGCGGCATTTTTGGTGCAGTCTCCGGCTCCTCGGCCGCCACCTGTGCCACTGTCTCCAAGATTGCCCTGCCGGAGCTGAAGCGCCGCGGCTATCATGAGCGGACAACGATCGGCAGCCTCGCCACCTCCGGCACGCTCGGCATCCTGATCCCGCCATCCATCATCATGGTGGTCTATGCCGTGGCGGCGGAGACCTCGATCGTCCGGGTCTTCATTGCCGGATTCATTCCCGGGCTGATCGTAATGCTGCTATTCAGCGCCTATATCGTGGTCTGGGCGCTGCTGAACCCGGAGAAGCAGCCGCGGCCCGAGCCGCGCATGCCGCTCCGGGCCAAGCTGCGGCAGAGCGCGCAGCTCATTCCCTGCATGCTGCTCATCATCGGCGTCATCGGCAGCATGTTCGCAGGCCTGGCGACGGCGACGGAGGCGGCCGCCTTCGGCGTGCTGGGCAGCCTGATCCTGGCCGCCCTGAGCGGCGCGCTGACCTGGCGGAACTTCCTGGAAAGCCTGCAGGGCGCGACGCGGATGTCCTGCATGATCATGTTCATCCTGGCCGGCGCTGCCTTTCTGACCAAGGCGATGGCCCTGACCGGCATTCCGGCGGCGCTGGCGCAGGGCGTCGCCTCGTTGAATCTCGGCCCCTATGGGCTGATCGCCATCCTGACGATCGTCTATATCGCCCTTGGCACGGCGCTCGACGGCGTCTCGATGATCGTGCTGACCACCTCCATCGTCATTCCGCTGGTGCAGCTTGCAGGCTTCGACCTGGTATGGTTCGGCATCTTCATCGTGCTGCTGGTGGAGATTGCACAGGTCACGCCGCCGGTGGGCTTCAACCTGTTCGTCATGCAGACCATGACAGGTAAGGAGCTGACCGAGATCGCACTGGCCTCGCTGCCCTTCTTCTTCATGCTGGTGGTGACCGTCGCGCTGATCACCATCTTTCCGGTGACGCTGGTCACCGGCCTGCCGGATCTGCTGCTGTCCAGATAACAAAGAACGCGCCGCCGGATTGCTCCGGCGACGCATGCCTCATGCGGCGCGACTCAGCGGGACTGCTGGCTGGTGCCACCGGTGGCCGGCTGATTGCCGGAACCGATATCGCTCGTGCCGCCGGGACCGGTGCTGCCGGTCGTGCCCATGCCGGTATAGCCGGGGCTGCTCATGTCCGATCCGGCGCCGCCGCCCATGGTGCTTCCGGTTCGGGTGTCGCTGCCGGTCCGCGACATGGCATTGCCGGATTGATCCAGATTGAGGGCCTGCAGCACCTGGCGGTCCAGCCGGCCCGTCGCCTGCATGTTGTGCGAGCGCTGGAAATCCTGGACCGCACTGGCAGTTTGCCGGCCGTAGATGCCGTCGACCGGGCCCGGATTGAAGCCTTGCTGCTGCAGGGCGCGCTGCGCCTCGCGAACGGTGCTGCTGCTGTAGCCCGAGGATCTGGACTGCCCGGAATACGAACCGTACCGCCTGCCGGTCGGCCCTTCCTGAACGCCCGGCACCCGCGTCCGCGGGTTCTCCCAGGGAGGCTCGCCCAGATTCAGGTCGCTCGGCGAAGTGGCTGCACCCGTGACCGCGCCGGCGCCGGCGCCGATCGCCGCGCCAGCCAGCGCACCCACTGGGCCGCCGAATGCTCCGAAGCCAGCGCCCGTTGCCGCGCCTGCCGCAGCGCCGCCGGTTGTCCTTTCTCCCGGTTCGGTCCCGCAGGCGGCGACGGCCAAGGCCATGGCTGCCGCGCCGACCAGTTTCCAGGTCATCATCGCCTCCTCATCTTTCGGCGAGGTGCCATCTGCCCGGGCCGGATGAGCCAGGGCATGCGCTCGCCTTGGGGCCCGGAACGCCTCCGCCCCGAGATGGTTGCGCGGCCGGCGCTGTGCGGAAGCCCTGCCGCCGGGCTAGTCTTCGGATCGTTGCGGCACGATCCGAAGGAGGCACTGCATGCCACCTACCCTCCCGATCCACGAACCCGCCTGGCTGCGCGAGTTCAAGGCCTTCCTCATGCGCGGCAGCGTAGTGGACCTGGCCATCGGCATCGTTGTCGGTGCCGCATTCACCACCGTCGTGACCTCTCTGGTCGAGGACATCATCAACCCGTTCATCGGCCTCCTGGTCGGTGGCATGGACTTCTCCAACCTCTTCATCGTGCTGAGCGGCGAGCGCCGCGCCTCGCTGGAGGCGACACGCGAGGGCGGCGCGGCGGTGATCGGCATTGGCAAATTCATCAACACGATCATCAAGTTCCTGATCGTGTCCTTCGCCATCTTCTGGGTGGTGAAGGTGCTGGCGCGGCTCCGGCTGGACCAGATCGGCAAGGCGCCGCCCGTCGCGACCCCGACCGAGAAGCTGCTGGCCGAGATCCGCGACGAGCTGCGGGCGCAGCGCGCCTCCTGACCCGCCCTCGGCTCAGAACAGGCGGGAGAGCCGCGCCTCGGTGATGCGATCCTGCACCTCCTTGACCCCCGGCACGTCGGCGGCGATGGCGGCCAGCCCCGCGCGCACCGCCGGCGAATGGCAGAAGCCGTAGAAGGTCACCACCCCGTTCCGCACCGTGAAGGTGACATAGGGTGCATCCGCCCAAGGCAGGCGCGCCATCTCCGCCTGCAGCGCGGCGCGGATCGCCCCGTCCGAGGTATCGGCGGCCGGCGCCAGCAGCGCCCGCAGCAGGTCGGCGCGTGAGATGATGCCGACCAGTGTTCTGTCCTGCACCACCGGCAGCCGGTGGATGCGATGCTCCTCGATCAGATGCGCGGCGTGCTCCGCGCTCATGGTCTCGTGCGCCGTGATCAGGTTGCGCGTCATGATGTCCTGCGCGGTCGCGCCATGCGCACGGGCATAGTCCTGCGCTGCGCGATCACGGTCGTAGAACAGGCGGCGGAGCAGCCCGCCTTCCGGCGCGTCGCTGGCGGACAGCCGTCGGATCAGGTCGGCTTCGGAGACGATACCAAGCAGCGTCCGCGTCGGATCCGTCACCGGCACCCCGGAGATCCCCCGGTCCGCGAGGAGCCGGGCCACCGCCAGGACCGGCATGTCCGGTGGGACCGAGATCACCTGGCGGGTCATGATGTCGCCGACCTTCATTCTCGCCTCCTGCACACTCTGCTCTGGCTGCCACTACAGGCTGCCCTTGAAGGCGCATTGCGGCCGCTCAACTCGGCGGGAAGCCGGCCCGGCGCCGCTGTCCCCGGCCGGGGCGGGATCCCGCCAAACCGCCTCCGCATCGAGGAGGCTGGAATGTATGTAAATGCCTGCCGCTATATATCGGTCTGACGAGATGCCGAACGGCACATGGCATTCAGGCGGTGGGCCCACTGCAAAGCCGATGCTGAAATGGTTTGCGGGTAGAAGGTAACGGTTGCGAGCTCCTCGGAATTCTTGCTCCACCTCGATTTGTAATCAGGGAATTCATGGCCGAAGTCGATCGCTTTGACCCCGCGCTTGATCGAATCCTCGAGCAGCATTGCAAGGTGGGCAGTGCCGGGGCTTAGCTTGTGATAGGCCGGATCGAAGCCGAGCTTCGCGATGGTCATGTACGGCCATCGGGCGGCTCCCCAGACGAAGGATATGGGCTCGGAGTTCAGGTAGAGCACCGACAGGTCCAACTCGCCCCGGCTTGCAAGCCGGTGAGAGACATCCCAAACGAAATCGACCACCGGCTCGTCACTGATCGCAATGCCGGAGGTCGCGTTGCCCTGCCAGCTCTTGCGGCTGACGGCCAGCGCATCCTCGATCAGCCGGTCCACTGCTGCGCGGTCGTAAGCAACGCCCAATCCAAGCCTTGCCAGGCGAGTCTCGCCCGCCTTCCGGACCCCTTTGATTGTCTGTGCGATTTTCTTCTTCCGGACGGGCGATAACGTCTCGCTGTAGCGCGCCCAGGAGTCAGGGAGTTCTATGATGACACTTCTGCCCTCGGTCGCTTTGTCGATCCTGAAGCCCGTTGCCGGCGAGGCAAGGAGGGGGGATTCCGACGGAACAATGTCCAGCCTGGCGGACAGGACGTTTTCCTCCTGCGCGAAGAGGTGCGAGAGGGCGGCATCCAGTATGGGCAGCTTGCGCGCCTCAGGAACGATTATGGCTGTCTTGCGGACTGCGAAGTACAATGGGAAATGGAGAAACGAGTACGCTGTGATCTTCCGCCTGGTATAAGGAAGTGAAAGCTCCTTCTTCCCCACGGCGAAGGGGAGGATCGCGATGGAGCGGCCCTCCTTGCGGACGACGCAGATCCTGAGATCCTCCTCCTTCAGGATCTTCAGGGCAAGGCAGTAGAACCAGTCGAAGGAAGCATACGGACATGCGTCGCGGTCTTCGCGATAGCATCTCTCCCATTCCGCCTGGAGGCATTCGAGCTCCCGGATGGTGCGGATGGTTTGAATATCGAGGGGCGAAGCGTCAGTAACGCCAGAGTTTTTATCTGGAACAGAAAATATTCTGTTCATTCAATCGTGATCCATCCCAATGTGAAATAAGAATACGATATGAAATTAGAGACGGAATCATCATTGACATGAACAAAAAGAAGGGCTTCTTGCTGCGGGGGAGGCTGCCCGGTTCACATGAATGTGCGATGATATTCCTGCCTCCGGTCGGTCCTCATCAAGGGAAGCCAAGTGCTTTATGTCGGAGACCTCCGGCAGGCACTCATCTGAGCTTACCGTCGGTTCGCGCGTCAGGGGCGGTCAGGTTGGGCGGGCGGGGCTCTTTCCCCAGCCTGCAAGCAGGCGGCTGTTTCTACTGAAACTGCCATAACTGCTCCGCGGCCGCCTGCCGCCGTCGGCGGCGTGCCTCCTGTCGCTCCGCCTCGGTGCGCTCGTCACCAAGCACCTGGCGGATGCGCAGTTCCTCCAGATCCAGTTCCAGCTCCAGCCTGGCCAGCACTTCCTGGCGCAACCGGCCCTGGCGCCGTAATTCCATGAGCCGCGCCCGGCCAGCCTCCAGCGCCAGCAGACGCAGGCGCCGCCGCGCGGTGCGCTCCGCCGTCACTGCGCCTCCGCTGCCGATGGTGCGGTGCAGGTGCTGGGCACGGCCGCGGAATTCGGACACCAGATCGGCAGCGATGGCACCCTCCAGCGGGTCGTCCAGCCGGCGCTCGATTTCCTGCAACGCAGCCTGGGCGATGGCCTGCCGCGCCTCTGCCTCCTCCGGTTCGAAGCTGCCGTCAGGTGGCGGCTCCTCCATCTTCAGGCGGCGGATCAGCCATTCCAGGCTGGTGCCTTGCAGCACCAGCGTTGCCAGGATGGCCGTGAAGGCCAGGAAGACGATCAGGTCGCGGTCCGGGAAGTCGGAGGGCAGGGCCAGGGCCGCAGCCAGGCTCACCACCCCGCGCATCCCTGCCCAGGAGATGACTGCCGCCATGCGCCAGGGCGGCGCCGGGTTCCGCTGGCGCAACGCAGGCACCAGGCGCGGCAGACCGGCCGCGGCGAAGACCCAGAGGAAGCGGGAGAGAATGAGGATCGTCGCCATCGTCAGGGCGAGGCCACCCAGCACCGTCCAGGGCCAATCCTGTAGTTGCCTCAGGATCTGGTTGAGCTGCAATCCAATCAGGATGAAGACCAGGCTGTTCAGGATGAATTCCACGAATTGCCACACCGACCGCATCGCCAGCCGGGTGCGGGAATCAAGCAGGCGGTGTGATGCCTGGCCGAGCACGAATCCGGTGGTGACCACCGCGATCACGCCAGAGAGGTGCAGCGTCTCCGCGGCGAGGAAGCTGGCATAGCAGGCGAGGAAGCTCAGCGCCGTCTCCAGCTGGGTGTCCTCCAGCCGGGCGGAAATCCAGGCGCTGGCGCGCCCGGCGACCCAACCGATCACCACTCCGCCCGCCGCCGGCAGCAGGAGGGTCCACACCCCCTGCCAGAGCGTGACCGCTGCCGTGCCTGCCGCCGCCACCGCGAAGCGGTAGAGCACAAGGGCGGAGGCATCGTTCACCAGGCTCTCGCCTTCCAGCACTGTCACCAATTGGCGCGGCAGGCGCAGGCGCTGCAGCACCGCGGCCGCAGCCACCGCGTCCGGCGGCGCGACGATGGCGCCGAAGGCAAGCGCCGCCACCCAGGGCAGGTCCGGCAGCAGCAGCTTCGCCGCCGTGCCCATGCAGAGTGCGGTGAAGACGACGCAGCCCACCGCCAGCAGCAGGATCTCACGCAGGTTGACGCGGAAGCTGCGCCAGTCGGTGCGGTAGGCGCTGCTCTGCAGCAGGGGCGGTAGGAAGAAGGCCAGCGCCAGTTCCGGGTCCAGCCGCACTTCCGGCAGGCCGGGGAAGAAGGCCAGCGCCATGCCGCCCAGGACCAGAATCACGGCATAGGGCAGGCGCAATTCGCGGGCGAGCAGGGCGAAGCCGATGCAGGCGGCGATGAGCATAAGGGTGGCATCGACGACGGACATCGCGGATCCCTACCTAGCCGGCCCGGCAGGGGAGGGGGCTAACCGGTTGCCTGCCGCTGCACGGTCTGGATCGCCTCGAACCCCTCGAATTCGGGATGGCCGAGATAGAGCGGCCGGTTCTGCCCGGCATCCCGGTGCGCCAGGCGGAAGGCCTCGGACCGGGTCCATGCCTCGAAATCCGCCCGGCTGCGCCAGATGGTGTGGGAGGCGTAGAGGGTGTGGTCCTCCCGTGCCGGGCCGCGCAGCAGGTGGAATTCGACGAAACCGGGCACCTCCCGCAGATGCGTGTCGCGGGAGGTCCAGACTCGCTCGAATTCCTGCTCCGATCCAGGGGCGACCCGGAAGCGGTTCATGGCGATGAACATATGGCTGGCCCTCCCGCGAATGGCTGTGCGCTGCCCGGATATGGGGGCGGCGCAGCAGCCGGACAGGGCGGGGCGGCGCTTGCCGGTTGGCGGCATGGTTCCCGCGCCGCCGTGAGCGACCTGCGGGCCATGCGGCCCTGCGGTCATCGGGGCTGCTCAGTGGCTGAATCGCCGCGTGCCGCCATCCACATGGATCACCTGGCCGGTGATGTAGCGGGCGCGCGGGGAGGCGAGGAAGGCGACCAGCACGGCCAGGTCCTCCGGCTCCCCGATATAGCCGACCGGCACCTCCCTCTCGGCCCAGGCGCGGCGTTCCTCCTCGGTGCGCAGGACGCGGGCGTCGATCTGCTCGGAGCGGAGGCGGCCGGGGGCGACGCAGTTCACCGTAATGCCGTCCCGCCCCAGCTGTCGCGACAGCGCCTTGGCCCAGATATGGACGGCGCCGTTCGGGGCATTGGCCGGGTTGATGTTGTGCGGCTCGTCCTGCCCGGTCAGGTTGATGATCCGGCCGAAGCCCTGCGCCTGCATGGCAGGGACCAGCGCATGGGTGATGCGGCGGGCGGCGGTGAAATTCAGCAGCATCGCTTCCTCCCACACCGCCTCCTCGCCCAGCTCGCCGGGCGGCTGGGGGCGGCTGCCGCCGGCATTGTTCACCAGCACGTCGCAGCGGCCGAAGCGGGTGAGCACCGCATCGCGGATCCGCTCCGCCGCGCCCGGGGCGGTGACATCCTCCATGATCACCAGCGGATCAGCGCCGGCCGGCAGTTCGGCGGCCAGCGCCTCCAGCAGGGGGCGGCGGCGGGCGAGGATTGCCATGCGGCAGCCCTCCGCCGCCAGGGCCAGGGCGATGCCCCGGCCAAGCCCGGCCGAGGCTCCGGTCACCAGCGCGACCTTGCCGGTAAGCCGCAGATCCATTCCCGCCTCCTCCGCATCTGTCCGGCCGGCAAGCCTGCGGCGGAGCGGCGCAAAAGAAAAGCCGCCCCGGGTCGCCCCGGAGCGGCTTCGTCTGTGGGATGGCGGCGGGTCAGCCGGCCATCGCCGCCTCCTTGCCCTTGCGGAGGTTCGGCAGGGCCATCGCCCCCAGCGCGACCGCCGCGATCGCCAGCATGGAGGCGCTGATCGGCCGCTCGATGAAGACCATCGGGTCGCCGCGCGAGAGCAGCATGGCGCGGCGCAGATGCTCCTCCATCATCGGGCCGAGCACGAAGCCGATCAGCAGCGGCGCCGGCTCCATCTTCAGCTTGCTGAACATGTAGCCGATCACTGCGAAGACGATCGTCGTATAGACGTCGAAGACGTTGTTGTTCGTGCTGTAGGCGCCGATGCAGCAGAAGACCAGGATCGCCGGGTAGAGGAACTTGTAGGGCACCTGCAGCAGCTTCACCCACATGCCGATCATCGGCAGGTTGATGACCAGCAGCATGACGTTGCCGATCCACATGGAGGCGATGAGGCCCCAGAACAGGTCCGGCTGCGCCTCCACCATGCGGGGGCCCGGCTGGATGCCCTGGATGATCAGCGCGCCCACCATCAGCGCCATCACCGCGTTGGACGGGATGCCGAGGGTCAGCAGCGGGATGAAGCTGGTCTGCGCCGCGGCGTTGTTCGCCGATTCCGGCCCGGCCACGCCCTCGATGGCGCCCTGGCCGAACAGGTGCCGGCCCTTCGAAATCTTCCGCTCCATCATGAAGGAGCCGAAGGAGGCGAGGGAGGCGCCGCCGCCGGGCAGGATGCCGAGGACGGAGCCCAGCACCGTGCCGCGCAGCACGGAGGGCGTGGCGCGCCTCCATTCCTCCTTGGTGAGCCAGAGGTTGCCCACCTTGGTCTTGAGGACGCTGCGGGCCTCCGGCTTCTCCAGGTTCAGGATGATCTCGGCGATGCCGAACATGCCCATGGCCAGGGCGACGAAGCTGATGCCGTCCGAAAGCTCGGGAATGCCGAAGGTGAAGCGCTGCTGGCCGGTCTGCACATCCGTGCCGACCAGGCCGAGGGCCACGCCCAGCACCACCATGCCGATCGACTTCAGCACCGAGCCCTGCGCCAGCACGGCCGCGATGATCAGGCCGAGCAGCATCAGGGAGAAGTAGTCGGCCGGACCGAAGGAGAGTGCCACGGAGGTCAGCACCGGGCCGGAGGCGGCGACCACGAGGGTGGCGACCGAGCCGGCGAAGAAGCTGCCCAGCGCTGCGGTCGCCAGCGCCGCGCCCGCACGCCCGTTGCGGGCCATCTTGTAGCCCTCGAGCGTGGTGACGACGGCGGAGACCTCACCCGGCAGGTTCAGCAGGATGGCGGTGGTCGAGCCGCCATACTGCGCGCCGTAATAGATGCCGGCCAGCATGATGATGGCGGTGGTCGCCGGCTGGCCAAAGGTGATCGGCAGCAGCAGCGAGATCGTCGCCACCGGCCCGATGCCCGGAAGCACCCCGATGGCGGTGCCGATCAGCGCCCCGATCAGCGCGAACAGAACGTTCTCGAAGCTGAGCGCGACGCTGAAGCCGTGCGCCAGATTGGCGAATATGTCCATGGTCGGTTGGTCCCTAATTCAGGCGCCGGGATCAGTATTGGACCGGCCAGACGGCGACGCGGATGTCGAGCTCCTTGATGAAGATCCACCAGCACAGCGCCAGCAGGAAGATGGTCAGGCCGAGGACGCCGAGCGGCCGGGCGCGATGGTCCGGATCGGCCAGGGCGGCGATGCCGATGGTGCCGATCAGGGCCACCATCAGCCCGCCCTTCTCCAGCGTCAGGGAGAAGAAGGCCATGGCGGCGCAGACATAGCCCAGAAGCCGCCATCCCGCCGCCCAGCAGAGGACGAGGAAGCCCACCAGCATGGCGAGGCCGAGGCCGTTATAGGTCTGGGTGAAGAACTCGCCGAAATATGGTGCCGCCGCATAGACCACGCCGCCGGCGATGGCCGCCAGCACGAGCGAGCCGATCTCGAGCCCGGTCCATTTCTCCAGCGGGTCCGGCCCGTTGGCGAGGCCGATGAGAAGCACGACGGTGCCGAGGGCGATCTGGAGCCAGAAGACGAGCATCGGCATGTAGCCGGGGCCCATCCGCCGGGCGGAGCCGAGGGCATGTTGCTCCAGCCCGAAGCCCAGGAGGCCGCCATTAATGTAAAGGCCTACGAGTGCGACCAGTATTAGGAACAGGCCGGAGGCGATGTCCTTTGCGTTGAGTTTCATAAAGTCACCTTTCTCGGCTCCCTCGCGCCGCCGGCGCGAACGACGTCAACCCGTTGTCAACCCGTTGGGCGCGGCCGGCGAAGCCGGCCACGCCCGTCCTACAACCCATGACCCGGCCAGACCCGCCGGCGATGTCGGCGAGCCACCCCGAATCGCTGAATGTGCAACGGGCCGGGGGCAAGCCCCGCGCCCGAGCATGGGATGGCATGGCGCCATGCCTCAGTCCACCCGTGCACCGGAGGCCTGCACTACCGGAGCCCAGCGTGCAACCTCTGTCGCGACGAAATCCGCGAAGGCCTCCGGGCTGAGCTCACCGACTGTGCCGCCGATCCCGGCGAAGCGTGCCCGCATGGCGGGGGCGGAGAGCAGCTCCCGGACCTCCCGGTTCAGCCGCGCGACGATGGCGGGCGGCGTCCCCGCCGGGGCGGAGAGGCCGAACCAGGAGGAGCTGACCAGATCCACCCCCTGCTCGCGGAAGGTCGGCACCTCGGGGAAGGCGGGATGGCGCTCCTCGGAGGACATGGCGATGGCCCGGACCGCGCCGCCCTGGATATGGGCGGCGGCGGAGGGCAGGCTGTCCGACATCATCGGCACCACCCCGGCGATCACATCCGTCATCGCCGGGCCGGCGCCGCGATAGGGCACATGGTTCACCGGCGCGCCTGTCACCCGTGCGAACTGCACGATCAGCAGGTGATTGGAGGAGCCGGAGCCGGAGGACGCGATGTCCAGGCCACGCGCCCCTTCCCGCGCCAGCCGGACCACATCCGCCAGGCTCCGTCCGGGGAAGGCCGGATTGGCGACGAAGACCGAGGGATTGCGGGTGATCAGCGCGATATGCGCGAAGTCGCGCACCGGATCGTAGCGCAGGTTCCGGTAGAGCGAGGGGGCGATGGCATGGCTGGCGATATTGCTCAGCACCAGCGTGTAGCCATCCGGGGCGGCTGCCGCCACCTGCTGGCTGCCCAGGGTGGCGCCGGCGCCAGGGCGGTTCTCGATGATCAGGGGCTGACCCAGCCGCTCCTGCAGCCCCTGCGCGACCAGGCGCGCAACCAGATCCGTGGTGCCGCCGGGCGCGAAGGGCACCACGAGGCGGATCGGTTGTGAAGGCCATGCGCCAGATCCCTGGGCGCACGCAAGATCAGGCAGCACCGCAGCGGCGGCGCCTGCGAGCATAGCGCGGCGCGAAATGGTCCCGGGCATGTTCCTCCCCATTCGTGGCATGCGTATGGCACGGCAGAGACATGCCGGGCAAGCAGGAGTCTTTCCGGGCGGCGCTTGCCAGCCTGCCGGCTTGCCGCAATCCTCGCGATCCCAGGACCGGAGCAGGACCGCCGATGCCGAGCAACAGGGGCGACCGCCTCGCCAATGATCCCGAAACCCGCATCCGCGAGGCCGCGGCAGCGATCGAGCCGCGGCTGGTCGAGATCCGGCGCGACATCCACGCGCATCCCGAACTTGCTTTCGAGGAGGTGCGCACTGCGGGCATCGTCGCCGCCGAACTCGCAAGGCTGGGCATCCCGCACCGCACCGGGGTCGGCAAGACCGGCGTGCTCGGCACCATCGAGGGCGGGCGGCCCGGCCCGACCCTGGCCATCCGCGCCGACATGGATGCCCTGCCGATCCATGAGCAGACCGGCCTGCCCTTCGCCAGCACCATCGAAGGCAAGATGCATGCCTGCGGCCATGACATCCACACCGCGACCCTCCTCGGCGTGGCGGAGGTGCTGAAGGGGCTGGCGCCGCAGCTCGCCGGCCGCGTGGTCCTGGTCTTCCAGCCGGCCGAGGAGGCGCTGGGCGGCGCCGCCGCCATGATCGCCGATGGCGCGGCGGAGGGCGTCGACATGGCGCTCGGCTTCCACAACATGCCCGACATGCCGGTCGGCCGGTTCGGCTATTGCCGCGGCTCGACCCTGGCCGCCGCCGATCGCTTCGACCTGGTGGTGCATGGCCGCTCCGGCCATGCCGCACATCCGGACGACGCGATCGACCCCATCGTCGCCGCCGCCGCCTTCGTCTCCCAGGCGCAGACGGTGGTGAGCCGGGAGATCGATCCGGTGCAGCCGGCGGTCGTCACCATCGGCATGTTCCATGGCGGCAGCGCGCCCAACATCATCCCGGAGAGCGTGGAGCTGCGCGGCACGGTCCGCACCCTGCACCACGAGGCGCGCGACACGGCGGAGGCGGCGCTGCGCCGCCTCGCCGCGGGGCTGGAGGCGATGCACCGGGTGCGCTGCGATCTCAGCTACCGCCGCGGCGTGCCGCCACTGGTGAACAGCGACCGCGTGCTCGATCCCGCCATCGCCTCGGTGCGCGCCCAGTTCGGCGATGTGGTGGATGAGGGCAAGCCCAGCATGGGCGCGGAGGACTTTTCCGAGTTCGCGGAGCGCGTGCCGGCCTTCCAGCTGCGCATCGGCAGCGGCGCGCCGGGGCGCAACGACCATCTGCACAATGCCGGCTACCAGCCGGATGAACGCTGCATCGGCCTTGGCGTGCAGGCGCTGTCCCGCATTGCGCTGGACATCCTGTCGTGACATATCGCGTCGCCGAACTGACGGCGCCGGAGGTGGCGGAGCGTCTCGCCGCCGGGGCCTGTGCGCTGCTGCCCATGGGCAGCCTGGAGACGCACGGGCCGCAGGCGCCGATGGGCGACTTCCTGCTGGCCGAGGCGATCTGCGACCGTATCGCCGCGGCTGCCGCCGCGCGTGGCGCGGATGCGCTGGTGCTGCCCGCCATTCCCTTCGGCGGCGAGGATTTCTTTTCATTCGTTCCTGGCGGAATCGTGCTGTCACCGGGCCTGTTGCAGGCCATGGTGGAGGAGGTCTGCGGCAATCTTCTGCGCACCGGCACGCGGCGGATCATGGTGGTGAACGGCCATGGCGGCTCCATCGCCCCGGTCGAGGCCGCCACCCGCGCGCTGCGCCGCAAGCATGACCTGCGCATCCCGGTGCTGCATCTCTGGCGCGTCGCCGGGGCGGTGCACACGGAGCTTGGCGGCAGCCCGGAGAGCCTCGGCCATGGCGGCGATCCCGTCTGGTCCGTGGCGCTGCATCTCCGCCCCGATCTCTGCCGGCCGGAGCGGGCGCGGGCGCGGGCGCGGGCGCCGG
>Ga0182742_1002675_pt1 | contig 19278 bp, 16 predicted proteins | sample eDN5th37CBELigMG_FD_128880 | JGI IMG/M metagenome (GOLD analysis project Ga0182742, IMG submission 128880) | Enriched Miracle-Growth compost microbial communities from Emeryville, California, USA - eDNA 5th pass 37_C BE-Lig MG (version 2)... ... | reverse complement strand
CTCGGCGCCTGCCGCGATGTCCAGCTTGCTCCCATCGGCCATCGCATAGCTGCCGATTTCGCAAGGAATAGGATTGCCGGGCGCCTCGCTCGCAGCTGCAGCGCATGTGCAGGCGAGCAGCAGGATCACCGACGTTGGGAACATCCATTTCATCGCAACCTTCCAGATTCGTGGCAGATGCGACCTACGACGCAGCCCACGCACTGAAGGTTGCAGCGCCCGCTCGATGCCCCTAGGTCTAATCGCGGCCGGCCCTGGTTTCGCTACGGTTGCACAAGTCGATCCGCCCCCAAGCCTGAAAACCCAGGAGCCGCCATGAGCATCACCACCGCAAGGCCGGAAACGATGAAGCTGGAAGTCGTGATCATTCCAGTTGCGGATGTCGAGCGTTCCCTGCGCTTCTACGCCAGGCTGGGCTGGCGAGTCGATGCCGACTTCGTCGTCGGGGACAGTTTTCGAGGAGTGCAGGTCACGCCGCCCGGCTCCTCCTGCTCCGTTCATTTCGGCAAGGGTCTCACCACTGCCGCGCCTGGCTCTGCAACCGGTTTGTTTCTAGTCGTCGCCGATCTCGAGGCAACGCGCGCCCGGTTGATCGATCTGGGCGTCGAGGTCGAACAGATCGCTCATCGTCAGGGACCAGGGCAACCTGTTCGCCCGGGCATCCATCCCGAGCGTGGCAGCTATGCATCGTTTGCAACGTTCGCCGATCCGGACGGCAACAGCTGGCTGCTGCAGGAAGTCACCACGCGCCTACCCGGACGGGTCGAAGCCAGCACGACATTCGCATCGGCGGCAGATCTCGCTCAAGCGCTGCGCCGCGCAGAAGCCGCGCACGCCCAGCACGAAAGGCGCACAGGCGATCGCGACGAAAAATGGCCTGACTGGTACGCCGACTACCTGACCAAAGAGCAGTCCGGCGGCCCGCTGCCAACCTGAGAAGGCAACCGCACGCCGTGGCGGGGCGTTATCTGCTGGACCTACCGCCCTCCGGAGACCCCCATGAACGACGACACCTTCAATCTGAGCATCCGCCAGTTCCTCAAGATGGTCGGCGTCAGTTCGCAGCGCGAGATCGAACACGCCGTCGGGGCAGCGCTCCAGGAAGGCAAGATCTCCGGCAAGGAATCCCTGCCCGCCCGGATGACGCTGGAGATTGAAGGCTTGCAGCTTAGAGTGGTCTTCGACGGAGAGATCGAGCTCGAATAGCGCGAGCTCGACTCCGGCTAGCGAACGCTGACCGTGAAGTTGGCGCTGGACTCGACGATCGACACGCGCTTCGGCGTGAACGTCTCGATGATCGATGCATTCGATCGCAGATGTTCGGTGACCGCCGCCGTTGTGAACGCCCCACCCTGCCCGAGCGCCATCGGCAACAGCAACTGATCCGCCAGATGCTCGCCGACGGCCGCCGTCGACGCGATGTAGTTGCGAGCTTCGCCAGCTGCGCTCGATGCGACTTGCTCCGCACGCACACCGCGCTCGCCAAATCCGGTGAACACTTCAGTCACGTTGCTGCTCTCCACCGTGATCGTCACCGCATTCCCGGGGCCCATATCGTTCGACAAGCCGCGCAGAAACAACTGTTCCGGGGACCAGTTCAGACGATGGCCAATGACCTCCAGCTCGCGCTGCCCGATGTGGATTGGTAACGCCGCGACGTACGCCTCGGCATAGGCGCGCACTCGCTCGCCTCGCTCCATCAACGTCAGCTCCGACAAGATCGATGGAGTGATGCGCGCAACGATCTCACCTCCGCCTCGCGGGTAGAAACCATAGCTGCGCAATTCGAGCTCCACCTTCGCCCCCATCCGCGCGACGAGCGGCAAGAAGGCCCGCTGCAAGAAATCGAATGGCGGCGAGCCGCGATTGTGAGTGCCCCCGGTGATGCGAACGACGCTCGGTTCCGCGGCCGTCAACAACGGCGGCAGCACCGTCTGCAACACCAGCGTCGAGCTGCCTGCAGTTCCGATCGCAAATGAATAGTTGCCGCCCTTCAGCCTGCCCGGCTCGAACGTCAACTCACGGCTGCCGATCTCGGCGCCGACCAATGCTCCATCGCAGATCTCGGCCGCGGCCTTGACCGCAGTGAGATGCTGCCGCAACAGCCCAGGCTTGTCGCGATTGGCGCGAATGTCGGCAATCCGGAACGGCTGCCCGGTGCAAACCGCAAGCGAAAGCGACGAGCGCAGAATCTGCCCGCCGCCTTCGCCCTTGGAACCATCGATCTGGATCATCTTCATCCCTTGACGCACACGACCTGCTTCAACGTATGGACCACTTCGACCAGGTCGCGCTGTGCGTTCATCACCGCGTCGATGTCCTTGTATGCAGCGGGAGTCTCGTCGATCACATTTATGTCCTTGCGACACTCCACTCCTGCCGTTGCCGCACGATGATCTTCCACCGTAAAGCGCTTCCGAGCTTCGGTACGCGACATCGTTCGCCCCGCGCCGTGGCTGCAGCTATGGAAGCTGTCTTCGTTGCCGAGGCCCCGCACGATGTACGAACGCGCACCCATGCTGCCGGGAATGATGCCGAGCTCGCCCTTTCGAGCGCTCACGGCTCCCTTCCGCGTCACGAGAACGTCATGACCGAAATGGTTCTCCCGGTTCACATAGTTGTGATGACAGTTCACCGCCTCGATGTGACTCTCGAACGGCTTCGGAATCACCCTACGCACGGCCTCGATCACGTTCTGCATCATCACCTCACGATTCAACTTCGCGAAGTTCTGCGCCCACTCCACTGCCTCGACGTAATCGTCGAAGTGCTGCGTGCCCTCCGGGAAGTACGCCAGGTCCCGATCCGGCAGATTGATCATCCATCGCTGCATGTCCTGCCGGGCAAGCTCGATGAAGTGGGTGCCGATGGCGTTACCGACGCCACGCGAGCCGCTGTGGAGCATGAACCATACCGATTGCTCCTCATCCAGACACACCTCGACGAAGTGATTGCCGGTGCCGAGCGTTCCCAGATGCAAGCGGTTGTTGGTCTTCTCCAGGCGCGGGTACTTCTCGGTGATCCGCTTGAAGCCCTCGTGCAGCTTCGACCAGGCAGCATTCGAGTTCTCGGGAGGCTCATCGCCCCACGCACCCTTGTCGCGCCGACCGGTCGACTTGCCGTGCGGCACGGCGCGTTCGATCGCCGCACGCACGCCGCTCAGATTGTCCGGAAGATCGGACGCCGCGAGCGTGGTCTTCGCCGCGATCATGCCGCAACCGATATCCACGCCGACCGCCGCCGGAATCACCGCCTGCAGCGTCGGAACGACACTGCCGATCGTCGATCCCTTGCCGACGTGCACGTCCGGCATCACTGCGATGTGATGGAAGATGAAGGGCATCTTCGCCGTCTTGCGCAACTGCTCCTTCGCCTCGGCCTCGACCGGCACACCCTGCGTCCACATCTTGACGTGCGCCCCGCCTTCGACGTGCATCGTTTCGTGATTCTTCTCGCTCATGTCCTTTACTCCAAATAACGGATCGATGCTGTACGCCGACGACAAAATTCGATGAAACTTCGTGCTCTAACCACTGAGCTACCGCCCCAGCGTGCCGGAACGAGCGGGATTCGAACCCGCGACCCCGTCGTTATGTCGATGTAGTTCCATCAGCATTCGTCGGCGACAGTACCGATGTGCGACAAGATTGGCAGGACATTCAGGCCTCGCGGCCTGCCGGGGACTTGAACCCCTTCACCTTGCGGCTTACCCATGTAGTCCTGCCGGCATTCGCACAAACCTGATTTTCAAATCGTCACCTGCTCGATCCGGCTCACCCAATGAGCCGGCGCCAGCGTGCCGGCGGCAAACGCGTTCACCACCTCGAACACCTCGTCCGAGAAGCCGCCGACGTTCAACACATCGGCGCACTCCTGCGCCTGAGTCGTTGCGTTCGGCTGGATGTCGATACACACCAGCTTCGCCGCCGGGTTGTACGCCTTGAATGCGCTCCACTGACGCATCATCTGCGTCGAACCCGTCTTACGGGCATCCACCCACGACTCATTGTCCGAAACGTAGATCACCAGATCCGCCTGCACCTTCCGCGCATTCAACCACTGCAACGGCGCGCTGCAATTCGTGCCACCGCCGCCGATCGCTGCCAGCTTCTCGGCATTGGTCATCACCGTGTCACGCAGGTTCAATGCGATTTCACGAACGCAGCTCTCGAACGGCAGCACCAACGCGTCCTGGTTGGCTCTGACCACGGCCGCAGCCACGAGGCCTGCGACATCGATACATCGAACGGCGCTCGTCGCGCCCTTCCGCGTTCCGGTGATCGCAGCGGACATAGACCCCGATACGTCCGGGCACACGACCACTCGACCCTCGAAAGCACCGATGTTCAGCAACGCGATTTCCATCGCGTCCTGCAGAGCTTCGCGCACTTCCATCGGAATGTCCGGACCCGCTGCCCGGTACGCTGCCAGCAGCTGATACGGCAGCACCCGAGCCTTGTGGATGGCAACCGGATCACGCAGCTTATCGGCAACCACGTGCGCCATGCCTTCGATCTCGAACACCCCGTGACGGGCGAACGTGTTCAAATTCATCCGCACCATGTGCCAGAGGCCACGACGGGCGATCGTTGCCCACTCCTCGCGCTCCAATCCCAGAGCGGTCAGCATCGGCAACGGCACGTCCGGAAGCTCCTGCGAGCGGTCGAACTTGTACACGACGTACTCCTGCAGCTTCGGCGGCAAGGCTTCCAGCGCATAAGGCTTGCCCAGCAGCCAGCCATAGAACGCCTCGCGCACCGGATCGTTCGGCTTCGGATGAACCATCCGCACGATATCGGCCAGCGATGGATTGCTGCCCACCGCCGCCTCGATCAGGCGTCGATCCTGCGCCGAGCTCAACCACTTCCGCACCAGAGCCTTCGGCGCCGAACCCAGCGACTTCCGGCCGACGGCGCCGCTACGAACGATCTGCACGAAGTTGCGAAGCATGCGACCGTTATCGACCACGCGATCGAACACTCGTCGCAGATACTCCGGGCTCTTCGTGGACAGCACTGCCAACAGCAGCGCCGGCATATCCTTCATCGACGCGCTCTCGCGTGCGTAGACCGCCGTCTTCGCGATGAACTCGGCATCCAGCTCCTTGCTCAACTCCAGCACCCTCGTGAGCTGATCTGCATCGCTCGCATAGAACGTGTTGTTGAGACAGCCGGTGACGGCGTACTGGGCCAACAGGTGCTTCGCCGAAAACCGATACGCCGACGCGCTCTCGCTGTTCAACTCGTTGGCCACCGGCGCAAAGGCGCCGCGCGTCGACTGGAAGAGTTGAGTGTTGGCCATGAGGATGACTCCCTGTTCCGATGTTCCGTCGCGAGCCGCGGCGCCCCCATGGCGCCGCCCGTTTCGCTTTGATCGTTGCTAAGGGGATAGCAACGCCCGTGCCACGCAGTTCGAAACTACGGCTCGCCCTGAGCTAAGCCCATGGCATCGCAGCAAATTTAGGCGTCTCATGAGGTTGCGGGCCGCTGCAGCCCAGCAAAACGGTCGGAGAGAATGCTATCTTTTACGCGAGTCTTTTCGCTTTATGGATAGAGCATGAAAACCGTTGTGATCGGCTTCCTCGGTTCGGTGCTGGACAGCGGCGGGGGTCCCGGCCGTTGGGAAAAGTGGCGTCCCAGCATTTCGATCTGCCAGCACGACGACCTGGTCATCGATCGTTTCGAGGTGCTGTACGCCCGCCCTCACTCGCGTATCGCAAATCAGCTCCGGGAGGACATCGCGGCCGTTTCACCGGAAACCAAGGTGAACCTGCACCTGTGCGATCCCCGAGACCCCTGGGATTTCCAGGAGGTCTACGGCTGTCTGCACGAGTTCGCGCGCCAGTACCGGTTCGACCCCGAGCGCGAGCGTTATCTCATCCACATCACGACGGGTACTCACGTCGCACAGATCTGCATGTTTCTATTGACGGAAGCGCGGTACTTTCCGGCCGTGCTGTTGCAGTCATCGCCGCCACACAAGCAGAGTTCGCAGACTGTAGGCTCGTACTCGCTCATCGACCTGGATCTGTCTCGCTACAACCAGATCGGCGCCCGTTTCGCGCGAGAGAAGCAGGAAAGTACCGAGTTCCTGAAGTCCGGCATCAAGACACGCAACGCGGCCTTCAACCAGATGATCGCTCGCATCGAACGAGTAGCCGCGCGCTCGCGGGCGCCGCTGCTGCTCAATGGCCCGACCGGAGCCGGCAAGTCGACGCTGGCCCGGCGCATCTACGAGCTGAAGAAGTCGCGGCACCAGATTCAGGGCGAGTTCGTCGAAGTGAACTGCGCGACGCTGCGCGGAGACGCCGCGCTTTCAACTCTGTTCGGCCACGTGAAAGGCGCCTTTACAGGCGCGCAAGCCGATCGCGCCGGCCTGCTGCGCAAGGCTCACGGCGGTGTCGTCTTTCTCGATGAAATCGGCGAGCTCGGCATCGATGAACAGACGCTGCTGCTGAAGGCCATCGAAGAAAAACGCTTTGCGCCGCTGGGCTCGGACAAGGAGGTCGAGAGCGATTTTCAGCTGATCGCCGGCACCAATCGCGACCTTCGCTCGGCGGTGGCGGCCGGTCGATTCCGCGACGATCTGCTGGCCCGGATCAACCTGTGGATCTTCGAGCTGCCCGCGCTGCGCCAGCGACGTGAAGATGTCGAACCCAACATCGACTATGAGCTCGAGAGATTCGCTCGAGAGAACGATACGAACGTGCGCTTCAATGCCGAAGCCCGTCGCGAATATCAGCGGTTCGCCACTTCGCCCGCCGCCGTTTGGAATGGCAACTTTCGCGAGCTGTCCGCTTCCATCATGCGCATGGCCACGCTGGCCGAAAATGGCAAGATCACGGTCGAAGTAGTGGAAGATGAGATCGAGCGGCTGCGGCACGCGTGGCAACCTGAACGATCGCACAGCCAGCTCGAATCGCTGTTGCCGGCGCAAAGGCTCGCCGAGATCGACCTCTTCGACCAGATGCAGCTGGATGCGGTCATCGCGACGTGCCGCTCGTGTGCAACTCTGGCCGAAGCCGGCAGGAAATTGTTTGCAGCGTCACGAACCCGCCGCCGCGCAGTGAACGATAGCGATCGGCTCAAGAAATATCTCGCCCGCTTCGACCTGGATTGGGCCGCAGTCCGGCAATAAACGGCTCAACGCTCTATATCTGCCGATACATTCCGGGGCGACGCTTGACACGCCTTCGCGCGAGGCGGATAAGTACGCCCGAAAGGTAGCGGTAACAAAATTCAAGGAGGTTGCTAACAAACAATACATCGAACGCCTGTTTACATTGACGCCACAACGAAGGGGGAATTTCTATGAATGGAATCTTCAGAAGATCAACCGTTGCCGGCACGCTGTTATCTGCACTCACCTGCGCTGCCGCGCTATGGACCTCGGCCGCGAACGCCCAGACTCTGACCTCGAGTCAAACCGGCACTCACGGCGGTTATTACTACTCGTTCTGGACCGATGGCGGAGGCTCGGTGTCCTTCACCCTGCAGTCCGGCGGACGCTACACGTCCCAATGGAGCAATGTCGGGAACTGGGTCGGCGGCAAGGGCTGGCAAACCGGTGGACGACGCAACGTCACCTACTCCGGCAGCTTCAATCCTTCCGGCAACTCGTACCTGGCGCTGTATGGATGGACCACCAATCCGCTGGTCGAGTATTACATCGTGGATAGCTGGGGAACGTGGCGCCCGCCCGGTGGCGAAGGCTACCTCGGCACCGTCACCAGCGACGGCGGCACCTACGATGTGTATCGCACGCAGCGGGTCAATCAACCGTCCATCGAAGGCACCCGAACCTTCTACCAGTACTGGAGCGTACGACAGCAGAAGCGGGTCGGCGGCACCATCACCACCGGCAATCACTTCGACGCCTGGCGTAGTTATGGCCTGAATCTGGGCACATTCAACTACATGGTCATGGCGACCGAGGGCTATCAGAGCAGCGGCAGCTCCGATATCACGGTGGGCGATGGCGGCAGCAGCAGCTCATCGTCATCGAGCAGCAGCAGTAGTAGCAGCAGCAGCAGCGGTGGTGGCGGCAGCAAGACCATTCTCGTGCGCGCACGCGGTACGGTGGGTGGCGAATCGATCTCCTTGCGCGTCAACAACAGCAATGTCGCGACCTGGACGCTCTCGACCAGCATGCAGAACTACACCGCGACCACCAATCTGAGCGGTGGCATTACCGTTGCCTTCACGAACGACGGTGGCAATCGGGATGTGCAGGTCGACTACATCCAGGTGAACGGCCAGACGCGTCAATCCGAAGCGCAGACCTACAACACTGGCCTCTATGCCAATGGCAGCTGCGGCGGCGGGTCGAACAGCGAATGGATGCATTGCAACGGCGCCATCGGATACGGCGATACTCCGTAAGCCGGCCTGTAAACAAACAACGATCTCATGACTCGCGCAGCATGAACGCCGAAGTTCGCGCTGTCCCTGCAAAGGGTGGATCCTCATCCACCCTTTTTCACGGCCCGCTCGCGAGGCTGTGCAACCGACGCGTGCTCTCGAATTACCTCTCGACGCTCGCGTTCATCGGTGTGTCGTACTGGATCGTTTCGGCACTGAGCAACTTCCATCGCTCGATGCTGCAGGGACAATGGCAGTTCGGCCTGTTCGGTATCGAGGCCGCCATCACCGTACACGCCGTGTTCGTCACGCTGATCGCCATCTATGCCGTGATCCTGATTCCCTACTACGCCGCCTATCCATGGATGCGTTCGAAGGCCTATACCTTTGCGCAAGGCGTGTGGTTCGCCTGGCGTCGCGATCGCTCGAATCCGCAGCTTTCACCTGTCGCCAGGCAGGCGGGGCTCGCGCTGCTGCTGAAGTTCTTCTTCGCTCCGCTCATGATCAACTGGTGCCTGATCCATGTCGCGAACCTCACCGGGTCGTTGCTCCACCTGGCCAACGGAACCGAAGGCGAACTGTCCGCGCGCGAGCTGTTCGACACCTCGCTGTTCTGGGCGGCCTTTCAGCTGATCCTGTTCGTCGACACGCTGCTGTTCACGATCGGCTACATCATCGAACTGCCGCGGCTGGGCAATCGCATTCGCTCGGTGGATCCGAGCTTCTTCGGCTGGTTCATCTGCCTCGCCTGCTACCCGCCGTTCAACGATCTCACGTTGCGCTTTCTGGAATGGCAGAGCAGCGATTTTCCGCAGTTCACGAACGACTTCCTGCACTTCACGATCAATATCGCCCTGCTCGGCGCACTGGCGATCTTTTCCTGGGCTTCCATCGCACTGGGATTCAAAGCCAGCAATCTCACAAACCGCGGCATCGTCACTCATGGTCCATATGCATTCGTGCGGCATCCCGGTTACGCGGCGAAGAACTTCGCCTGGTGGCTCGGTGCTTTGCCGGTAATTGGCGCCACGCTTGCTGCCGGCAACTGGCGAGCCTTTGCATACTCTCTGATCGCGCTGTTCGGCTGGACGACAATCTACGCGTTACGCGCCCTCACCGAGGAACGGCATTTGCGGCTGCTGGACAACGGCTATGCGGAATACGCACAGAAGGTGCGCTGGCGCTTCGTTCCGGGCGCCTGGTAGGTCCTGCTGTCGGTGACCCACCGACTCAAACCGTAACCAAGCCGTAACCTGCGGACGACTGACGTCGTGACGCGGGTGCGCTAGAGTCGACGCGGGGCTGTCCCCTGCGATGACTGTGAACTTCCGATGCAATATTCATGGTTTCAATGGCGCGCCAGTGTGGTCGCCATCATCCGATTCGACTTCGGCGAAGTGCTGCGAGACGTGAAGGACTGCGATATCGACTGGGATTCGTGGCGCACCTTCTACGATGAAGGCCAATCCCCTCAAGCCGCCGTGGACTGCGCCTTCTTGAGAGACCTGCGGCGCTCCGGCACTGCATGACTTACAACGTGTAGTTTCTTCCTGTCGGCTCGTGCGGACCCGCGCCGTTCATGACGCTTGAGCCGTACCGAGCCGACTCAGAATCGGTAGCCGAGTCCGACGAAGATCTCCTCCTGGAGCGTCTGCGAACCGCCGCCCTCGGTCAGATCGAATTCGAACCAGCGCATGCCCGCGAACCCTTTCATCTGCTTGGAGAACGGAATCTCGACTTGCGCGCTCAGATCGGTGAGGCTGTCCGCAGAGCCGAATGTCACGATATCGGGCGCATAGTACGCGTAACCCGCGACTGCCAGATCCAGATCTCTGTCGATCACGAAGCGCAACTCCGCGCCCAGGCTCAGCGCCATCACATCGTTGTTCTCCTCATTGAGCAGCGCTGCGTAAAGCTGCGGACCGATCAGCACGCTGAGCCGACCGAAGTCGAAATCCACCGGAAACACCAAGCCCGCACTCAGCACGATGTCGCGGTCTTCGCTCAGGAAGAACGCGCCGGAGAACCGACTCTTGTCGACTCCGAATTTCTGTCCGCTGGAGAGGTACTTCAGCTGCAACGTGTCATTGCTGAGTTGCACCTGAGCTTCGTGACCGGAAGGAATATCTCCTGGATTCTCACTCTGCGCGGCGGCGTTGCCGGCAGCCATCATGAGCACCAGAAATCCGAGACAGGTTCGCATGTTTCTTCCCCAACTCATGATGGCCGGATGAAAAGCCAATGGGCAGTGAAAAAGAAAGGTTCCGCCAACGTCGGGATGGTGCAGGCGCGATCTGAGATAAATAGGTACAAAAACGGTGCTTGGCTGCCCGCGCCCCCTGATTCCACCTAAGTGGTTTTCAGTAGAGCCATGCGCCGATCGCCCGGGAGGATCTCGCTTGCCAGATCGTTTGTTTGCATCGCAGGGAATCACGCCCTGCGCGGCGGCACCACTTCTTTCCAAGCCGGGTTCGACTTCCAGCCCGGCTCGACCGGCACCTCGCCCTGGCGAGGAACGTAGGGCGAGGGTTTGCTTGAAGCGAGATCGGGGATGTAACGCGGGCAGTTCGGGAAGATGTCGATGGGCGTGACGCGGACCAATGCCTGTGCGCCGACGAATTCATGCATCAGGGGATCGTCGAGCACGATTTCTGCGCGCCCATTGACGCGTAGACGTTTGGGGGCTTCGCCAATGCGAATGAACAACAGCCCCACGAATGGATTGCAACCGATGTTCCCCAGGCTCTTGAACATGCCGTTGCCATCATAGTCCGGCCACACCAAAAGATCGGGCCGCACGACGCGCACGAAACCCGGCGGTCCGCCTTTGAAGGAACAATCCGGTCGACCGTCGGGCGCCGCGGTGGCGAGAAAGAAGAACTCCATCGACTGGATGAACTGCCGGTCCTCCTCCGTGAACTCGGATCGGCGCAGGCAGTCGACCAGCCGATCGGCCAACGCCGTCGAACCGAAATGTTGCTGCAGCTCACGGTTGCCGCTGTGAAACATCGTCATGAGATGCCTCCGCTGTCTTGGAGCGCAGGCAAGCATACGCCAGTTCAGTGCAGCAGCGGCTCGAACACGCAGATCAGACCGGATTGCGCGATTGAACGAACGAAGCCGTCAACCGGATGATCTCTTCGCTTCGCTCCCGGTGCGGCACGTGACCACAATCTTTCAGAAGAATCATCTGTGACGGGCCGCTCACGCCGTTCGCGATGCACCGGGGGAATTCCTCCGAGCCATATTCGTCGTGGTCGCCATGGATCGCGAGCACCGGGCAGCGCACCTCACCGAGGTGGGGAACGAGACTCCAATCTGCAAACTCGGGGGACAACCAGACGTTGATCCAGGCTTCGAGCACCCATCGCGCTCTGTCACCGTGATACCTGGCCAGCTTCTGCAACTGCGCCGGATCTTCGAAGCGAGTTTGCGCGACACGAATGCCGTCCAGCGTGCGCGACTCGACAAAACATTGAGCCGACTCGGTGGTGACGGCCTCGCATGAGTCCTGCATGCAGGCTGCGATTCGCAGAGCCATCGCGCCGCCGACACTGTGACCGAACAATGCGAATCGATCCAGACCGAGGCCGCGACGGACGGCGGGAAAGTACCGCTCGGCTTCATCGTCGATGAACGTGAGGGACGGACGGTCGGTTCGCTGCGTGGATCTGCCGAAGCCGAGCCGGTCATAAGCAATGACATGACGATTCAGCGCCTGCGCCAGCTGCGCCGGGAAATCTCGCCACAGCTCCACACTCCCCAACGAGTCATGCAGGAGGACCAGTGGCGCGCCTCGAGCGCCGGCGCCACGCCATTGCCGAACAAAAATACTGCCGCCTGCAACTTCGACGAATGAATCGGAGGTCTCGATGGTCATCGCTTCGCCTTGAACAAAATCGCTGAGCGTTATAGCGGACTCGACAGCGGACGGATTGCGAATTCGGCCGCTTCGGCGGCGTTTTCTGGCGTGCGGAGCCGCTTTGTTGAGAGGCTTTCCGGTACAGCGGATTTTCCGCTGTCGAGATCGATTACAGGCCGTCAATAGCCATCGCGGGCAAATGAAACATTCGCGTCGCATGCGCGGAACAAGTACAGGTGACGCGCGTAACACTACTGATTCGCGGGTGAGGCTAACAAGTACGAGGGAGCCCCCATGCCTCTGGCTAGGCACGCAACCTGGGTGTCGATGTGTTTAGCTTTGCTGCTTGCCGGATGTGGCGGCGGCAATGGGGGTGGCAGCAGTCCGCCGCCGGCTGGGCAGGAACCGCCGCCAACGACTCCGCCCGATCCGCCGCCCACACAACCGACGGAGCCGACCACCGTTGGACTGGATGCCCGGCCGAGCAACACCACGTGTATCGCACCGGAGCGCGCCACCGGCAGTGGCGCCATCGCCACCGAGCGGGTGTTTCCAAGCCTGAGTTTCCGGAACGCAGCCGGTGTGACCAGAAACCCTTTGCTCATGATCCAGGCGCCGCGTGACCGCAGTCGCTGGTTCGTGGTCGAGCGCTTCGGCGCGGTGAAAGTGTTCGACAACAATCCGGCCGTCACCACTTCATCGACCTTTCTCGACATCGGCACACGCGTCGATTCGAGCTGCGCCGAGTGTGGCCTGCTCGGCATGGCGTTTCATCCCAACTTCCCCGCCACTCCGCGCGTCTATCTGGCGTACACCAGTCTGGATCGCAACGGCGGTAACGGACCGGACACCCATCTCTCCGAGTTCACCACGCCCGATGGCGGGCTCACGCTGAACCCAGCGTCCGAGCGCGTCATCATCACCATCTATAAGAACTCCGTGCATCACCATGGCGGCAACCTCAGCTTCGGCAGCGACGGATTCCTTTATTTCGTGGCCGGCGACGGCAACTCGGCGAGCAGAAACGACGCGCAGGATTTGCAGACGCTGCTTGGCAAAGCGATCCGCATCGACGTGAACGGCACGCAAGGCTCGGCGCTCTATCGAATCCCCGCCGACAATCCCTTCGCTGCCAGCACGGCGACGTGTCACGCTACCGGCCGCGGCACACAGAACTGTCCCGAGATCTGGGCCTGGGGTTTCCGCAACCCCTGGCGCTGGAGCTTCGATCGACAGACGGGCGATATGTGGCTCGGCGATGTCGGCGAGTCCACCATCGAAGAAGTGAATCGCGTCGTGCGCGGCGGCAACTATGGCTGGCGCTGCTTCGAAGGCTCGCAGGACACCGGCAGAGGCTGCGGCACGCCGGTGGGCACCCTGCTCCCGCCAGTCGCTCAATACACTCACTCGCTTGGGCAAGCTGTCACGGGCGGATATGTCTACCGCGGCTCCGCCATTCCCAGTCTTTTCGGCCATTACCTGTTCGCCGACTTCGTGAGCGGACGCATCTGGCACATCCCCGTCGGTACGCCGCCGACGCTGAACGTCGACGCAGGCTACGACTCGGGCTTGAATGTTTCTTCGTTCGCCGAGGATCCCGATGGCGAACTGTATGTCGTGAACATGCGCGGCGATCTGCATCGGATCACCGGCTCGGGAACGGTGACGGGCGGAGTCGCCACTCAGCTCTCGGCCACCGGCTGCGTCGATCCGACGAACGCGACGGTTCCGGCGAGCGGACTCATTCCCTATCAGCCCACCGCGGAGTTCTGGTCGGACGGCGCCGAGAAGCAGCGCTGGATCGGCTTGCCGGACGGTCAGAACATCAGCATCGACGCCGAGGGCGACTGGGACTTCCCCAACGGCACGGTGCTGGTGAAGAACTTCCGTCTGGACAACCGGCTGGTCGAGACGCGCCTGTTCATGCGTCATCCCGACGGCGTCTGGGCAGGCTACAGCTACGAATGGAACGCGGAGCAGACCGACGCGACGCTGGTTCGCGGCGGCAAGCGAGTCACGCTAGGCGATCACACCTGGATCTATCCGAGCGAGTCCCAGTGCACCCAATGTCACACTCAGGCGGCCGGCAACTCGCTTGGATTGGAGACCAGGCAGCTCGCCTCAGCCATCACCTATCCGCAGACCAACCGGACGGCGAATCAGCTGGTGACCCTGAACGCGATCAACACTCTCGCTCCGCCGATTGCCGACCCGGCGGCCGAGACGGCATACCCCACTCCTACCGGTACGGCCGGCACAGTCGCGGAACGAGCTCGCTCCTATCTGCACACCAACTGCGCCCAGTGCCATCGCCCCGGCGGCCCGACGACAGCGAGCTTGGATCTGCGTTACTCGACGGCACTCGCCAGCACCAATGCCTGCGATGTCGTGCCCACCGTGGACGATCTCGACATCCCGAACGCTCGACTCATCGCGCCGGGTGCAGCTGACCGCTCCGTGATCGTGGCCCGCATGAGCGTACGGAACGATCCGATTCAGATGCCGCCCATCGGCGCCCACGTCGATACCGCGGGTGTGCAACTGGTCAGTGAGTGGATCAACTCATTCTCCAGCTGCAACTGAATTCATCGGGCAAAAAAAAGCCGTCTGCGTACCCTTTTGACGGGGACGCAGACGGCGAACCTCAAGGAGAGAAACTCAGCGGGTCGCGAGCACCGGCGAGGAAGGCGCTCGGCGAGCGCGGCCCTCGACATCGGCGGCCAGCTCGTGCAGCCACAGCTCGAGATTGGTGTAACCGCTCTCTGTCACCGTGTTCGGATTCGCCGGCAACGTGAGCGCGCGGCGGTTCTCGGCCATCGCCGGCCATCCACCCGCATTCTGGTTACAACGCGCGGTGCCGTTCGGCGCGACGCAGTTGATGGTGCCACCAGTGCGGCTACGCACTTGCTGTACGACTCGCGTGTCCACCGTGCTGCGCTCCGCCGGGCGCGCACCCGAGAACTTGAGCACGTGATTCAGCACGACACCATCGCTGGTCGGCATGGTCGTGAAGCCCGCAGGCCAGACGACCGGCGAAGACGCCTTGTAGCTGGTCAGGCTCATCGAACCGAATGCCGTGTCGACGATCGCCCACGGATCCGAAGTCGCACCCTCGGCGGCGTTATCGACGATGAACACCTTGCTGCCGGAGGGCGGCTTGGTCGAGTCGGCACGAACCTGGATCGGCGCGCCCGAGCCCGTCTGCGGCCCACGCACGAACACGTTGCCGACGATCGAATTGTTCGTCACCGCACCGTGGCTCTGCAGCTCGATGCCCTTGTTCGTCCAGTTGTAGATCACGTTGTTGACGATCGTGGTGCGAGTCGAATTGGTCAGCGGATTGCGCGACTTCGCGCCGCTGATCAGATTGTTCGCAAACGTGATGTTGCCGGCCACGGGCCCGAAGATGACGCCGTAGCCATGCGCACCTTCGGGATGGAGCGACTCATGCAGCGGCTCGGCGAAGATGCTGTTGATGATGCTGACGTTGTCCCAGCTCGCCCACGCGCTCGCCAGCTCGTCGATCGACCAGCTGAACGAGCAATGATCGATGACGACGTTTCTGATCGGAGCCTCCGGCGGGCCGGAGATCTTCAGGCCGTCGCGATTGCTCGGCGGCTCGCCACCGGGATCGTCGCCGGGACGCACTTGCAGGTGCTGAACCAGCACGTCGGAAGTGCGCACGTTGAGGCCGCCACCTCGCAGCATGATGCCGGGAGAAGGTGCCGTCTGACCGGCGATCGTGATGTTTGGATTGCGCAGTACCAGATCGCGAGCCAGGCGGATGGTGCCGGAGACTTCGAACACGCACACGCGCGGCCCGGTCGCGTCCACACAAGCCTGGAGCGAGCCTGCACCGCTGGCGTTGAGATTGGTCACGCGATGGACCGTGCCGCCGCGACCGGCAGGGGTGCTGATACCGGAGGTCTTCACACCAGGGATCACGGGGACGGCGACAGCGGCGAACGATGCTGCACCGGAGGCGACCGCTGCTGCGGCGATCACACTGAGACGCACCGCGCGCGCCGCGGGACGATTCGAACAACTCTTCGTCGAGTAATCAAACATCAAATGAGGTCCTCGTTGTGTACCTCTGTCCTCCGATGCCAGGCATCGAGCAGAGCGGCGGGAGCGATGGCGGAAACGTTACAAGTCCGCCTGGTTCGATCACATCGGAGAACCCCTGAACCAGGGGACAGATGCCCTGTGCGCATGTAAGCCTTCACTCGCACACCGGTGGCGGCGCTTGTTTTCTAGTCATCCCGCTAAAAGCCGCACGCCAGATCAATCGGGCGCAGTGTGTAGTTCGACGCCTGCGGGGTCCACCTGTACCCAGTTGTAGACAGTTCGATTGCGTTGGCAGTGCTTTTTGTGAGGTTTTTCTGTCAGCAGATCCCTCATTTTTCTTGCCTTGTCTCTGCGGCCACGCCAACCTAGCGCAATGGCTTCAGGATTAGCAGCACTAATGGATGACGTCGCGGCGATCGCCAAACTGGCGGCCGCGTCCCTGGACGACGTAACCGCGGCAGCTGGCAAAGCCGGCTCGAAAGCGGTGGGAGTCGTGGTCGACGACGCTGCGGTCACTCCCGGCTATGCGATGGGCTTCACGCCGGAGCGCGAACTGCCGATCGTCTGGAAGATCGCGCTCGGCTCGCTACGAAACAAATTCCTGTTCCTGCTGCCCGGTGCGCTGCTGTTGAGCGCATTCGCTCCGTGGGCAGTGACACCGATCCTGATGCTTGGCGGCGCCTACCTGTGTTTCGAGGCGGCCGAGAAGATCATCGAAGCTCTCATGAAGAAATCGAGCGGCGAGGAGACGACCCCCAAGGTGGCGCAACTCGCCCAGAGCTCTGCGCAGATCGAAGCTGAGAAAGTCGCGGGCGCGATTCGCACGGATCTCATTCTTTCCGGCGAGATCATGGCGATCTCCCTAGCCACCGTCGCCGATCGTCCGTTCGCGATCCAGGCTGGCGCGCTGGTCCTCGTGGGGATTGGGCTCACCGCAGCCGTGTATGGAGTCGTTGGCTTGATCGTGAAGATGGACGACATCGGCGTGCACCTCGCCCGGCGCGACTCGAGCGTAGCGCGAGGCACGGGACGAGCACTGGTCAAATCCATGCCCCATGTGATGCAAACCCTCAGTGTCGTCGGCACGGCCGCGATGCTGTGGGTGGGCGGCGGCATCATCGTGCATGGGCTCGAACACTTTCACCTGGACACCGTGCCTCACTTCATCGAAACACTCTCGGAGAGAGCACACCATGCGCCGCTGCTCGGCGCAGCTGCTAAGTGGCTCACGTTCGCAGCAGGCTCCGCCGTCGTCGGTTTCATTCTCGGCGGCGCGCTCGTCGCCCTCCTGCACTTCATGCCCTGGCGCAAGCATGCAGCGCCTCACGGGATATAACTTCGCCTCATGGATTGCAGGCCCTATTAGTTGGATCTGACTTGCTGTCGTACTTGTAGACTCGGCCCGAGAGGAGGAGCCATGACGAGTGCGAACATCGAGCGATTCCACTTCGAGGCGCAACCGCAGGCACTGGAGGATCTGCAACAGCGACTTCGCCGCACGATCTGGCCGGATGAAGTTGCCGCCGAGCCCTGGCGCTACGGCCCGCCGGTCGCGTACATGCAGCACTTCGTCGACTACTGGCTCGAGGAATACGACTGGCGCAGGCATGAAGCGCACTTGAATTCGTTTCCTCAGTTCGTCGCGCAGATCGACGAGCACCGCATTCATTTCATCCATCAGCTCGGCCAGGGTCCCGCCCCGCTGCCACTGGTGCTGACTCATGGCTGGCCCGGCAGCGTCGTCGAGATGCTCAAGATCATCCCGCTGCTCACCAATCCGGCGGCGCACGGCGGCGACCCTCGCGATGCCTTCACCGTCATCGCGCCTTCCGTCCCCGGCTACGGATTTTCCAGCCGGCCCACGAATCGTGGAACGAACGTATTCGTCGTCGCCGATCTCTGGGCGAAGCTCATGACCGCGCTGAACTATCCCCGCTTCGGCGTGCAAGGCGGCGACTGGGGCTCATGGATCAGCGCCGCCACGGCGCTACGCCATCCGGATCGCATCGTTGGATTGCACCTCAACTATCTCTCGACCCGCTTCCGGCCCGCCATGAGCCCCAACGATCCGCCGCTGAGCACCGCGGAGGAAGAGTATCTGGCGCGAGTTGCCCGATGGATGGACGCCGAAGGCGCCTACATCGCAATTCAGGGAACCAAGCCGCTCACGTTGAGCTATGCACTCACCGACTCACCGGCAGGGCTGGCCGCGTGGTTCGTCGAGAAGTTTCGCAGTTGGAGCGACAACCAACTGCTACCGGACGAAGCACTCACGCGAGACGAAATGATCACCGACATCATGCTCTACTGGCTCACCGGCACGGCACATTCCTCAATCCGCTTCTACAGCGAATCCCGCGAACATCCATTTCATCTCGCGGCCGGTCAAAGAATCACCCCGCCGTGTGGCATCGTGCATCTACCCAGAGAACTACCGATGCCACCGCGCAGCTGGGCCGAACGCGCCTTCAACGTCGTCCACTGGTCCAACCTCCCCCGCGGCGGCCACTTCGCCGCTTGGGAACAACCGGAACTACTCGCCGAGGACATCCGGAAGTTCTTCCGACCATTGCGTGGGTGATGTTTGGTTGAGTTCGCGGAGGTCGCGTTCGGTGGCCTGCGTCGCCGGATTTTTTTCTCTCGACGTTGCTGCCAGAGGCGTCGGTGGCTGCGACGCCGAGTGGTTCTTGCTATCTACGTTGCTGCCAGTGGCGTCGGTGGGCTGCGGCACCGAAGGGTTCTTGCTCTCTACGTTGCTGCCAGAGACGTCGGTGGACTGCGACGCCGGGAGTGTCTTAGCGTCAGTTTCGCTCGCCTGCAATGTCCGCGACGTCTCGGCGTCGTCGGGAGCGACCTACCTTCTTTCGGCAGCTTTTCGGCACATATATGGACCCGCCCACCGTTGCAAGACAGTTTGAAGCAGTGAAGGGCTAACGAACGGTTGCAACCATATATCCGGCCTCATGATCGAGGATCGCTGAGCGATCT
>Ga0182742_1002674_pt1 | contig 19287 bp, 16 predicted proteins | sample eDN5th37CBELigMG_FD_128880 | JGI IMG/M metagenome (GOLD analysis project Ga0182742, IMG submission 128880) | Enriched Miracle-Growth compost microbial communities from Emeryville, California, USA - eDNA 5th pass 37_C BE-Lig MG (version 2)... ... | reverse complement strand
TCATCCCAAAACAGGGACGAGGAGCTTGCTCGCGGTACCACCCTGATTATGAATGCCAAAAAGCACTCATCTCTCAAAGACCTTTAACGCAGGTTAACGGCAGGAATTAGCTGCACTCCGGAATAGCTTTCTGTCATCCTTCGTCTAGAATTTCTTTCAGCCAAGGAAATTCCTCTCTACAGACGGTCTATCACATACTTGTTCCTTCAACATGTTTTCGTGAATTTTGAACTTTATAGTACGAATTATACTGATATGCTTTTATATTTGTCAACGTTGTCACATCAATTGATTATCGGATACATCTTTTGAAAAGTGTTGCTTGGCATGAAGAAGGCTCACCTTTAGAATGGCCATAATTGGTACGGCTAAGATCAGGCCTAATATTCCACCTATTTCACCACCTGCCAAAAGCGCGAACATAATCACTAAAGGATGCATATGCAAGCTCTTACCAACAATAAAAGGAGATAATATATTTCCCTCTAAAAATTGGAGCAGAGCGATGATAATCACTACGAAGAGAATCATTTTTACACTAATTGTTGCAGCGATAATAACAGCTGGCACTGCACCGATAACAGGTCCAAAATATGGGATAATATTAGTTATCCCAACAATTAATCCAAGCAGCAGCGGATACCGTAAGTCGATGAACCAGAAGGATAAAGCTGAAATCGTACCAATCATCACGCATACTAAAAGCTGTCCCCTAATATAACTTCCTAGTGATTTGTCCACATCTCTTAAAAACAGTGTTCCCCCACTTCTCCATTTTTTCGGTGTAATATACCATACTGCCTTCTTTATTTTTTCATAATCTTTTAACATGTAAAAAGCGATAAAAGGGATGATAGCAAAAAGAAGGGCTGAATTGATGATTCCCATCCCTAAATTAACGGCTCTAGTTAGAGCATTATCAAGCATTCTTTCAACGCCTACAATGCTAGTATCGATCCTTTCTTGAAAAGCTACTGGCCAAGTAGAGGTTTTATCCTGAATTTCTTGAATCCACTCTCTGTATTGATTGGCGAAGCTTGGTGCATTTTCAGTCAAATCTCGTAGCTGGTGTATAATTGCCGGAATACCATTATACAGTGCTACACTTACACTTCCAAAAAACAATGTATATATAATTAAAACAGCTAACCATCTTGGTAAATAATTTTCATGAAGTGTTTCGACTACCGGGTGCAATAAATAAGAAATAAATGCAGCGATCATAAATGGAAGTACGACGATCATCGTGATTTTAAAAATGGGCAACCAGATGGGTTGTAGTTTCAGAAACACAAATAATACAATGAATAATAAAAGCAGGAAACCCAGCCGGTAATACCATTTTAAACGAATGTCCATTGTATCCACTCCTTGTCTATAGTTTAAAGTGGAATAGCAAGAATTATACAAAAAGAAAAGCCCCTTTTTCAGGGACTTTTCTTTGTATTAAAACATTTTTGAAATTCTTCGCTGCATTTTTCTCATTCCACGCCCTGACATCATTTTGTTTTTGCGAGCGTAATTATATGCAACAACACCTGCTCCAATTGCAATTGCAGAAGTTACCATTCGATTCATTTACCTCACCTCTTAGTAGATTTATGAGCTATATCGGCGTTCATCTTCTCCAAAAAGATCGTCTAATGAGCTTAATGTACCGTCTTCCTCAACTTGGTGAGTATTAATGATTCCTTTTGCTAAAGTTAGTTCAATGAAGCAGTTCCAGCAATAGTATTGGTTAATTCCAATTTTCCCGATATCTTTGCTTTGGCAGTTAGGGCATTTTAACATCGTAGACACCTCACGTATAGGTATATCTTAAGGAATGTGCTCCTAAGATTTTTTTACGTTCACGATGATGGCGTCTTTTCCATACTGGAGGGGTTCATCCGTTTTGATGACACGCTTTCCTTCTTTGATGTCTGAAAAAAAGCCATCCGAACATTGATACCCTACGATTGTGCCCAATTCTTCCATAAAATATACATCCTCAATCAACCCGAGCTGCTCTCCTTCAGTAGATAACAGCATATTCCCGGATAGACTTCGACAAAATGCAATGGAAGAATCACTGCCCCTTTTGATTGGTTTTAGCAAAGTTCGGTCTTCAATCATTACTCCATCCGAGCCAAAAGAAGTGACGTCTTGAATATCAAGCTGTGCGGTCCTTTTAACAAGCATTCCTTGCTTTACTAACAAGAATTGGACCGAGTCACTAGTCGCAGATATGATGAGGTCATTGACTTCACCAACCTTTGATCCGCTTTCTTTCTCGTACACACTAACTCCCTTTAGCAATGTAAATGTCCGCAAGATACCACCTCTTTCGAACATTACTATTGTTCACGATGAAGCAAAAAATCATAACGAGAAACGATTTCCAAATCTCATGGTTGATCAGATTCCCATAAAGCTATATGGAGTTATACCTTCCATGCCAATCATTGGGTCTATAGACAACAAGTGTTCCTCAGCATTTTGTATCGTACCTTTTTCGCTTTTGCTCTCATTATGGATTGCAATGTCTTTTTCCAATTTCATTCGTAAGGTGGTCAATCTTTCTTGCTCATCCGATCTTGAAATACCGACCCTTAAAGCCTCTTCTTCTCCACAAAGGATCAAAAACTGTTTACTTCTCGTAATAGCTGTATACAAAAGATTTCTTCGCAGCATTCGATAATAGCTTCTTACTACGGGGAGGATTACAATCGGAAATTCACTCCCTTGAGACTTATGAACGGAGCAGCAATAGGAATGGGTGATTTGCTGAAGGTCTTGTCTTGTATATGTAGCTTCTGCACCCTCAAAAGATACAACGATCATATCCTCTTTTTCCGTATTTTCTTTTGCATAAAAAATGGATACTACTTCCCCTATATCACCATTGAACACATTATTTTCCGGCTGATTTACAAGCTGTAACACTTTATCCCCGACACGATAGGTCACATCTCCGTACTTTATTTCTTTCCTCGTCCCATCAGGGTTTGGGTTAAAAATGTTTTGCATTAACGTGTTTAAGCGATCGATACCAGCAGGTCCTTTATACATCGGTGCAAGAACCTGTATATCTTTTGCTGTATAACCTTTACTTTTCGCATTTCGGACGACCTTCTCAACTACATCCGCAATTTGGTTTGCGTTACATCTAAAAAAGGAGCGGTCTTTTTGTTGCATACTTATATTGGCAGGTAACCGTCCCGATTTAATTTCATGAGCAAGTTCAATAATAGAGGATCCTTCCGCTTGGCGATAAATATCTGTAAGCCTAACAACGGAGAGAACTCCACATTCTAGAAGGTCCTTTAAGACCTGACCCGGACCTACAGAGGGTAATTGATCCTCGTCCCCAACCAATATCACTTGAATCGATTCTGGCAGTGCTTTAAATAGCTGATTAGCAAGCCATATGTCAAGCATGCTCGTCTCATCTACAATTAAAATTTTCCCTTCTAACGGGTTGTCTTCATCTTTGCTGAACCCTTCAACCCCATTCCATCCTAAAAGCCTGTGGATGGTAACTGCAGGAAGTCCTGTAGATTCCGTCATTCGTTTTGCTGCACGGCCCGTTGGCGCTGCCAATATAAACGGAAAGGGCTCGTCTCCTTTATAATCATTTGGATCTAAAGAGCAGCCATGTAATTCAGCATACAGCTCCACAATCCCTTTAATAACCGTTGTTTTCCCTGTACCTGGCCCACCTGTTAAGATCAGCATCGGTGACATCAGAGCCGTCTGAATCGCATCTTTTTGTGTTGGAGCATACTGAACACCTAATCGTTCCTCAAGATTTCCTAGGGCGAGTAAAAATTCAGAATCAGGAAACTGATTTTCATACTGTGTTTGAGAGACGATTTTTTTTATGCTTGTCACTAGTCCCTTCTCGGAGAAAAATAGGGAAGGTAAATACACCCTCATTTCTTCAACAATGATTTTCCCTTCTTCTTCGAGCTTAACTACTTCTGCTCCAATCGGTGAAAAGTCAATTTCATCACGTTTATTTTCTTCTAATAATGTCTTTACCTTATCCAGTAATAATCCTGTTTCCATATATACATGACCATTTTGCATACACTCAACCTCAAGTGTATATAAGCAGGCCGCCTTGATACGATCTGGGTGATGACCGGAAATCCCAAGTTGAAACCCTAGGTCATCTGCCCTGGTAAACCCAATACCTTGAATATCTTCAACAAGCTTATAAGGATTGGACTGTATCACTTCTACTGTCTGATCTTTATAAGCCTGGTATATCCGCATAGAAATTTGCGGACCAAATCCATATTGATTTAAAGCAACCATCGCTTGTTCTAATCCTTGATGCTCAATTAGGGTATCATAAATTTCCTTTGCCTTATCCGGAGGAAGCTTAGGAATTTCATCAAGTACGGACGGTTGTTGCATGATTTTAGAGATAGCATTCTCTCCTAAAACTTCAACGATTTTCTCTGCGGTTTTCTTTCCGACTCCTTTAAAAAGCTCGCTTGATAAATAGCTCACTACGCCTTGCTTCGTTTGGGGTATATCCTTTCGAAAATGGGTTGCGTGAAATTGTTGACCGAATTTCGGATGATCCTTTAACTCTCCATAAAATATGTACGTTTCCTGTTCATGAACTTTTGGAAAATATCCGGTGATTACAGCTTCTTTATCTTCATAATTCTCATTCGTTTCTTCCACGCGAATTCTTAGAACGGTGTACAAATTTTGTTCATTATGAAAGATTGTGACAAGATGCTTTCCTTTTATAAATATCCCTTGATCCTTAAATAAATCGAGCGTTTCTTGTCCCTCCAAAGAACTTCCCTCCTTATAAAAAATCCGCTACGAATGAAGATTACTCTTTTTCGATTAATTTCTTTCCGTAACCTGCTAGAAGATGATCAGGTTGTAATTCCAATGCTTTTTCAAACATATCAAGTGCTTTTTTTCCATCTTCCTTAAAACCATATGCAACACCAAGATTATAATAAGCATCAGCGTGTAAAGGATCTAACTCTACACATGCGTTAAATTGCTTAATCGCCTCGTCAAGTAGTTCTTGATTTGCTAAACATAATCCAAATTGAAAACGAGCTTCTGCATCATCTCCATTTAACTCCACACTTCTTTGCAAATAAGGTAAGGCAAGCTTAGGCTGCTCTAACTGAATAAGCGTAAATCCAAGCATAAAATAATTATCACTAGAATGTAGTCCCTTTCTCATTGCTAGTTCAAACATATTTTTTGCTTCTTCTAGTTGTTCATTTTCAAAATATAGGTTTCCAGCATTATAATAAGCAGTTGCCGCATTTTCATCGATTTCTATCGCTTTCTGAAAAAATTTGAGTGCCTTCTCATTTTCACCAACTGCTGATAATACGTTTCCAAAATTTATATATGATACCGCATCCTTCGGGTTATCCTCAATTGCCTTCATAAATAATCCAGCAGCTTCTTCCCACTTTCCCTCCTTCATCAATTGAATCCCTTTTTCATTTTTATCCATAGTACACGCTCCATTATTTATTGTCTTTTATTATTATAACTTCTTTTCATCTAGTTTTGTCCTTTTTATACATACGAAAACCTCGACCATAAGAATCGAGGTTTCCTCCTTACCCTACATAAGTTAATTGCTTTTCGTCACGGAATACTTGATCAATGGTTCCTCCGCCAAGGCATTCATCCCCTTGATAAAAGACAACTGATTGACCAGGTGTAATCGCTCGGATTGGCTCAGCAAATATCACCTTTACTGTCCCATCTTCTAATCTGTGGACAGTGACTTTGTTATCAGGCTGACGGTAGCGGAATTTAGCCGTGCACTCGAAAGTCTGCATCACTTCCTTGTCCGTAACCCAACTAACATCAACCGCAATGATTGAATCAGAGAACAATTTATCATTATGAAATGCTTGTCCTACGAAAAGTACATTGCGCTCAAGGTCTTTACCGATAACAAACCAAGGGTCACCCGCCCCACCGATTCCTAAACCATGTCTTTGACCGATTGTATAGTACATTAACCCATCGTGCTTACCGACAACTTCTCCCTCAAGTGTTTCCATATTCCCAGGCTGTGCTGGTAAGTAATTACTGAGAAATTCTTTAAAATTACGCTCGCCAATAAAGCAAATCCCTGTACTGTCCTTTTTTGTCGCAGTTGCTAAATTGGCTTCTTTTGCAATCTCTCTTACCTTTGCTTTTTCAATATCTCCTATTGGAAACATCACTTTTTCAAGTTGGTTTTGAGAAAGCTGATTTAGGAAATACGTTTGATCCTTGTTTTCATCTATTCCACGGAGCATTTTGTATTCCCCATCGCGGTATTCAACTCTTGCGTAATGCCCAGTTGCTAAATAGTCCGCACCTAGCTTCATAGCATGCTCTAAAAAGGCTTTAAACTTAATTTCCTTGTTACACATCACATCGGGATTTGGGGTTCTTCCTGCTTTATATTCTTCTAGGAAGTAAGTAAACACTTTGTCCCAATATTGCTTTTCAAAATTTACTGCATAATATGGTATACCGATTTGATTACAAACTCGAATTACATCCTCATAATCCTCAGTAGCCGTACAAACACCAAATTCATCGGTGTCATCCCAGTTTTTCATGAATATTCCGATCACATCATACCCTTGTTCTTTTAAGAGTAATGCTGCTACAGATGAATCTACTCCCCCAGACATACCTACGACAACACGTATGTCCTTGTTGTCTTTTTTCACTTTCTTCACCTCATTCGCAAGCTTTACCGTGTCAGCCTACTTACTATTCTCGCCGTAACTTCAGCTGAACGTTCAACCTGCTCTTTTGTATTATAAAGGCCAAAGCTAAATCGGATAGAGTTTCTCACTCGTTCTGATTCTTGACCAAACATTGCTACTAAAACATGAGAAGGATCAATCGAACCCGCTGTACAAGCAGAACCACTTGATACAGCCACACCTTCCATATCCATATTCACAAGCATTGATTCGACATCTGTGCCTGGAAAGCTTAAGTTTAGTACATGTGGGAGGGAATTTTCAAGTAATCCGTTTACTGAGAGTGTAATATCTTTCGATTGAAGTGATTCAATCAGGAGTTTTTTAAACTCGGTAAATTGCTCGACCTTTTCCGCTCTATCAATCGAAGCTATTTCAACCGCTTTAGCAAAACCAGCGATAGACGCTACGTTCTCTGTTCCCGCACGTCTTTTTCGTTCCTGTTCTCCCCCGAAGGAAAGTGGCGTTAATGCTGTATTTTGCTTTACATATAAAAATCCAATTCCTTTAGGTCCATTAATTTTATGTGCTGAGACGGATAACAAGTCCACACCAAGCTCCGTTACATCCAAATCCATTAAACCAAAGGCTTGAACAGCATCTGTATGGAATTTCGCTTGATGATCTTCTAATAGCATGGCAATCTCTTTAATCGGTTGTACCACTCCAACTTCGTTATTACCGTACATAATCGTTACGAGAATCGTTTCATCTCGAAGTGCTTTTTTAAAGTCTTCGATCGAAATTTGCCCATATTCATCAACTGGTAAGTAGGTTACTTCAAAACCTTCTTTTACAAGACTTTTACAAGCGTGCAAAACGGCATGATGTTCGATCATGGTAGTAATAATATGGTTACCATTCTTTTGATAAGCTTTCGCCACACCTAAAATGGCAAGATTATCACTCTCTGTGCCTCCACTTGTAAAAATGATTTCTTCCGATTTTGCTCCAATGCTATTCGCAATTTTTGAACGAGACTCGTCTACGATAGATCTTGCCGACCTTCCAAAAGAATGAATACTAGAAGGATTCCCGAATTGCTCTTTCATCACAACAGCCATCGTTTCAATGACATCCGCATGAACTGGAGCGGTTGCTGCATGATCCAAATATATATGATTCAACATGTTCACCCACTTAAAAATATCCACTTGAAACTAGCTTTACCTTTTTTCCTATATGTAAAACATATAGGAATCTGACTCTCCGTCATCTGTGTGGCTTGCTAAATCTTCTAGTGTTGTATTATCTAAAACACCTTTCACAGCATCACGAATTCTCATCCATAATGCACGCTTTGCAGGCTCTTCATCTTCAATCCCTTCAACGGGACTTATAGGACCTTCTAACACTCGGATAATATCGCCTGCGCTAATTTCTGTTGGTCCCTTTGCTAACACATAACCACCATAGGCCCCACGAATGCTCTTAACAAATCCAGCGTTTCTAAGAGGAGCAATTAATTGCTCTAAATAATGCTCAGATAAATCATTTGCTTGAGCAATCGTTTTAAGAGATGTTGGTCCTTCGCCATGTTTTTTGGCGAGCTCGATCATAATTGTTAATCCATAGCGGCCTTTTGTTGATATTTTCATAAACTAGCACCTCGATTACTAATATCTTCTTTTGTATGATCTGCCATTCTTTTAGCGGATTGTAATTTACTAAGGAAATGATCTGTTAGTTTTTGGCACTGTGGCAAAGCAATGCCAACGATAGGTCCAATTACAAAGCTAAACACGACGGTACCAATAAATACGGGCCCACCGAGTTGCCACCCAACAATCAGTACAAGAATTTCAATACAGGCCCGAACATATGTAACCTTCCAACCTGTTCTACCCGTTAAAGCAATCATTAGGCTGTCTCTTGGTCCAGCACCGAAAGCTGCAGAAATATATAACCCCATTCCGTAGCCATTTAATAGAAGACCCGCGGCAAACATCAGAGATTTTCCAACCCAATCATCAGGTGTTTGAATGATCGGAAGCAGAAAATACATATCAATAAAAATGCCAACTAATAGCATATTTAAAAACGCACCAATTTTAGGAAATTCCTTAGAAATAATTGTTGCTAAAGTCAAGATGGCTACCCCAACTAAAATTGACCATGTACCAATCGTTAGCCCAAATTGGTAATGAAGGCCCACATGAAGAACATCCCATGGAGTAGCACCAATATCAGCCTTGATTAATAATACAATTCCAAGGGACATAATTAACAAACCTAAAAAATAAATGAAAAATCTTGGACCCACTTGCCCTGTCTTTTTAAAACCCATTACCAATCAATTCCTCTAAACAAAATGGTTTCTTGTAAATCTTAACAAAATCCTGACTTATTTGATAGACATTTGACATTATAGCATAATAGTATGCAAAAAACACGAACGTATGTTACCTTTAGGTAAAACGATAAACGGGGCGATGAATATGAACGGGAAGCCACTTGCCTTCCGAATGCGACCAAGGACAATTGATGAAATTATTGGCCAGCAGCACCTCGTCGGTGAAGGAAAGATTATTCAGCGTATGGTAAAAGCAAAACAGCTTTCGTCCATGATTCTTTATGGACCACCTGGTGTTGGAAAAACATCCATTGCTAGCGCGATTGCAGGTAGTACAAAATATGCCTTTCGCACCTTAAACGCCGTAACAAATAACAAAAAAGATCTCGAGGTGGTTGCTGCAGAAGCAAAAATGTCAGGTAAAGTAATCCTTTTACTTGATGAAGTCCACCGTCTCGATAAAGCAAAGCAAGATTTTCTTCTTCCACATTTAGAAAATGGTGCCATTGTCTTAATTGGGGCAACGACTAGCAATCCGTATCATGCCATTAATCCAGCGATTCGTAGTCGATGCCAAATCTTTGAACTAAAGCCATTAACAGCTGAGGAAATAATAAAAGCACTTAATCATGCCTTGAATGATAAAAACCGGGGATTAGGAAATTACAATGTGCACATATCAAATGAAGCAAAAGAACATTTTGCAAGTGCTTCAAACGGCGATGTAAGAAGTTCTCTTAATGCCCTTGAACTTGCCATTATTTCTACGGAACCTGATGAGCATAGTATTATTACCATTACTCTTGAAATAGCTGAAGAATGCCTACAAAAGAAGAGCTTTTCACACGACCGCGATGGGGATGCTCATTACGATGTTCTTTCTGCTTTTCAAAAATCAATACGAGGTAGTGATGTAAATGCAGCACTTCATTATTTAGGAAGACTCGTAGTCGCAGGTGATTTAGTTAGCATCAGTAGAAGATTGATCGTTATAGCATATGAAGACATTGGTCTTGCCAATCCTCAGGCTGGCGCGAGAACCTTGGCTGCCATCGAAACAGCAGAACGTCTAGGATTTCCTGAAGCTCGAATTCCTTTGGCTAACGCTGTTATTGAGTTATGCCTTTCTCCTAAGTCTAATTATGCCTATAAAGCATTGGACCTTGCGATTGCCGATATTGAAGCAGGTCTAAGCGGTGAAGTGCCCTTACATTTGAAGGATGCCCATTATAAAGGAGCCGTCTCCCTAGGAAGAGGGATTGATTACTTATATCCACATGATTATGAAAACGGCTGGGTTAAACAGCAGTACTTACCTGACAAAATCAAAAAGAAGATTTATTTTAAGCCGAAAAAAACCGGCAAGTTCGAGCAAGCACTTGCTTCTATCTATGAAAAGCTGATGAAAAATTAACGGACAAGGTGTATGCTTGTCCGTTTTTACTTACCTATTCACTATCTTTAACCGTAGAAATTTTTATGTCTTTTAATAGCTCACGGATGACATAGCTTGCCATAATAAGACCAGCAACGGATGGCACGAAGGCATTCGAAGAAGGTGGCATCTTTGCCTTTCTTATCTCTGCATCCTCTTTCCCAACTACTTTTCGAACATCCTCGCGAATGACGATCGGGCTTTCATCTGAAAAAACTACTGGTATCCCTTTTCTGATACCTTCTTTACGTAATCGTGTACGAATAACCTTTGCAATTGGATCCGTATGTGTTTTTGAAATATCCGCAATTTGGAAACGAGTAGGATCCATTTTATTAGCGGCTCCCATACTTGAGATCATTGGTATATTTCGCTTTAAACACTCTTTCATGAGATGAATTTTGTACGAAATGGTATCTGAAGCATCCACTACGAAATCAAGACCGTATTGAAAGATTTCTTCATACGTCTCCTCTGTATAAAACATTTTTAATGAAATGACTTCACACTCAGGATTGATATCCATTATGCGTTCTTTCATCAAATCGGCTTTGGGCCTCCCAACTGTAGAAAGTAAGGCAATAATTTGACGATTCACATTTGTAATATCGACATCATCTTTATCAATTAAAATGAGACGCCCCACGCCTGACCGTGCTAGTGCCTCAGCAGAAAACGAACCTACTCCACCGATTCCTAATACAGCAACCGTACTTCCTTTTAATGTATCTATTCCTTCCTTTCCAATCGCAAGTTCATTGCGGGAAAATTGGTGCAACATCTTTCATCACTCCAGCATCTATATTTATGTAATAGGGTTCTTAACTTATTTTTCTCGATATGACTATACCATACTCACAAACAAAAACAAGTCTAGGTTCAATCTATACGGAACATAAAAAAACCCCTATGCTGATAGTAGCATAAGGGTGAAAGGTTATGTAAATAAAGTAAGAATCCCAATCGTGCCGTCGCTCGATGCCTTCGTTTTGAGCCCGCATAAGCAGGTGGGTGCTCTGTTTCAAGCTTTTGTAAGTCCTAAGCCAAAGGCATTTACGCCACTCGAAAACTCAAACTCCCGTAGTAAAGCTGTTGGTCAAAACTTTAGGTAATACCACGAACACATCAGGATTCTTATGTTTGATTAAACTATAACACACCTTTAGGTAAGTTTCAAGATGACTCTATTGTACCGTAATATTACGTTTTAATGACAGATGAAGGTCAGAAAGCTGTGCCTCGCTCACTTCACCCGGCGCATCTGTTAATAAACAGCTTGCACTAGCTGTTTTTGGAAACGCAATCGTATCTCTTAAATTGGTTCTGCCTGCTAAAAGCATGATGAGTCTGTCTAGCCCAAGAGCAATTCCACCATGTGGAGGCGTTCCATATTCAAAAGCCTCAAGTAAGAAGCCAAACTGAGCTCTCGCTTCCTCTGGAGAAAATCCTAAAATACTGAACATTTTTTCCTGAACATCTCTTTCGAAAATACGAAGAGATCCTCCCCCAAGCTCATAGCCATTCAATACAAGATCATACGCCTGTGCTCGAACAAGAGCTGGATTTTCGTCTAATAAGTGAAGGTCCTCTCTAACCGGCATGGTAAATGGATGGTGAGCTGCATAATAACGACCATCTGCCTCATCGTACTCAAGTAATGGCCAATCGGTAATCCATAAGAAGTTGAATTTGCTTTGATCAATTAATTCAAGCTCTTTCCCAAGTTTTAATCGAAGGGCACCTAATGCATCAGCCACCACACTCTTTTTATCAGCTACAAAAAGAAGTAGGTCTCCCGTTTCAATTGACAACGCAGACTTTAAAGCCGCCTGTTCTTCTTCTGTAATAAATTTGGAGATTGGTCCTTTTAGTCCGTCCTCTTCCGCTTTTAACCACGCCAAACCTTTTGCTCCATAGACAGCAACAAATTCAGTTAAAGCATCGATATCTTTACGTGAATACTTTGTCGCAGCCTGCTTCACATTAATAGCCTTTACTTGACCGCCTGATGAAACCGCACCTGCAAAAACCTTAAAGCTAGAATTCTTCACGATCTCTGATAAATCTACTAACTCCATACCAAAACGAGTGTCTGGCTTATCGGAACCAAAACGTGCCATCGCCTCTTGGTATGGCATACGAGCAAACGGTGTCTCCACTTGCAATCCCTTTACCTTTGACATCATTTCACTCATCATGTCTTCCATTAAGGAAATGATATCATCTTGACTCATAAAGCTCGTTTCAATATCTATTTGAGTAAATTCAGGCTGTCTGTCTGCACGAAGATCTTCATCACGGAAGCATCTTGCAATTTGATAATACCTTTCAAAACCACCCACCATAAGAAGTTGTTTAAATATTTGCGGTGATTGCGGCAAGGCATAAAACTCACCTGGATGAACACGACTAGGTACTAAATAATCACGCGCACCCTCCGGTGTACTTTTGGTTAAAATTGGAGTTTCTACATCTAAGAACCCTTCGCGATCAAGGAAGTTACGAACAATTTGAGTAACTTGATGACGCATTTTAAATGTTTCAAACATGGCAGGTCTTCTAAGATCTAAGTATCGATACTTCAAGCGAACATCTTCGGATACATCTGTTTGGTCTGCGATTGTAAATGGAGGTGTTTTTGCCTCGTTAATTATAGTAACGTGCTTTGCGTGTACTTCGATTTTTCCTGTTTGCAGGTTTTCATTTATCGTTCCAGCTTCTCTAGCAATAACTGTTCCAACTATATCTAGAACATACTCATTTCGAATTTTTTCTGCTAGTGCTAGAGCTTCTGGTGAAACCTCTGGATTGAACACCACTTGAATAATTCCAGTACGGTCACGCAAATCAATAAAAATTAATCCACCCAAATCACGGCGTCTTTGCACCCATCCTTTTAATGTAATACTTTCTCCAATATGCTGTTCTGTTACCTCTCCACAAAAATACGTTCTACCGTACATGTTCCCTATCTCCCTTTTTTAAAGATTGCTGAAAATTCTTCCATAAATGTATCTAACGGTACTTCAATTTGATTTCCACTTTCCATGTCCTTCACGCTGATTTTATTCGCTTGAAGTTCATCGTCTCCAAGGACTGCTACATACTTGGCTTGCAAGCGATCCGCTGTTTTCAACTGAGCTTTGATTTTTCGATCAAGATAATCTCGTTCTGCTGAATAACCTGCTTTACGGAGTTCATGCAAAAGCTTTACAGTATAGTCCTTGGCTGCCTCTCCTAATGAAGCGACATAACAATCAATTCCCTGTGTCACCGGAAGTTCAATTCCTTCTGCCTGAAGGGCTGCCAAACAGCGTTCAATACTAAGGGCAAAGCCAATACCCGGGGTTTCAGGACCACCACTTTCTTCTACAAGTCCATTGTAACGTCCCCCGCCACAAAGAGTCGTGATGGCTCCAAATCCTTCAGCATCACTCATAATTTCAAAAGCCGTTTGATTGTAGTAATCTAAGCCCCTTACAAGATTTGGATCGACTTCAAAATCAATTCCTAGGTCTGTTAAAAATTGTTGAACTTTATCAAAGTATTTTTTAGAATCGTCATTTAAGTATTGTAGGATAGATGGTGCTGTAGCCATAAGCTCGTGGTCACGATCTTTTTTACAATCAAGAATCCGAAGCGGATTTTTTTCTAATCTCGATTTACAATCGCCACAAAATTCATCAATTCTTGGTGAAAAATGATTGATTAAAGCATCTCTGTGAGCGTTTCTACTTTCCTTATCACCAAGGCTATTGATAATTAGCTTTAGCTTTTTCAGGCCTAAAGATTGATAAATACTCATAGCGAGAGCGATAACCTCTGCATCAATAGCGGGATCTGCACTCCCTAATGCTTCCACACCAAACTGAACAAACTGACGGTATCTGCCTGCCTGTGGTCTTTCATAACGGAACATCGGCCCCATGTAAAAAAGTTTCACTGGTTGGTTAGCATATCCAAACATTTTATGTTCAACAAAAGATCGTACCGCAGCTGCCGTTCCCTCTGGACGAAGAGTTAAACTTCTTCCTCCACGGTCCTCAAACGTATACATTTCCTTCTGAACAATATCCGTTGTATCGCCTACACCCTTCGTAAACACTTCTGTATGTTCAAAGATCGGTGTACGAATCTCTTTATATTGAAATCTCTCGCATAAATCTCTAGCAACCGTTTCAATAAATTGCCATTTTTCAACTTCTCCTGGGAGAATATCTTGCGTTCCTCTTGGTAGCTTTAACGCCATTTGGAACCCCTCCTAGCTATTTTTATGTAAAATTTAATTGTAAGAATGCAAAAAACTCCCGTCCCTTGTACTATTACATACAAGGGACGAGAGTTAATATCCCGTGGTGCCACCCTAATTGAAGCAGCTCAAAAAAGCCACTTCCACTTTTACAGTTAACGCCTGTCAACGTTCCTCTCCTACTAAATCACACGATCGTTCGAAGCGAAGCCTACGGAGTGTTCTTTCATTAAGCCACAATGCGGAAATGTTTTCAGCCTATCGACATTTCCTCTCTTTTCACGTGGAAGTTTAATTACTTTGCTCCATCAAACGGTTATTCGTCTTTTAATATTAGTTTATATATTACGTTCGAGTATTCAGAATGTCAAGATATATTACAAAACTTACGATCTCTCTAATCTTTTTTTCAGCTTTTTCACATCTCGAATCGATAGACCAAACTCACTTGCTAACTCTACCATATTGGAGTTTTTTTCTTTTTGGATAAAGTCATGAAAATCGACACCAAAAATTTGATTATCTCCATCATGTGTAGAAAAAGCCTTATCACTATATCTCATATGTTATCACCCCGTCTATTGTATCCCCTTTAGTTTGTCCCTTTTTTTAGAAAAAGTTTCAGCTGATTAACATTGTTTATTAATTTATAGGGAAAAAATACTCTCATCGTATTAACATATGTAAATTCTTCCTTTATTATAGAGGTTGGTACTTAACACTTTATACATCAATACCCTTACTTACCATTTATCAGGGAGGGAGATTCACACTTGTACAAAAATAAATACATATTGTTTTTCCTGACGTTTCTTCTTTTATGTAGTCCATTCCCCATCAAAACTGACTCCGCATTTGCTGAAGGGTCAACCGTTGAGATTACAACTGACACGTTAAATGTCAGGGAAGGACCTGGACTTAGTTATCAGGTCATTTCGGTTGTAAAACGAGGAGACCGTTTTTCTGTGATAGAGGAAAAATCGGATTGGATTCAAGTATCCTTAAATTCCTCTGGAAAAAAGGGTTGGGTAGCCGCTTGGCTTGTTAAAAAACATTCCGCAATTCAATCTTCGTCGTCAAAAAGTGGAATCGTAACAGCAAATCAACTCCGAGTTCGTTCAGGTCCAAGCACCTCTTATAAGGTTGTAACAACTTTATCTCAAGGGGCTACCGTCACGATTAACAAAACAGAATCAAACTGGCATCAAATTAAAACTTCTAGTGTAACAGGATGGGTAGCAGCGGAATTTATTGAGGAGATAAAGACTGACACCGGAGGCTCAAGCAGTAGTAGTCAGCAGACTGGAAAGATAACTACAAACAATTTAAATGTTCGTTCTACCGCTTCCACATCAGGGACTATTCTCGGAAAGCTTCAAAAAGGTAGCACGGTTTCCATTCAAAGTGTGGAAAGCAATTGGGTAAAGATCCAATATAATGGACAAGCTGCCTGGATTAGTAGAGAGTTTGTCGAAATTAGCTCTACTTCATCTCAACCTTCCGTTCCAAATGATACAAACAAGGATTCTTCTAGTGGGGTGATTGGGACAATTACCGCCACTACTCTGAATGTTCGAAGCACTAGTTCCTTAAATGGCAAAATCATAGGAACAGTTTCTAAAGGACAAGCCTTTAACATTTTAGCTGAAGAAAATAATTGGGCAAAAATCAAGTTGAAAAATGGTCAATTAGGTTGGGTGGCGAGTTGGTATCTTTCCAAAGAACAGTCATCAACAACTACTAAAGTGGATGTTGATGAAAATAGTACAGCAACGATCCTTTATAACGGAACAAACATCAGAAAGTCTGCCACAACAAACAGTTCAGTCATTAGTAGAGCAAATGCCGGTCACGCTTTTACCGTTCTTTCTGTAAAAAATGACTGGTACGAGATTCAGTTAAAAAATGGATCAAAGGGATTTGTAGCGGGATGGCTTGTAACAGTAAGTGGAACCTCTCAACAAATAGAGAGACCTGGTGCCGAACAATACTTAAAAAATAAAGTGATTGTGATTGACCCTGGTCATGGCGGTCGAGATACAGGAGCTACTGGTATTAAAGGCAGCTATGAAAAAAACTTGACGTTGAAAACGGCTCAACTTTTATATGATAAACTAAAGACTGCTGGTGCAAACGTCATTATGACCCGAAATACAGATTCATATTTATCATTAAGCTCACGTGTTGGTATGTCACATACACATGCGGCTGATGCGTTCATCTCCATTCATTTTGATAGCATCCTTGACTCCTCGGTTCGAGGACTGACCTCTTATTATTATCATAATTACCAGCAAAGTTTAGCTACTACTGTAGGTAAAGAGGTTGCAAGTTTTACAAAGCTAAAAGATCGTGGTGTTCGCTACGGAGATTATCATGTATTAAGAGAAAATAAACGGGCATCCGTACTTTTAGAATTAGGCTATTTAAGTAATTCTGCTGAAGAAACATTAGTCAATTCAGCGAGCTATCAAGCCAATGCAGCCACCGGAATTTATCAAGGGTTGGCAAAATTTTTTAAATAAGGCTGATTTATTAAAGATTGTTGTTAAAATCCTAAAGCCGATTTTAACGTGAAAATAGCCATTTTGCGCTAAAGAATGTAGTTAGCAGGCTCTTTTCTTAAGAAAAGAGCCTTAAAAGTTCAATTGAACTCGCTTTTTACTTGCTCTCAACGATCAGTGTTACAGGTCCGTCGTTAATAAGAGATACGTCCATCATAGCACCAAATTGACCTGTTTCTACCTTTACACCTAGATCCCGTAACCATTGATTAAATTGATCGTATATCACGCTCGCATGGTCTGGATGGGCCGCTTCCATGAAGTTAGGCCTTCTCCCTTTCCGACAATCACCGTATAAGGTGAACTGAGAAATTGACAATATTTCACCTTTCACTTGAGACAAGGATAAATTCATTTTCCCTTCCTGATCCTCAAACACACGAAGATTAACGATTTTCTCTGCGACATACTTCGCGTCTTCTACTGTGTCACCATGAGTAATACCAACAAGAAGAACGAATCCTTTTGTAATTTCCCCTATTGTTTTACCATCTACTGTCACGCTAGCTTCTTTGCTTCTTTGCACAACCACTCTCATAAGAGTAAACTCCTTAACTTTCTTTCTAATTCATTACTCTGCGAACAGAATATATATCAGGAATTTGCTTAATACGTTCCACGACCTTTTGCAAATGGCTCACGTTGTTAATGGCAATAGACATATTGATTGTTGCCATCTTATTTCGGTCTGACTTTCCGGCAACCGCTGATATGTTCGTTTTTGTTTCATTCACAGCCTGTAGGACTTCATTTAATAATCCACGGCGGTCGTAACCACTGATTTCAATGTCAACGTTATATTCTTTTTTATTATTTAAGCCTGTTTCCCATTCAACCGGTATCAATCTAGCTTTTGCATCCTCAGTATCGATGTTTGAACAGTCCGCACGGTGGACTGAGACACCTCGACCTTTCGTTATAAAGCCAACAATCTCGTCTCCTGGAACAGGACTACAGCATCTTGAAAGTCGGATGAGAAGATTATCTATTCCCGTTACCCTCACACCTGATTCCCTCTTTTTTGTCGAAGGGAATGACTTTAATTCTGACACTGCATTTGAAATCGTGCTCACTTGCTCAAGGTCTCTCTTCTTTCTCCATTTCTCAGTCAAGCGATTGGCTACTTGAAGGGCAGTGATCCCGTTATATCCAACGGCTGCATACAAATCATCTTCATGGAAAAAGTTAAACTTCTCACTCACTCTTTTTACATTTTCAGCCGTTAAGATTTCCTTTACATCAAAATCCATGCTTTTGATCTCTTTCTCAACCTGCTCGCGACCCTTTTCAACGTTTTCATCTTTACGTTGCTTCTTAAAAAATTGGCGAATTTTATTTTTCGCTTGTGACGTTTGAGCTAACTTTAACCAGTCTTGACTAGGACCATACGAATGTTTTGAAGTTAATATCTCGATGATATCCCCTGTTTTCAACTTGTAGTCAAGGGTCACCATCTTACCGTTCACTTTTGCACCAATGGTTTTATTACCGATTTCAGAGTGGACACGATAAGCAAAGTCGATTGGAACGGAACCCGACGGCAGCTCAAATACATCCCCTTTTGGAGTGAATACAAACACCATATCTGAAAATAGATCGATTTTTAATGACTCCATAAACTCTTCAGCATTTGCTGTATCGTCTTGGAATTCTAATATCTCTCTAAACCATGTGAGTTTTTCTTCAAGAGAAGATCCTTCATTAACAGATTTCCCTTCTTTATATGCCCAGTGTGCAGCAATCCCAAATTCAGCAATCTCATGCATATCGAATGTTCGAATCTGAACCTCTAATGGATCACCTTTAGGTCCAATAACGGTCGTATGAAGAGATTGATACATATTAGGTTTCGGCATGGCAATATAATCTTTAAATCGTCCAGGCATTGGCTTCCAGCAAGTATGAATGATTCCTAAGACCGCATAACAATCTTTTATCGAATTTACGACGATTCTTATTGCAAGCAAATCATATATTTCGTTAAACTGCTTGTT
>Ga0182742_1002673_pt1 | contig 19292 bp, 24 predicted proteins | sample eDN5th37CBELigMG_FD_128880 | JGI IMG/M metagenome (GOLD analysis project Ga0182742, IMG submission 128880) | Enriched Miracle-Growth compost microbial communities from Emeryville, California, USA - eDNA 5th pass 37_C BE-Lig MG (version 2)... ... | reverse complement strand
GCATTCTATCAAGGGATTAGTATAATTGTAAACATTTATCTATTAAACCAACTTTTTAATATAAACTAGCTTTGAGGCTTTCTTAGTAAATAAAAAAAGGATTCTGTAATCGACCGAAGCCCTAACAGAATCCTTTATTTAACACAAACCTTTTTGTCTAATGGCTTGTGTACGTTTTATATACGTCCCAGGAGGGATTCGAACCCCCGACCGTACTGAAACGTGTTATATCAATTACTACTATTATAAGTAAAGTTTAAATACATGAATCGTTCTTTGACCGTTCGTATGATTGATTCTAGTATAAGGTAATATTTAACTATTTGCAATAAATAATTTGGGCATAAAAAAAGAGGACATATCGCCCTCATCAATTCTATTATTCTTCATTTTGTTTATTTTTCCATTTGATATAAGTATCTAAATCCTTCTCATTTACTTTCCCATCATAATTCCAATCATTTTCTAATGGTGGCTTTGATTCAAAACTATTTATAAAAATGTTAATGATAAATAGTGCAATTACTCCCCCGATTGCAAATTTCCACCAACTTGAAAAGTATCCATTATGATTTTCTTTTACTTCTTCGCCATTATTTATTTTCTGTTCTTTATTTTTATCCATTTTATTAGTAAGCCAAACACTACAAAGTATTAATAATAAAACGATTCCTATAATTGTCGAAATTACTATCATTTTATCACCCCATTACTCTTGAATAGTAGTTAAATAACCATTTTCAAAATAGAGATAACGATATCCTTCATACACCCACTGTTCCCTTACTCCATAGACATTAGTTGTTTTATTGACTTTTTTAGGTTTTCCCCAAGATGATTCTAATGCTTCATAATCAGTCATACCTATAAATGGTTTTATTTTTGGTTTATTCTTTTCTTCACGTTCTTTTTTAATTTGTTCTTCTTGTTCCTTCTTTCTTTCTTCTCGCCTTTGTTTCCTTGCTTCTTCTTTTTGCTTCTCCCTCTGTTCTAATTCCTCATCAGTAACATATTCAGCATAAATTTTTAACTCTGAATGTTCATCTTCTTCTGGATCATTAGAAATTTCTTCTGGTGAAACTTCATTTTCAGTTATTGGTTCACTTAGATTTGATTGTTCACTAGAACAAGCAGTTAAAATTAACATTACTATTATTAAGATTAATAAACGTTTCAAAGATACACCCCCTAATTCTACATTTAGGGATATTTTACCATTAGTAGTAATATATACTCAATCAATATTCAGAATTTACGTACTAATTTTATTCCTACCTTTTTAAACTGATTCACATGTAATGATTAATAAACCATTCTTACTTAAATCTATGTCTATAACATTCCAATTCTTACTCATTACAATAAACTTACTATTCGTTTTAAACTTCTCACGATTCAATTCATTATCTTGTACAATCACAATAATCTGATTATCAGTAATTAATAATTGAGTTCCACTGATTGTTAAAGATTTATTATCTACTATACAAGGGATATAATATGATTCCCCTACAACTTCAACAAGAATAGGTTCACCATAATCATCATAGACGATATTCCCATTAACATCTCTAAAATAATCAAGTGTTGTTTCCCCTTGAATTTCAATCACATGGTTACAGTGACGTACCAGACACTTATATTTAGCACCACGCTTTAAGAGTGATTCAGTTAAGGAAAGATACTTCTCGCCTTCTAAGTTAACGATAGAACCTCTCGAAACGTTTTGAAGTGTATGAATATATCTTTCTTCATATTCTGAAATAGTTGGATTAGTTATTACTACAGTTGTAGGAACATCATTAACTAATACTTCTTTTCCTAATTCATCAAATATATAACTAATATCTTCAGATTGATACATTTACCTAACCCCTTTCTTAGTCACGAAACAGCATGAAGAAACTTGTATCATTCTGTATTTGTTCATCCGTTTTCAGTTTTCTAATTTTCGTATCTAATTGATAAATACGACTTCTTAAATTGTCATGGAAATCATTAATTGTTACATCATCCATTTTGTACACTTTCATACTTGATGGTGAATTAGCGATTGATTCTAATACTGATAAAGTGGCTTGATAAATATTCTTCTTATTTGTTGCAGAATATGGCTTATATTCATCAAATGGTTGAAGATCGTTTTCTTGTAAGTAGATGGTTAATTCCTCTTGTGTTAATTTAGGGATAGAAACCTCCATTTGTAACCTTTGTAAATTATTCATTTTTATCTTCCTTTCTTTTAAAATAAAAAAGCCACGAAAATATTTCGTGACTCATGAAAACTAATTATTCAACAATATAAGTAACACTTTTAGAATTAGGTACTAAATATGGATTTCTCCTATCAGTTTTATCTATTTGATGTGCATATGCTTCGATTTTATCAATTACTCTTAACTTTCTTGAATCATCAGAAATTCTTAATTGTGGTATGCTTTTTGATAAAATTAATACATCTTTATTTTCATAAAGTAAAATCCCTAGTTGTCTTACAGTGTACTTTTCACCGACTGTTAATTCTTTAATGATTTCACTTTCATAATATGACACTTAAACACCTCCCTTTTATCTACTACTTTCGACAAATAGGGAGATATTTCCTTTTGGTTTTTTCTAAATTTTTTATTCATGTGTAAAGTGATATGGTAGGGGCAACGTTTTTTAGTTTAGGGGTATCGAACTTCTAATAAAACGAAAATTTCATTGTATAATACTACATAAAAATGCAGAATCTACTTTGAATAACCTTTCTTATGTAAACTAGATATGCCCTAAAACGTTGATATATCAACACCTACCATTAATAAGCACTTTCCTACTATACAGGATTTTATACATTGCCTATATATCAAGGTTTATAACCCCTCACCTTATCACCAATATGTATTATTTCCCTAAATTAGTGCATAAATCTGTGTAGATAATATTAGTTATCTATATAGACCTTAAAACAGTACAATCATTCCTATATTACATGGAAAAATTTTCGAAATCCTTGTTGATTCTTTGATTTAATTTGACCTAATAGTAACAGGAACGTGTCACTCGACATAATCATATTACTCAACAAATCCCTATAAATCAACCTTTATACATAACCTTATTACTATACTACTTCCAATTCATTACCATTGTTCGCCTTATCATCTGCTACTACTGTTTCACCTTCAGATTTAATCCGTTTTAACTCATTTTGAACATCTGTTGAATAAGGTGATTTCTCAATGATTGTCTCAATGCTCAATCCACCAATCTCTCTCAATACTTTCATGTTATCAATTAATTCTTTATCAGAACTTGGTAATGCTAATGTGAAGTTAACCCCTATTGAATCAATTTGATCCTCACTAAACGACTTACCTTTATACTCACCTAATAATTTAATAATACGTGTTAAACGTTCTTCTATACCCTCTTGCATAAACTGTTGATTCTTCTGTGCTTTCATAATAGCGTTACTATACAATATACGAATGGCTTCAGTAGATACGTTACTAATATTAGTCGTTCCTTGTGTAATAGTAGGTATTTGTGCAACTGTATATAAAGTGTCCTCTAAACTCTCATATAACGTTTTAAACGCTTGTGAATCAAAGGAATTACTCTTAAAGTCGAATGTACTACCATCATCTAATGTTAATCCAGCCCCTACTATATTAGATGGAATACCATCACCTTTTAATTGTTGACCTGTAATAACTGGAATACCTGTTATATGCTTGTAATATCCATCAAATGCTTTACTTAATAAGTCCTCTTGGTTATCTAATAAATTAGTCCATCTCTTTAATTCAGATACACCTTGAACATCACTATATTCACTAGGATTGCTATATAAGATTGGTAACCCACTTAAATTGATATTACGACCAATTAAACGTATTTCCCCACCATTGTTGTCATAGCGTGTTACAAATTGTTCATCATACACGTTATAATAACTAATTCCATCAAATACGAATGATTCAATAAAAGCAATCATGTCATTATTCTCATTATAAACAGGGAATCCACATGAACTATCAATCAATTTAGATTTAATATCACCTTTAACATCTATGTACACATACTCATAAACTTCACCATACTTTAATGCACGTTCAAGAATCTTATAATCTAATCGACTATATTTCCCTTTACGTTGTACTCTAGATAATTCTTTGACTATACCTTCTTCACCTGTAATCGTTACATCATTACCAACTAAGAATGAAGTCATAAAATTAACTATTCCATGTGCTTGATTTAAAATGATTTTACGTGCTGAATACTTTTTACCACCGAACTCATAATCTGGTCTGAATTTGATGATATGGTCACCTTCTAAATAATCCTTAATATCTTCTACTTCTTTGGCTTTTTGTTGATTATAAATACTTGATGATTCTTCAATAAACCAATAAGGATCATTATCATACTTCTCTTTGACATACTGTTCTAACGTAGTCATTTAATCCACTCCTTCATAATTTTAGACATACCACTTACCTATTTTCTTTGCTTGAACGGATAATGCTGTACTAATTACTAAGTCGTCATGGTTCTTTTCGCCTTTCTTATTCCCCATTGAACCATTAGCGTTTTCTATAAATAATTGCATTTGTTGAAGGGTTTCTTTACATTCAACTAGCATTAATCCTTTTTCAAAGTTCTCTTTAAAGTCACTAATCAATACTGATTTTGTTTGTGCTGTTGTAGTGAATCCTAATTGCATTTTCTTCTTACCTGTTTTAGTATCAAACATTTTCTGTTTATACAGATTCAGATAGTTATAATCTTTTCTTAATCGCTCTAATACTGGTAATCCATAAGAGTTACGTTCAATTGCATAGAATGTGTAATTAAACCATCTACCAACACAATCAACGATTTCAGCAAATTCATATACAGGTGTTCTATTGTGATAGAAAGTTAATACTTGAACCCCTTCCTCGTCATAAATAGAAATAGTGGAATAGTCATTTCCTCCACCAGAAGAACTGTCTGCCCCACCATAATATTTAATATTCGGTTTAGGTAAATGGAATATTTCTAATCCTCTACCAATGAATTTATGTAATAAATCTGGTACATCTTCTAAGATGTCGGTCTTTCTCAATGGCTCTATTGATGTATTCATACGATTAATAATTGTCGCTTGATTGAATACACTTGAACCTGTTGAAATGAATGATTCTAAAACGTTTGAAGGATATTCCTGTTGGAACTCTTGTAACGTCATATCAAGCAATTTGTACTGTCTCCACATCAATTGACGTAGATTTGCACCATTATCATATAAAACTTTTTCAGATGGCTCTAAATCGTTTACTGAAAGTCGTTTACCTTTGTTATTTTCCTTGTACCATGTTTCCGCTTCATCATATTCAAATTTGAATTGTTTCTTATACAGGTCATGGTAGAACGGAATAAACATTAATTTATATTTGGAGTTACCTTTCATGGCAGCCATTGTTAATTTGTAATAATTGTTACCTGTACCATTTGAAGTTGTTTCAATGGTTAATACTGATTTATCACCTTTTGCAAGTGATTGTTCGGCAGATAATAATTGCATTTCTTGTCGGTCATAGAACGCATACTCTGATAAGTGAATCCAACTATATGTAGAACCCCTACCGATTGATTTATTACTGGCAACAAGACAAGTAATCCTTGAACCATTGTCAAAGAATAATTCATCTCGGTTATCACGTTTTACATTAGGAAATACATCTGGGTACTTCTCTCGGTCAATCCAATCATTCATGGACTTTAATTTTTCAAATAATGCTTTACTTGAATCTGATTTATATGAAACTATGAGTATGTTTTCATTCTCATTTGTTAATGCTCTCCATAATGCCTTTGCAACTGTGTATGTAGAGATACCACCTTGACGGGCTTTCGATACGTTTACAAAACGATTCTTGCTTATTAAATCCTCTAATTCTAACTGTGCAAGGTTTAAGTCAAATTTGACTTTATCCCCACTATTGTCAACTATGTAAATGAAGTTCTTTGCAAATAAAGGAAAGTCATTGAGTACCTTATTCAATCGGCTATTTTTAGTTTTAATAACCATCTACGATTCACCTCCAAATAAAAAAGAGGACTAATCAAGGATTAGCCCATCATCTTCATCTATTTCTTCTTCTTCATCTGTTTCAAATTGTTTACTTGCTAATTTACTATTCTTTTGAATGTCGGCTTGTAACGTCAAGAATAAGCGAATACTCTTTTCGTCACCTTCTTTGGCTTTACTAACTACAATGTCGTAAATATCCTTATAATCATCTGCAATCTTAGTATCTAAATACATTTGCACTAAATTCTTATATTCAGAAGTTTTCTCCCACTTTAAGAATGGATTAATTGTTTTACGTTCAACTAATCTAAGAAAATCTTCTTCTGTTTTCAAAGGTTTACTTTGGTCATATCTCAACTCTGGAAACTTATATTGAAAATACAATGCCCTCTTAGGATCAATTGTCTTTAATGCTTCATAAACACTCATTCTGATACCTCCAACGCAACATCAATATTTCTACTAATTTTATTAGTGTTTTCTAATAATTCCTTAGACAACCTCAACATTTCTTCATTCGCTTCTTGCATAGTCATAAATTGACCATCTACTTCAATTGTTTTGTTGTCCATATCTTCAAGTAATTTAGTAATCATATCTTGCGTTTCAGTACAAATGCGTGAAAATTCTTCACTATGTTCTATGAAACTGTCAAATGGATTTTTTTCTTCTTCCACAACTTCTACTTCCATTACTACCTCTTTTTTCTTGAATAAATTGAATAATTTTTTCATTTCGATTCCTCCTGATTATTTTTTTGAATAATAAAAAGGAAGGTCAAATTTGACCCTCCCCCAGCATTACAATAGTTCATCTATTTCTTCTTCAATATTAATGGCTTTCTTACTCTTTTTTTTCTTATCAACACGTTTAATTAATCTGTCCATTTCCTCTTTAAATGCTTCAAGGAATTTATTAATATTATCCTCTTTAACACTATCTAAAATGTGATGTTCATAACTATATCCACCTTTACCATTAGGTCTACGTTTAGAACACATAAAATAATGGCGATTCAAGTTATAAATCATTTGATTCACATAATCCTTATCAAATTCTAAGTATTTACTCATTTTTTCAATACTCATCCACATTTTTTCTTCTATATTCTGCGAATACTTTTTAATTAAACAGTACAAAGCGTAATACTTCTCACTCAACCCTTTATTTTCATACAATTGGAATAGATCAAGTGGAATGTAAAGGTAGAATCTACTTCCATCAGATTCATATTTTTCAAGGGGAAATGTATCTAATGCAGTAATCATAAGAATATCCTTATCTTTTACATTACCATTTTCATCTAATAGATAATCCCATCTTGATACATTTTCTAATTTGATAATTTTTGCAGATTTCAACTTCTTCAACAATTCAAATATTTCATCTGTTGTATAAGTTGTTTCTTTACGTAATAATGAGATAGATGTAATAAATGTATGTTCATTTTCTTGTCTATGTAAACGGAATTTATACAATTGGAAATATAGATTTAACCCCTTATATCCAATTTTCTGATATACATTTTTACTTCTCCCTAAATCATCAAACCAATTACTATTAATTTTGATTGAGTTGACTGTATAATTCATATTGATTACCTCTTTCGATTATATAATTGATTACTATTAAACCTTTACCCTTTTAAATTCTTATCTTCAATTTGCAAACTCGTTTTGTAAATTGTGAATTGTTACCTTATTAATTTTAGTTTTATTACCTAAGTTAATTATATCCCTTATTTCGTCTAAATATCATAATATCGGTATTCATAATATATACCCATTTATGTAAAATATCATTTTCCTTTTTTTGCGAAACAACCTATAAACCATTGATATTACTATGTTTATGATGACCTTTTTAAAATTCATGGTATATCCCTTATTTGGGCAAAATATCACGATTTATGTATCGATTTTATGTACCTATAAATTAAAATATCACGTTTTTTGTAAAATGTCTATACCCATTTGGTAAAATGTCATAGATTTAGTTATATGAGTTGATTTATCAATGGTTTAAGGTGTCGCTAAAAAATCAAAATATCATTACTGCTGTTGCGTTTTTTTGTATTCATCTAAACAAATCTGTAATTCTGGTGATTTATAGAACATACTAAAAGTTTTATTCGTTGTTGGATTCTTTGCAATTGTAATGTAGTCGATACCTTTTACATCTTTGATGAATGTAAAAAGGGATTTATTATAGCAGAAAAAGAAATCGTTGTTCTTCATAATTGATTACTCCTTTATTAATTAAGATACATATGTATATTTGAACTTGTATTTACCTGTCATAGCGAAACTAATGATTGTCTTGTCAATTTGATCTTTTGATGATACATTATTAATTGTATCTGATTTATTTTTAAATTGATTCCTTAGTGTAAATTGTTGTCGAGGCAATTCTAAAGGAATATTAAAAACCCCCTGCAATTCTGCAAGGGGTAATTTTGTTTCTAAATAACCATCTTTATTCAATTTTATCTTTTCTTTTAATTTGTAGCGATTCTGTAATTCTATAAAATCTGATTTATCTGTTTCATTGAGTATGTCAATCAATTCCTCAAATCCTAACAGTTTCAAATATGATGTATGAGTGTCTTTAAACCTATTATCATAATGCCCTAAGAATCCACTATCAATGGCTAGAAGTAGCATTTTACCTTCTTTAGTTTCTGGTAAAGGTAATCCATAGAATGACCACATCATGATTGCTGTACTCATAGCGTATTTTGTAAAGTAATTTCCACTTCTGATTTCATATATTGCATTAATATTTGCTGTCTGCGGATTTACATAATCATTTCTACTTATCCTCACAACATGATTACACCATGATTTCCCTTTATGTAATGCTAAATCTATTCCCATTGCTTTTAATTCAATTGTTCTATCAACCACAAATAATTTATTGAAATCATAAAATAGATTAATTTTATTTCCTTTTATATACTTCTCAATTGCACAACCTAACATACTGTCAAAATCGTCTGTAAGTATAAGTTGATTCTGTCCTTGTGTATAATCATTACACCATTCTGGAAATCTTTCTTTAAATTCTTTTTTCATCACTATAGCAAGAGATAAATTCTCCCACTAATTCCTCTTAGTTGTCTTGCATTCCTTTTGAAAACCATCCTATTCACGATAGAACGACTTTCCTCCTTTTACTCACTCGGTTAAATTCATTATTAATATTCCAATATCAATAATCCCGATGAAGGAGGAAAGTGGTCATATCGAATTTCTTTACATCCCTCACTGTTTCACCTCACCTTTTGATTATATTTTTGATTTATTTGTTATCTATATATTCTCTATATTTTTCTATTTTTTCTTTTGACATTCCACTTGATCCTTTTTCATAACGTGAAATAAGAGATTGTGAACAGTTCAAATATTCTGCTAGTTCTGTTTGGTCAATGTTCTTTTTTCTCCTTTTGATTAAGTATTCATCTTTAATATTCATGTTCTTGATTACTCCTTGATTAAATTCTAAAAAGGGATAGGCATAAACCTACCCCAATTTAGTATGTAATTTGATTATGCTTGTGCCACTGTAAGAACAGCAATACCTTTTGGTGAACCTACTTTAAGAGTTGCTTCAGCCACAACTTGACCTTTCACACTGTCACCTGTTTTAGCAAGTGGTTCAAAGTGTGGTTCACGTAAGTAAGCAAGGTCAACATAGTTATCATTGAATACAACTACTTTGTCTACTGGAACGTGTTTAGATAATACAAAGTTAACAGTACCGTAGTTTGTATTGATAGAATCTACTAATAAACCAAAGTTAGTAGTTACATGAGAGTAACCGTAACGGTCTTTGTAGATGTTATCAATGATTTCTTTAGAATCTGCTGAAACTAAAGCGTAGAAGTTACCTTCTGCAAGGTCTTGATTCCAAAGGTTACGCATAACTTTCTTAATCATATCTTCTGTTAAAATTCCAGTTTCATTGTTAGATTCATCAGCAAATGCGATTAAACCTTGTAATTGACGTTTGTATGGTGCTTGTGAACCGTCTGCTTTAACACCGTTGATGAATTTCTTTTCCATGTTGATTTTAAGTTCTAATAAACGGTCATTAATTTCTTCTGCAAATTGAGTTGATTTCATAGCAATTGCTGTACCAGAAATTGAAGCACCTTTTTTGAAGATTTCAAGAATGTTGTTTAATTCTGCTCGTGCTGATTCAAAGAATACAGTAGTATCTTCACCTTCTAATGCTGATAAATCTTCTGTGTTATCAAGAGTTTTAGTTCTCCATGTGTAAACAGTAGATAATGCTTTCTCAATGTTACCTTTTGCCATTAACATAGATGTAAGTGGTGTTGATTGTACTCCAATAATTGCTATTTCTTTTGCTAATGAAATTTGTTCTAATTCTGTGAAATTGTTTGATTTAAACATTTAATATTCTCCTTTAGTGGTAAGTCACTACCTAATATTTTTTGTTTGTTATGTATGTATTAGTGGATTACTCCACGAACTACTTAAATAAGTTTGCTAACTTACTTCCAATCATGCCTTTAGTATCTTTATCTTTTTCAAACTTTGTATATTGATCCTCGTGTTTATGGTCATTAGGTATATAACCCATTTCCTGTTTCAATTCATTTAACAAAGCATTGAATTTTTCAATTTGCGGTTGTAATTCTTCCACATTTTGAGCATTAAAAAAGTCGGCAAATTTATCTAAGCCAACTTGTTTCAATTCAATATTAATTTCTCTTTTAATTAACTCTGTTTGTTTAGCAGCGAGCGATTTTTCTTCTTCAGTTAATTCTTTTGGCTTGTATTGTAATAATTCATCACGTTCTGCAACCAATAAGTCATATTCTGATTTAGCGATAGTTTCAACTTCCACTACTTCTTCTACTACTTCTGGATTTTCAATAACCTCTGACATTTTCATGTCCTCCTTTTAGATTAAATGTATGTAACTTTCACTGAATCCCTTACGAGAATCGGTTTATCATTGTAAGTACCAATAAACTCAAATGTAAAATCTTCATTGGCTGTATAATCGTAGTAATACCTACCCATACCTTGATTAATTACATCTGTAATTGTTTCTAAAACTGTCTTATCAGATTTATAGATAACTAGTTTCACATCATTTACATTAATTAATTGTCCTTCAAATGATTTGAATTGTACTTGCAATCTGACAGTATCCCCTTGAATCATCTAAATCACCTCACTGTAAGAAGGATTTTCAATATAAGATACTTGTGAACTGTTTTCTCTATGCGAATTAGAAGAACCACCTTCAGCAAATAAGTAAGTAGAATTATTTTCAATCTGTGTATGTGTAGAATTATTTTCTATAACACTTACAGTTGCATAGATAGGTATAATGCCCATTTTACTTAAAACGTTTATATGGCTTTCTAATGGCTTTAAAAACGATACTAATTTTTTAATTGTTTTGGATTCTTTATAAACACTTATTCCAATCGGTTCAATAAAACTAGATACGTTTCTGTTTCCTGTTCTAACACTTCTATGGCTCTGTGAGACGTTTGATTCAATAGGCGATACATAACTCAAAATCTTTCTTATAGTTGAAATATAACGCTCTGAATCGCTTGTAAATGGCTTAGAATAGGATTGTAATAGTTTAGTTGACTTAGCACTCTTATTTACATCAAATTGAATAGGATCAATGTATGATATAAGTTGAATGGTTACTTTTTTAGGTGGTAATGAAGGAACTCCGAATACTTGTAAATATGGATAATCACCATTAATCCCCCAAGTAGAATTAAAATCCCAACCTTTATAAGTTGATTGAGTTTTCATTTCACTCGTAGTTTTACCTGTACCACCTTCTGAAATAGTCATTCCACTTGTAGTTATATCCCAATATGAATTAGTTACATTAGTAAATGTGGTACTAACATTATCACCAATTAAACCACCTAACATTGAAGTGGCTGTTACTTGTCCTGTTGAATAACTAAAATCAACCGTTGCACCAGAACCTAAATAACCCACTAATCCACCAACACGACCTAATCCACTTACTTTAGCGGTTGACCAACAATTTTTAACTGAACCTGTAACAAACTGCCCTACGATTCCACCAATCATATATTGACCGTTAATAGTTCCTGTTGACCAACAATTTTCAATATTACCTTTACTTATTGTTCCAACTACTGCACCTGTCCAGTTGTAGTTATTTGAATTAATATTACAATCTTCAATACCTACGTTTTTAATTACAGTTGTAGCAGAATCCATAAAACGGAATAAACCAGCATATCCACTTGATTGATTAATGGATAAATTTTTAATCTTATAACCCTTACCATCAAAATTGCCTGTGAATCTATCAATAGGTGTCCAATTACCGAAACCAGACATATCAATGTCATTAGTTAATTCATATGATTCAGTTAGATTTCTTCTAATATTGTCTAATTGTTGAGGTGTTGAAATATATATAACCATCTAATCAACCCCTAAACTATCTTAGGAACTTGTATTTCGTGGATAATTGTAAGTTCGTCATTATCCCCTTCAATAGTAAATGGTGCAAATGGTTCAACTGTAAACGCACTTCCACCTGTTGCTACTTTGTAAGTAGATGATTGAGCGAAAGTAACTGGCTTAATAATATCTGTATCAGTACCTTTAATTACTACTGTAAATTTAACGATATTCCCTTCAATTACAGACGTAACTCTAGGATCGGTAGTATTAATGCGTAAAATTTTTGTACCTACTTCATTTTGAAGTTCTATGTATTGCCAATTTGAACTTATGTACGTTCTCAAATCGGAATAAGCACTTGCTGTAACTTCAGCCATTATCTGTTATCCCCTTTCATATTTGAAATTTGATGTTCTAATGCTTGAAGCGATAGAACGATTTTTTCTTGTGCAATATTTTGTTTATCAATTTGCTCTGACAATTTCTGTTCTCGTTGTTTTGATTCTTTTCTTGTATCCATAAAAAGCCAAATGAATAGAATACAAAATATTCCTTGTGATATCCATAACTCAATTGGTAATTGAGATAAGTCCATGATTTAATACTCCTTTCTTTAGAGAATGTCAAGCATCTATGAATAAAATTACGAATAAATATGAGTAAAAAAACAAAAGGATAGGGCTATGACATACCCTATCCAATCAAAAAGTGAAGTCAACCAGCGAAAGTTGACTTGGAGGGAAAAATATTTTGACAACAAAACAACTAAATTACATTAGATAGATAGGAATATTAGCACTACTAATCATATAGATTTTCATGGACAACAAACGGTTAACCTTTGCACTCTAATATCCCTACTATATGGTAACCTTTGGCAAAATAACAAACACTTGACATTACTATGTTTGTAGGTTAAAATAAATTATTTTGCGAACTTTTTATTTTTTAAACGCCCCTAAGAATACTTCTTTTTGCGTTGTATAAAGCATATTTAATAGTTTTACAAATATTTTACTTTTACCAGAATTATCTTTCAATAAAGCATACATAGTGTCTGGTTTAACAGTTAATTTACCAACTCTATTCTTGTAGTAATCAATGATATTTTCAGATTCATTGGCTCGTTCTTCTTCATCAATTGATTTAGCATATAAACCATTTAAACCTTCTACCATTTCATCTACTGTCATAATAATTTTTTCTTTTTGCTTTCTATTAGCATTTTTTTGATTTTGTTTTATTAACAATTCACTAAATTCAATATTTTCATGTTCATCTGCTCTACGTGATTTCATTTCATCTTGTAGGTAATCCATTGAACAATTGTAATCTGTAACTCGATTCTTAATCGTTTTACTTTGACTTATGTATTTGAAGAATAAAGGTTTAGCGTCAACCATTTTTTCTTTACCACTTTTAAGTATTATTTTTTTCTTTTTTATGTCATATACGTTAATTCTCTTTATGTAATCTTTAATTTCAAATTCAACCTGTTTAATTTCATCTTCAATTTCAATATCATACATTTTTTTAGCCATATCAATAGCGATTCCACTTAGAATAGTCATAACATCTACTTTACGCATTAGTTGATTCAATCCGTTGTAATCCCTATTATTTCTTTTATCCCAATAAATCGACATACATAATTGACCTAAGTTAACTACTCGACCAATGTATTTTTGGGATTTTGCTAGTTTGTTATCAATGTCACTCATGTTCTTATTATTCAATTCATATCTTGATGGATCACTATCAACTTTATTGATACAAACGTTAAACTTTTTACACTTCTTTGCTACTTTTAAAAGTGTTTCATTCTTAACCAATAGAACTGTATCTGAATCATAATCAGCACCACTTAGAATGTCTTGAATTTCAAAATCAATAGCATTAACCACCACAATATTGTTAGATAAGTTTAAATATGTATCAATTAGATTATTTTGCTTGTTTTTCACTACTAAGACATTTGAAGGGCTTGTGTGAGGGTTACGAAAGCCAACTAATTCACCTTCATAAGAAAACAGCGTACATGACACGCTAGACCCCTTTAAAGCGATTGGTTTATTTTTGAATTTTCCAATTGCATGATAAAGGAACTCAATCGGATTCCCCAACATTACACAATAATCTCCATGTAATCTTAATTTACCTTTTTTAACGTGAGTTACATATTTATTGATTTCTGATTTACGGAAATCTCTAAACACTTTTGTATCTACAATTTCTCTATTATGTCTGAAAACATCTACAAACATTAAATTACTATTCAAATCATTTGAATTTTCTTCTATGTATTTGATGAAAAAATCATCATCATTCTTTAAATTATATATGTATTCTTGTTCAAACTTTGCTAGAGTATGTATGTTACCTCTTGTTAATGGCATTGAATTAAGCATTTGATAAGATGTTTGTTGAAGAATGTTTTCGTTTTGATCGAATCCACGTTTAGATGGCTTTTCATGTTTACAAACACCAAACGTAGATAATCCATCTTTATCTGATACAAACGATTTCCAATAACTCCACATATCCTCTGGTTCACCAAATTTCAATGCTTTCAGTGAACTAGGTGTAATAATCATATGTACATCTTTTGCTTTCATTGGATTTCCAAACATATCTTCAACAGTTTCTATATTATTATCCTCAAAGAATTGTTGAATGTTAGTTGAGAAACTTGCACTCTTAAAGAAATGATTTCTTAATAGTTGCATAGATTGTCCTTCTTTAAAGTATGTAGATTCAAGTAAGGATTCTCCATCAAACAAACTGTTACTTACTTCTACTGGCTCTCTAAAACTGTCTAGGAATCCATTATCCCCTTTTCTAACAACATTACACATTTTATTGAATTTACTCTCAACATCTGATACGATTAAAATATTATTAGGGTTGATTGATATGGTATCTTCCAATGAACTACCGACCAAGGATTCATAAGCAAGAAGTGAAGCATAATCAATTTTTCCACCTGTATCAAAATCTAATCCCATTCTTGACCAATTCATCATTTCTTTATGTAATTCTTCTTTTATGAATAAACATTGTCCTGTCCTCGATTTACTACTAGAACGCTTATACACCACATAATGAACACCATTAATTGTAAATCCGTTTATGTATAGATACTCTCTTAAATCTTCATTATTAATTTCTTTCCACTTATCAGAATCAATATTATCCTCAATATCCTTTTTCATTGCTTTAAGATAAGTTATGTATTCATTTAATCTTTTTAACTTCTTTTCATCAGTTACTTTCTTTAGGTTGTTCTCAGCATTTTCAATCTTACTAGGTAATACCTCTAAAATACTTTCCCCAGATTTAACCTTCTGCCTAAACTTCACATTAATTACATCATCTGATAAATCTCTGTCATGGTGCTTTACGTTATGTACTTTGAATTGATCCAATGACCTCAACTTAATCAATTCCAAACTAAATGGAATCATCCCACTATAATTAGATTCAATATTTTCACCTCTAACTATATGGCTAAAAATTTCATTACCTTCAAAACTGTTAATGTAAACACTTTTCAAACGATTACCTCCTTGATTATTTAGGGAATAATATCCCCATTATAATTTTAGTAAATATTTACATAATTGTCAATAGTTTTAATTAAAAATATTCATAAAAATGAGTAAAATTTTGCGATAAAATATCACTTTCAATGGATAGTTAAAAAAGAGTAGGAATAATCCTACCCTTAATTATTTATACAAGATATTTTTCTGCATATGAAAATCTTACATTTTGTACCTTAACTTCATGTACCTGTTCCGTTCCCAAATCTAATAGAAATACCGAACAAATATTAGCATTGTATTGAATAAAATTGGCTACGTATTCTGAACTAAATTCATTATTTTCATTAACAGGTAAATAATAGTAAATCGTAAGTAAATCTTTATCTAAACTCGTTTCAGCCAGTTCTATATCACAAAGAACACCACCAATAAAAATGTGCCCTTCACTTGCTAAAATATCTTTTTCGGCTAAAACTACAAAATTATCGCTAATATTAGTAAAGTCACCTCCTAAGGTTACTGCACTCGGAATCATATCTTCATTGAACATAATAGTACCTCCATTTTTTTGTTTATATATTTTTCCAATAACGTGAATTGACTTCTTCTATTTTAGAATCAAGTAATAAATTTAATAAATCTTTCTGTTCTTTATTATTTATGATAGGCAATAAATCTATTTTCAATTCATCTAAAATCATCTTACAATCTCTGATACTACTATAATCAATGATTGACGGTTTAAATGTAGTCATCATAAGCACCTCACAAATAATCCTTTAATTTATCTGCTACATCATTCATTTCTGCGTGTAAATATTTCGTAGTCACACTTAAATCATTGTGCGAAAGTGCCTTACTGACCAATAAAATGTCATTAGATTTATTATATAAGTTACGTGCAAAGCCCCTACGCAAAGCATGAAATGTTATATTATTGATTCCGAATTGCAAAGTGTATTTTCTTAATTGACGTTGAATTGAATTAGATGTGAGATTGTCTTTAGTTGGATTTCCTTTAATCGTAATGAAGACATAATCATTGTCCTTTTTATATTCTCTACGGATTATTTCATTCTGTTTAATTAAGATTCCTAACAAATACACTAATTGATCTGATAACGGAAGAATGAGCCCTTGTCTATTCTTCATTACTTCCCCATCTAAAAATAACATCTTACTTTCTAAATCAATATGTGATTCCCTCATACGAGATATTGTACCGATTCTTAAACCACAGGTATATGCTAATAATACCGCTGTACCATTCCTTAAATCTAAGAAATTTGTATAGTCGAGAACTGACATTAACATTTGAACATCTTTATCGGTAGCACCTTCTTTAATCACATAATCCACCTTGATATTGACGTTTCTCCAAAACTTATGGGATAACCATCCATTATCAAAACAACGACCTAGAAACGCTTTAAAACACTTCAAACGAGTTAATTTCGTTGTATTTTTAACGCTCATTCCATCTAACCACTTATAGATTGAATCACTTGTAATGTCCTGTAAGTAAAGAATCCCAGTATCACGTATGAAATAGTAAACAATTGTTCGATAATCGTGTATTGTTCTTTCTCTACTTCCCCCTACTTCCATTTGACGAATAACACTAGATAACGCTGTTTCAATTTTCATGTCATTTCGTTTCTTAGTTTCTTGTTTCGTTGGCAAGAAAGGATTATTGATATTAACCTCAAAAATACCCTTTTTTTTGGTCATAATAAAAAGCACCTCCGACTAGTAGTTACTCATACCGAAAAGTCATCTGACCGATTCGTGTATTTATTCCTACTAATAGAAAGTGCTTGATATATAAGGGCTAAACCCAATTAATATGTACGTCCCAGGAGGGATTCGAACCCCCGACCGTACGCTTAGAAGGCGTATGCTCTATCCGGCTGAGCTACTGAGACATGGCTTTCATGTGAATATTTCCCTGAAAGACAAGATTTATTATATCTATAAAAAAGGGATAAGTCAATACTTTATAAAAAATTAATTTATATATTTTTTAAAATAATTTTGTTCACTACTTAATGATGAATTGTTTTGTGAAAATCTCGATTCCTTCAGAAGTAAAGCCGGTAACAACCCATGTTTCATCTACAAGTTCCACAAGTGTATAACTCTTATCTTCAATCCCTCTTGGTTTTAGAAGGCTACCTGGATTCACAAATAATACGTTATCCACAAGCTCACAGCCTAATACATGTGAATGACCAAAAAATACAATATCAGCTTCAAGTTCTTTCGCACGATAAAATAAATTGATTGTAGTAGATTTCACATTAAATAAATGCCCATGTGTTACAAAGATTTTCTTACCCGAGACTTTAAAAGAGAGTTCATCAGGAAAATGGGTATCTCGATCACAATTGCCTCTCACTCGCTTCATATCAGATAAAAAGTCATGATCATAAGAAAGTTCACTATCACCACAATGTATGAAGAAATCTACATCATTATGTCTTTCTCGAACCCGTTTGATGACTTCGGCATCCCCATGAGTATCACTCATAACTAAAAGTTTCATTTCATCACCTCTTTTTCAATAGCAGTAATTCCCAGTATAGAAAGAATCCACCAACTTCATGAAATAGAAAAATTGCCATCCCCTTATAATGCAATTATTTCAATAAAGTTGGTAATTCTTCAGCTAGTTTGCGAATTGCATTGCCACGATGAGATATTGCACCTTTTTCCTCTGGGCTTAACTCTGCCATTGTTTTGCCTAGTTCGGGGACATAGAAAATCGGATCATAGCCAAATCCGTTCGAGCCACGTTTTTCATTAAGAATAATCCCTTCACATGTCCCAAACAAAGTAAAAGTTTCAAGATTTGGTCCGGCAATTGCTAGAGCACAACAAAAACGCGCTGTTCGATCTGATTCAGGAACACCTTGTAACTTTTCCAATACTTTTACAATATTTGCTGCATCATCATGGTCACCAGCGTATCGTGCCGAATATACCCCTGGTTCGCCATTTAAGGCATCTACAGCTAATCCACTATCATCCGCAATGACAAGCTTACCAAGCTCACGAGAAAGCGTTTCAGCCTTAAGAATAGCGTTTTCTTCAAATGTTGTACCGGTCTCTTCTATTTCCATATCCGGAGCTACTTCAAACATAGTAACAACATCATAACCAAGAGGTGAAAATAGTGCCTCAAAGTCTTTTGCTTTCCCTTTATTTTTTGTTGCAATGACGACTTGT
>Ga0182742_1002672_pt1 | contig 19293 bp, 17 predicted proteins | sample eDN5th37CBELigMG_FD_128880 | JGI IMG/M metagenome (GOLD analysis project Ga0182742, IMG submission 128880) | Enriched Miracle-Growth compost microbial communities from Emeryville, California, USA - eDNA 5th pass 37_C BE-Lig MG (version 2)... ... | reverse complement strand
GCTATGCCAAATTGAGGTCCAGTTTCGCTGCTTTGCCTCTTCATAAAAGAAATCATTTGTTCCTCGAATATCGATAAAAAATTTACTTAGTTTTAAATAATTATCATTTCCAGTAACATGATAAAGCTTTACAAGTGCGAGCTCAATTTCTTCATGACCATCAAAGCCTTGGATTTTCTCTTCTTCGTAGCCGAATATATCATTAATATTATCTGCAATTTTACATGCAATATTAAGCAGCTTTCGTTTGCCAGTAGCTCGATAATATGCAACTGCCGCCTCTATCATATGACCAGCCGTATATAATTCATGTGCCTCAGTTAAATTTGTCCAACGCTCCTTAGGTGCCTTAATTGTATAGTAAGTATTTAGGTAGCCATCGGGCTGTTGAGCTTTTTCAATAATGTCAATCATTTCATCAGCTAGAGCCTCTAGCTTTTTGTTTGGTGATTTTAGTAGAAGATAGCCTACTGCTTCTAGCCACTTTGCTACATCTGTATCTTGAAAAATAAATCCGTAAAATTCTCCCTCAGCAAGTCCGGCAGCAATTTTAAAGTTGTTAACTGCATGACTCTTTTCAGCACCTTCAATATTATCGTTTATTGCTTCCCATTGATAAGGTACAACAACATCACGTATAAGATTAATATACTGTCCCCAAAACTGATCCTGAATCGTAACCTTCTCCATCGGAATAAAAGAAGTGGCACAGCGTAAGTTAGACATTGAAAAACCTCCTCGTATAATATCACACACTATCTTTATTTTATGTGCTATACTACATGCGATACGATAGTGAATTACAACATAATAGTTATAATATTTCACACAATAGGAGGACTGTTTGTGATACAACCCAAATTCATTTACTTTAACTGTCCACCTTCTCCATATTATTTAGAAAGTGGTATTGCACACTATAAAATAGGAGATGCACATCCCAATCGTTCAGGATTACAGCTGTTTGATATGATTATTGTAAAGTCAGGATGCTTATATATAGGAGAAGAGAATGAACAATGGGAGATAAAGGAAGGGGAAGCAATAACGCTTTTACCTGATTGCTATCACTATAGTGTAAAGCCAGTCAATCATGAAACATCATTTTATTGGATCCACTTTCAGACGGTCGGTAGCTGGCAACAAACCGAGCAGGTCACTATAAAATATCCAGCTGAGACTCATCAGACTTGCTTTAATCCGATGCCATATACGATAAAAATAGAGAAGCACACTAGGCTTGCATACCCAAAGCAGGCCTATCAATTACTAGAGCAAATGAATAATACACAACATCTATTAGAGCCAAAAGCATATAGACAAAAGCAACAAGCATTTGAAGCCTTACTTTATATGTTAGATGTTAGACAACATCAGCAGCAAGCCAGTCAACTCGTTAAGCTAGCAGAGCAAGTGGAGTTGTATATAAGGAATCATTTTAAAGAAGCAATTTCTAATAAAAGGCTAGCCGACGTATTCAATTATCATTACAACTATATTACTCGTGCGATGAAAAGTGTATATCATTGTTCTCCACAGCAATATATGATGAAGCTAAGATTAGACGAAGCAAAAATTCTACTCTTACATTCTTTTGATTCCATTGAAAGCATTGCTCTAACGATAGGCTTTGAAAATACGCCATATTTTTCAAATTGCTTCCGTAAATATGTTGGAATGTCTCCTGCACAATTTAGAAAAACGTATAATATCCAATAATAAATGCCCCATAAGTTATTTGAGCTGTCTTAACAGTACCAATAACCTATGGGGCATTATGTTTATATCGATTTAGCCATAACGTAGTCGTCTAAATAAAATCCTGAACCAATATCAATTTTTACCTCTTTAATAATAGAAAATCCAAAATGCTTATACACTTCAATCGTATGATGATTATGCTTATTAACATTTAACTGAATTTGAGATAATGAAAGCTGCTTTGCTTGATTTTCTATATAAGTCATCATTTGACGAGCAAAGCCCTTTTTGCGTGCTTCTTTAATAAGATATAGTTTACTAATATATAAGTGATCTAAGTTTTGAAGGGTGGAAATATAACCTATTGGAGTACTATCATGTAATACAAGCTCATAGCGGTAGCCTTGACTGACTTGATCTTCAAGCGCCTTTACGGTTTGATATTTTTGCAATAAATAAACAACTTGTTCTCTACCAATAATATTAGTGTAATATTCATGCCAGATTTGCTCTGCCATAACATGAACAAGCTTTAGCTGGTTTGGAGTAGAAACGAGTTTATACTGTAATGTTGATATTGAATTCATAAGGTCCCCCCAAATAATTAGCTTAGATATATCTCTAAATCTATTATGAAATAAAATTTGTGTTTTTTGAAGTATTTTTTGCAACATTCACAGAAAAAATAGCGTTTAGTAGATGATTGCAATCATAAACAGCACAAAAGGAGAGAGTACGAATGATAAGAAAGTTTTCTACACTACTAATAACAACAACACTGTTGTTAAATATGCTACCATCAGCTATGGCTAAATCTGGCATAAAAAATGAACCTATTGTTCACTCAGTAGTCCAGTCCTACAACGTTAAACATAATGGATTTAATGATATAGCTAATCACCCAGCAAAGGAAGCTATTGAATACTTAGTAGGTCGTGATGTTATTATGGGATATAATAATGAAAGCTTCCGTCCTGATGCGATTTTAGCTCATGCTGAAGCGATAACATTGTTAACAAAAGCTTTTGATTTAAAAGCAAATGAACAAAGTCAGTTACATTTAAATGATTTATATACGCACTTACAGGAGCAAAAATGGTATAGCCATGCTTATATGATGGCACATTTGAATGAAATAAAGCTAAGTAAAGATGTAAAAATTAACGATACGGTTACGCGTGAACAATTCGCAAGTTGGATAATTAATCAATTCGATAGAATTGGTCCTTATCCGGTTATTAAGATGTACATTAACATTGCTGATGGAGAGCAAATTTCAAATGATTACACTGGTGATGTGCAAACGTTATTATTAACAGGCATAACTAAATTATCAGAAGAGCAAACATTTAGACCAAAGGATGCTATTACTAGAGGTGAAGCAGCACAGTGGATGGCTAAGGCAGTGGAATTCGCTGATAATTTGAGAGCGCAGCAAAATCAAACGGAAGACTTAACTGAAAATTTACCGTTTGAGTTTAAGGCGGAGTCAGAATTAAAGCATGCTGAAGCATTAACACTGCTAACTAAAGCATTAGAACTAAACGGAACTGGTGAAGGACAATATACTCTGGACAAGTTAGCAGTAGATTTCAAAAACATTAAATCAGATGAGTGGTATTCACCAATCTATTTAAAAGCATTAAATAATGAAGTAGTAATGGCAAAGGATGTAAATCCAAGCGATACTGTAACAAAAGAGCAATTTGCAGGCTGGATTATTGATCAATTTGATCGTATTGGTCCGTATCCTGTTATTATGATGTATATTCATATATTAGATGAAGAAGCTATTTCACCTGAGCTAACTTATAAAATTCAAACGTTATTACTAACGGGTATAACTTCTTTAGATGAAGAGGGAAAATTCAACCCACAACAGCCTATTACTGGTGCTGAGGCTGTTGCTTGGTTAGAAAAAGCAGCTGATTTTGCAAAAAGAATAAAACAGACCGCTGAAGAAATTGAACAGCAACAAACTATTCCCTTTACATCCACTGAGAAAATTGTTGATGAAAGGACAAAGGAAGTATCAATTAATTTAGAGCTTCCACATCCTGGTTATGGTGCTAAGGTTGAATCTGTAAAGTATGAAAATGATATAGCGGTAGTTAATGTGGAAATTATTGAGCCGGATCCAGACAAAATGTATCCACAGGTTATTACGTCTCAAAACGTGAAAGCTTATGTTGAAGCAGGCTATGACGTTAAAATAAATATTCTAAAATAAATCCATTAATAAATAGTCCCTCCTTTTTAGTGCAAGCTAAAAGGGAGGGACTATTTTCATTGACTAATACGCATTAACGAGCTATACTTAATAAAAGTAAAGTTACTTTAAAAAATAATGTGAGGTGCTTTTGTGACAACATCATTTCATCAAAAACCGAATTTATATATTTCTCATTTACAGCTGAAAGTATCTAATTTAGAACGTTCAATAGATTTTTATACTAATATTATTGGCTTTAAGGTGCTCGAGCAGACAAATGATACTGTATATTTAACTGCTGATGGAAATCATAGCTTAGTTTCTTTAGTTAAAGTTGCTAAGGCAGTAGATCCTAGCAGGTTTACTGGGCTTTATCATTTTGCGTTACTTTTGCCAACACGTAGAGACTTAGGAAATGTACTACAACATTTTGCAAAGCATAATGTAAGAATAGGTGCAGGAGATCATCATGTTAGTGAAGCGTTGTACTTAAATGATCCTGATGGTAATGGTATTGAAATATATGCCGATCGTCCAAGTGAATATTGGAAATGGAATTCAGATGAGCATGTCTATATGACGACTGAGCATGTTGATATTCAAGGTGTAATGGCTGAAGGGGATGGTAGCTGGTCTGGTCTTCCAAGTGGTACCGTAATGGGGCATATTCATTTAGCTGTTTCTCATTTATCTAAGGCAGAACAATTTTATACAAAAGTATTACCGTATGAGATTGTGACGCGATATGGTAACCAAGCGTTATTTATTTCTACAGGGAAATATCATCACCATATCGGAATGAATACATGGCATACAGCCGGTGCTGATCCAAGTGCTCAAGATGTAACAGGATTAAAGTCATACACCGTTGTATTAAATGATCTTGAATATGCAGAAAAGGTTAAACAAAATCTGATAACTCATGGCTATGCAGTAGAAAGCATTGAAAATGGTTCAAGCTATGGTGGTACTCCATTGTTTGCTACTGAGGATACAAGTGGAATTAAAATCTTATTTACGGTAGAGGGCTAATAAAAAGCCGATACAGTGTATGTGCACTGTATCGGCTTTTTTAATAAATATTTGAGCTTGTCCACATTTATAGGTTTATTTTAACTTTTACACCTTGTTCAACAAAGCTCATTTCACCTGTTTTATTTTTGTAGTTCTCCATATCGTCAGCATAATGCATCAGCTTAATTTTTTTCTGTAAATCCACTGGTAGGCTTAGTAGCTCCTCTAATGTTGCATGAACGGTACCAGGTGTAATAAATTGACAATCATGATAAAACGTTGTAACACCTTGATTATGTAAGCTTAGTAGAAGATTCTCATCAAAAACACAATCTGCTGAATAGAAAAAAGAATCATTAAATAAAAGGGAGTAGCTTCTTTTTTTAGGAATATGACGGGTTGGGATTAAAGTTAAATTTAATCCTTCACTTATTTGATGGGGGATATTTTCATATAAGGGGATAACATTAAAATAATCTTCAATCGTATCTGAATCAGATTGCTTTAATCCTCCTTTTAAAGAATGCTCCCAAAGGGGCTCAATTAAATCAGCAGCAATATAGAGCTTGCTTTTTCGCTTATACTGAAATTTCATTTGATAAGCGTACGTTTCTAATCCGCCAATGTGATCGGCGTGTATATGACTAATAATAACCCCGTCTAATTCATCAAATGAGTAGTGCTGCTTGTACAATGCATAAGGCAGGGTTGTGCCGCAATCTATAAGGAGCTTTATTCCATTGTGTTCAATTAACGCGTTGTTATTGAAAAAACGTTTTGCAAATGCATTTCCCGTGCCAATCATCGTAATATACACATTATTCCTCCTAATCATATATCTATAAATAAGTCGAATATCGTCACACTAATTAGTTAAAATAAATTTTAACTAAAATGATAATAATTAGCAACTTCCCTTCTCTCTTCTTTATTAAAAAAAATTAATGACCTACAGAAACTTTTTATAATGCTCAGCGTCTAACCAATTATAATGCATGTATTTTAGGAAGGGAAGAAGCAGCCTATGAAGCTAAAAAAAGTGATTCTATCAGCATTGGTGGTAGTACTGTTAACGACAGGGATTGCATTAGCTAGCTCAAATGTAAAAGTTTTTGTTAACGGAAAAAATGCTGGAGAAATTGGTGAAATTATTAATGATACTGCTTACCTGCCGTTACGTAAAGTAGCTGAATACTTACAAGCGGTAGTTTATTATGATAGTGCAACAAAGACAGCGAATATTTATAAGCCAAATGTTCATATGTTTGTTTATCAAGAGGACAATAATTTATTCGGAATGGTCGAAAAGGGTGCTAATAAAAAGTTTAAAATTTCTGCACAAGCAGATAATGTTAAGTTTAATGTATCTTCTATTCGCTTTACAATTACTGATCCGAATAATAAAGAAACGGTACTTTCAACAATTAAAATTGAAAATAAAAGTGATGTTTATTGGGTGACAGCAGACGATTTAAGGTATCGTTTTTCGCTAAAAGGTGATTATATTATTAAATGCTACTTTAAAACAGACTTAGGAAATGAATGGGATTTGGTAAGTGAAAAATATATTCCTTCAACATAGTAAGTTGATTTTTTGTAGTGTTTTAGTTTGACCTTCGGAGTACATTTTGTTACGATGGTAAAGGTTTAATTTAACATATGAAATGAGGTACTTTTATGAGTGAACATCAACATGATGAAAATTGCGGATGTGGACATGACCACGATCACGAGGAGCAAGTTTTCTTAATTGAAAATGAAGAAGGCGAAGAGCGTGAAATGGTGCTAGTATATACATTCGAATCTGAAGACAATGTATATGCAGTATTGTTAGATCGTCTTGATCCTGAACGTGATGGCGTTATTTTCCGTGTAGAAGAAGAAGGCGAAGAAGCATTCTTAGTCACTATTGAAGATGATGCTGAATGGAATCGCGTATCTGAAATTTACGAAAATATCGCTCGTGAACAAAACGGCGAATAATAATAAAGCACGATTTACGAGTGTACTTTTTGAGCATATCACATAGCTGGTATGCTTTTTTTGTTATCAAATTTACTCACTCTCGGTAGGTTTAACAAAAGCTGGACAAGGACTTTATCATAAGATTGTTTAAAAGCAGACTTGAACGTGATAGTGTTCAAAAGCTATTGTTAGATAGGAATAAATTCAATAAAATTGAGGGGATTGTAATGGAGAAGGACAATAGAGTATTAGAAATAATTCAATACATAAAGCTTAAATATGACTTAACACAATATGAGGTGCAAAATTGGGAGGTTATTAGCAATATAACATGTAATAGAGAAACAGTCTATATCTTACATATGCAGTGGGTAGATACCTCCTTATTAATAAATGGCAATGATATAAATAATAGCGATCATGCTCTTTTTATTGAGGTCGATTTGGCTTCAAAGCAACTGAAAAATGTCGTTAATCGAGGGAGTCAGCTTCATTCAAATAAATTAAAGTTTGACTTAGCTCATAAGGATGACATCATCAAATGGATTGAAGAAGAGACAGGTTTAGCCTATAAGAAGCAATTTGTATTATTTAATGAGAAGGAAAATGAGCTTTATTTTAAAGGCTGTATAAATGACATTCCGGTATCACCTACAAGTCATATAAAAATAAAAATTAATGAGGTAGGGGCTTTAGCATTATTTTCTGTTGTTGGCCATTTTCCATATAAGGATGAGGTAAAAGAGGATCAATATCATTTTAGTATATATCACATTGATAAAGCTATAATGTACGAGCAGCTTAAGCTTATTAATTTCCCTGATACTCAGCTAAAGGAGTTTGTCCCTTATTACGCTATAGAAGAAATATATATAAAAACGGACTGCACATCTACATTAAATTATGAGTATTTTACTTTTAGTAAACCTAGAATGCTTATAAATCAAATGCTTGTATGGGATGCCGTAGAGGTTGCATCTCCTTTTCAACGTCAAGCACTTAATACATCTAGCCATATCTATACATTAGAGCAAGCGTTTAAACGTGAGCCCCATCCTGACCTACAGCCCATATCAAGTACTCAAGTCAGAAAATGTATGCTGGCTATAGAAAGCTTTTTAAGTCATCTGTATCCACACGATTCTGGAAAGTGGTTAATAAATGGGTTGAATCGCGAAAGTGGTTATATACAAGCGCTACTAAAGCAAAAAGAAGATGAATCAAATATTGTGCAAAGAAAAATGTTAATATATCTCGATTCAAGCACTCTTGAGGTATTAAACTTCATAGATAATATACAGATGGTTAGTATGTATGATGGATACAGTAAATCTGGAAAAATAAATGTGACAAAGCACTCAGCTTTTCAAAAATTAAGTGATGTAATGGTACTTGAGCCAGCTTATGTTTATGATGATGAGCTAGGCTACTATGTGCTATGCGGTAAGCTAGATTGTCAATATGCTGTAAATGCATATAACGGAAAAATAAAAGCATTAAACGAGTTGTAGACAAAAGAGTATTACCTTAATGGCAAAGTACAGTTTTTCAAGATACATCTTACAAAAAAAAGCACATGGCAGAGGTGTTAGCTTGAACTGACCATTAGTTAGATATGACTAACCATTTGGCGTTGTTCAATTTACCTTCATGTCATGTGCTTTTCTATTAAAGTGTTAATTCAATTATGAAATCGCTGTTTCTTCCATAATGACTTTGACAAATTCAATGCTACGATCCTCCGGTCCCTTTACAGGCAAGCCAACCTCTACATGTTTAATAATGTAGTCGATATTTTGCTGGGATATAACTTCACCTGGTAATAAAATTGGAATACCAGGAGGATAAACATAAATAAATTCAGCTATGATTCGACCAGCAGATTCTTTAAACGGTATCACTTCAGTATCCTCATAAAAGGCATCACGAGGTGTTAAAGCAAGGTGTGGAATTTCTGGTACCTTAACAATGACCTCACTTGCTTGAGCACCCTCTATAAACGTATCAGATAGTGATTTTAAGGCAATAATAAGCTGTTGAACTGTCTCTTTCGTATCACCTGGCGTAACTAAGCATAATATGTTGTACATATCGCTCATTTCAATTTCGATATTAAAATTATCGCGCAGCCAATTTTCAACATCATATCCTGTTATACCAAGCTTACTAATATGAATAGTCAGTTTAGTAGGATCGTAATCAAAGGTTGCTTCGTCTCCTAAAATTTCTTCACCTATGCAATATAGACCTGGAATTTCATTTATCTGCTTGCGAGCTTCCTGAGCTAAACTGATGGCATGCTCTGCTAATTGTTCACCATTAAGAGCTAAATGACGTCTAGATGAATCCAAAGAAGCAAGAAGAACATATGATGTTGATGTTGTTGTTAGCATACTTAAAATGGTTTGTACACGATGAGGATTAATTAATCCCTTTTTAACATTTAACACAGAGCTTTGTGTCATTGAGCCACCTAGCTTGTGAACGCTTGTCGCTGCCATATCAGCACCAGCCTCCATTGCTGACATTGGAAGCTTCTTATTGAAATGAATAAGCACACCATGTGCCTCGTCTACTAAAACAGGAATATTGTAGCTATGAACTAAATCTACAATTTCTTTTAGATTTGCACAGATGCCGTAATAAGTAGGATTGATCACAAGTACAGCTTTTGCATCAGGATGTCTTTGCAAAGCTTTTTTTACTGAACGCGTTGTTATGCCATGATCAATACCTAATCGCTTATCTTGAACGGGCGAAATAAAGACCGGACGTGCTCCAGCAAAAATAATCGCCGATAAAACAGATTTGTGAATGTTTCTCGGAATAATAATTTTGTCACCTGGTGAACAAACCGATAAAATCATCGTCATAATTGCACCGCTTGTACCTTGAACAGAGAAAAACGTGTAGTCAGCACCGAATGCATCTGCAGCTAATTTTTGAGCTTCAGCTATAACGTTTAATGGCTGGTGTAGGTCATCAAGTGGGGCAATATTTATAAGGTCAATTGAAAGCGTATTGTCTCCAATAAACTGACGGAACTCTGGATCACTACCTTGCCCTTTTTTGTGTCCAGGTATATGAAATTGAATTGGATTTTTCTCCGCATGATTGCGTAGAGCTGTGAATAATGGTGTGTCTCGATGATTCATCGCAAACATCCCTGCCTTTCATCAGATGTGCAAACAAATTGAGTATATCAAAAACGACATGGAATGCAATAAAAAAATTAAAATATGTTAGTCTTATACAAAAATAAACAAAATTTAACGAAACGTTCAAAACGTTCATAGCATTATAAATAGTCAATATGATACGATAAGTGAGCAGAGGAGGTTACTCATGGATAAAAGATTAATTGTTGCTATGGCTATACTTACAATCACGTTTATAGGATTCGGAATTATTATCCCGATTATGCCAGAAATTGTAATGGCCGCTGCTACATCTAATTACGAATTACATAATGGTGCTATTTTAGCTACGTACTCGTTAGTTTCACTACTAGTGTCACCAATATGGGGAACGTTATCAGATAAAGTAGGTAGAAAGAAAATTATTGTCGTTGGACTTTTAGGATTTGCTTCAAGCTTTTTATTATTCGGATTAGCCATTGATCATTTAGCGTTAATGTATGTGGCTAGAGCACTTGGCGGATTATTTTCAGGTGCAGTGACGAGTGTAATTGTTGCTTATGTTGCAGATATTACATCTGCTGAAAATAGAACGAAGGGAATGGCTCTTGTAGGTATTTCCATCGGATTTGGTTTTATGATAGGACCTTCAGTCGGTGGTATGCTTAGTGTAATTTCATACACAACGCCATTTTTTGTTGCATCAGCACTTGCCGTTATGACGTCGATGTTTGCGTTATTTATTTTGCAGGAGTCCAGAACAGTCGAGGAAAGAAGAGCATACAAAAAGCAATCACGCTGGAAAGCTTTCTCAGGACCAACAAAATATTTGTATGTTTTAGCTTTTTTCGTAACCTTTACATTAGCATTTATCGAAGCTACCTTACAGTATTTTGGTATTATAAGGTTTGCTGTAACACCGTTTGAGGTAGGGATATTATTTTTAATATGTGGGCTTGCTGGAGCATTAGTGCAAGGTGGAGTCGTTCGTCGTAAAGTTAAGCCAGGGCAGGAGCCAAAGTTTATTATTGCTGGTTTATTCATTTCTTCGTTAGGCTTTTTCTTATTACTCAATGCACATAGCTTCTGGTTTGCTTGTTTATCGTTAATGATTTTCGGAATAGGTAACTCAATTGCTAGACCTTGTGTCACATCACTGATTACGTTGAAAACGAAGGTTGGGCAGGGCTTAGCGTCCGGCTTAAGCACCTCAATGGATAGCTTAGGAAGAATTGCAGGTCCAATAATCGGTTCATTTTTATTTACCATTTCTATTGGTTTACCATATTTAATAGCGGGCTTATTATGTTTAAGTGTTATTATATTCGTCCAATTGTTTAAGGTTGCAGACTATAAAGATCAACAACAAGCTCAAATAAAAGCAAGTTAAAAAAAGAAGTTCTATCATCTTATGATGATAGAACTTCTTTTTTTTGTAAGTATAGATTAATTAATTGCACGAAAAGCTAATTGATATAAAGGTAACAGCTGTAGATAGGTTTCTTTAGCAAAGTTAATAAGTGAAGCTTGATCTTTAACAATGTTAGAATCCGGCTTTAAGTGACGACCGATTAATAATTCTGCTTTACCAACATCACGGAATCGTTTAAGCATATGAGCAAAGCTATCATTATCTAAATTTTCTAATGAAGTTGCTGATTTTTGCATATGATCCTGTGATATAACATAATCTTTAGGAATTAAGTTAAAAATATAATCTTGTTCATCAATAAAGGTTTGAGCAATGTGCTTTTTATTAGGTAGCTCATAAATAAAAGCTAACCATATAAATAGATGATCATCGAATAGACCTACCTGAAAATGTGGATGAGCTTTATAGCCACGTTTATTATTGCATATAGCAAGCCATGTATCCTTAGGTGGGTTTACAGTACGGCGGGCATGCTTAGCGATGTGTAAAAAATGCTCCGACCCATCATGTATGCTTAATTCTTCCGTTAGCTGCTGTCCAATACTTAAAAATTTTGGACGAATATGCGTTTGAATAGCTTCCATTCTTTGCTCAAGTCCTTCTATATGGAAGACGTCGAAGTCAGATTGAGTAAATCCTTTAGTACTTGGAATTAATGTTGTTGTCATCAGTAATCCTCTTTTCCAAATATAATTTTCAAATGTATATTTTTTGAAGTTTAGCGCATAATGAGAAAACTTATCATTTTATAATGATTATAATATTATATCAGATATATTGTCTAATGTCGTTAGCTTCACAAACATGTAAATATTTTGAAAGTAGAAAAAATAGACAATAAACCAAGTTACCAATACATAAGATAAGGTATAAAATATACAATAAGTAATATAAGCAGTCATACTAAACATTAGCTTTAGGAACGATAAAGGAGGGGCCCGCGTGAATAGAAACTATGAAGTGGAATACTGTAATTTAGAGCTGCGTTTCGAGCGTCGGCAAATCCAGAATCTTATTCGTGAACTTATACAAGAAGGTTATTCATTGTATTGGAGTGAAACAGAGGGTAAGTTTCTAGTATCTATACGAACTGGGCGTAAACTCGTAAAGCTTCATTTTGAAAAGGTTAATCATCGCTATAAGCTTGTTGGTGACTACATTATTCGTGATGAACGATTATCTGAAGTGATTGAAAAGCTAATTAACGATACTCGTGGTCATGCCGTCGTTAAACGTATAAAGGATAGGCAAGTCGTTATTGAAAATATTATGTTTGGTGAAATAATACGTCTTGTGGAGGTGTCAGGGATGGAGCATCGCATTATCTATCAAAAAAAACACTTCGTAACAATTGAAGATATGATTAAAGCATTTCAATCCAAACAAGCAGAAGAACGTATTCGTATATTACGTTTGGAATTAGATTATCAACTAGCTAACTATGGAGAAGCAATAAAAAATGAAGACGAACAAGAGAAGCTTGCATGCATTGAGAAATTACAGCAGCTTCGTTTAGAGATGTTGCAGCTTGAAATTTAGATTTGTACTCTAAACGATTGATTTCAATTTCGAAATCAATCGTTTTTTTGTTGGAAATTGGATATAATAAGGATTATATAACTTATTCTTAATGGATTCATTGATAAGTTTTATATTTTTTTTGCATTTTTTCGCTATAAACTGTTTTCTTATTCGCTCAAAAGGAGTAGAATAAAGCTATTGTAAATAAAAAAAGATGAAGGATGGAATAAACCAGATGTCTAAACAACAAATTGGCGTTATTGGTATGGCTGTAATGGGCCGTAACTTAGCTCTTAATATTGAAAGTAGAGGCTTTACAGTTTCCGTTTATAACCGCTCTCGCGAAAAAACGGATGAATTAATGGCAGAAGCACAAGGTAAAAACCTAGTACCAACGTACACAATTGAAGAGTTTGTACAATCTTTAGAAGTTCCTCGCAAAATTTTAATTATGGTACAAGCAGGAGCTGGTACTGATGCGACTATTGATGCGTTAGTTCCTCATCTAGATCAAGGCGATATCATCATCGATGGTGGTAATGCATACTTCCCTGATACACAACGTCGTAGTAAAGATCTTGAAGCTAAAGGCTTCCGCTTTATCGGTACTGGCGTATCTGGCGGTGAAGAGGGTGCATTAAAAGGTCCTTCTATCATGCCTGGTGGACAAAAGTCTGCATATGAGCTAGTTGAACCAATCCTTACTGCAATTTCTGCAAAAGTTGGTGACGACGCTTGTTGTACATACATCGGCCCAGACGGTGCTGGTCACTATGTAAAAATGGTTCACAACGGTATTGAGTATGGTGATATGCAGCTTATTTGTGAAGCATATGACTTACTTCAAAACATTCTAGGTGTAACAACTAAAGAATTACACGAAATTTTCACTGAGTGGAATAAAGGTGAGCTTGATAGCTACCTAATCGAAATTACTCGTGATATTTTCTCTAAATATGATGAAGAAACTGGCAAGCCAATGGTAGATGTTATCCTTGACTCTGCTGGTCAAAAGGGTACTGGTAAATGGACTAGTCAAAGCGCATTAGATCTTGGGGTACCTCTATCTATTATTACTGAATCTGTTTTCACTCGTTTCTTATCAGCAATGAAGGAAGAGCGTGTTGCAGCATCTAAAGTTCTTTCTGGTCCAGAGCGTCCAGCATTTACTGGCGATAAAGCTGAGTTTATCGAAGCGATTCGTAAAGCACTATATGCTTCAAAAATTTGCTCATACGCACAGGGCTTTGCTCAAATGCGTGCAGCTTCTGAGGAATATGGCTGGGATTTACAATACGGAAACATTGCAATGATCTTCCGTGGCGGTTGTATTATCCGTGCTCGCTTCTTACAAAACATTAAAGATGCTTATGATCGTGATCCAAACCTTCGTAACCTATTACTTGATGAGTACTTCAAAAACATCGTTGAGTCTTATCAAAATGCATGGCGCGAGGTTGTTGCTGTTGCTGTTAAGTACGGTGTACCTGTACCAGCGTTCTCAAGTGCACTAGCTTACTTCGATAGCTACCGTTCTGAGCGTTTACCTGCAAACCTATTACAAGCTCAACGTGACTACTTCGGTGCTCATACGTTTAAGCGTGTTGATAAAGAAGGTACGTTCCACTTTAACTGGCTTAATAACTAAGCAATCTATATTAGATACAGCTTATATTTGCACAGTCATGTTATATTAATCTAACGTATCTAACTGTACGTTAAGACTGCGTACACTAGCTAAAAAGTGGCTGCGAAAGACCAATGGTCGATTCGTAAGCCACTTTTTTTCTTAATTGAAGTAAAGTTTCATGCTATGATAAAAGTACTTTATAATAAGGGATGAGACGATGACGTTAATTCATGCTAATAAGCTTATCTTAATTGGCTTTATGGGAACTGGAAAGTCAACAGTTGCTGCTCGCTTAAGTGATCGACTAAATCTACCTGTTGTCGATGTTGATGCATATATCGTAGAAAAAGCAGCTCAAACGATTCCAGAGCTATTTGAGCAAAAGGGTGAGGCTTATTTTCGTCAGTTAGAAACAGAAGCATTGCAGCACATTTTAGAGGCTGATACCCCAGTTATCGTAGCTACAGGTGGGGGGGCAGTATTAAAGGAAGAAAACAAAGCATTAATGACTAAATATGGTCAAGTTTTTGCCTTAACAGCTACACCAGAGGATATTATTGATAGAGTCAAGCATGATGCTAACCGTCCACTTTTACAAGGTGAAGTGGAAAAGCGTGTATATGATTTGGTGGAAAAACGTAAAGCTAGTTATTTATTTGCTCATCATACCGTCGATACTTCTAAGTTGAGCTTAGATGAAGTAGTGAATGAAATTTGTAAGCTATGGCAAGCTGAATAGCATTTAAGATAACAGATTAATAATAAGGGAGCGTTTTAAGATGGATGTTATTGTTACACGTACACCACAATTAAAAGGTGAAATTGGTGCTTTGTCATCAAAAAACTATACCACACGATATTTATTAGTTGCTGCGTTAGCAGAGGGTGAAAGTGTTATTCATTTTCCAGCACATAGTGAAGATAGTGACGCTATGCGTCGTTGCATTAGAGACTTAGGAGCAGTATTAGAGGAAGATGAAACTAAAATTAAAATAAAAGGGTTTGGTAACAAGCCTAAGCAAGCCAAAGAGCTTGATGTAGGTAATGCAGGAGCAGTACTACGCTTTGTCATGGCTATTGCTTCCCTTTGTGATGATGTAACGTTTATAAATCGTTACCCAGACTCATTAGGTAAACGTCCACATCAAGACTTAATTGATGCACTAGAATCAATGGGTGCAGAAATTGAACACCAGGAAGGCAAGCTGCCTATTCGTATAAAAGGTGGTCATATTAAAGGTGGTAAAATTCAAGTGTCAGGGAATATTAGTTCACAGTTTTTAAGTGCACTATTATTTTTAACTCCATTATTAAAGGAAGACTCTGAAATTGAAGTGCTACACGATTTAAAATCTAAAGTTGTAGTCGCTCAAACACTAGATGTACTCGAGCAGGCTGGTATCGTTGTCGAGGCAAGTGAAGATTTAATGCACTACAAAGTAAAAGGCAATCAAAGGTATCAAGCTCGTGAATATATCGTACCTGGTGATTATCCTGGGTCAGCTGCTATATTAGCTGCAGCTGCTGTAACAAATTCAGATATTACAGTTAACCGTCTAATGAACAATGATAAGCAGGGTGAACGTGCGATTATAGATGTGCTGCAAATGATGAATGTTAACTTAACACATGAAAATAATATTGTTAAAGTTAAAGGTAACGAGCAGCTTAAAGCAGTTGAGTTTGATGGTGATCATGCGACAGATGCAGTGCTTGCCATGGTTGCAGCAGCAGTATTTGCAGAAGGCACATCACGCTTTTATAATGTAGAAAACTTACGTTATAAAGAATGTGACCGTATAACAGATTACTTAAATGAGCTGCGCAAAGCTGGTGCAGACGTTGAAGAAAGACAAGCTGAGATTATTGTTCATGGTAAGCCAGAAGGAGTCGAGGGTGGCGTTGAAATTAATGCACACTATGATCATCGTGTTATTATGGCCCTTACAATTGTAGGCTTACGAGCTAACAAGCCTATTCGAATTAAGGATGCTCATCATGTAGCAAAATCATATCCTATATTTTTTGACCATTTAACCGTATTAGGTGCAAAATTTGAATTTAATCAATAAACACTTTAATATTAGCTTTAAATAATATATTAAACGGATATGCATATACTATTGGCGAGGTGAAAAATGATGTCAGTTCAACACTCAGAACGAGAGATTATTAAGCAATTGCTAACTGAAGCAAGGACGATAGCGGTTGTTGGTTTATCAGATAAGCCTGACCGTATTTCGTATTTAGTAGCAGCGAATATGCAAGCAAGCGGATATCATATTATTCCTGTAAATCCTTTAGTAAAAGGCTCGATACTAAATGAGCAGGTTTATGCTAGTTTAGCTGATATACCTATCCCAGTTGATATTGTAAATGTATTCCGTAGAAGTGAGCATACACCTGAGGTAGCACAGGAGGCAGCTGATATTGGAGCTAAGGCGCTTTGGCTTCAATTAGGAATTTCAAATGAAGAAGCTGCACGAATCGCTCGAGATCATGGTTTAACCGTTATAATGGATCGCTGTATTAAAGTAGAAGCTGCACAAATCTAGGGTGCATTGTAAGCAAGAATACAAAAAGCGTGTATGTAAAGCAGCATTGCTTATGTACACGCTTTTTTACTTTTCGATAGATTCATCTTTACAAATGAATCTTAATAGCTAGATAATAAAGGAATCAATAGCACTTAAATGAAAGGAGGATAACTTACCTATGCTAGGTAAATTACAGCAATTAGGGAGAGCATTAATGCTGCCGATGGTCGTTATACCAGCAGCAGCTATTTTTTCTGGTTTAAGTGAATTACCTTGGGAGAAGCTAGGCTTACCGCTCGTAGAGCAATATTTACAGCTTGCTAGCCAATCCATTTTTTTATTTTTACCCTATATATTTGCTGTTGGTGTTGCCTTAGGATTAACAGGAAGTGGTTTAGCCGCAGGTTTAGCCGCCTTAGTCGGCATGATTATATATACTGGCGTAACAGAGGCATTAACAGACGGAATTACACCTACAATTGTAATTGGAATACTTATTGGTATGATGGCAGGATTTTCACATATACGATTTAAAAACTTAAAGCTGCCAGAATGGATTCAATTCTTCGGCGGACCTCGATTTGTTCCTTTGTTTGTAAGCTTTTTAACTTTAATTTTTGCTATATTAATGGTGTTTTTATCTAGTCGTTTAGAGTGGCTACTCATTCAATTGGGTGAAATTGTTAATTTAGCAGGTGGATTTGGTGTATTTTTATATGGCTTCGTACACCGGATTCTCGTCATTTTTGGATTACACCATATCGTCAATCATATGTTTTGGTTTCAAGTTGGTAGCTATGAAACGGCTGACGGCGCTATGGTATATGGTGATTTACCACGATTTTTTGCTGGAGATCCTACCGCTGGTGTATTTATGGCGGGCTTATATCCTACCATGATGTTTGCATTGCCGGCAATTGCTCTTGCAATCATTCATGAAGCAAGAGAGGATTTAAAACCGAAGATTAAAAAAACATTCCTGCTTGCAGCATTATCTTCTTTTTTAACAGGTGTGACTGAGCCAATTGAGTTTGCATTTCTCTTTGTTGCTCCTGCACTATTTGTTATTCATGCCTTATTATCAGGCGTCATTATGTGGATTACATATAAGCTAGAAATATTACATGGCTTTTCATTTTCAGCAGGTGCGTTAGACTATTTCATTAATATGCATCTATCGACTAATGGGTGGCTCATTATTCCAATTGGTTTAATTAGTGCAGTTTTTTATTATGGATTATTCAGGTTTGCAATAAGAAGATTCGATATTCCAACCCCTGGTCGTGAGGAAGGCTCATCTATTGATGATTGGGCAGGTGATATCCCTTATCGTGCACCTTTAATATTAGAGGCAATTGGTGGAAAACAAAATATCGTACAAATGGAATCTTGTATTACTAGACTAAGACTTAAAGTACAAAAAGATGAGCTACTTGATATAAACGCACTTAGAAATTTAGGAGCAGCTGGCGTGATCAAACTAGGGGGCGGTCATGTTCAAGTCGTTTTTGGTACATATTCGGAGCTCATACGAGAAGAAATGAATAAGTCAATTTTGAAGGATGGAGAGCTTATACATTTCCATTCACCGTTACAAGGGCAAATGATACCATTATCTGATGTGCCTGATCCTATCTTCTCAAGTAAAATGGTCGGAAACGGTATTGCTTTTATACCTGATAGGGGTGAGCTTGTTTCACCTATAAAAGGTAAGGTTATTCATATTTATCCGACGAAGCATGCTATTGGCTTATTAACCGAGGATGGTCTAGAAATTTTAATCCATCTTGGTATTGATACCTCACATCTATCAGAACATCATATTTTCGAAGCACTTGTTGGTACAGGTGATGAGGTTATACCAGGACAGTTATTAATTAAATTTAATTTGCAGAGATTAAAAAAATATAGCAAATCAATTGTGACACCTATGGTTATTACAAATTCAGATAAAGTAAAGGCGTGGAGATTTGCACCATATAAAGCAGTAAAAAAAGGGCAATCATCCATTCTTTCTGTAGAGATTGTGCGTAAAAATGAGGGGGCTTCAACATGATTTATGGATTAGCAGCATCTAAAGGAATAGCTATTGGAAAGGCATTTGTTTTACCAAATTGGGAATTAGATGTGCCTGATCAGAAAAT
>Ga0182742_1002671_pt1 | contig 19295 bp, 21 predicted proteins | sample eDN5th37CBELigMG_FD_128880 | JGI IMG/M metagenome (GOLD analysis project Ga0182742, IMG submission 128880) | Enriched Miracle-Growth compost microbial communities from Emeryville, California, USA - eDNA 5th pass 37_C BE-Lig MG (version 2)... ... | reverse complement strand
CTGAAAGTAGCAGGCATCCGCCAGCTACTTTCAGGAAAAAACCAAAAAAATACAAAAGCACGTGGGAAAAACCTCTTGTTTTTCTCCACGTGCTTTAATTTAGGGACTTATCAGACAGCCCCTATTTTTTTGGTTTCTTATGCCCATAAATAGTAACAGCTAAAGGTAGCCTACTCACTCTGCCTTCAGAAAAAAGTTCAACATATTAAGCATCTTAATTTGAATAAGGGACGACTAATTTTCATTAACCATTTCCATTTTGCTTCAAATAATATTAAAATAGAATTAAAAGTTTGAATACTCTTTCAACATTTCGGGTCATATCGCTTATTGAACTTTCACATGGTATTATCGTATAGTATTAGTATCTAGTCATAAAACTTGTTACGTGTTTAGCGGGGTGAAAAGGTCGCTGAATAAAACTAGACAAGCAAAAGTCAATTTTATTATTTTCTTATTTGAATAGTAGATTTAAATCAATGTCTAGGTACTATCTATAATAGGCAATAAAAAACAAGATTTTCACGAGAAAAATAGCTAAGGGGTGTCTAATATGTTAAAAGTCCAAGAAATTCGCGAATTAATTAAACTTGTTGATCAATCTAGCATCGAAGAATTTACCTATGAGAATGAAGGTTCAAAAATTAAAATGAAGAAAAATGCAGGAAAGCAAGTGGTTGTAGAGCCTGCGAGAGTAGTACAGGAAACACCAGTAGCTCCTCAAGCGGTTCAAGTAGCAACTCCTGCACCTACTCCGGAAGTGCAAGTTGAAAGTCCGAAATTGGGAACTCAAGAGGTAAACGCTCAAGAAGAAGCCAATCTACATAAAATTACTTCGCCAATGGTTGGAACATTCTATCAATCTCCATCACCGGATGCCGATGCTTACGTTAAGCCGGGTTCAAAAGTAAATAAGAATTCGGTCGTCTGCATTGTTGAAGCAATGAAATTGTTCAACGAAATTGAGGCTGAAGTTGACGGTGAAATTGTAGAAATTCTAGTGAAGGACGGACAACTTGTGGAATATGGCCAGCCTTTATTCCTAGTGAAGCCTGAATAAGGGAGTGTATTTTCAATGATAAAGAAACTATTAATAGCGAATCGAGGAGAAATTGCTGTTCGCATTATTCGTGCTTGTCGTGAATTAGGGATTGAATCAGTGGCGGTATATTCTGAAGCGGATAAGGAATCCTTACATGTACAGTTAGCCGATGAGGCCTATTGTATTGGACCAAAGGCTTCTAAAGACAGCTATTTAAATTTTACAAATATTATTAGCGTTGCAAAATTAACTGGATGCGATGCCATCCATCCTGGCTATGGTTTTCTCGCTGAAAACGCTGATTTTGCTGAATTGTGTCGAGAAGTCAATATTATTTTTGTTGGTCCTACACCCGAGGCCATCCAAAAAATGGGGACAAAAGATGTTGCTCGAGAAACGATGCGTGACGCGAATGTTCCAGTTGTACCTGGTTCAAGAGGCATCATTAACCACACAGATGAAGCAGTTGAACTTGCAGGAGAGATTGGTTATCCTGTTATAATTAAGGCTACAGCGGGTGGCGGCGGAAAAGGGATTCGGGTCGCCAGAACAGAAGAGGAATTGATTAAAGGCATTAATATTACCCAACAAGAAGCGAACACAGCTTTTGGAAATCCTGGTGTGTACATTGAGAAATACATAGAGGACTTCCGTCATGTTGAGATTCAAGTCTTGGCGGATAATTATGGAAATACGATTCATCTTGGAGAAAGGGACTGTTCTATTCAGAGGAGGCTCCAAAAACTTCTCGAGGAAACACCTTCTCCTGCTTTGGACGGTGAAATGCGTAAAGAAATGGGGAGCGCAGCTGTAAAAGCTGCAAAAGCAGTTGCTTATACAGGCGCTGGCACGGTAGAATTTATATATGATTACCGTAATCGTCAATTCTATTTCATGGAAATGAATACCCGTATCCAGGTAGAACACCCAGTAACTGAAATGGTAACTGGAGTTGATCTAATTAAGGAGCAAATTAAAGTAGCCTCTGGCGAAAGGCTTACTCTATCACAGGATGAGGTTGAATTTAATGGCTGGGCCATTGAATGTAGAATTAATGCCGAAAATCCAGCGAAGAACTTTATGCCTTCTGCAGGTAAAATTCAAATGTATTTGCCTCCAGGTGGTTTAGGAGTTCGTGTTGACTCTGCTGCTTATCCGGGTTACTCAATTCCTCCATATTACGATTCGATGATTGCAAAGGTGATCGTTCACGGAAATTCTCGTGAAGAAGCAATTAGCCGTATGAAGCGAGCGCTGTCCGAATTTGTAGTTGAAGGAATTCATACAACAATTCCATTCCATTTAAAATTGCTAAGTCATGAGCAGTTTGTTGACGGACAGTTTAACACAAAGTTTTTAGAAATGTATGATGTCATGGCTGAAGAATAATTTGGAGGTGCAAGCAATGAGTGAACAGCGTGTACTTGAAATGAATCAAGGGGATAATAGCTTAGGTAAGGTTGAAATCGCTCCTGAGGTGATTGAAGTCATTGCCGGAATTGCCGCGTCTGAGGTTGAAGGTGTTTCTCAAATGCGTGGAAGTTTTGCGGCAGGTGTTGTTGAGCGTCTTGGTAAAAAGAACCATGGAAAAGGAGTTCGCGTAGAACTTTCTGACGAAGGAATTAAGGTCGATGTATACTGTATGATGAAATTTGGCCTGTCAATTCCGAGTGTCGCTCAGAAAATCCAAGATAATATTCGCCAAGCACTGCTTAACATGACAGCTCTTGAAGCTTCAGAGGTTAATATCCATGTTGTGGGAATTCAGTTTGAAAATCCAAAAGCTGAAACTGAAATTGAGGATGAAATCTAATCGATGGCCAAAGACAGTCTCTGTCTTTGGTTTTTTGTTTTAAATAAGGTAAGATAGAGAGCATGAAATTGAAATATTTTTTTGTGAAAGTAAAAATAATAAATGCTATACGCACATAGCGAATGGTATGCTATTATTTTGTTATCCCGACTGCCAGTAAAAGCCCGGTTAGTGAAATCGAAATTTTCTTTAGGAAGGCTTTGCCCTTAGAAAAACCAATCAGGCTTTGCGTAACTAGCATTCAGTGGGAATGAGAAAACCCCCACTGAATGAAGTTTCACTTTATTGAACGGTAATCGCAAAAAGGAGTTTTGACAGAATGAAAAGAAGAACAGCAAGAGAAAAGGCATTGCAGGCCTTGTTCCAGATTGATATGAGCAAGGTGGAGACGAACGAAGCGATTGAGCATGTCCTAGAAGATCAACCAAGTGATGCTTATTTGACAAAGCTTGTTGAAGGGGTACTAGAACATCAGGATGAAATTGATCAGACAATCGTAAATCACCTAGAGAAGTGGAGCATTGAGCGACTTGCACACGTGGACCGAAGTTTACTTCGTCTTGCTATCTATGAGTTGGTTTATTGTAAAGAAGAAGTACCGGCTAATGTTGTTTTAGACGAAGCAATCGAAATTGCAAAATTATATGGGGATGACCAGTCAAGCCGTTTCATTAATGGTTTACTTTCAAAAGTAAAGCAGGCTTTATAAGCTATATGTTTAATGGCTAGTCGAACCCTTAAAACATAAAGGGAGATGAGCAAGGTTGGTACATATCATTGATGGAAAAGAGATTGCCAAGAAACGAAAAGGGGAAATCGCACAGCAGGTAGAAGTCCTTAAGAAATCAGGAATCACTCCTGGTCTGGCAGTTGTGTTAGTAGGAGATAACCAAGCATCTAGGACTTACGTTAGAAATAAGCAAAAAACGTGTAAAGAACTCGGAATGCATTCAGTCTTAATTGAATATGCAGAAGATCTACCTGAGGAGGAACTTCTCGGAAAGATTGACGAATTAAATCAAGATGAATCCATTCATGGAATCCTCGTGCAACTTCCACTACCAGCACATATCAGTGAAATGAAAGTGATTGAAGCAATTTCACCAGATAAGGATGTGGATGGTTTCCACCCTATAAACATTGGTAGAATGATGATTGGACAAGACTCATTCTTACCTTGTACACCTTATGGAATCCTTGTGATGTTAAAAGAAACGGGGATTAACCTTGAAGGGAAGCATGTTGTTGTCGTAGGGAGAAGCAATATTGTAGGAAAGCCAGTTGGGCAGCTTTTGCTTAATGAGAATGCTACTGTTACATACTGCCATTCCCGTACAAAGAATCTTGAGGAACATACTCTTGCTGCAGATATCGTCATTGCAGCAGTTGGACGCGCGGGCTTTATAAAACAGGAACATATTAAGCCGGGGGCTATTGTTATTGATGTGGGGATTAACCGTAATGAAGAAGGAAAGTTATGTGGTGACGTAGCCTTCGAAGAGGTTAAGGAAAAAGCAGGATACATTACTCCTGTACCTGGAGGGGTTGGACCAATGACAATTACAATGCTAATGGACAACACTCTAAAATCAGCACGAAACTCACTAAAAACACTTCAAAGCACAAAATAAAATACAACTGCCTATATCTGCTGAGTTTTACACCTTCGGTTCGTCCTTGCTGATGACGAATGGGGTTCTAAAACTTATAATGGATATAGGCAGTTTTTTACTATGAAGAAGTAATGTAGTAGAAATTGCCATAACCAGCAGTCAGCACTAAGCGATAGGCAGGGGTTTTAAAGTGAAGGATAACCGTCATTTAACAGTATTTGCATTAACCAAATACATAAAAAGGAAGTTCGATGCAGACCCGCATTTACAGGGGATGTATGTAAAAGGTGAAATTTCAAACTTTAAGCAACATTCTAGTGGACATATGTATTTTACGTTGAAAGATGAAAAGGCTCGAATTTTGGCTGTAATGTTTTCACGTTATTCTCGTAATATGAAGTTTTTACCTGAGAATGGCATGAAAGTCCTCATTAAAGGGGATGTAACCGTTTATGAACCGACGGGGCAATACCAGATCTATGTGAAGGAAATGCAACCTGATGGAATTGGGGATTTATTTTTAGCGTACGAACAGTTAAAAAAACGTCTGGAAGAGGAAGGGTTATTTTCTAAAACTGCAAAAAAAACTCTCCCACCATATCCCAGGACTGTTGGAGTCATCACGTCACCTACTGGTGCAGCAGTAAGAGATATTATTACCACAATCAAACGAAGATACCCAATAACGAATATTCTCCTTTTTCCAGCTCTGGTACAGGGCGGGCAAGGGGCAACTTCAATTGTCAAATCGATTGAATTAGCTAATCAGAGGAAAGAGATTGATGTACTCATTGTTGGTCGTGGTGGGGGTTCCATCGAAGAACTTTGGAATTTTAATGAAGAAGCAGTAGCAAGAGCCATTTTTGCCTCGAAAGTTCCAATCATTTCAGCTGTTGGACATGAAACGGATTTTACGATTGCCGATTTTGTTGCGGATATGAGGGCTCCTACCCCAACAGCGGCAGCTGAACTAGCTGTGCCTAATATCGATGATTTGCTAGAGAGAGTGTTGAATCGTCAAGTAAGATTGGTACGAGCAATGAAAGAGAAAATCGGTTTCCAACAGCAACGGTATCATCGACTAAAGCGGTCATATGCTTTCCGATATCCGCAGAGGCTTTATGAACAAAAACTAGAACAAGTCGACCGAGTTACAGAGGCCTTGAGAAAGAGTGCCTCAAAACTATCAGTAACAAAAGCCGAAGATCATTTAAAGTTGTTAAGGAGATTAGAAAGAAAACATCCTGACGAACTAGTCAAAGTCTCTAAAGAGAATCATTTTCGGTTAACGAAAAGATTAGAGAGGTCAATGGGCGCTACTCTTTCTGAAAAACAAAAAGAGTTTGCAGGAATGCTATCTACGCTTGAGGCTTTAAGTCCTTTAAGAATTATGGAGCGAGGTTATAGCCTATCTTATAATGAAGACGGAAAACTCATTAAAACGGTCTCTAACGTGAACAAGGATGATAAAATACAAGTACAATTACCTGATGGAAGAATTCATTGTGTTGTTAGCAATATAGAGGAGAGTGAAGGAAATGCCTGAAGAAAAGGAATTAACATTTGAAGAGGCTATGGAAAAATTAGAAGTAATTGTTGAAAAGCTTGAAGAAGGAGACGTCCCTCTCGAGGAAGCCATTTCTTTTTATAAGGAAGGGATGGAGCTTTCAAAGCTATGTCATAATAAGTTAAAACATGTTGAAGGGCAACTCACAAAAATATTAACGGATGATGGCCAAACGGTTGACTTCGTGATAAATGAGGAGGAATAAGTTTGCAACAGGATTTATTAAAGTCGTTTATGAGCAAATATAAGCCTCTTCTAGAAAATAGACTCCGTGCATTCATACTTCCATTAGAGGCCCCTGAAGCATTAAAAGAATCAATGTTATATTCATTAGAGGCAGGTGGCAAGCGAATTCGACCAATGTTGCTAATGGCCACAATCAAAGCGTTTGGGAAAGACCCTAATATTGGTTTAGATGTAGCGGCTGCCATTGAAATGGTTCATACTTACTCGCTAATACATGATGACCTCCCAAGTATGGATGATGATGATTTGAGAAGAGGAAAGCCTACCAATCATAAAATATTTGGGGAAGCAACAGCTATATTAGCTGGCGATGCACTTTTAACATTGAGCTTTAAAGCAATTGGAGAAATGTCTTCGGAAGTTGCAAGTGCAGAAACAAAATTATCACTAATTAACAAACTCTCTCAAGCCTCTGGAGCTGAAGGAATGGTTGGCGGTCAAATAGCGGACATGGAAGGGGAAGGGAAAAAGCTAACCTTAAGAGATTTAGAATATATTCATGCCAACAAAACGGGGCGTTTACTTTCTTATTGTGTATCTGCAGGTGCTGAATTAGCAGGAGCTTCAACCACAGTTCAAGAACAGTTAGAAACATTTGCTTTTCATATTGGACTGGCCTTTCAAATAAGAGATGATATTCTTGACCTAGAAGGAACAGAAGAACAGATAGGGAAGCCTGTTGGTAGTGATACAGATAATGAAAAAAATACCTATCCATCCCTTTTAACAATTGCTGGAGCTAAAGAAGCTTTAGAATATCACATAGGGCAAGCTAAACAAGCGTTGGATAATACTGGTTTGGAGACAAGTCTTCTTGACCAAATTACGGATCTTATTGGGTTGAGGACATCTTGAAAGCCCGAATATTGAGCCTTGAAGCTGTTTATGCTATAATCCATCCTGATTACCTAAATGTACGTGTTTATTAAGTCAGAAATGAAAGTGAGTGATCCGGCATGGATCTTTTATCGATAAAAGACCCTTCATTCCTAAAAAATCTTTCTATTAAAGAGTTGGAATCACTAAGTAAAGATATCAGGCATTTTTTAATTGAGAAACTATCGAAAACCGGAGGGCATATTGGTCCTAATCTGGGGGTCGTGGAATTAACGATTGCTCTCCATAAGTGCTTTAATAGTCCAACAGATAAAATTCTTTGGGATGTGGGGCATCAATCCTATGTTCACAAAATTCTAACTGGGCGTGCTTGTCAATTTGATACATTAAGGAAATATAAAGGCCTTTGTGGGTTCCCGAAAATGATTGAAAGTGAACATGATGTTTGGGAAACTGGTCACAGTTCAACATCCCTTTCTGCTGCCATGGGGATGGCGGTAGCTCGCAATTTAAAAGGTGAAAAATCCCATATTGTACCTGTTATCGGCGATGGTGCTTTAACGGGTGGGATGGCTCTAGAGGCTTTAAATCACATTGGTCATGAAAAAGAAAAAATGATTGTGATTTTAAATGATAATGAAATGTCAATTGCTCCTAATGTAGGAGCCATTCATAATGTATTAGGGCGTTTAAGAACAGCTGGTAAATACAACAAGGCGAAAGATGAACTAGAAATGATCATCAAGAAAATACCTGCTTTTGGAAATCAACTAGCAGGTACAGCTGAACGAATTAAAGATACATTTAAATATATGTTGGTGCCAGGAATGTTCTTCGAGGAACTTGGTTTTACCTATCTTGGTCCTGTTGACGGCCATAATTATGAAGACTTACTTGAAAATCTAGCATATGCCAAAAAATACGATGGTCCAGTTCTACTGCATGTACTAACGAAAAAAGGAAAAGGCTACCGTCCTGCTGAAAATGATAAAATTGGGGCATGGCATGGGACAGGCCCGTATAAGACTGAAACCGGAGATTTTGTTAAAAGCAAGACGACAGCTCCAGCATGGAGCTCATTAGTGAGTGAGACAGTTAGAAGAATTGCTCGGGAGGATAAACGCGTAGTAGCGATTACTCCTGCAATGCCTGTTGGTTCTAAGCTAGAAGGGTTTGCGAAAGAATTCCCGGACAGAATGTTCGATGTGGGAATTGCGGAGCAGCACGCTGCTACATTTGCAGCTGGTCTTGCGACACAAGAAATGAAGCCATTTTTGGCCATATATTCAACCTTTTTGCAACGTGCATATGACCAAGTAATTCACGACATCTGTCGCCAAAATTTAAATGTATTTATTGGGATTGATCGGGCAGGTCTAGTAGGGGCTGACGGAGAGACACACCAAGGAGTTTTTGATATTGCATTCCTTAGAAGTCTTCCAAATCTAGTGTTGATGATGCCGAAAGATGAAAATGAAGGACAACATTTAGTCTATACTGCGATGAAGTATGATGATGGACCGATTGCGATGCGCTATCCACGTGGTAATGGTTTAGGAGTTGCAATGGACGAGAAACTTCATGAAATACCAATCGGAAGCTGGGATGTTCTGCGAGAAGGCGAGGACGCAGCGATTTTAACGTTCGGAACGACGATTCCAATGGCATTAGAAGCAGCTGAAGCACTGGAAAAGCAAGGGACATCTGTGAAGGTCATAAACTGTAGGTTCTTAAAGCCACTTGATATCAAGATGCTGAAGGAAATAATTGGAAGCGATATGCCAATTTTAACGATTGAAGAGGCTGTACTTCAAGGTGGATTTGGAAGTTTCATCATGGAGTCCGCTAATGACCTAGGATTCCATGGTGCGCGAATTGAACGAATCGGAATTCCGGATAAGTTCATAGAACATGGAAATGTGGACGAACTATTAAAAGAAATAGATCTAACAGCAGAAGCTGTGATTGCAAAAGTTTCAAAACTAGCAAGGCAAAAAGAAAAAAGGGCGTAATCCATGAAAAGCAAAAAAGAACGATTAGATGTCCTTCTTGTTGAAAGAGGGCTTGTGGAAACACGTGAAAAGGCGAAGCGAGCTATTATGGCTGGTCTCGTTTATACAAATGAACAACGTCTTGATAAAGCAGGCGAAAAAGTTAATGCTGATCTCCCACTAACTGTAAAAGGAAATGTTCTTCCTTACGTCAGTAGGGGAGGTTTAAAGTTAGAGAAAGCATTGAAAATATTTGATTTAAATGTAAAGGATAAAATTATTCTTGATATTGGTGCATCTACAGGAGGCTTTACTGATTGTGCTTTGCAACATGGAGCAAAAATGTCTTATGCCTTGGATGTTGGCTACAACCAGCTTGCATGGAAATTAAGGCAAGATGAGCGGGTGGAAGTTATGGAAAGAACGAATTTCCGTTATGTTACACCAGCTGATTTAACAAAAGGTATGCCTGAATTTGCAAGCATTGATGTAAGTTTTATTTCGTTAAAGCTAATCCTCCCTGTCTTAAAAACGTTGCTTGTTCAAGGAAGTGATGTGGTTGCATTAGTGAAACCACAGTTTGAGGCCGGGCGGGAGCAAGTTGGAAAAAAGGGGATTGTACGAGATCCGAAAGTTCATTTATCTGTCATTGAAAATATGATTGATTTTGCACTAAAAACTGGATTTGATGTAAAGGATTTATCCTTTTCTCCGATAACCGGAGGAGAGGGAAACATTGAATTCTTGCTTCATTTACAGCTAAATTCAGAGGGTGACGTAGGAGCCTTATTTTTACCAACGGAACCATTAAAGATTGTTGAACAAGCTCATTCTGAGCTGAAAACAAAACGCACAGAGGAATAGGCACTCAGCCTATTCTTTTTTTTGTGAAGTTTTTCTGAAACCTGAACGTAAACGCTTGAGTCCTTGAAAATGAGTAAGTGTTTACAAAATAAAATTCATTCAAATGGAATTTCTAAAAAGCCTTTCTATATTAGGATGTTTACTGTGCAAACGAAAGATTGTACATTGTCGAAAAATCGGATAACATAAGAAGTAGTTTACCATTATGCATTGTGTATTCTAGAGGTGATAGGATTGAATAAAGGACAACGACATATAAAAATTCGCGAATTAATAGCGAATGACGAAATTGAAACCCAGGACGATCTTGTAGATCGTCTAAAACAAGATGGTTTTAATGTAACTCAGGCAACAGTATCTAGAGATATTAAAGAATTGCATCTTGTAAAAGTACCCTTAATTGACGGGCGATATAAATATAGTTTGCCTGCCGATCAAAGATTTAACCCGCTTCAAAAGCTAAAACGTTCGCTAATGGATGCATTCGTACGCATAGACCATGCAGGACACTTGCTTGTAATGAAGACAATGCCGGGTAATGCTAATGCGATTGGAGCTCTAATCGATAATCTTGATTGGGAAGAAATTCTAGGAACCATCTGTGGGGATGATACGATATTAATTATTTGTCGAACAGAAAGTGATACTGAAATTATTAAAAATCGTTTCCTAGAAATGTTGTAATTGAGGTGACCTCTTTTGCTTAGTGAATTATCAATAAGAAATTTTGCCATAATCGACTCTATTTCTGTTTCCTTTCAAAAAGGATTAACAGTTCTTACAGGGGAAACTGGTGCAGGTAAATCGATTATCATTGATGCAGTTCATCTGCTTGTAGGAGGGCGTGGATCAGCTGAATTCGTCCGTCATGGAGAAGATAAAGCGGAAATAGAGGGTCTCTTTTTTCTTGATTCACCTCAACATCCTTGTTATCAAAAAGCAAGTGATTTTGGGATTGAGATAGAAGATGGAATGGTTCTGCTCCGCAGGGATATCTCTAAGAGCGGTAAAAGCATTTGTCGTGTCAACGGCAAGTTAGTAACAATTGCTATCCTTCGTGAATTTGGTTCAACACTTATCGATATTCATGGACAACATGAACATCAAGAGTTAATGGATGAATCAAAACATATTCATTTATTAGATCAGTTTGGTTATGATGAGATTCAACCTGCGTTACTTGAATATCAGGAACTTTATAAGTCATATGAACAAACATTAAAACGATTAAAGCAACTCAATGAAAATGAGCAACAAATTGCTCATCGTTTGGACCTTATTCAATTTCAATTTGAGGAGATTCAAACCGCACATTTGACAATAAATGAAGATGAAGAACTCACTGAAGAGAGACGGAAGTTAATGAATTTCGAGAAGATCTTCGAAAGTGTGCAATCAAGCTATGCGGCTCTTAAAGGAGACCAAAGAGGCCTCGACTGGATTAGTATGGTAATGGATCATCTTGAAACAGCAGCTGATATTAATCCATCATATAAAGAACTGCACGAATCTGTCGCAAATAGCTTTTATTTATTAGAGGATGCTGCGAGAGTATTAAGAAATGAATTGGATATACTAGAATTTGATCCACAACGTTTAAATGAAATTGAAGACCGACTGACTGAAATCAATCAGTTAAAACGAAAGTACGGCAAAACAATTCCAGAAATTTTAGAGTATAGTGCTAAAATTGAAGAGGAAATAGAAACACTGCAAAATAAAGAAATGCATATTGACCAAATCGAAAAAGAATTAGCATCACTGAAAAAGGATTTACAACTCGAGGCAACAAATTTGACGAAAGCAAGAAAAAAATGGGCTCAAACACTAACTTCCCTTATCCATCAAGAATTAAAAGAACTCTATATGGAAAAAACCCTATTTGAAGTTAGGGTTGAAAAACTTGAGGCTCCTTTCCAAAAAACAGGTACAGATAAAATTGAGTTTTATATTTCAACCAATCCTGGCGAGCCGTTAAAGCCTTTATCAAAAATCGCCTCAGGGGGCGAATTGTCAAGAATCATGCTTGCCTTAAAGAGCATTTTTTCTAAACATCAGGGTGTAACTTCCATTATTTTTGATGAAGTAGACACTGGGGTAAGTGGAAGGGTTGCTCAGGCAATTGCGGAAAAAATTTATAAAGTTGCAAAAAACTCACAAGTTCTTTGTATTTCTCACTTGCCGCAAGTAGCAGCAATGGCAGATACCCATCTATATATTGCAAAAAAGATACAAGAAGGGCGAACCAGAACAGTTGTAACTCCTTTAGGGGAAGTAGATAAAGTGAGAGAAATTGGTAGAATGATTTCTGGGATCGAGATAACGGAGTTAACGAAACAGCATGCGGAAGAGTTATTACAAATGGCACAGGTCATGAAAACCGCGACTTAAAAAAGCTATCAATTATTGGATAGCTTTTTTATTTTCTTCCGGTTATAAATGCAGGTCGTCAAGGCAAAATTAAAAATGTAGCCATAAGAAGATGTGTGTGAACTAGAAGCGAGGAGAGTGAAAAGATTGAAAACAGAATTTCTCAGAAGAGTTATTGGTGGAATTCTCCTTGTTTCATTAATTGCAATCGGTTTATCTAGTCCGATGCAGAAGTACATCTCAATCCCTAAGGAAATTACTTTGTTTGAAGGACAGGAATATGAAGTTGCTCAATTCCTTCCTGTAACAGCTAATGTGCAATCGAACAAAGAAACCATGGAAACAAATCAGAAGGATGACTCTGTTTCAATCAAGGCAGTTGATCATGGAAAAGACGACTTAGTTCTTGAACTAGCAGGGTTACCGATAAAAAAGGTTGATGTAAACGTTCTAAAGGATTTTAGGGTTATGCCGGGAGGACAATCGATTGGGGTTAAACTTAATACAGTAGGTGTTCTCGTAGTAGGCCATCATCAGGTTCAAACAATCGAAGGAAAAGTTTCACCTGGTGAGGAAGCTGGCATAAAGATTGGTGACATCATTACTGAAATTAATGGGAAACCAATTGAAAAAATGGCGGATGTTGGTCCATTTGTGCAAAAGTCGGGAGAAGCAGGGAAACCGATGAATATCGTCATTAAAAGAGAAAGTGAAAAAGTTAAAACCAAATTAGAACCAAAAAAGGATCAACATGAAAATTCCTATAAGCTCGGATTGTATATTCGGGATTCGGCAGCGGGGATAGGAACAATGACCTTCTATCATCCCGAAACACGAAAATATGGGGCTTTAGGGCATGTTATTTCAGATATGGACACAAAAAAACCTATTGTCGTTGAAGACGGGCAAATCGTCAGATCTACTGTTACCTCAATTGAAAAAGGGGCCAACGGTGATCCTGGTGAAAAACTGGCACGCTTTTCGTCTGACCGAAAAGTGATTGGGAATATTACAAGAAACAGTCCCTACGGAATTTTTGGGGAGCTCCATAATAATGATTTGAAAAATGGAATCCTTGATAAACCAATGCCAATTGCTTTGTCACATCAGGTTAAAGAAGGTCCGGCTAAAATCTTAACTGTAGTTGAAAACGATGAGGTTAATTTATTTGACATCGAAATCGTTAGTACCATTCCCCAAAAGTTTCCTGCAACAAAAGGTATGGTCATTAAAGTGACGGATCCCAAGCTTTTAGAAAAGACAGGTGGGATTGTTCAAGGTATGAGCGGAAGCCCTATCATCCAAGACGGGAAGGTTATTGGGGCTGTCACACATGTTTTTGTCAATGATCCTTCAAGTGGCTACGGTGTCCATATAGAATGGATGCTGAACGAAGCTGGAATCAACATCTATGAAGAATCTCGTCAAAAAGCGAGTTAAAAAATAAAACAGCTAGTGACTTACAAGCAATAAACATGTAAAATATTGATGGAACAGCGTCTTGTCCGCTTGGACAAGGCGCTTCATTAAAAATGAAAATAAAGATTTTTCGACAAATATCATTTTTTGTTTTGTCAACTTGCGAAATAAGTCGATTAACAGAGAGAATAAGAGGAAAAAAAAGATTTCGTCACTTTTTTAAGAAAAAATAAAAAATAAGAGGATTTCTTGTTGCATTGTCGAATTACTCATTTAGAATAGGAAATAGAGATGACAGACTGTACTTAATGGACAGAGGAGGAACCGTTGAAGTGAATAAAATTAAAGTAGGCGTCGTGGACGATAATCGGGAACTTGTAGGGCTGCTTGAAGAGTATATATCTTCACAGGAAGACATGGAAGTGGTTGGTGTAGCTCATAATGGTCAAGATTGTCTTGAAATGTTAAATGAGGCGAAACCAGATGTATTGTTATTAGATATCATTATGCCACATCTAGATGGCTTAGCTGTTTTAGAAAAGCTACGTGATATGGGGAAACATGATTTGCATGTTATTATGTTAACTGCTTTTGGGCAAGAAGATGTAACGAAAAATGCCGTAGAGCTTGGAGCTTCTTATTTTATCTTGAAGCCTTTCGATATGGAAAACCTTGGTAGTCATATTCGTCAGGTAAGTGGGAAAGCAAAGACCCTGAGCCGTAAATCAGCCGGATCATCAAGTTATAAGCCGGTTGCAGAACAAAAGCCGAAAAACCTAGATGCTAGCATCACTAGTATTATTCATGAGATTGGTGTTCCTGCCCACATTAAGGGATATTTATATTTACGTGAAGCGATTTCGATGGTATTCAATGATATTGAATTGCTGGGATCTATCACAAAAGTTCTTTATCCTGACATTGCTAAAAAATACAATACAACTGCAAGTCGTGTCGAAAGGGCTATTCGCCATGCGATTGAGGTTGCATGGAGCAGAGGAAATATTGAATCGATTTCATCGCTATTTGGCTATACCGTAAGTATGTCGAAGGCAAAGCCTACTAATTCTGAGTTTATCGCAATGGTTGCCGATAAACTTCGTTTGGAGCATAAGGCATCTTGAAAGGATGATACGTCAACGTTTTAGCTACGTTGAATCCGTTTCAAACGCACAAACAAACCGATAAACTAGTACGGAATCCTAACAGTAGAATATACGGAGACTTAAAAGCGTCTTCCTTTATTGGAGTATTGATTGATACTTCGGTAAGGGAGGGCGCTTTTTTGCGTTATGGAAAATAAATTCAACGAAATTCTACTCGAGTTAGACCGTTATATGATGGACTGTCATTCCCGAGGGTTATCCGTCAAAACGATGAGAAGTTACGAACAAACCCTACGGTTATTTATCCGCTACTTATCCGAAAAGCACGATATAACACGGGCTGATCGAGTGAAGAAGGAGCATATTAAAGCCTATTTTACTTACGTGAGAGAGCGAGGGAAATACGGCGCACTAGTGGACGATAGAACGGCAGCTATTAACGGGCCACATAACCGACCTGACTATCGGAAGCCCGTTAGTGAAACGACACTTGCGAATTATCAGCGGAATATAAAAGCATTCTTTAGTTACTTAAAGCGAGAGAAGATTATTCGAAAGAATCCATTTGAAGGTATCGAAAATATAAAGCCTTAAAGGAAAGTAAAGACGTTACTGTCAGAAAACGAGTTGTACCTGGAGACATTGACCTTCGAAATGGGGCGTTATTGCTACGAGAAACAAAAAGCGGAAGGGAACGTTTTGTATACTTTTCGCAGAAAATGGGGCGGAACCTTAAAAGTTGGCTAGAGTATCGGGATAGATACACGGATAGTCCGTCCGTATGTGTTCCCGACAACAAGAGGCAATAAGATGGACATTCGAACCGTAGAAAGTTCATTTAAGAAGCATAGGTTAGTCGGATTAGACGTACAACCGCACCAGCTACGAAATAACTTCGCAAAGTATTACTTACTAAACGGCGGAGACTGGAGGATATTAGGACATGCGAGTGTAGAGGTTACGCAACAAGCATACCTCGACTTTACCGACCAGGAAGTAAATAGGAAGTATCAACGGCATTCACCGTTAAACAACTTAAATATTTAGAAAATAAGAAGACATATAAAAAAGCGTCGCAAACCGTACTCGAAAGTACGATATACAACACCACCGCTAAGGTTAGTATATCAAAAAATTTCGGATATGTAAACGTGGATTTACTCGTCTATCGAGTCGAACATACGTTTGTTTGTGACGCCTTCAAACGGAGGCAGTAACGATGCTAGTTGTATCGAGTAAGTTATTTAATCGAATGCAGTCGTATAAGACGTTAGAGAGTAGCCAAAAAGAACGCCAACAAATGAAGTATAACCTTATGGACCGGATTAAGGAGAACGTCTCTATCCGTTGGTACCGTGCGAAAAAGTTACTAAGTGTTATCGACGAAATTATTTATAAAGCAACCGATCGAGGCTATTCTTTCAACGGAAGAGAGAAACTAGCCGAACTTTGTAACGTAGGATTATCGACGGTAGATAAGGCGATAAGAGTTTTAAAAGAGTCAGGCGAGGCTATCGTAGTTTATCGAGAAAATCCGAATAGTAACGGATATAAGACTCCGATTATACTATTGAAGAATCATCCACATTTCGAATACTGGAACGAGTTGTTAAAGTTTAAAACTCATACCTAAGTCGTTACAACACTATCAAACCTTCTTCGGTAAGAACGTCAAAGACTTATATAGTCGTGTTTGGTTAGCAGCGAAGAACCAAGGTATCATGACGGATCAAGATACGATGCAGTAAATCGGATTCAAAGTTATGGAAACGTTAAAGCAGTACAAAAACGGACGACAACTGACCGAGGAACAACTCTGTAAACTTGCATATAAAATCGGCTACAATCAGTTACAGCAAGGCATTGAAAACGGAGAAGTCTACGACAAGAGCCGTTTATTTGCTATCGTTGAAAATGCGGAGGCATGACGCTATGAGGAATACCGCAACCATAGTAAGGCTAGTCGGGAAGAGTTGGACGCACTAGGAGTGTATTAGGGGAGGGAATAGACGTGACTAAACGGTACATCGAATTTATCCTAAGTAACGAGGAGCACATGAACGAGATAAGGCGACTAGATAACTACGTCAAAGGAAACCATAGCGAAGGCAGTAAAGAACACGACAAAGACTATATTGAACGTGAATTTCGGAAGTTAATCGAAGATAACTACTACTTTGATTCCGATTGTGATCCGTATTATGTTATCGGAGAAGGTTACGAATCGGCGATAGGTCATAACGTACCTAGATTGCTAATACTTGCGATTGAAGGCGAGAGGAAGAGGCGACATACGAGGAAAAGGCATCCGAAGAAGTCGTGGCAACGGTTAAGGGAGTTAGGTTTAGAGGAATAACTCGGAGTAGGTTCGGAAGTATTCGCAAATATCCGTAGTAAATTCCGTAGTGTGTAAAGGCAATACCTTGACAGTAGTAGACGGATAAGTCCGTAAAATAACGAAACTCGTAGTATTCGATATATTTCGGGAAATAATTAGTTACTCCGTTTTTCCCATTTAGAAATACGATAGGGGTTCCGATTAGTTCGGAAGGCTACGTGCGAGTCGTAAGGTGGTTCCGTAGAGGTTACGATAGGTATTCCGAACATCAGACCGGACGATCACGAGGCGAGCACTGCGCCAGATTCGAGGGGCCAGTACAAATAGGTCGAAAAAAAACAGAAGCCGTTGCCAGCCTCAGCAGTTATAGACGAAAATCCTTTAAACTATCCGCAATTTCGTCCTCACGTATTCCGATGTAACGTTTAGTAGTCGATTGGTTCGAATGGTTGAATATTTCCATTAACGTTGCTACGTCCTTAGTACGTTTGTAGTAATGATAGCCGAATGTCTTCCGGCAAGTGTGTGTACCTATGTCGTTACGTCCGATCAAGTCCGCAGCCTTAGTCAGGATACGGTAAGCCTGGGTAGTCGTTATATGTCCGTCTCCTTTACGGCTAGGAAAAAGCCAACCTTCCGAAGGTTTCCCGTCTAGGTATTCGGCTATGTCCACCATAATAGCCTTTAGATGGACTGTACGAGGTTTCTCCGTCTTACCTTCGAGTATCTTAAAGTTAGTCCGTCCCTTAACGTCTTCAATCCGTAGTTTGACGATATCCCCTATACGTAGTCCAGTATTAATCCCGATATTGAATAGTAAGAGGTTACGTTCAGACTGTCCGCTAGACTTGCCAGCGATTGCGAGCGCCTCTCTAAACTTCGCTATTTCCGCAGGTGTTCGTAATGGTTGTACGTCTACTGTCATCCCTTTTTTATCGTTATTATTCGCCATGTTAACCGACTCCATTTCGTGTGTATTTATCACATTTATAATGTATCGTTTTATCTGTTAAATAAACAATACCATACATTCGAAATGCAGTCAACAAAGAAACGTTGATAATACGGTAAAACGTATGTATCCTTTTAGATATAAGCATACATATGGATAACTCGATATAATCCGATTGATCACGGAGGAGTGCTTAGGATTCGTTTATATGCCCGGGGTCGTATACGAGCGGGTGGTCGCGTCGGGTGTCCAAAAATTTACCCGAGGATTTGAAAATGTCGGCACTAAAAATTTTCCGTAAGAATTTCGTAAGACCTGATGCAGAAATAAATGCCTACCAACGCATAGCTGGCGAAGCTATTTTCGAAATAGGGCGGAGGTTGAAGCACGTAAAGGAGAACGATTTGGCTCACGGATGCTTCGAAGAGTGGTTCACTTCTGTAGGATTTAAAAAACGAAATGTTTATCAGTTGATTGAACTATACAACCTCGTTCGTGCCAATTTGGCACAATCGGACCTACTCGAAGACCTCCCGGTATCCCTAACGTACGCAATCGCAAAGCCTTCCGCAGAATCCACGCCAGCAAAAGCGCAGTCTAAGGCGGAGGTATTAGCGGGGGAGATTACGAGGTTATTCCTTCTCGTACAAGTCATCGACCTTACACGCGAGCAACTCCGCCAAAATATAGGCCTTATCAATCGGGATCAAACTATGACCCGTTTCATAGTTCGGGAACTGTTTAACGCTAACCTCTAATTTCTCCGCAATAAATGCCTTCTTTAGCCCGATAGATTGTACGAGCTCTTCTATACGACTTCTAAGCATATTCATCACCTTTATATTCTATTCGCTATGTATCGGATTTTCCCCTTTAAGAAATTTAATTAGACCGTACAGGCAATTTTATTTACGTTAAGACATACCTTTTATTAAAGACGTCGCTAGGCGTCAAAAAGGGAGCATTCCTGTTAGAAGGATTTTCGGGGACTTGAACAAAAAGAGCCCTCTTGGTATGATGCGGGGTGTCAAATCGTAGCGCGAAATGACCCCTAATTTGATAACCAAGGAGGACTCCATATGGATTTTAAACAAAATCAGAAAATTAATCAAGTCACCGAAAAAACACTTGTTGTCG
>Ga0182742_1002670_pt1 | contig 19297 bp, 15 predicted proteins | sample eDN5th37CBELigMG_FD_128880 | JGI IMG/M metagenome (GOLD analysis project Ga0182742, IMG submission 128880) | Enriched Miracle-Growth compost microbial communities from Emeryville, California, USA - eDNA 5th pass 37_C BE-Lig MG (version 2)... ... | reverse complement strand
GAGAATTCCGCGATGCCCGGAATGTCGGTGGCCGTCGCCGTCACGCCGACATGGGCGATGGCGCCCTCGGCGGCGTTGCCGGCAAGCTCGATCACCTTGGCCTCGGTCAGCGTCACCTCGCCGACGAGCGGCATGGCGAGCGACTGCTTCTTCGCCTCGATCAGGAACCGGGCGGATTCCTCCTGGTTCATATAGACGAAGACGGCATCCGGATTGGCCTGCTTCAGCTTGGCGACGTCCGCGGCATAGTCTGTCTGGGCCTGCTCGGAAGGCACGTCGGCGATCACCTCGATGCCGGCCTTTTCCATCTCTTCCAGAAATACGGTGTGGCCGCCCTTGCCGAACTCGTTGTTCACCCAGGCGATGGCCAGCTTCTTAGCCTTCAGCGTATCCTTGAAATAGGATGTCAGCGCCGGAACGCCCTTCTGCGCGCCCGAAGAGGTGCGGAACACGAAGGGGTTGCCCTTTTCCACGATGGTGGGGGCTTCCGACCCGACGAATTGTGGAATGCTGTTCTGCTGGGCAACGAGCATGTTGACGAGCGTCGAGCCGGAATAGATCGTGCCGAGGATGGCATAGGCGCCGTCGTCGATCGCCTTCTGGACGAGGGCGCGCGAGACCTGCGGGTCGGTCTGCGTGTCGTATTCGCCGAGATCGACCTTCTTGCCGAGAATGCCGCCTTCGGCGTTGATTTCCTCGACGGCGATCTTGATCCCGTCCCGCCAGTTGGTGCCGGCCGGGGCACCGGCGCCGGAAAGCTCGGCCACCATGCCGAGTTTCACCGTGTCTTCCGCCTGGGCCGTGGCAAGTCCGGCCAAAAGCGCGGTCGACACGGCCAGCAAATGTCTACGATACATGAAAGTCCTCCCATTATACATTCCGGTCGGGCTGAACGGCCACCTTCCGATGCGCCGCCCGACGGCCATCGTCAAAGGAGACGAAAACCACGCGCTTTTCAAGCGCACTTCCGTCTTCATCGGTTCGCGACGCGACAAGTTCACAAGTGTCGTGTCGCTTGCGCGGACTTTCATGAAACCAAAGGCTGGGAAGAACCACCTTGGCGTTAAGGTTTATCGGCTAGGATGGGGCAAGTCGGAGGGGCTGTGCTTGCGGCTCCGCAATTTTCCGGATTGTTCCGAGGTCCTCTTTGCTGCTCAAGTCCACCCTCATCTACGCGCCGGCGATTCTGTTCACGCGCATATCCGCCCTGTTGTTCCTGATCGTTGCCACGCGACTGATCGACAAGACGGAATATGGCCTTCTGACGCTGGTGGTCACCGTCGGCGAGATGACCGATGTCGCGCTGACCAACTGGCTGCGCATCGCGTTGCTGCGGCTGGGGGGCAAGGGCGAGGTGGAGCGCGGCAGCCTCCTGCGGGCGGGGCGCATCCTCCTTGGAACGACCTGCCTCGGCCTTGCCGTCTCCGTGGCCGCGGCGATGATCGTCGTGCCGGAACGCTCGTCGCAATTCGCGATCGCCGTCTGCGTCTATCTCATTGCCGGGGCCGTCGCGCGCTATGCGCTGATCGTGCTGCAGATGCAGCAGCGCCATGCGACCTATTCCATGCTGGAATTCCTGCGCGCGGTGCTGCAGCTTCTCTTTCCGCTCGCCACCATGCTCATCGACCACAATTCCTTCCTGACGATCTCGCTTGCCTCCAGCTTCGGCATGCTGGTTGCCGGACTGGTGGCGAGCGTGGTCGCCTTCCGGCGCGTCGTTCCCGGTCCCGCCCGCTTCACCCACCGCGAATTCTTCGCCCTCGGCATCCCGATCGTCGCCATGGCCGTGGTGGGCTTCGGCCTCAACAATGCCGAGCGCATCTTCCTGAAGATCTATCACGACGCCACGGCGGTCGCGGTCTTCGCGGCGGCCTATGCGCTCGCCCGCCAGCCGATCGACATGCTCGCCAACGCCATCAATATGGGCGCCTTTCCCGAGGTCGTGGCGCGCTTCGACGACAAGGGGCCGGCGGCCGCCAGCGCGCTCCTGCGGAATTTCGTCGGCCTGGTCCTGACCCTCAGCCTGCCGACCGCCACCCTGCTCGTCGTGCTCAGCGACGATATCACCGCCCTGCTTCTGCCGGGCAGCTACAACTCTTCCTATGTTCTGCTGTTTGCGATGATCGGGTTCAGTGCGATCTGCACCAATCTGGCGGATTTCGTCTACGGCACGATGATCTATGCGCACAAGCGGCCGTGGCTGCTGCTGGTCAGCGGCCTTTGCGGCTCGGTGGCGACGATCGTCCTGTCGGTCCTGCTCATCCCGACACTGGCGGGTGACGGGGCGGCGCTCGTGCTTGCCGGCGGGGCGATGACCAATCTCATTGCGGTCGCCATCCTCAGCGAGCGCCTGACGCCGATCCCCTTGCCGTGGCGGGTGATGGGGCAGGCGGCCGCGACCTCGCTCGGCGTCGGCCTTGCGGCCTGGCTGGTGAGCACCGCTCTGGCGGACACCTACGGAATCGTGCGGCTGGCCGCGGCGGGCATGGCGGCGGGCGTCGTCTTCCTCGCCACCAATGCCCTTTTCTACCCTGCGGAGGCGCGCAAGGGGCTCGGCAAGGCATGGGCCCTGCTGCCGCAGAAAGGTTAGGTGTTCCTGTTCGGCGCCGTTTTCGGCTTTCGAAAGGGAACGGTAATTCTTTTGACCTTTAGTCGAAAAGGGCTATGCCTTCCGCCGGAAGACGCTTTGTCCGGAAATTGTGTCTATGCAGGAGGGCCATGCTCCCTGAATATCCCTAGGGCGCGCGATGCTGACGATAAGACCTGTCGATGAGGGGGGCCTTCCTTCCGCCGCGGAACTTCTGACGAAGGGTTTCCCGCAACGCGGGCTTGCCTTCTGGCAAAAGGGCCTTGCCCGCTTGAACGCCTATTGCCGCGAGCAGGATTTTCGCTCGTTCGGCAGCTTCCTCGTCTCGAAGGGCAAGCCTGTCGGCGTCCTTCTCGAAATTCCGAGCTTCGATGCCGTCACGGGCGAAAAGGTCGTCAACCTTTCGAGCTGGTATGTGGAGGAGAAATTTCGCTGGTTCGCGCCGAAGATGCTGATGCAGGCGATTTCGGACGAGAATGTCACCTATACCGATTTCACGCCCACGCCGGAAATGGTCGAGTTCAACGGGCGGCTCGGTTTCCGCACGATCGCCTCGAGACAGATGTTCTTCGCCTTGCCGCTGGCGGCGGTCGGCTGGGGTTCCCCGGCCAGGGTTCTTTCCTTCGACAAGCTGCCGGCCTCCGTGCTGTCGCGCCGTGAACGGCAGGTCATCCGCACCCATGTCGATCTCGGCTGTACTGCGCTCGTGGTGCAGGCCCGCGATGCCCACCATCCCATCGTCCTCGACGTGATCCGCAGGAAGAACATCCCTGTCGCCCGCATTCTCTACGTCGAGAACCGCCGCGTCATCGTCGACAATATCCGACCGATCGCCCGCGCGCTTCTCACGCGGGGCGTGCCCGTCCTCAGCGTACTCGCCCCGTCGGATATCCATTGCCGCTATGCGATCAGGGGGCGTACGACCCATCACTACCAGATCAAGGGCACCTGGCGGGACGAGGCGATCAACGAATTGTTCTCCGAACGGGTATTCCTGAACGTTTGAGGCGTTTCGTGCCTGCTTCGCAATCCGGTGCGGCGTAACGTGCATTTCCGATTGGCCGGAACGGGGCCTGCCGTGCCAGAATGACAGCTGTCAACCCTATGAATGAAAGGACATTCCATGACGCAGGAGAAGGTCGCATTGATTACCGCAGGCGGCAGCGGGATGGGCGCGGCGGCGGCCCGGCGGCTTGCGGCGGACGGTTTCAGGATCGCCGTGCTCTCCTCGTCCGGCAAGGGCGAGGCGCTGGCGGGCGAATTCGGCGGCTTCGGCGTTACCGGCTCCAACCAGTCGAACGAGGACCTGCAACGCCTCGTCGACGGGGCGATGGAGCGCTGGGGCCGCATCGACGTGCTGGTCAACAGTGCCGGCCACGGTCCGCGCAAGCAGATTGTCGAACTGACCGACGAGGACTGGCATACGGGCATCGACGTCTATTTCCTCAATGCCGTCCGCCCGACGCGTCTCGTCACGCCGATCATGCAGAAGCAGAAGTCCGGCGTCATCATCAACATCTCCACCGCCTGGACCTTCGAGCCGATCGCGATGTTCCCGACCTCGGCGGTCGCCCGCGCGGGCCTTGCCGCCTTCACGAAGATCTTCGCCGATACCTATGCCGCCGACAACATCCGCATGAACAATGTCCTGCCGGGCTGGATCGACAGCTTGCCGGGAACGGAGGAGCGCCGGGACAGCGTGCCGATGAAGCGCTACGGCAAGAGCGAGGAGATCGCCGCGACGGTCGCCTTCCTCGCCTCGGAAGGGGCTGCCTATATCACCGGCCAGAACATCCGCGTCGACGGCGGCGTCACGCGCGCCATCTGACCACGCCCGGCTCGCGGGATCGGGACGGAAACGGCATGGGGCGGCCTATGCCGCCTTCCTGGTGAGCTGATGCTCGCGCCAGATCGTGAAGAGGCCGGCGCCGACGACGATGAGGGCGCCGACGATCATGTTGAGCGTCACGCGCTCGCCGAAGAGCGTGACGGCGAAGACGACGTTGAGCAGAAGCTGGAAATAGGTGACGGGCTGAACCTCCGCGGCCGGCAGCAACTCATAGGCGCGGATGAGGAAATAGTGGCTGAGCGTGCCGCAGATGCAGAGCGCGCCCAGCACGATCCAGTCGGCCGGTGCCACCGCCGTCCAATGGAACGGGCCGATCAGCGAGATCGCGACCGCGCCGGCGACGCCGGCATAGAACAGGCTCGTCACGGCGGAATCCTCCCGCCCGACGGCCCGCGTTGCGATGCTGTAGAGCGCGAAGAGCACGGAGGCGCCGAGCGGCAGGAGAAGCGACAGGTCGAAATGGACGTCCGCCGGATTGATGATCACCAGCACGCCGACAAGGCCGACGAGGATCGCCGCGCCCCGCCGCCAGCCGACGGCTTCGCCGAGAAGCGGGATGGAAAGCACGGTGATGATCAGCGGTGTCGCCTGGAAGATCGACTGGCTCATGGCGAGCCCGGCATAGACATAGGAATAGACGATGAGGACGATTTCCGCGACCAGCAGGAGGCCGCGCACGATCTGCAGCCATGGGCGGCGCGTACTGACGGCGGCGCGGATGCCGCCGGGCCGGGACGCAGCGAAGAAGAGGACGAAGAGTGCGAAGGCCCAGAACCGGATCATCGTTATGAACAGGGCCGGATAGCGGTCGCCGAGATATTTGGTGACCGCGTCCTGCACGGCGAAGATGCAGATTGCCGTGAAGGCGAAAACATAGCCGGAGGTCTTGGGAGTCATCGCGCAATCAGCCTGAATCGTTGAGCCTCCTGATAGCATGGGGCTCGTCGGCGATCACGGGCTGTTTGCGGCATGGAGTGCGTCAGCGCGCATCGCCGCCGCCCGGCATTTTAGCATTGTCTTTTTGTATGCGTTTCATGGCGAGAGCTTTACCGTGGAAAATTGCAGGAAGATGATCGTTACTGCTCATTCTCCTGTCCGAAATCCGCGTATGGCTGGACATTTGTTCGGTTTGTATGCAATTTTCTCATGAAACCTGGCGGCGGGAGGGTGCGGATGGCGAAGACAGCGGATGGCGGCGGCCGCTCCCAGGCCGTGCATCGCGCCCTGAAGCGGGCGATCCTGGAACAGGCCTTGCCGCCCGGCTCGAAACTGCCGGAGGATTCTATCGGCGAGCGGCTGGGCGTCAGCCGCACCCTCGTGCGCGAGGCGCTGGTGCGCCTCAGCGAGGAGGGGCTGGTCGAGCTGCGCCGCAACAGGGGCGCGACGGTGGCCCGTCCGACGCTGGACGAGGGCCACAGCCTCTTTCGCACGCGCATGGCGCTGGAGCGTCTGGTGGTGGAAACCCTGTCCGGCAAGCTGTCGCGCGAGCAGGTCGACATGCTGTCCGCCCATATCGATGCCGAGGAGAAGGCGAGGGCGAGCCATGCCACTTCGGTGCGCCTTGCCGGCGAGTTCCATACATTGCTCGCCCAGCTCACCGGCAATGCCAGCCTCATCCGCTATATCAATGAGCTTGTCGCCAGAAGCTCGCTGATCCTTGCCCTTTACGGCCGGCCGCACTCCTCCGAATGTGCGGTATCCGAGCATCGCGACCTTCTCACCAGGCTGATCGACGATGATATCGAGGCGGCGGTCGCGCTCATGACGCATCATCTCGATTCGGTGACGACCCGTGCGCTGCTGCCGGAAGAGGGCGACAGGAACATCAAGGACGTGCTCGCGGTCTATGCGACCGCGGAGGGGCTGAACTAGAGCATTTCCGGTGAATACGGGTTCACCGGAAATGCTCCAGCTTTTTGTTTTTGCTGCATTGTCCGACACCGAAGCGATCACGCTTCGGCTGGAAATGCTCTTGGCGGCGCGGACGACCTATCGCCTCAGGCGGTCCGCGAGCTGGTGGATGTGGGCGGCGCCGATGCCGCAGCAGCCGCCGATAATGCTGGCGCCGGCCTCCACCCAGTCGCAGGCAAAGCGGCCGTAACGGTCCTGATCGAGGTCCTCGCGGGTTTGATGCAGCGTCTCATTGGCGGCGCCATCCTCCTCGTTCGCGTTTTCGAAGGCATTGGCATAGACGCCGACGGCAATCTCTCGGTCGAGGCTGCGAAAATGACGTGCGGCGGTTTCGACGGCCCCCACCATCACTTCCGGGCGGCTGCAATTGAACAGCAGGGCCTCGGTGCCGGAGACACCGGCCCATCGCGCGGCCGCTGCCACGCTCTCGCCGGAGCGGAGCGCCGGTTCGCTCGCCTCGGCGTCCGGCCGGTCCTCCAGCGTGAAGGAGATCCAGAACGGCTTGCCGGTCGCCGCGACGGCGTTTCGTACAGCCTCGCCTTCCGCGATCAGGCTCAAGGTCTCGCCGAGCCAGACATCGACGAAGGGATCGAGTTCCTCGACCAGCACGCGGAGATAGTCCTGCACGCGGTCAGGCTGGAAAAGCTGCAGCTCGTAGGAGCCGAAGATCGGCGGAAGCGAGCCGGCGACGAGCGTGCCGCGCCCGGCCTCGTCCGCCGCCCGCCGCGCCAGCCGCCCCGCAAGCGCGATCAGTTCGCGCCCCTCGCTTCGGAACCGTTCCTCCCCGATATGGAAGGGAACGAGCGCATAGCTGTTCGTCGTGACGATATCCGCGCCGGCCTCGATGAAGGCGGCATGGACCTGCTGCACGATCTGCGGGCTATCGACGAGCGCCAAAGCCGACCATTCCGGCTGCCGCAGCTCCGCACCGAGGCGGACGAGTTCGCGGCTCATGCCGCCATCGAGAATTCTCACCTGCTGCATGGCATCCTCCAACGCGGCAAAAAAGGAACGTGACAGACTTAGTCGAGCACGTCGAGATCGCGGCTGTGACGCCAGAACATGCGCGGCGTCTCCAGTGCGTCGCGAAGGTCGAGACGGTCGATCATGCGCTCCGCCTCGTGCTGGGCGGCGTCGAGCACGGCATCCTCGTCGACATGGAGCGGCCTGCGGTCGCGCAGCAGCACCTTGCCGCCGACAAGCACGGTATGGACGTCATTGCCGTTGGCGAAATAGGTGACGCGGAATTCCGGCATATGGGCCGGATAGAGATGCGGGCGGCGCAGATCGACGAGGATGACGTCCGCCTTCTTGCCAGCCTCCAGCGAACCGATCTCGTCTTCCAGGCCAAGCGCGCGGGCCGCATCGATGGTGCACATTTCCAGCGCCTTGCCCGGCGGCAGCCAGCTCGGATCGTGGAAATGGGTGCGGTGATAATGCATGCATTGCTGCATGTGGCGGAACATGTCGGCAGACCGGTCGGGCGCGGTGGCGTCCGAGCCGATGGCGACGGTCACGCCGGCATCGAGAAGTTCCGTCACCGGGCAGCGCGCGAGGATCGCGGCGACGGCGCTCGGATTGTGCACGATCGATGTGCCCGTTTCCGCGCAAAGGGCGATCTCCTCCCCGGTGAGACCCGTGGCATGGGAGAGCAAGGTACGCGGCCCGAGAAGGCCGGCGTCATGCGCGATGCGCACGCTGCCCTTCGTGTGGCCGTCCTGGGTGAAGACGAGGCCGCGCTCGTCGGCAAGGCGCTTGACGGCCTGCGACTGGGCAATGGCATCCTGCCCGCCTTCCGCTTCCAGATGCTCTTGATGCAGCGTCGGCGTCAGGAGGGCGATGTGGAATTGGCCGGCATGGCTGTCGTGCCAGCGCTCGACAAGCGTCTTGCAGGTGGCGAATTGCTGCTCGAAGGATACCGGATAGTCGGTGCGCGTCTCTCCGTCCCAGCGGGCATAGGTCAGCGGGTGAGGCGGACGCGTGGTGCCGACGGCCACGACGGAGCGGGTGCCGACGCCGCGAACACCCGCGATATGGGCATCGCCATAGACCGGTTCGTCCGTGCGCATGATGGAATCGCCGCCGCCGAGCAGGGAGACGCCGGTCGTGACCCCGAAGCGCAGGCGCTCCAGCGCGGCAAGCTGCGCTTCCGCGTACCAGAATTCCGGCGTCGAGCCGACGGTGTAGGCGCCGCGGCAGGCCTTGTACCAGGGGTCGCTCTTGCCGCCGCCGAGCGTCTTGATGAGGCCGTGGCCGGCATGGGCATGGGCATCGACAAGGCCCGGCAGGATCGCCATGCCGCGTGCGTCGATCGTCTCGCGTGCGGGATGGGCTGCTTCTACCTCTTGCGTCGGCCCGACGGCGACGATGCGGTCGCCGGCGATGGCGACCGCGCCATCAGCGATGATCCGGCGCTCTGGATCGACGGCGATGACGGTGCCGTTCTTGATGAGGATATCGGCCATGGCCTGCGGTCTCCCTTGGTTCGTTTCGGTCTCCAGCACGGCGGGGCTCGCTATCGCCCCGCCGTGAACGGGCGGCGCAAGGCTATTGCCCCGCGCCCTGTCGCGACAGGATACGGTCGAGCGAGGGGGCAAGTCGCAGCAGTTCGCGCGTATAGTCGTGCTTCGGCGCGGTGAACAGGGTCTCGGTATCGGCAAGCTCGACGATCTCGCCCGCCTTCATCACCGCGATGCGGTCGCACATCTGGCGGATGACCGCGAGATCGTGGCTGATGAACAGCATGGAAAGGCCGGCAAGGTCGCGCAGGTCCTTCAGCAGATTGAGGAGCTGGGCCTGCACCGAAACGTCGAGCGCCGAGGTCGGCTCGTCGCAGATCAGCAGCGAGGGACGAGGCCCGAGGGCGCGGGCAATGGCGATGCGCTGGCGCTGGCCGCCGGAAAAGGCATGCGAGAAGCGCGTGCCGGCATCGGCCGGCAGGCCGACCGCCTCAAGCAGCGTCCTTGCGTCCTGACGCGCTTCCTCGGCATTGGAGGCGAGCTTGTAGAACAGGATCGGCTCGGCAATGGCGGAATTGATGCGCAGGCGCGGATTGAGCGCCGAATAGGGGTCCTGGAACACCATCTGCAGCGATTGGCGCACGGACCGCTCGCGCTTGGCGCCGAGCACCGTGCCCTGGAAGTCGATGGTGCCGGAGGTCGGGGTGACGAGGCCGGCGATCGTGTTGGCGACGGTCGTCTTGCCGCAGCCGGATTCGCCGACGAGGCCGAAGATCTCGCCGCGTCGTACGTCGAAGGAGACACCCTTGACGGCCCGGAAGACGGAGGCCTTGCGACCGGGGACCAGCGAGCGGCTGCCATATTCCACGGCAAGATCGCGCACGGACAGGACGAGGCCTTCGCCGGCCGCCTCGCTTCTCCTGTTCTTGTCGCGGATGCTCGCGCGGGCGTCGAGCGTCACCTGGGTTTCCTCGCTCGGCACCGGCAGTCGCTCCAGCCGGGTCTCGATCGGCGGTACGGCGGCGATCAGCGTGCGGGCATAGGCGGCCTTCGGCGCCGTCAGCACCTCGCGCGCCGAGCCGCTTTCGACCACTGCGCCGTTCTGCATGATGGTGACACGGTCGGCGATCTCGGCGACGACGCCCATATTGTGGGTGACGAGCAGCACGCCGACGCCGCGCTCGTCCGCGAGATTGCGGATGAGCTTGAGGATCTGTGCCTGGACGGAAACGTCGAGCGCCGTCGTCGGTTCGTCGGCGACGATGAGCTGCGGGCCGCAGGCAAGGGCCGTCGCGATGACCACGCGCTGGCGCTGGCCGCCGGAAAGCTGGTGCGGATAGCTGCCGAGGCGGCGTTCCGGCTCGGGAATGCCGACGGCCTTCAGCAGTTCCAGCGCGCGGGCGCGGGCCTCGGCGCGAGACAGCTTCAGATGGGCGATCAGGCCCTCGCAGAGTTGGCTTTCCACGGTGAAGAGTGGATTGAGGCTGGTCATCGGGTCCTGGAAGATCGCGCCGACGTCCCGGCCGGGCACGATGCCCTCGGTGCGGCCGGTGCGAAGATCGATCGGCTTGCCGGCGATCTCGATCGACCCGGAGACGATCTTGCCGGGGGCCTGCAGGAGCCCCATCAGCGCATTGCCGACCGTGGTCTTGCCGGCGCCGGATTCGCCGACGAGCGCATGGATCTCGCCGGGCCGGATGAGGAGGTCGATGTCCTTGACGGCCGTCAGCGTGGAGCCGTCGGCAAGCGGATAGTCGACACGGAGCTGGCGGATGTCGAGAACGGGGGTCGCGGTATCGCTCATCTCAGTTGACCATCAGTTTCGGGTTGAATCGGTCGCGCAGGTAATCGCCGATCACATTGACGGCGAGCACGAGGATGACGAGCACCGCCGCCGGCATCACGGCGATCCACCACAGGCCGGAGAACAGGAACTGGTTGCCGATGCGGATCAGCGTGCCGAGCGAGGGATAGGTCGGCGGCATGCCGGCGCCGAGGAAGGACAGCGTCGCCTCCGTCAGGATCGCGCCGGCAAGGTTGATGGTGGCGATGACCATGACGGAGCTCATGACGTTCGGCAGGATATGGCGGCCCATGATCCGGCCGGACGGCAGGCCGATCACCTTGGCGGCGCGCACATAGTCGCGCGCCACTTCCACCATCGTGGCGGCGCGCACGGTGCGGGCATATTGCACCCATTCGTTGATCGCGATGGAGAAGATCAAAACGATCGGCGCCCAGGCGAGCATCGTGTCCGCGCTGAGCTGCGCGCGGGCGATGCCGCTGATGAGCAGCGCCATGAGGATGGTCGGGAAACTGACGAGGACGTCGGCGATGCGCATCACCACCCCGTCCACGATGCCGCCGAAGAAGCCGGCGACGAGGCCGAGCACGACGCCGAGCGCGGCGGAGAAGAGCACTGCGCCAAGGCCGATGACGACCGAGATCCTGAGGCCGAACAGGATGACCGAGACGAGATCGCGGCCCTGGTTGTCCGTTCCGAGCAGGAAGCGCGGATCGCCGCCGTCCATGAAGACCGGCGGAATCTCCATGTCGATCAGCGAATAGGAGGAGACGTCGCGCGGATCCATCGGCGCGATCAGCGGGGCGAAGAGGACGAGGACCAGCATGACGGCGAGCACGAGCCCGGCGATCATCACGGAAACCGGCGGCAGCCGGCGCTTCGGGGACGGCGTGGCCATTAGCGTGTCCTCAGGCGGGGATCGATGAACGTATAGAGGATGTCGACGATCATGTTGATCATGACGAAGAGGAAGCCGACGAAGAGCAGGTAGGCCGCCAGCACCGGCACGTCGGGATAACCGACGGCATTGACGAAGAGCAGGCCCATGCCCGGCCATTGGAACACCGTCTCGGTGACGATCGCGAAGGCGATGAGCTGGCCGATCTGCAGGCCGGTGACCGTGACGACCGGCATCAGGGCGTTGCGCAGCGCAAGCCGCCCGTAGATATAGGCACGCGGCAGGCCGCGGGCGAAGGCGAAGCGGATATAATCCGACGACAGCACGTCGATCATCTCCGAGCGCACCAGCCGCATGATCAGCGTGAGCTGGAAGAGCGCCAGCGTGATCGACGGCAGGATCAGCGATTTCAGGCCGGACCAGGTGAGGAATCCGGTCTGCCAGAGGCCGAGATCGACGAGATCGCCGCGTCCTGACGAGGGCAGCCAGCGCAGGTTGACGGCAAAGACCAGGATCAGCAGCAGGCCGGTGACGAAGGTGGGCATGGAAATGCCGATAAGCGTCGTCGCCTGGATAAGGCGCGAGAAGAAGGCGTTGGGTTTCAGCGCACAGACCACGCCGAGCGGAATGCCGATCGCAAGCGACAACACGGTGGCGACGATCACCAGCTCCAGCGTCGCCGGGAGCCGGCTCATCAGCAGGGTCACGACGGGCTGCTGATAGCGGAAGCTCGTGCCGAGATCACCGGTCAGCACCTTGCCGAGAAAGCCGAAGAACTGCGTGAGGATGGGCCTGTCGAGGCCGAGCGCCACGCGCAGCGCGTCCTTTTCCGCCTGGGTGGCGCCTTCGCGCACCATGGAGGCGACGGGATCGCCGACGAAGCGGAACATCACGAAGGCGATGGCGCTGACGGCAACCATCACCAGGATGGCCTGCAGCAGCCTGACCGAGAGAAATCTGAGCATCGGAACAATCCTTGCGAGGGAGCGTCATGGCCCTTCGGGCTGGAGACCGGGCCGTTGCGCTCCCCGCGTCCCTTCGCGCCAAGCGCGGCGGGCATGGCCTGGATTTGTCGAACGGTCCCGGCCTGCCTTTGCCTGCCGGGACCGTTTCCTGGGAGTAAACCCGTTACTTGTTGACGTGCGCGAACCAGGGCCGGACATATTCGTCCGGGAACTGCGGGATATCCACCTTGTCGCTCATCGCCCAGGCGACCGGCTGCTGGTGCAGCGGGATGAACAGCGCCTCGTCATGGGTGATGCGGAAGGCTTCTTTCAGCATGTCGACGCGCTTGGTCTCGTCCAGCTCGACCGAAGCGGAGCGGGTCAGCTCGTCGATGCGCGGATCGGAAAGGCCGTTCGGGTTCGAGCCGCCATAGGTGCCGTCATTGGTGGCCAGCAGCGCCTGGAGAACGCTGTAGCCGTCCATGGCCGGAAGCGAGGCCCAGCCGAGCAGGTAGACGTCGAGTTCGCCATTGTCCATGCGCGGGAAATAGGTCGTCTTGCTTTCGACGTTGAGATCGACCTGCACGCCGATCTTCGCCCACATGGAGGAGATCGCAAGGCAGATCTGCTCGTCGGCGATGTAGCGGTCGTTCGAGCAGGAAAGGCCGGTCTTGAAGCCGTCCGGATAGCCGGCTTCGGCCATCAGGGCCTTGGCCTTGTCGATGTCGTATTCCAGCGGCACGTCGATGGCGTCGTCATGGCCGGTGACGGCCGGAGCGACCAGCATGCCGGCGATGCGCGACTTGCCGCGCATCAGGCGCTTCTGGATGGTGCCGAGGTCGATCGCGTGCCAGAGGGCCTGGCGCACCTTGACGTTCAGCATGGGGTTCGGCACGCCGGGTGCTGCATGCAATTCCTTGTTGAAGTTGAGTGCCAGCGTAATGGTGCGCAGCGAGGGGTTTTCCACCACCTTGAGCCCATCCGTCGAGGCGACGCGGTCGATGTCCTGCAGCGGGACCGGGGCGATCATGTCGACTTCGCCGGAAAGCAGCGCGGCGACACGCGTGGCGTCGGAGGCGATCGGGCGGAATTCGACGTCCGTGAGGTTGTGCTCCGCCTTGTCCCACCAGTCCTTGTTCACTTCGAAGACGGAGCGGGAATCCGGCTCGTAGCTCTTCAGCTTGAAGGGGCCGGTGCCGTTGGCATGGGTGCTGGCATAGGTGACGACGCCGGTCGCCGTGTTGCCCGGCTTCAGCGCGTCGTGTTCTTCCATCCACGGCTTGCTCAGGATGTAGATGGCGGCAAGGTCGTTGAGAAGCAGCGGGTAGGGGCCGCGCAGGATGAGGTCGACCGTATGGTCGTCCACCTTCTCGACGCCGGTGACAGCGGAGAGGTTCTCGCGGTTGCGCGCGCCCGGATCGATCTGGCGCTGGATGGTCGCGACCACGTCGTCGGCGTTGAAGGGCTGGCCTTCGTGGAATTTAACGCCCTCGCGCAGCTTGAAGCGCCAGCGGGTCGGCTCGATGATTTCCCACGAGGTTGCGAGCGCCGGCTCCAGCTTCAGCTCCTTGTTCCGCCGCACGAGGGGATCGAACACCATGTGCTGGACGCTCTGGGTGAAGCTGTCGACCTGCGCGTTGGGGTCGTAGGAGATGACATCGCCGGAAGCCGACCAGCGCAGCGTCTCGGCAAGCGCCGAGGTGGACAGCGGCGCCAGGATGGCCAGGCCCGCCAAAAGTGTCTTCACATAGGACTTCACAGGATTCTCCCCTTTGCGTTATGCTTGTTCCCAAGATTTGCATACGATTATTTTCAAAATTACTGTACATATCGCGTGCACAATATCAAGGTGCGTCGAATTCGTTTTTGGCCCCGAGGCGCAAAAAGGCCGGCCGGCATAGCGGGAGAGTTGCAATGACCAAGGGTTTGCTTATCGAGAATGGTACGCTCGTCACCATGGATGCCGGGCGGCGCGTTCTCGATGGAGGGTATGTGCTGGTGGAGGACGGCCGGATCGCCGCGATCGGCGAGGGAAAGCCTGCCGTGGCGTCCGATGTAGAGCGCATCGATGCCGCCGGCATGGTGGTGATGCCGGGCCTCATCGATACTCATGCCCATGCCGGGCACATGCTGACCAAGGGGCTCGGTGACGATTCCGATGCCTGGATGACGGTGACGGGCCGGATCTATGCGGAGGCGACCGATCCGGAATTCTGGGCGGCGGAGGCCGCGCTTTCGGCGGCCGAACGCATCAAGTGCGGCACGACCACCGCTGCGCTGCTCTTCGGCGGCGGGCCGGACATCATGCGTACGGAAGCGCCGGAGGCGGCGGTCGCCCATCTCGACGCCATTGGCAGGATGGGCGTGCGCGAGGTCCTCGCCGTCGGGCCCAACCGGCCGTCGGCGGACAGTCGTTACCGTACCTATCGAAACGGATCCTATGACGAGGTCGCTGTCGCGCCCGAGCGGCAGCTCGCGGTCAGCGCGGCCCTGATCGACACCTTCGCGGGCCGCGACGACCGGTTGCAGCTTGCCGTTTCGCTCCCGGTGTTCACGGCGCGGGAGCTGGAGGACGAGGCGGTCGCCGACCTTTCCCGCAAGGCGCGGGACCTTGCGCGCGAAAAGTGCGTGCTTCTCGTTCAGGACGGCCATCGCGACGGGTCGATCGCCGCCAACCACGAGAAGCTCGGGCTTTTCGACGGCCGCTCGCTGCTTGCCCATTGCGTCGACCTGACGGACGAGGACCGGGCGGTTCTGCGGCGTACGGGCGCGAAGGTCGCGCACAATCCGAGCGCGCTGATGTCGGTCTTCGCCCGCTGCCCCGCGCCGGAACTGCGGGCCGAGGGCGTTACCGTCTCGCTCGGCACGGATGCCGCCGCGCCCGACCGCTCCTTCGACATGTTCCGCAACATGTTCCAGGCGCACCGCTATCATGCGCGCCATTTCCGTGACGATGCCGTGCTGCCGCCGCTGGCGCTGCTTGAAATGGCGACGATCGAGGGCGCCCGCGCGCTTTGCATGGAAGATGAGATCGGCTCGCTCGAAACCGGCAAGCGCGCCGACATTCTGCTCATCAACATGCGCCAGCCGCATCTGTGGCCGCCGGTCGATCCGATGCAGCGCCTCGCGCGCTTTGCCAACGGCGCCGATGTCGACACGACCATCGTCGGCGGCCGCGTGCTGATGCGCGGGCGCAAGCTCGTGGTGGAGGACGAAGGGGCCATCCTCGATCGCGGCGAACGAGCCTTCCGCCTTGCCATGCAGCGCGCCGGCCTCGCCTGAAACCCGTTCAAGACAGGAGCCGGACATGACCGCAGACCTTCTTATCCGCAACGCCCGCCCGATGGGCGCGGAGCCCGTCGACCTCGTCATCCGGGACGGCCGCTTCGTCGCGCCCGGCGGTAAGTGTCCGGCGCAAGAAATCGACGCCACCGGGCATGTTGCGCTGCCCGGCCTCGTCGAGGCGCATACCCATCTCGACAAGACGCTGATCGGCATGGACTGGTTCGAGAACCGTGTCGGCGCCACCCGCAACGACCGCATCCTCGCCGACCGCAAGGCCAAGCGGGAACTCGGCATCGACGCGCGCCGGCAATCGGCCCGCCAGATCATGCAGACATTGAGGTTCGGCGTGCTGCATATCCGCAGCCATGTCGACGTCGATACGGAGATCGGCCTTGCCAATATCGAGGGTGTGATCGAAACGCGCGAGGCGCTTGCCGATCTCGCGGACGTGCAGATCGTCGCCTTCCCGCAGAGCGGCATGCTGCCGCGCGACGGCACGTTCGAACTCATGGACGCGGCGATGAAGGCCGGCGCCGACATTGTCGGCGGCATCGATCCCGCCACCATCGAGCGCGATCCGGTGCGCCATCTCGACGCCATCTTCGCGCTGGCTGACCGCCATGCCAAGCCGATCGACATCCATCTGCACGAGCTCGGCGAACTCGGCGCCTTCTGCCTCGAACTCATCGTCGAGCGGACGCGCGCCCTTTCCCTGCAGGGCCGCGTCATGGTCAGCCACGGCTATTGCCTCGGCATGCTGGATGCTGCGCGCCAGCGGGCGCTGATCGAGGCGATGGCGGCCGAGCGGATTGCCCTGATGACGGTGGGAAGCCCGTCCGCGCCCGCCCTGCCGCTGCGCCTGATGCGGCAATGCGGCCTCGTCGTCGCGTCCGGCTCGGACGGGATCCAGGGCACCTGGGAGCCATGGGGCAATGGCGACATGCTGGAGCGGGCCAAGTATCTCGCCCAGCGCAACGGCATGACCAACGATGTCGATCTTGTCGAGACCGCCCGCGTCTGCACCTTCGGCGGTGCGGAAGGCATCGGGCTTGGAAAGTACGGTTTTGCCGAGGGCGACCACGGCGATCTCGTGCTGGTGCCTGCCCGCAGCCTTCCCGAAGCCGTCGCGCTGACGCCGCAAGAGCGCATCGTCATCCGGCGCGGCCGGGTCGTCGCCAGCGGGGGCGTTCTCGCCGAAGGCCTTCCCTCCATCGACTAAGGCAGGGCGAGGGGAAACGGCTTGGCCGCTCGATGTGGAGGCCCATCTGCGGCATGCATCCGCTTTCGGTGGGTGACGGTAACCCGCAAACCCTTGAAAGATAAGATCTCAGGCGATTTTTGCATGGGATCCTGCCTAAATTGAATTGGCAAGCCGGGCCAAGTCGTTTCTATCTTCCGCGGGAAGTGCAACAGACGCGCAAGGGGGAGAGATGGGCAGGATCGTCTACGTCCACGACCGGTTCGTGGCGGAGGAGGATGCGCGGATCGGGCTTTTCGATCGGGGCTTTCTGTTCGGTGACGCCGTCTACGAGGTGACGGCGGTGATCGACGGCAGGATGGTCGACAACGACCTGCATCTTGCCCGGCTCGAACGCTCGCTGAAGGAGCTGGATATCCCGCTTGCGCTTTCGCGCGAGGAAATCATCGGGATCCAGAACGAACTGATCGCCCGCAACACCCTGCGGGACGGTGTGGTCTATCTCCAGGTCTCGCGCGGCGAGGCCGACCGCGACTTCGTCTATTCGGAAATGACGCCGCGCCTTGTCGGCTTCACCCAGGCAAGGACGCTCATCGGCACCAAGGGCCAGCGGGAGGGCATTTCCGTCGATCTCGTGGAGGATCCGCGCTGGCAGCGGCGCGACATCAAGACCGTGATGCTGCTCGGCCAGGTCATGGCCAAGCAGGCGGCGCGCAGCGGCGGCTTCGACGACGTCTGGATGGTGGAGGATGGCGTGGTGACGGAGGGCGCCTCCGCGACGGCCCATGTCATCACCGCCGACGGGCGCATCCTCACCCGCCCCGCCTCCAGGGCGACGCTGCCGGGCTGCACCCAGCGCGCCCTTGCCCGGCTCTGTGCCGCCGAGGGCCTGCGGATTGAGGAGCGCGCCTTCACGCCCGAGGAGGCGCAGGGCGCGGCGGAAGCCTTCCAGACCTCGGCCTCAAGCTTCGTCCTGCCCGTCGTGCGCATCGGCGCACGGGTCATCGGCGAGGGAAAGCCCGGCCCGATGACCCGCAAGCTCCAGACCCTCTATCTGGAGGCGGCCGGCATTTCGCAAGGCTAGGATTTCCGGCGCAAGCGCGAGGCGGTCTCTGGAATTCGACGCGGTGAAGCGATAGAGCGACGGGTTCGTTCATGGAGAGAAGGGCGCGATGAAGACGGCACGCGAACTGGGCCTGATGCCCGAAGGCCGGCTGGAGCCGGGGTCGGGCAATGCCATTACCGATGTTTCCGGGGTGACGGTCGGCCACCGCTCGCTGCGCGGCGAGGGCCTTTTCACCGGCGTGACGGCGATCGTTCCCCATCCGGGCGATATCTTCCGCCGCAAGCCGCGCGCGGCCGTCGAGGTGGTCAACGGTTTCGGCAAGTCGGCCGGGCTGATGCAGGTCGCCGAACTGGGCACGATCGAGACGCCGATCCTCCTGACCAACACCTTCGGCGTCGCCGCCTGTACCGAGGCGCTGATCCGCCGGGCGATTTGCGACAATCCGGCGATCGGCCGCAAGACGTCGACGGTGAATGCGCTGGTCTGCGAATGCAATGACGGCGCGATCAACGATATCCAGGCGCTGGCAGTGATGCCCGCCGATGCCGAGGCGGCGCTCGCCGCCGCCGCCGCCGGGCCGGTCGAGCAGGGCGCTGTCGGCGCCGGGTCGGGCATGACCGCCTTCGGCTTCAAGGCCGGCATCGGCACGGCCTCGCGCCTCATGCGCATCGGAAAACGCGACTTCACGCTCGGCACGCTCGTGCTCGCCAATTTCGGGGCGGCCGGCGATCTCGTCCTGCCGGACGGGCGCCGTCCCGATCCGCGCGTGCCGGCAAGCCCGGAGCGCGGCTCGGTCATCGTCGTCATGGCGACGGATCTGCCGCTCGGCGACCGGCAATTGCAGCGCGCGGCGCGGCGCGGCGGGGCGGGCCTTGCCCGGCTGGGCGCCTTCTGGGGCCACGGCAGCGGCGATATCGTCCTCGCCTTCACCACGGCCGATCCGGTGGAACACGATCCGGCAACGCCCTTTTCGGCGCAGGAGCGACTTTCCGACAGCTACATCGACATCGCCTTTCGCGCGGCCGCCGAGACGACCCAGGAGGCGGTGCTGAACGCGCTCTGCATGGCGCCCGCGACGCCGGCACGAAACGGCCGCATCTATCCCGCCCTTGCCGACTGGCTGAAGGAGAATCCCGTTCCATGAAAGTCTTCATTTCCGCCGATATCGAGGGTACCGCCGGCATCGCCCATTGGAACGAGGCCGAGCGCACCCATCCCGACTGGGCCGAGTTCCGCGCGCTGATGACCGCCGAGGTGGTGGCCGCCTGCGAGGGCGCGCGCGCCGCCGGGGCGACG
>Ga0182742_1002669_pt1 | contig 19306 bp, 15 predicted proteins | sample eDN5th37CBELigMG_FD_128880 | JGI IMG/M metagenome (GOLD analysis project Ga0182742, IMG submission 128880) | Enriched Miracle-Growth compost microbial communities from Emeryville, California, USA - eDNA 5th pass 37_C BE-Lig MG (version 2)... ... | reverse complement strand
GCGAAGGATCGGTTTCAGGAATGCATGTCGGCGCTGAATGCGCGCCGCGCCGACCGATGACCGGCGCAGCCCGGCGATCAGGCGTCTTTGTCTGAGGGCAGGGTGCCGTCGGCGCCGATCTGGCCGCTCCACAGCAGGTAGGCCAGCCGCTGCGTCGCCATCAGGTCGTCGCTCGGCCCCGGCGGCTCGAACGGAAGGCCGTCGACGATCGGCGCCGGCTCGTAGGGGAGATCGTCGATGGCGGGCGTGGGCTCGAAGGGCAGGCCGTCGGCCACCGGCTGCTGCTCGAAGGGCAGCCGCGAGAGCTCTTCCGGCTTCTTGTAGGGCAGCCCCGACAGTTCCGGCTGCCTGCGGCCGGCGACGAAATCGCCAAAACCTTCGTCGGCCGTCTTCGGCTTGTCGGGCGACCTGGAAAGGAAAGCCGCCAGCGAAGAGACTGTGGACAGGGTTGTCATTTGCGGATGGCCCCTCGATACATGGCCTCAAAATACATGCGAATGTATCGCCAGCAAAGACGGCCCGGCTTTTGCCGCAAGCTTCGCGCAAGCTTTGGAAAATTACGCGATAGCGAGTATATATGCGCCCCTGTGAAAAGTATTTTGCAAGCAGAATTTGGCCTGCGCTTCGCTGTGCAAGTCCATGGAGATAGGCTAGAGAATGCCCGTTCCTGCAAGCGAGCGTGGCTCCGCGCCGATGGTCGCCTATCCTACCGCCGAAATCCTGCTGTCGACCTATAACGGCGCGCGCTTCCTCCCGGAATTTGCCGAGAGCCTGAAGGGGCAGCGCGGCGCGGACGTGCGGCTGCGCCTGCGCGACGACGGATCGCAGGACGGTTCGGTCGAGGCGGCAAGGCGGCTTTTCCCGTCGGCTTCGATCCTCGATTCAGCCGGCAATCTCGGCCCGGCACGCAGCTTCTTCCGCCTGCTGGCCGCGGCCGACGAGGCCGCCGGCATCGTCATGTTCGCCGACCAGGACGATGTCTGGCTGCCGGACCGGGTCGCGCGCGCCGGCGAGATGCTGGCGGCTGCCGGCCCGCCCGACATGCCGCTGCTCTATTGCTCGCGCGTCAGCGTGACCGACGAAAGGCTGAGGATCGTCGGCGCGATACCGCCGGCGGACACGCGCCCGTCCTTCGGCAATGCGCTGATCGAGAACGTCGCGATGGGCTGCACGATCGCCATGAACCAGGCGGCGCGGCGGCTCCTCCTGTCGCGCCCGCTGCCCGACGACGCGCTGATGCACGACTGGTGGTGCTATCTGGTCGTCTCCGCTTTCGGCCGGGTCGTGTTCGACGCGCGGCCGACCATCCTCTACCGGCGCCACGACGCCACCTTCACCCATTTCGAGGTGAACTATGCCCGCAACATCCTGGCGCGCGTCGTGCGGCCGGGCGGGCTGCGGCGGCTGCTGGAGATACGCAGCCAGACGCGCAGCTTCAGCGCCGCCTTCGGCGACCTGCTGCCGCCGCACCGGAAGCGGATGGCCGATCTCGTCGCCGGGATCGGCGACGCGTCATCGCTGCCGGCGCTGCTGGCGGAGAAGGAGATCGCCCGAAACCGCGTCGTCGACACGCTGATCTTTCGCGCCGCGGCGATCGCCTGCGCGGCAATCGGGAAATGAGGCCCCGGCGGCGCGACATAGCGATTGATTGTCGCGACGCATTTCTTTATCCAGCGACGCACCGGAGAGGTGGCCGAGTGGTCGAAGGCGCTCCCCTGCTAAGGGAGTAGACCTCAAAAGGGTCTCGTGGGTTCGAATCCCATCCTCTCCGCCACTTCACCGCCGATTGTGCGATTTTTCCGCCTATAGCCGCCGATTACCGCACAGTATTCTGAGGAATCGAGCGCGGCATTCCGCCGATAGCCCCCTACAGCACGATAAAGAGAGGGTTCTCACACGCCCGACCAAGCGGAACAGCTCTCGCCGAAAATGGCTGCCGATTATACGTAGTCCCCGTAATAACCAGAGAGGCTGGGTAGCCCTCAGCCCACGATGGCTGTAGTCGTCATGGTCCGTCATCGATGGGAGTGCAGGTCGGCATCGGGGCCGGAAGCTGCCTGTCAGCTTTCGGAGTCATTTGGACGGAAGAGGACATTCCGCAGACGAATTGTGTTGGATGGACGTGCGCACTAGCGGAAACCGACCATCCATTTGATGTTTTTCTTTTCCGCGCCACGAAGTCGCGGTTATATCTTAGCTTTGTAGACTGGAACAGCTTCTAGCCGACGCTCTGTCTAGGGAAAGGCTGTGAGGGTCGAGGGCTGGCGAACTTTGACTAACTTTATCCTAATTGATCCTGATCTTTGGGCCAGAACGCGCGCGGGCGCGCGCGCAGGCCGTGGCTTCCGCTACCAGGATACGGTTTGTGCCGCATTAGCCATCGACTCTTGGACGGGAACTTCGGCCTGGACGGCGGTGGTGCCTGAAGGCCTCGACGATGTAACCTTGCATGGCAGCACACTTGAAATCCGAGCGCAGATCAAGTCGCGGCATGATCCCCGCGGGGAGTTCACCCTCAATGAGGTGGCCGAGTATCTGGCCAAAATGAGCCTTCCCCTGCAGGGCGATTATCCCAGCGAGCTGAGATTCGCCCTCGTGCTCGAACGTCCGGTCAAGGGACTTGAGCCGACCGGATGGGGTGCCACACTTGCCCAGACAGGGCAGGTGCTGTCGACGCTCGAAAACGCCCTTTCAACGGCATGCGCGCCTCGCTTGGTGGACGTGTCGGCGGTCTTCGAGCGGCTACACATCGTCGTGCTACCCGATCCGCTAGGTGCGGTCCCGGCGATTTTGGCGCATAAGAGCGGCCTTGAACTGGCGGCGGGCCGGTTGGTCGGCCAGATGCTGCGTGAAGCGGCCGGTCGGGCCGCAGACAACAACTATGCGCAGCGCCCTGGGGATCCCGCGTCCCTCGGTGCGACCGCAGTCCAGTCACTAATTGATGATGTGCACCGCATCATCGACCCGCTGGGGCGCCTGGAACTCGCCGACGAGCTTTGCGACGTGGCCAACTTCCACGAGCCTCTGACGTCCCCGGACTTCTACAGCGGCGTCAATGTCATGCCGGGCCATGTCGGCGCCGGTCTTGTGTTTGAGCGCCCGACCGAAACCGCCGACATTCTACAGGCGTTAGAGACCTCGCGAACGGCGCTGGTCGCCGGCCCGTCCGGTGCAGGAAAATCGGCGCTTACGTGGCTTGCCGCCTACCATAGCCGCCACGCTGTCCGCTGGTATCGGGTTCGACGACTGGCCGACCCAGACGTGCCGCGGCTGATTCAGTTCGCGCGTTTGCTCGACGCCGGGCCCACCCGGCCGGTCGGCTTCGTCATCGACGATATCGGGAGGGCGGGAGCGGCGGGCTGGGACAGGCTGATGACGGAGGTCCACGCCATCGCAGGCCTGCTGATCCTGGGCTCGGTTCGAGAAGAGGACGTTTTCCTGCTCGACAGCGCGAAAACGACTTCAGTCGTCCGACCGATTTTGGATGAGTCCCTGGCCGAGCGTCTGTGGTCTGCGCTGTCGTCAGAGGGGCAGGTCGTCTTCTCTCACTGGGTCGAACCGTTCGAGCAAAGCCGGGGCCTTCTACTCGAATACACACACCTGCTGACCGAGGGACGAAGGCTCGAGCAGACCCTCGCCGAGCAGGTGCGCCGACGGTTGGCGGAAGATCGATTCGACGAGCTTCAATTGCTCGGCCGCATCGTATTTCCCGGGCGCTATGGAGCGACAGTCGAGGGCCGGGTTCTGCGGGATCGCCTCGGTTGGAACGGCCCTCGAATGGCGAAGGCGCTCGCCCGACTGGTCGAGGAACACGCGGTTCGAGAGGGCGCCGACGGCGTGCTCGGAGGATTGCACGAGATTCGGTCCGCTTACCTTGATGATGCCACGCGCGCCTGTCTCGACGAACCGGCCTCCGAGTCGGTCACTGAGGCGGCCTGGATCGTCAGCGCGCCGGCGCTGCCCAGCTTCGTTGCGCGGGTCTTGCGCACCCATCCCGATCAACAGTCCGCCCTGATCGACGCGCTGGCTGCGCGTGTAATCAGCGGAGAGGTGTTCGCTCTTGGGCCCATTCTTCACGGCTTGGGCTTAGCTACCGCCGACATCGTAGCGGCGCGCTGGCTGGAGATTTCTCGCAGGCTCGAGGTCGATGATCGCTTCTCCAGCTTCCTGTTCATCCTCTCGGCGACCAGAGCGATGGAAGGCGACCTCCCGTTGTTCGTGAAGCTGCGCGAGGCCGTATCCGCCTTCGCGGAAGTCAAAGTCCCGGACCTCAGAGCAGCTTTTCTCGACCGGCTCGACGACGTCTCAAAGCTGAATTTCCAGGCGATTGATCTGGAGACCTATCACCGCCTTCAGGCCGCGTTGATGCCCCTACGGGGATGTGAGGCGCCGCCGCGGCTGGATTTATCCCTCGACCAAGATCTGTCGAGTGCTCCATTGATTCCCTTGCTCGAACTCGTCCGCACGACGGCTGAGATCAGGCCGGACGAAGCGGCGCGTCTGGTTGATCTCGCCGGCGGTTCCCAAGCGCTCCTGGCGCGGCTGCCTGATGAGCTGGCCTGGATCACACCGCCTCAGTTGCTTGAGGTCGAGGGTGACGATGGCGAGCGCGAACTTGCCGTGCAGGCCTATGTAAGAATGATCTCTGAAACGGTTCAGACCGATTTGCACGGAGACGTCGTGCGGCTCTGCGAGCTGATGTTAGCGGCGGCGCCCCAGGCGAAGCTCGCCGTATCCGATTCCCTGTTGCCGGACGGCACGCCGTTGATGGCTGGCGGTTACAGTGTCAACAGCAAACGCATCCCCCGCGAGAACCTGCCCGGGCTGGCTCAGATCGCATGGAACCGCGCGCAGGCCCGGGCGATCGACCGTCTCGTCGGTGCGCCGCAGGAGACCGGGCGAACAGCGTCTCTGGCCAGCTTGATCATGGAATTGAACCAACGGCTCGACGAAGCAGCCAATCTTTATCTCAGGATGGAGCTGCCGAAGGAGCGCTGGCGTCTGCTCGTCAACATCGGTGCTGTGTTGCGCGATTTTGTCCCGCCGCCGCGTGTCAATGAAGCTATGTCGGATTCCCTCGATCCCGGCAGCTACGCCTCGACCGATCACATGCACGGCTTCGCAGCCGACCTGCAAAGCCTAGTCACCGAACTCGCCGATGATAAGGGCGACAACATGAAGGCGCGAGCCATGCGGGTCGTGGGCCTTGCCGCCATGGCGCGTAAACTGGCCGATCCCGAAATCTGGCGAGTGATCTCGGAGCCCCCGATCCAAGCGATGTCCGACCTCGCCGAACGTCTGGCGGACATTCGCGCCGTCTATGGGCATATCGCCAACGACCCCGCTCAACGGCGTCGGTGGGCGACCCACTTCAGCACCACCAGCCGCCGCCACTCAGCTTTGCCCAAGGCGGCGGCTCAAGCCCGAGCTCATGCTGAACAGGTGCTCAGCGCGCGCAAGATGGCCTACGAGGCTGCGTTCGCCGAGGCGGGGTGGGTCGTTCATGTCTATGCGCGAGCGCCCGCTAAGGACGACGGTTACGCTTGGCCCCATGTTTATTTCGCCAGCTTGTTGGAGGCCTCGTCGATTCAGGAATGGCTTTCGGCCTTGGAACGGTTCTTTGAGGTCTGCCAAACGCTTGAAGACACCCCGCGCATGAGCTGCGCGCCCTTTATCCGGAGTCAAGTTCCTCCCATCGCCATGGTCAGGGTTGGCGAGGCCTTGCTGCCCGACATCGACTTTACCAAGGACTGGCGCGCGCAGTTCCCATGGCCGATTGTCGAGCCGCCACTTCTTGAGCGCCTCACCGAAGTCTTGAACGACATGACGGCCGTGTCAGCGATGCTCCAGGACAAAGGGGCCGATCTTAATTCTCTGGAGACTATCCAAGCCGAAAGCCACCTGCGTCGTATCAACGAGGCGGTAGTGTGGTTCAACGAAGCGTTTGCGATCGACTCCTCAGTCGCGAACGCCATGGTTGGCCAAGTGGTGCTGACATGTTTTCAAAGGCTGAAGCGCGAATTCGACAGGCCTCCACCTGAAGTGGCTTTGGCCGTCGAATTCGGCCGCATGTTGAACAATGACCTCACCGAACTGACGACGCATGTCGCTGGCTTGAGGATCGTCCTCATGGAGCACGCGCTTGGCCTGGAGGCGTGGAGCGACCTTGCCGACGCAGTGGAAGAGGCTCCGACTGGATGAAAGCGGGGAGTCACGTCAAGCAGGATGCAGGCTAACCTCAAAGCCAGGTCTTTTCAGGGGAGCACGTCAAAAGTAGAAGCGATCGAGGCAGCGACCGGTCAGCGCACAATAGCGCCATCGTCGAAAAAATGGACGCTCTTGCGAGATAGCTTAAGGTCGTCATAGCTCTTCTCGCGGCTCCATATCTTTATGTCCGCTGTCCAACCCACTCTCAGCCCGAAACGTTGGGCTGCGGCAGCGACGTCTTCCTGTCGCATTTCACTCACGCAGCCACACCGGGTATTTCCGCCCTTAGGATAGAGGTTCGTCCAGTGGTCATTCCAGGTCATCCAGCGTCCGACGGCTTGCCGGCTTGCCTCGGTGACTATTCCGCCGTCTGCGCAGCGGTACGAGATCGGTCGAGGAAAGGCGTAGCTCGCTGGAAGGCTTAGGCCTAGGTGGAATAAGTCGCCGAGCCAGTAGCCAAAAGGAAATGGAAAAACATCCACACACAGCGGGAGGCATTTACCTTGAGCTGCCGGCCGAAATCGGCTCTCAGCTTTTACCTGGCGGGGGTGGCCAGCAAATAGCGATCCAGTGGGAAGCTCCCAAGCTGAACCGCCGAGATCCGCGATATCTGCGTCTGGAAGCGGAGCATAGTCGTCGCTCAGAAGCGCGCAGGACACCGTGAGCGACGAAAACTCCGAGATTTTCAAAGAGAGTGGCGTTTTTAGATGGACGGGCATCAAAGCGCCGGTTGCCGTCGCTTTCGTCAAAATCTCTTTGATGATGGGCTCAAGTGATACAGTCTCACCAGCGCACGCATCTGGGAGGTCGCCGAGCCAGTGGGGGCGGTCAACGCGCTCGATGTCCACGAGACCGCGATTAAGCGGCAAGCACTTGCAAGCTGCCGCATAGGCTACATCGATCGGCATATTCCAAAGGTCGACTGCACAATTCAGTGTTCGCAGATATGCTGAACGATAGACATCGCCTTGGCATTGATCGATCTGCGCCGACACACCCGACCTCTCCAAAGAGGCCTCAAGAAAATGGTACGGAAATCCCGAAAGGGGAGCGCCGGTAACGGTTTTCACCTGTTCCCATTCGAAGGCCCACTGTTTCATGAAAGGGAGGCGAGACGCCTGTTCTAGGCGCGTAAGTTCGTCGCCAAGCGACGATGGTATTTGCGCTGTTCGATCACGCAAGAAGTACTCGGGTGGCTCGAACGATGGCGGCACTTCGCCTGAATGTTGGGAAGTCCAATCGCCGACCGAAGCGAGCGGCCCATAAATCTCCTTCAACATGAAGTCAGCGAGCATCGACGGGTACGCGATATTTTGCGTGAGAACGCTAAGGCTTGGAAGGTGGTTTCTGTCGGCAGCGAATAGAACGGCCAGTCCTGAGCAAGTCTCGTTTTCTGTTCGCCGCTCCCCGAGCCAGGATAGATAGGTTTGAAGTGCGGTCGCTCCGAAGGACGGATCGGCGAGCAGCTTCGCGTATTCATGAGCCGCTTGTAACCTAGCAAAGCGAACCGGCCAATTGAGCCTCTCAAGAATGAAGCGCGCTGAGTCCATCACCTAAACCAAGGACAAGGTGGGATGGGTTGGTCTGAGACCTCGGAGACCAGGATTTCGACAAAGTTTTTCGTTAGGTCCGTCGCAAGCTCTGTCTGCCCGACGAGGAGCAGAAAGCGCACGAGATAGCGGTAACCGATCGCAAATGAGTAACCTAAGTGTTTCCAATAGGGAGCGCGGTCAGAGGTGTCCCGGATGTACTCTTTCCACCTCTCGGGAAAATGATTGGCGGCAGCCTCAAGCCGCCTGTTGATCTCTGCTTCTGACGTCCAGCTTGTCTGCCAACCGTGACGCGCGATGTGAGCGCGCACCAGCCAGTGGTAGGACTCGTCGCGTCCCTCCACGCCAAGGCTTGCCTCAAACGCTTCGTTGAGGGCGTCCTCTACAATGCTGTTGGAATGGCTTTCGCCTTCGAAATATGCTCGAATTGCTGTAAGGGCTTGTTTCGCGCGGCCCTTCGAAACCCAATGGCGCAACCACAGCTTTGCCGCCGCGCGCTGGTCCTCGTAGCTGATACGGTGGTCTCCTAAGTCCTCCATCAACTTTGCGAACTCGGACACCTTGTATCTCGTCGCGTCAGGGGCGGCGATTCTAGGAATATCGGATGAGCTGTTGGAGGGATGATAGGCGTGATCGGTGGGCATTCCGCCGAGAAGTCGAATCTGCCGCTCTGCTAGGGCTTTCGCCTCTGGATCGTCGCGCTTGCCCAAAGCGGCAACGTCGCTGAACTCGACGAGGGTTCGTGCGAGCGCGCGAGCGTCGGGCGCAGCAAAATCGACCAGCCTGACATGCTGTTCCAGTGCCGCCTCAGCGAGATGGTACTCATCTTGCGAGATGTGGTGCGAATAGAATTGGATCAGCCGACCCGGACAGACGCGCGCGACCGTTTCAATGAGCGCAGTCCTCGCATGATTTGTGCCCTTTCCGTCGGTGAATTCTGTGATCTGCTCGACGATCGGGACGATCTTCTCGAGCAACGGAATGACGTCGACGGCGGCGCTCACGTGGATGTCTTCGACGGCATCGAGGACGTCATAAATCCATGGATCTTTTCGCCACCCATAGCCGATAAGGCAGTTGGCCGCCCGGGCAAGAAGCGACTTCGCCGGCAGGTCATATAGCAGTGCATATCGTGAGAGCTCGATCCACCGATCCGCCCTTTGGTTGAACTCGGTGATCGAGCGCGCCTCGTCGTCGACGGCCTCATCTAAAGCAAGCTGGGCCAGCGACGATTCGAGCAACGGAAGGTTGCTCTCGATCTGTGCGGCCATCCACGAATCTTCGTTCCAATGTTTCGAGGCTCGGACCGAGCGCAGCTCTTCGAAAGACACTTTCAGCACTCGACCTACCGGGCTTTTGATCGCGTGTAGGCCTATTGCGATTTCGCGAAGTGCATGGACGAAGGAGAAATACTGCGTGCCTTCCGGATCGGTGAGACCGTCGCGGCCAACCGGCTCGATGTCACGCGCGGCGTAGTAAGGCGTAGCGAAGGACAACTGCATGCGACCCATCGCAATGTCCTTTGCCAAATTCGTTAGACATTGAAATGCCGTCCCCGACCACCCCCCCGGAGCAGTGCCGCCGATCTCGTGGCCATTGAGGCTGTTCGTGAGGGCGGTGAAGAAGACGGAAACGAAGTAGTTCTCGACGTCTAGGTTACGTCCATACTCATAGTCCTTACGGATTGGACCCGTTGAGTCCGGAAGGCTTGCTTGGAGCTGTTTAGCGGTCGACTTGTGGAAGTGGCGCCAACACGACAGAAGTGGGCTGACCTGTAAACGCGGTGAGTACGCGCGGGAGACATCTTCTCCCGTTGCCGAGGCGACGACCACGAGGGCGTCCTCAACGTGAAATCGCCAGGGAAGATCAATTTTGCCCGTGAGCGACTTCGCCGCCTGAATGAGAAGATCGACTCGTTTCTCTCTGCGAAGGTAAGAAACAAAATTCGTGAAGGAACTGTTTCGCGTTGCATCGACTCGAAACCCTTTTAGGAACTTGATAACGCGTGCCACTTCGGTCTGTGGAGAAATCGCTGCGACTTCAAGAAAGTAGCGTACCAAGAGCTCGAAATCACGATCGGGATGATGGCGAAGCTCGATCCAAAGATTGACCCGGCGCCGCAGCTCTTCGAAGGCGTCCTCGATTATATCGGAGGAACGATCGGGCACCGACTTAACAAGGGTGAGTATCTCGTCGGGACCCAATGAACCGAGCTGGTCGGCCGAGAATACGACGCTTTCGATATTGGAGGCGGTCCGTATGGCCACTGCAGAGAAGTCACCAAAATTCTGAACTTGAAATTCGGGCCCGTTGTGGACCCGTGTTTTGAGAGCGCGAAGCTCGGTCGTACGAACGTAGTCGTCGTGCGAGAAGGCCAATTCCTCAGCGCGCGAAAGGATTTCAATGATCTGAGCGGATGGCCAACCTTCCACAAGAGAGTCGATTACCCATTGGCGCGTTGTGGCGTTGAGCAGATCACGTTCATCCCCGTTCAGCGCCTCTATGATCCAGTACCAGCCCCAACGCTGGAACTTGGGAGCGTCATTTTTGAGCCATTCCACGATTTTCGGCAGGAGAGCCTTGAACGATGCGGTGTGCTCATCCCGCTCGATGGCAAAGGCGAGCAAGCTGCCATGGAATGGCGCGACGCCGGAGCGCTGAAACTCAAGGAGATGGTCAATTTCGTCGATTGGACCAAAGGATCTCCGTAGTCCGTCTTCGCTCCACCTGAAGCCGGAGCCGGCCATCGCGTGGATGGTCTGCTTTGCAGAAGGCGATAAGTCGCGCCACAGTCCCGCGTAGTACTTCCGTATGTCGCCCTCGGGACAGCTGGGGAGGCGTCCGATTTCCTCGGCAGAAAATGCGAGTCCTCCTCGAACCATCGCCTCGAATGAATATATCAGATGTAGGGGGTGGCCCAACGAGATGTCATAGAACGCATCTCCAATCGCACCGAGTTCATGTTGTTCTGTAGCAGTTGAACGGACGTTGCTGAGCAATACGCGCCCCGCCTTATGCTGCATGGCGACCCACCGTTGAACAGCATCGCGGTCCATTGGCGGAACCTCGATCCACGACTCGCTGGTGGCGTGATGGACCAGCCGAAGAGGAAGGTAGTTGTCAGAGACCCTCTGTGTGCCGACCAACACCGTGAGGTTAGGCGGGCAAGGAAGAAGGGCGTTGAAAAGCTGGTTCATCTGGCTGAGATCGGCATATTCCCTAGCCACGTGGTCGAGCCCGTCGACCACGACCACAAACGGCTTCCCCTTGGCCGCGAAATGCGCGGCACAGGCCTCCACCCATTTTCTCAGCTCGGTCGGAGTCTCCTCCAGCCCCTTTACGGCATCTCCGTAGCGAACGACCATTTGATCCATCAATGACGAGGTGATGTCCGCGAAGGAATTTCGGTCACCGGAGTCAGCCAGTGAGAGGAAGTAATGGTGTCGAATCGTGGGCACCTGTTGCCCACGCAATTGGTTCACAGCGTAGCTTAGATAGGTACTTTTTCCACGCCCGGGTGAACCCCAAAGCGCCCAGATCCCTGGCTGACCGGTCACGCGCTTTATGAGATCATCGTGAAAGGTCCGACTGGGTGGCTCATACCCATCGGGGATACGGAAGTCTTGCGAGAGAGGTTGCGGTCTCTTTCGAGTGATGATCTGCGCGAGGTGCTTGTGCGTAATCCTCCCGTCCGGCTGTGGTTCGTTTCGTATCGACGCCCAGCGTCTTGCTTGATGGAGAAGGAGGAGCCAACCCTCGCTGTTCGTCGATGAAGGAACCAGACGTCCACGGAGCGTTGCCTCTAAGCGATCGATCATCGGCTCCGAATGCTTGAACTCAAAGCTCGAAAAAAAGCTTGATGCTTCGGCAGCACCGCCTAGCTCTTTTTCCACGATGCCCCGAGTCGAGGCGTCCAGGGCCCCCAAATCAACCAACGCGCCGGCGAGAGACTTTGCAAATTCGGGATCTGGCCGCCGATTCGTTCTAAGGCAGGCAGACTTCACCTTTCCGCTGAGCGTTAGCCCTTTCAGCGATGTTGCCCATTTGTACAGGCGCGAGGTGCCTTTTGGGGTTCTTTCGAGAAGCCACTCCCAACTTAGGGGGTACGCGTCCGGTCGGGGCGTGAACTTGACTTGTGTCAGCTCAAACGTTCCGTCGGGCAACGCAGCAACCACGTCTTCCAACGCACTAAAGTCGCCGTCCTCGGATTCCAGCTGTATCCATTCGTATTTATTCGGATCGCGAAAGTACTCGATAAGAACCTCAATCCCGACGAGGTCTTGGTAGTCAAATCCTGTGCGTGTTATCGCTGCGCTTTTTATCGAAGGTTCAGACACGTGCTATGGTCATGGAAAGTTGTCGACGAACAAAACATTATCGATTGGCAATTGCATATCAATGGAAGTTTTGTGGCGGTCGGACGCCGGAGTGCAAGGGGGTAGGCCTTGCCCTCACCTCTCGACTAACGACGAAAGGGGAATGGCACGCCGCGACTTTGGCGCGAACACCCCGAGACATGATTAAGAGCAACTACGGTCTTTATCAGAAGCACGACTCCGACTTGTCGGTGTGCCATGTCCGCTTTGTGGCGTTGGCTGCCAGCGGCTTAATGACCATATGGGGGGCGCTGAGCTGCCGTCCCGTATCTGGAGCGCATGACCTTCATTACCGTGCATGCACGATCTGCACTCTTCCTGCCTCAGCGATGATCTGCTTAACGAAGACGGACACGTAGCTGCGTCGAAAGCCATGTCCCCGTTCCAGAAGGCGTTGCTCTGCTGCTTTGATGATCCTGCGCACCAACGAAGGCGAAATGGCCAGAGTCCCAGTGTGGTTGATCTCGACCTGAAGGCTTCTGATTTCTTCCCCCGTTCGGGTTTGTAAGGCATGAAGGTATGCCAGCCGCTCCTGCAACGATGGTTCATCGAGGCTGAGCGCTCCCATCTCAATCGCCTTGAGAAGGCGCTTCAGGCGCAGCCGCACCTCCTCGCTACGCCGGGTCAATTCGTCGAGCCGGTCGCCTCCATCACGCGCTATCCGCTCTCGCCGACGTTCGAAGATCATCGTCAGGATGATCTTGAGGCGGCTCCGATCCAGCAGTCGCACCGTCATATGCTTGGCAATCAGCACGTCGAGCGCATCCATCGGAATTGCCATGCCGGTGCATCTGGACGTATCTGTCCGCGCCTTCTTCTGGCAGGCATAGTAGCGATAGCGTCCTGCCTTGCCGGTGCGCATAACCATAGGACCTCCACATTGCGCGCAGTGCAGCAGTCCGGTGAGCATGTTCGGGCTGTTGACCAGACGCGGCGCGAAGGTCTTCGGATTGCGGGCGCGCAAATGGGCCTGAACCGCATCGAACGTGGCTTGGTCAATCAGCGGCGGCACGGCCACCGTGATGACCTCGTCGTCCGGTTTTAGCGTCTTGCCCTTGCCGCGCGTGTTGAACCGGTGCCGGCCCACATAGGTCGTCCGCGTCAGTATCTGGTGGAGCTGACCGACGCCCCAGCGTCCCCCGTCACGAGTGAATATCCTGCGGTCATTGAGATACTCGACGATCGCCTTCACGCCCATCGGCCCGATGGTTCCATCGCCTGATAGCGCCAAGCGATAGATCAGGCGTACCGTATCGGCATGCATGGGGTCGATGGCCAACGTCTTCTTGACCTTGGCACCGCGTCGTTCGGCCTCGACAATGCGGTATCCGATCGGCGGCAACGAGCCGTTCCAAAAGCCCTGGCGGGCATTCTCTTTCATGGCACGGAGCGTATGCTTGCCGTTCTCCCGTGACTGGTACTCATCGAACAGGGTCATGACTCGTCGCATCATGACCTGCATGGGGGCGTCTCCGACCTCTTGGGTGATCGAGATCAGCTTCACACCGTTGCGGGCCAGCTTCCGGATATGGAATTCCAGCTCGAAATGGTCGCGGAAGAAGCGGCTGAAGGAATGGACAAGGATAATGTCGAATGGGGCTGGCCGTTCGCTCGCCGCTTCGATCAGGCGCTGGAACTCGGGCCGGCGGTCGCTGGTTGCCGAAACGCCGGCATCCACGAAGGTCTCGACAAGCTCATAGCCATGTGCGGCGCACCAGGCTTCCCCCTGCCTGTGCTGATCGGGAATGGAGACGTCGTGCTCGGCCTGCCGGGCCGTGGAAACGCGCAGATAAAGCGCGGCCCGCATAGCCTCACCGCTGCTCGCACCGGTCATGGCTTCGACCGGTCGATGGGGTCGATCGGACCGAAGAGCTCATCAAGGACGTCACCGAAGTAGCGCTCGAATATCTCGATCTCCGCCTCGGTGATCGGCACCTTCTCGGGCCAGTCGTCAATGACGGTCCAGGTGGACACATCGTGCTTCGGGCGACGGCGCTTTGGGTTTGAAACTGCCTGGCTAGAGTTCGTGGACGAGGCGGATCGGGATTTATGCGGAGGTTTTGACATTCACAGCGTATCGCTGGAATGGCAGGGAATGGGAATACACCTATGCCGCTAATACATTGATCGGGCGGATTATTCCCAAGGTTTTGGTGAAATGGCCTATCCGCCCATCGAAGGCGGAGACACGTAGCAGCCTTGGTTCCCGCGCCTCCTCTGATGCCAACCTCGCAAGGAAACGCCCTTGTCTTTTAGGCCCTCCGAAGCTATGTATATCCCAATTGGATATCCCTGAAGAGGGCGGATCATGACCAGCTCGACCGTATTCACCAGCAACCGTAGCCAAGCGGTTCGACTGCCCAAGGCTGTCGCCTTTCCCGAGGATGTGCATCAGGTCGATATTCTCAAGATTGGCCGCAGCCGCGTGATCGTGCCTCAGGGCAAAAGGTGGGACGACCTGTTCCTGAACGGGCCGCGCGTTACCGAGGACTTTCTGAGCGAGCGTGAGCAGCCGGCGGCGGAAGAGCGTGAATCGTTCTGATGCTCACCTATATGCTCGATACCAATATCTGCATTTACGTCATGAAGACCTATCCGCCCACCGTCCGGGAGAAGTTCAACGCACTGGCGGAGCAGCTTTGCATATCGAGCATCACGCTTGGGGAATTGCATTATGGCGCGGAGAAGTCCGCCCGCCGCGCCGAAAACCTGAAGGCCATAGAGCATTTCGTGGCGCGGTTGGAGGTGCTACCGTTCGGGGACAAGGCGGCCGCCCATTACGGGCAGGTCCGGGCCGAGCTTGAGCGGGCTGGAACGCCGTGCGGTCCCCATGACATGCAGATCGGGGCGCATGCGCGCAGCGAAGGTTTGATTGTCGTAACCAACAACGTGCGCGAGTTCGCACGCATGCCGGGTGTGAGGGTGGAAAATTGGCTGTAGAGCATCCCAATGATCCGGCGGACAAACCGTTATTGATGACGCTTGATTCCAAGCGCTTCGACGCCTTGGTGCGCATTTTAGAGACCCCACCGCCGCCGGGGCCAAAGCTGATGGCACTGCTGCGCCGCGTTCCGGCATGGGAGAAATAGGCGTCGGAACACCAACTGCTTTGTGCCGCTCCTGCGGCTTTTGCTTCATCGCTTCAGAGTTGGCCATCTTCCCAAGGCAACTTCAGACGGATCGGCCCCAGACAGCCTGAGCCACCGGCTTGAGAATGACATGTGCCTCTCCTTCTTCAAGACTCCCATTAAGGAGGGCTGTAGAGGGCTATGGAGTAGACATAGTTCTCATCAGGGTCCCGCATGTCCCGCCATAGCCGCCGATTGCCCTCTATAGCGCGATATTGCCGCTGAACTCCGCACACCACCATTGGTATGGAGAACCGCCGATTCTACGCTGCTGCCCGATAGGTCTTGAGGGCCGGCGAACGGCAGCTATCGACCCCATTTCGGTCGCTCCCGGGACCTGCTGGGGCTCCGAACCTATCTGCCTGCTCCAGCAAGCGCCAAAGCCGACTGACGCGCTACTTATCGCGTCTGCTCGTCTAAACTGGTATTGACTTAATATGATCTATTTCATAGATGATCTGTATCAAAGATCATATGGAATGTGGATCATGACGACAATTTTTCGCCTGGACGCCAGCATCCGCGATACGGGGTCCGTCACGCGATCAATTGCTGACGGACTTCAAGCTTCTCTCGTTGCCGGTCTTGGGACTAGCTCGATCACCCGCCGTGAAATTGGCCTGTCTCCCTTGCCGTCAACGGCGTGGGCGGGTGCTGTATTCGGACCCCACGTCCCGCCGGAGCAGCGGACGGCGCAACAGGTGGAAGGCATTGCCTTGGCCAACGAGCTTGCCGATGAGCTGGTGGCGGCCGATGCCTATATCTTCGCGGTGCCGTTCTACAATTTCGGCGTTTCTCAGCACTTCAAGGCCTATGTCGACATCCTGCTCGCTGAACCCAGGTTCGCTCCCGGCAGCACGCCCGTCATCGCCGGACGACCGGCGCAACTGGTCACGGCCCGCGGGGGTGGATATGGCCCGGGGTCGCCACGATACGGCTGGGACCATGGAACCGCATGGTATAGGCGCGTGCTCGAGGATATCTGGCAGTTGGACCTCGAAGTGATCGAGTGCGAGCTGACCTTGGCCGACGTTACGCCGGCGATGGAAGGCCTGCGGGGGCTCGCCGCCGAGAACCTGTCGAACGCCCACGCCGCGGCACAGCACAATGGCAGCTCGCTGGCGCGCAGGCTGGCCGCGTCTCCACTTATCGACTTGGCTGCCCGAGCTCGCTAAAATGAGCGCATGAGCAAAAACAAGACCGGCTCAGCGGGACCATCTTTGAGTGTTGGCCTCGGCTGGGCCCTTGCAGCCTTGCTGCGAGACTACCAGAAGCGGGTCGAGGCCGCCCTTGCAGGGCTGCCTGGAGGCGCGCGTGCCTTTATGGTCATGTCGCATGTCGAGAAAGAGACATGTCATAGCCAGATCGCCATCGCCGAGCGGCTCGATCTGGACAAGACCACGTTGACCTACCTTCTCGATGCACTTGAGAAGGAAACGCTCATCAAGCGCATGACCGACCCCAACGACCGGCGCAGTCGCCACGTCAGTCTTACCGCCCACGGATCGAAGGTAATGGCGCGGTACACCAAGGCGGTCCAACAGGTCGAACACGAAATTCTCGCCAGACTTGGGGCCGACGACGCTGCTCAATTCCAGCTGTCGCTGATGAAAATAGCTGGTTTTGAAAGCCAGTCCATGGACGACGCTACCGACCGCGAGGACAGCGGCCATATCTGCCAGGCGACCATGGGAGTGAATGCCGGTACGTGAAATGAGGCCCCTTTGCTCTGATTGGTGAGCTTGGCAGGGATCGCGACGAAGCAGCCAGCATGGCGAGAAGTACTGACCGCCTCAGCCAGACGAGACAATCGAAGGTCCGCCTTGGCTATCTCCCGGTCGCCCGCAGGCCGCGGCCGCTCGCTCATATCTCGTCGAAACGGCTTCCCTCCTTGCCGGGATTGCGCGAGATCACCCGTTCTTCGAGGTCGTCGGGCAGGGCCGCGTCGCTGTCCTGGTAGGGATTGTCGTCGTCTTCCTCGGGCAGCGCGCCGTCGGGCTCGTCGAGCTGCAGCTCGCTGTCGTCGGCGATGCTCTCGGGCGTGATACCCCTGCGCAGCTCGCGCTCCCAGTCCGGCTGCTCGGCTTCGGGCCGCTGCTTCGGCTCACGCGACATGTTTTCTCGCCTTGGATCTTGGGACATGGTCGTTTCCTCGATGGATTGCTTCGGATCACGTCGTGATCATGCTGCTCACTTCAGGATTTCGGCCCGCTCGGTCGCGGCTTCGTTGAAGTTCTGCAGCGGCTCCTCGACCAGGATGTTGCGGCGGCGGGCATAGGCCGCGAAGACGTTCTGCGCCTCCGCCGCGTCCGCCTTGCCCTCCACGGCATCGCGGCAGACCGACATCGCCGCTTCCCACGCCTCGTCATGCTCGCAGACGGCCCTGTCGCGAAGGAATGTGAGCGCCGCGTTGACGGTCTTCATGCGGCACGGAAATCCGAGGCCGACGAGAATGGTCACTGGCTGGTCAAAACGCAGATTGTTCATGGCGATGCCTTTCTTCCAGGGTCGCGCCGTGGCGCGATTCCCGTACCGGTTCCTGATGGACGCAGATTTGGCGGAGCAACGCGGCACGTGTGCCGTTGTTCCCGCGCTCAGCGCAGGTCGTGCGGCAGCAGCAATTGCGACAGCGCGATGCAGATCCATGCGAGGCCGGCCAGCCACCAGACGAGCAGCCCGGCGCTCTCGATATGGAAAACCGAAGCCGCCATGACCACGGCGGCGCAGAGCGCGGCCTGTATGAAGCCCGCCATTCCCGAGGCGAAGCCGTAGGCGGCCGAGATCGCCCCGGTCGCACCCGTCACCGCGCTCGGCGTCACCAGGCCGTGACAGAGCGCGATCGACCCCATGACGAGGAAAAGCCCGGCGGAAGGAACGGGAAGCATGGAGAAGAGCAGCACCCAGGCGGCGCAGACGAGCCCGGCCCCGAGCGCGCCGGCGCGCACCATCCTGACCGTGCCCAGCCGCTCGGCATAGATGCCCGAAACGAGGTTGCCGGCGAAATACATGAGCGGCGGAACGGAAAACCATGCGCCATAGGCCAGCGGCGACAGGCCAAACTGCCGCTCCATGACGAAGGGCGCGGCGATGAAGAAGAGCTGGTTGGCGGCCGAGCTCAAGCCGAACTGCAGGGTGAAGAAGTGGAACCGCCGCGAGGTGAGCAGCGCCTTGGCCGCGCCCGCCGGCGCCGGCTGCGCCGCCGGCGCTGCGGCTTCGCGCGGCAGCCACGCCAGCGAAGCGGCGATCAGCAGCAGGCCGCAGGCGGTCAGCAGCCAGAAATTGCCCCGCCACCCCACAAGTTCCTGGATCAGCCCGCCGACGGCGGGCGCGAGCATCGGCATGACCATCATCGGCATGGCGAGAAACCCCATGACCGATGCCATGCGCCCCTCGCCATGCATGTCGCGCACGATGGCGCGGCTGATCACCATGCCCGACGAAGCGCCGATCGCCTGCAGGAAGCGCGCCAGCGTCAGGGAAAAGACGTCGAACGCGAAAGTAGCGGCAATGCTGCCGGCGACGAAGATGCCCAGTCCGATCAGCAGCGGCCTGCGCCTGCCGATGCGGTCCGAACAGGCGCCGTAGAACAGCTGCGGCAGGGCGATGCAGAGCAGATAGATGGCCTGCGAGGCGCCGAGCTGCGCGACGGTGATGCCGAGCTCTTGCTGGAGCGAGGGCAGGGACGGGGTGATGAGGGTGAGGCTGGCGGCGCCGATCCCGGCGCAGAACGCCAGCGTGGCATAGAGAGGCAGCCTGCCGCGGCCCCCGCCGGTCACGCTTCGCGCCTCGCGTCGGGGCCGCGGCGTCCCATGGTCAGGCGAGTTTGAGAAGTCTGGCGGCGTTTTCCTTGAGCACCAGCTCGCGGACGTTGCCGCGGATGTCGAGGCCCTCGAAATCGGCGAGCCAGCGGTCCGGCGTGATCGCCGGCCAGTCCGAGCCGAACAGCATTTTGTGCTTCAGGATCGTGTTCGTGTACTGGATCAGGATCGGCGGGAAGTATTTCGGCGACCAGCCCGACAGGTCGATATAGACGTTGGGCTTGTGG
>Ga0182742_1002667_pt1 | contig 19313 bp, 14 predicted proteins | sample eDN5th37CBELigMG_FD_128880 | JGI IMG/M metagenome (GOLD analysis project Ga0182742, IMG submission 128880) | Enriched Miracle-Growth compost microbial communities from Emeryville, California, USA - eDNA 5th pass 37_C BE-Lig MG (version 2)... ... | reverse complement strand
TGAAATAGCCATCCATTCGTCCAGGCGCATAGCCAATACCCTCTAATATCTCCTGGGCATGCTTCACCTGTTCATTATTCATATCTTTCACCAAAGCCTCTTCAATCTGCAGCGGATGGGTACGGAAGATATCCGGCTGCTTCACCTCAAGGGTTGGCTCAATTCCCTTTTTATGAATCCAGTTACCATCTGGAGTCAGCCATTTAAAAAGAGTCAATTTAATATTGCTTCCATCGCCCATTGGAATCGGCTGCTGAACCGTACCTTTTCCAAATGTATTCTCACCGATTATCGCATATCCTTGTGCCTCTTTTAATGCTCCGGCTAAGATCTCTGCTGCTGATGCACTTCCATCGTTAACAAGTACCGCAATCGGATATTCTTTCGGTTCTTTTAATGACGAAAAATATCTTTGCTTCTCGCCATTTCGCTTGGCTATTTGGATATAGGGCTTGTCATCTGTCACAAGTTCTTTCAAAATCTCCTCAACAGACACCAAATACCCGCCAGGATTACCGCGTACATCAATCACAAGGCCTTCCAGCCCTTTTTTCTCTAGTGCTTTTAACTGTTTTTTAAACTCATTGGCTGTATCCTCTGAGAAAGACGTAATTTCAATATAGCCAATCGACTTTCCGTCCTGCTTTTTCATGTCCGAATACACGGTGATTTGCGGAATTTCATCACGCTTTACCTCTATCTCCAGCGGCTTATTAACTCCCTTTCTAGCAATTAGAAGCTTCACCTTCGTTCCTTTTTCCCCGCGGATCTTTTTTGTAGCCTCATTTAAATCAAGTCCTTCTACACTTTCCCCATCTACCTTCAAAATTTGATCCCGCGGTTTCAGCCCAGCTTTTTCCGCTGGTGAATCCTTAAAAGGCGAAACAATGATGACCTTCCCATCCTCCATGCTGACTTCAGCACCGATTCCTTCAAAAGAGGAATCAAGCGTTTCATTAAACTGCCTGACCGTTTCCTTGTCCATATAGACAGAATACGGATCCTCCAAAGTAGCAAGCATACCCTGAATCGCTCCTTCTACGAGCTGGTCCTTATTCACTTCCTCTACATAGCTATTAAATATTAAACTATACGCCTGCTCTACCTTTCCTAAATCCTCCAAGCTAATGCTAGCCTGATTTTCTGAATCCTGCACATTGCTATATTTTTCTGAAGCACTCGGATCCAGCAGCTGCATTCCAGCATAGGTGCCCCCCGCGCCTGTCAGCAGCGAACCTGTCATCAAAAGTGCCATCCACTTTTTATTCATCCCCATCTTCCTTTCCTAAACTTATTCGCCATACCTGTTTTTGCGTTAGGGATGCCATATATTACTCCAATATATGAAAAAAATGGACGGGTTATGACAAGTCTAACGGACAAGGTGCCTGTGTCCTCTGGGACATGGGGACAGGCACCTTGTCCTTCCATGCAAAAAAAAGAAGAGGTCGCCGCCTCTTCTTTTTTTAATAGATTACACTTTAAGGAATTTTCGGATGGACATTAAGCTTCCCCAAATGCCGATGATGGCGCCCATGAGGATGAGAAGTCCTGAGACCTGGTAGATAAACGGGCTAAAATGCAAAATTTCTATGAAGTTTCCGCTCAGTTTTGGCTCCAAGAAATCATAAGCATAATAGTAGGAAGTGGAGATGAGCACAATTGGCACAATAGCACCCAGCAAGCCAAGCCATAACCCCTCAAGGAAGAATGGCCATCTGATAAAGGAATTGGTTGCTCCTACCAATCTCATAATCTCAATTTCCCGTTTTCTCGCAACGATCGTAATTTTGATCGTATTGGAAATGAGGAACATCGCTGTAAACAGCAAACCGACAATCAATACTAGTCCAACATTCCGGCTCATATTTATAAATGAGAAAAGTTTTTCGACCTTTCCCTGTCCATATTTAACTTTTGCTGCATAATCCATTTTTTCAATTTTCTTAGCGACCTTAGCCGTATCGCCTGGATTCTTTGTTTTGATAACAAATACATCGTTCAGCGGGTTATCCTGTTCAAAAAGCTTATAGGCTTCCCCTTCTTCACCAAAGCTGTCGATCAGATTTTCTAATTCCTCTTCTTTTGGTGAAAAACGAATGGATTTGATTTCAGGCATTTGTTCGATCTGCTTCTTTAACGCTGCCTGATCCTCCTGTGTGGCTGCCAAATCGATATGCACACGGATTTCGACCTGTTCCTCAAGGTCTGTTGCTACTTTATTAAGATTCATCATAATAACAAAAAATACGCCAACCAAAATCAGCGTCACTGTAACGGCACTGGCAGAGGCAAACGTCATCCAGCCATTTCTGGCCAAACTTTTTAGACTTTCCCGCAAATGACGATTTAGGGTCCTAGCTTTCATAGCCATAATCCCCCCTCTGCTGGTCGCGGACAATTTTCCCGCCATCTATCGCGATAACCCGGTGCTTAATCGTATTAACGATTTCCTTGTTATGGGTTGCCATGACCACTGTTGTTCCTCTAGTATTAATTTCATCAAATATGTCCATGATTTCCCAAGATGTTTCTGGGTCAAGGTTTCCTGTCGGCTCGTCAGCAATCACCACTTTTGGCGAAGTGACGATGGAACGGGCAATGGATACACGCTGCTGCTCTCCTCCAGAAAGTTCTGTCGGCAGCATCCGTGCCTTATGCTTTAAATTGACAAGGTCTAACGTTTCCATGACCTGTTTCTTAATATATTTCGGATTCTCTTCAGTTACTTCAAGTGCAAAAGCAACATTCTCATATACAGTAAGATTAGGAAGCAGCTTAAAGTCCTGGAAAACGACGCCGATATTGCGGCGAAGCAATGGCACCTTATTGGCCTTCAGCTTTCCCAGGTTCACCCCGTTAATCATGATTGTCCCGCTTGTCGGCTTTTCTTCACGATACATCATTTTGATGAAGGTTGACTTTCCTGCACCTGATGGCCCTACGACATATACAAACTCGCCAGCCTTAATTTTCACATCAATCCCGTTAACAGCAACAACGCCATTCGGGTACTTCTTGTACACATCTTCCATTTCTATCATTAACATCACCTAAATCCGTAGTTTAAAAAAGTTTAATTTCCCCAAATTCAGTTATGGCCTAATTTTCTATTAGCGCCTTTCGTCAAAAAACGACAGCAATCAAGCACAAAATATCTCAATTCATGTCACATCCCCCATTATAACATCATAATTTGTCTCAAAACCTTGAAAAAATATTACATTTTCTTTTCATATGAAATTTTTTTAATCTATAGCACAAAAAACGTCCTGCATAATGCAGAACGTTTTTTGTATGGTATCTATTATTTTTTAGCTGCTAGCCATTCAGCTACTTGTGCAGCTTCATCGCCTTGAAGTAGTCCTGGTGGCATTGCACCTTGTCCATTAGCGATAATTCCTTCGATGTCTTCCTTAGAGTACTTGCTGCCAACCTTAGTAAGGTTAGGTCCTACAGCACCTTCTAAGTTTGCACCGTGGCAGCTGGAACATTTTTGATCAAACAGCTTTTGTGCATCCCCCGCGCTAGCTGTTGAAGTATCCCCAGCATTCTCCTCTGTAGTTGTTGTACCAGTGTCTGTCTTGTCTGTGTTGTCAGCAGCTTCGTCTCCGCCGCCGCCACACGCAGCCAGTACTAGAGAAGTACCCATAAGTAATGCTAGAAGTTTCTTTTTCACTGCTATATCCCCCTTGGAAAAATTTACATACTAACAGTTATTATTATACCAATATTTACACCCTTTTGAAACCCCTGCCAAGTACCTCTGAGGCATCGGTAACGACGATGAACGCAGTCGGATCAATGGTTTTCACTAATTGTTTCAAATTTGTGAACTCCGTCGGATCTACTACGCACATCAATATTGGGCGTTCATAATCGGTATAACCACCGTATGCTTTTAGTTTTGTCACACCTCTATCAATTTTATGCAAAATTCCTTCTCTAACTTCATTTTGTTTTTCTGAAATAATTAGTGTCATCTTTGAACGTCCAAAACCTATTTGAACAATATCGATCATTTTGCTTGTGACATAGAGAGCAATTAGGGCATACAGCCCTTGCTCAATATCAAATACAAAGGCTGCAGTCAGCACAATTAGCCCGTCAATAATGGCAACACAAGTGCCCAAGGTAAGACCGGTATATTTATTTATGATTTGTGCAGCCAAATCCGTACCGCCTGTCGAAGCCTTTCCCCTAAAGACAATACCAATACCGAGCCCGACTCCGATTCCGCCAAATAAAGATGCTAGCAGTGGATCTGTCGTCCATGGAGCAAAATCCTTTGTTAGATATACGACAAACGGTAAAAAAACCGTGCCAAGCAAAGTCTTGATTCCAAACTGCTTTCCAAGAAAAATTACACCTGCAATAAAAAGCGGGATATTGAATGCCCACTGAACATAGGCAGGTTCCCAGCCGGCAACAGCGTCCAATATCGTACTAATTCCACTCACTCCGCCAGATGCTATCCGATTCGGCAGCAAAAAAACATTAAAAGTGAAAGCGACAATGGCCGCACCTAGAAGTACATTAATGTATTCTTGAATTTTTTCTGCCCGCGAATCATATGTAAGATCTCTGTTTCTTTTTCCCATATCCTTCTCCTTTTTTTAAAAAAAATGCCGAATTTTATCACTTATTAAATTGGAAATTTCATCAATCATTTCCAAGGAAATTCAAAATTCGACATGAGTATAGCATGAGGATATTTTTTTGTGAATGGCATTAGACTGATGTATTAAAGCGGTAAAAGGCAGTTTTATGGTAAACGATTGTTCTATTAGGTTGCGAAAGATGGCCAGTTTCTATGTCCTTTTATTAGAACAAAAAGGCCTTTACTAAAATCAGTAAAGGCCTTTTCAATATTAGCTTAGTTTAGAACGCAAATAGGCATCAATAAAAATATCAATATCTCCGTCCATCACAGATTGGGTATTCCCAACCTCTGTATTCGTTCTGTGATCTTTAACCATGGAGTACGGATGGAACACATAAGAGCGAATCTGGCTGCCCCAGCCGATTTCTTTTTGTTCGCCGCGGATATCAGCAAGCTGCTGTTCCTGTTCTTCAATTTTCTTTTGGTACAGCTTAGCTTTTAGCATCTTCATCGCATGTTCACGGTTTTGAATTTGCGAGCGCTCGGTTTGGCAGGACGCAACAATTCCAGTTGGAATGTGGGTAATCCTGACAGCTGAATCGGTTGTATTGACGTGCTGTCCGCCAGCGCCGCTGGAACGGTAAGTATCTATTCTTAAATCCTCAGTTCGGATTTCAATTTCAATTTCATCGTTAAACTCAGGCATCACATCACAGGACACAAACGAAGTATGACGGCGGCCTGATGAATCGAATGGTGAGATTCGAACAAGACGGTGTACGCCCTTTTCGGCCTTTAAATAGCCGTACGCATTATGGCCTTTGATACCAAGTGTAACGCTTTTTATTCCCGCTTCATCACCAGGGAGATAGTCAAGTGTTTCCACTTTGAAGCCTCTTTTCTCTGCCCATCTTGTGTACATGCGCAAGAGCATCGATCCCCAGTCCTGGGATTCCGTTCCGCCCGCACCTGGGTGCAGCTCGAGAATGGCATTATTTTTATCATATGGCTCGCTCAGAAGCAGCTGAAGCTCAAACTCGTTAAGACGCTTTGTGATACCCTGCAATTCCGTCTCAAGTTCTTCCCGAAGCTCCGGATCGTCTTCCTCCTTAACAAGCTCGTAGGTGATCTCCAAATTTTCATATGTTTCATTTAAGTCGTGCAGCTCATTGACCTGATCCTTCAGCCCATTTAATTCGCCGATGACCGACTGTGCCTTTTGCTGGTCGTCCCAGAAGCCAGGCTGCAGCATCGTATCATCAAGCTCTGCAATACGCGCCTCTTTGTTATCTAAGTCAAAGAGACCCCCTAAAGTCCGCTAATCGCTTAGCTGTTTTTTCAAGTTCGTGCCGAATATCTGCTAATTCCATATTGTCACCTCTTCAATTTTTTCAAACTGTTATTTATTATACTGTTTCTAAAATAAATTTTCATTAAGGATAACCAAAAAAAAGAAAGCCGGCATAAGCTTTTCCGGCCTTTCTTTTGCAGTTGTTGATTTCCGCTCCGGGTGCTTCGCTTTCCGCGGGCGGTCCGGGAGCCTCCTCGTCGCTTCGCTCCTGCGGGGTCTCCCCTGGACACGCTTCTCCCGCAGGAGTCTTCGCACCCACCGCTTCAATCAACTTATTTTATATTCAAAATTAATTTTTATGATCCTAACAGTTACGCTCCACAGCAGTTTTTATATTTTTTACCGCTACCGCAGATGCATGGGTCGTTGCGGCCGACGTCAATGGCTTTGACTGCTGGCTTTTTCTTTACCTTTTCCCCATCTTCTTTCGGATTTACCGCTTGACCTTTTGCGACTTCCTCACGCTGCAGGTTGTTGCGGATCTCGGCTTTCATCATATACTTCGCTACATCATCTTCAACAGCGGTAATCATATTCTCGAACATCGCAAACCCTTCCTGCTGGTATTCACGAAGAGGATCGTTTTGCCCGTAGGCACGAAGGTGAATTCCCTGACGAAGCTGATCCATCGCGTCAATATGATCCATCCACTTCGAATCAACAGCACGAAGTACAATAACCTTTTCAAATTCGCGCATTTGCTCTGATTGAAGCATTTCTTCTTTTTCGTTATATCTCTCTTTTACCTTGGCAAAAATCGTTTCAACCATTTCTTCTGAATCCTTGCCGCGCAGGTCATTGACTGTAATATCACCTTCAAATAGAAGGTTTCCATTAATATAGTCAAGCAGGCCAGTTAGGTTCCATTCTTCCTCGTCGCTCATGTTCGGCGCATAAGCCTGCACATTGCGCTCAAGTGAAGTTAAAATCATTTTTTCAACGATATCTCGAAGATTTTCTGACTCTAATACTTCATTGCGCTGAGAATAGATGATTTCACGCTGCTGGCGGAGGACATCGTCATACGATAACAGCTGTTTACGGGCATCAAAGTTATTGCCCTCAACCCGCTTCTGAGCAGATTCAACGGCTTTTGAGACCATTTTGCTTTGAATTGGCTGGGTATCGTCCATGCCAAGTTTTTGCATCATGTTTTTCATGTTATCAGAGCCGAAACGGCGCATCAGTTCATCTTCCATTGAAAGATAGAACTGGGTAACCCCCGGGTCCCCTTGACGGCCAGAACGTCCGCGGAGCTGGTTATCAATCCGGCGGCTTTCATGGCGTTCGGTGCCGATGACCGCTAATCCGCCTACTTCTTTGACGCCTTCGCCAAGCTTAATGTCTGTACCGCGTCCAGCCATGTTCGTTGCAATGGTAACTGATCCCGCTTTACCGGCATCAGCAATAATCTCCGCCTCGCGTCCATGATTCTTCGCGTTAAGGACATTATGCGGAACACCTTTTTTCGATAGGTAGTTAGAAATAATTTCAGATGTTTCAATCGCCACGGTCCCGACAAGCACCGGCTGCCCTTTTTTATGGCGCTCAGCAATATCCTCAACAACAGCGCGGAATTTCCCATCCATGGATGCATAGATCAAATCCGCCCGGTCATCACGGGCAATTGGCTTGTTTGTCGGAATAACGACTACGTTCATATTATAGATGTTGCGGAATTCCTCTTCCTCTGTTTTTGCCGTACCAGTCATACCCGCAAGCTTTTCATACATACGGAAATAGTTCTGGAAGGTGATCGTTGCAAGTGTCATGCTCTCGTTTTGAATCTCGAGGCCTTCCTTCGCTTCAATTGCCTGGTGCAACCCATCGCTGTAACGGCGGCCCTTCATCAGACGGCCAGTAAATTGGTCAACAATGACAATTTCGCCATCCTGTACAACGTAATCCACGTCAAGATGCATGCTGGCATGGGCTTTCAATGCCTGGGTAATATGGTGGTTCAAAGCCACATGAGTAATATCGAATAGGTTCTCAATGCCAAAAGCACGCTCTGCTTTTGTCATCCCTTGTTCGGTCAGCTGCACACCTTTTGTTTTTTCATCATACGTATAGTCTTCATCTTTTTTCAAATTACGGACAAACGCATTAGCTTGAATATAGAGCTGTGCAGACTTTTGCGCTGTGCCGGAAATGATCAGCGGTGTCCGCGCTTCATCAATCAAAATCGAGTCAACCTCGTCAATGACGGCATAGAATAGCGGACGCTGAACCTTTTGTTCCTTATAAAGGACCATGTTATCGCGCAAATAGTCAAATCCGAGCTCATTGTTTGTACTGTATGTGATATCCGCGGCATAAGCAGCCTGTTTTTCTTCTTTTGAAAGACCGTTAAGATTCAAGCCGACAGTCAGTCCGAGAAACTCATAAAGCTGGCCCATCTCAGTGGCGTCACGGCTGGCCAGGTATTCATTGACTGTCACAACATGAACGCCTTTTCCTGCTAGGGCATTTAGATATACTGGCATCGTTGCCGTTAACGTTTTACCTTCACCGGTTTTCATCTCAGAGATGTTCCCCTCATGAAGAGAAGCACCACCCATGATCTGTACAGGATAAGGGAACATGCCAAGGACACGCTTGGCTCCTTCACGAACAACTGCAAATGCTTCAATAAGCAAATCATCCAGTGACTCACCCTTGGCAACGCGGTCTTTAAATTCCTGCGTTTTCCCGCGAAGCTGTTCATCGGTAAGCTTGGCTATATCAGAAGCAAGTGAATCCACCTGTTCAGCAACCCTTGTGAGCCTTTTTAGTTCGCGTTTATTCTGATCGAATACTTTATTTAAAATTCCAAGCATGTAAAAAACGCTCCTTTATCTTTAAATGGAGGATCTATTTTGCAGCATTTAATTAGCGCCATTTCACGAGTTCAAGGGGCGCAAACGTACATATTTCAGTAGAATAACGATTTTTTTATAAAAAAAGGATTCGCTTCCATATAGGCAGAATCCTCCCAAAAAGCTGATTTATACCTATTAATATTACCACTTTCATTATTGAGTGACAACTTTGGAGGGGTCTTGAGAGGGAGAGACTAAAAGCCATTCACTCCAGAATTTAGGCTTTTTTCCCCGGATAGCTTTGTTGGCATGTGCCCTAAGCGGAAAAAATCCAGCGGAGATAGGCTCCGCTAGATAGATTGATGTTTCATATATTCAAGAATGTCTAAATCGATCCTTCCGTCTCTCTGCTCACGCGCTTCAAAGTTCTCCGTGTGAATGTAGGCGGTCAGCGCTTCAAGAAGCTTCACATCATCATTTTGCGAATCAAGATACCTGAGCCGGATTAATTCTGAAGTGAGCTCTTCTTTTACCCTGCCGTCAATTTCTGCAATATTTTCAGGCTTAGATGGAGCAAAGTATAGCAGCTGAAGGCGGTAGATTCGAATGAGTTCTTTAATAGGTTCAGGGTGATCGTCCACGCGAAGATCAATATAGCGATCATTAAATCCGCCATACCCGCCCTTATCTTTCACGACTAAAAGTGCCGCCGATTGCTGTCCGCGGCTGTCGCCTCCAGCTTCCTGTCCGGCATTCAATGCTGCAAGCAGCCTATCTGCCAAGGATCCCTCCGCCATTTGAAAGGTTTCTGCCATGGCTTTCACTGTCTTTTCATCAACCAAAATATTCCCTTGTGCAGCAAAGTTTGTGCCGGTAATTCCTCCAGCCCAACTATAGCAGCCCTCCCCGGTAAAAGTAGCTCCATTTCCCAGTGCGTCAACAAGACCGACCTGACGAAGCCCCTTTTGCGGGTCATCTTTGGTTATGAGAGCCAGCGCTTCCTCAGCCGTTTTTCCTTCAGCCATCCATTCGAGCGCCCTTGGACCATAGGAAGTGTTTGCAAAAGACTGGGTTGCCACTGCTCCAACCCCTGCTTTAGCAAAAGGAACAACTGCCCCTACAGCTAGGAACTTCGACTGAACAGCAATTCCCCATTCTTTTTCCTTTGGATCATACCCAACAATGGAAAATGTCATCGCGTAAGACCCTCCTTTTAAAAATGGTTAATACGCTGCAACAGATCCGTCCGTTCTTGGCTCTGTTCCGCCGAATAGAACTCCGGTTTCCGGATCACGCCAGATGATCTGTCCGCGACCAAATCCGGTTGAATCAAGGCTAACTTCAATCTCATGCCCTTTTCTAGCCAGTGCTTGGGCTAGGTGATTTGGAAAATTCGGCTCGACCTTGACCTTTTTATCATTCACCCACTGCCATCTTGGAGCATCCAAGGATGCCTGAGGATTCAAGCCAAAATCAATTGTATTCATGACCACTTGCACATGTCCCTGCGGCTGCATGTAAGCTCCCATCACACCAAATGGTCCAACAGGCTGGTCGCCCTTTGTTAAAAATCCAGGAATAATGGTATGATACGTCTTCTTCCCAGGCTTTAATGCGTTCTGGTGGGAAGGATCCATTGAAAAATCATGTCCCCTATTTTGCAATGCGATACCCGCTCCCGGAACTACAAGACCTGAACCAAATCCCATATAATTGCTTTGGATAAAGGAAACCATATTCCCTTCGCCGTCAGCAGCAGCAAGATACACTGTTCCGCCCACTTTTTCTTTATATGGTTCCGGCACGATAGCGGTATCGCCAATCTCAAATCTTCTAGCAGCCCCGTACTCCTCAGATAGAAGCTCATCAACCCTCACTGTCATTTCTCTTGGATCAGTGATAAAAGTCTTTCCATCGGTAAAAGCAAGCTTCATGGCTTCAATTTGTTTATGCAAGGTATCTGCAGAGTCTCTGTTTGTAAATTCAAAGCCTTTGGCAATATTAAGCGCAAGCAACGCAACAAGGCCTTGTCCATTCGGCGGAATTTCCCAAACATCATACCCGCGGTAATTAACTTTAATTGGGTCGACCCACTCAGCCTTGTATGCGGCCAAATCCTCTTTTGAAAGAAATGCGCCATATTGTTTTGCATAAGCATCAATTTTTTCAGCAATTTCCCCGCGATAGAAGCTTTCTGCATTTGTTTCAGCGATCGATCTTAACGTTTCAGCATGACCCTTTGATTTCCAGACCTCGCCTGCCTTAGGCGCTCTGCCATCCGGAGCAAATGTATCAAACCAGCTTTGGAATTCCTCTCCCGTTAACACTTGTTTAAATTTCTTATAAGCGGCCTCCCAATACTTGGCCAAGGTTGGTGTTAAAGGATAGCCGTTTTCTGCGTAATCAATCGCCGGCTGAAGCACCTCTGTTAATGGAAGTTTGCCAAATCGTTTGGATAACTCCGCCCAGCCTGATGGAGCACCTGGGACTGTTACCGGCTCCCAGCCTAAAACAGGAATCTTTTCGTAACCTCTTTCTTTAAGCGCTTCAATGGAAATAGACTTCGGTGCTGGACCGCTGGCATTTAGTCCATAGAGGCTATTGTTTGTCCAAACAAGCGCAAAAGCATCGCCGCCGATTCCGTTAGAGGTAGGCTCTAGCACCGTTAAAGCAGCCGCAGTTGCAATCGCAGCATCAATGGCATTACCGCCCTTTTTTAAAATATCAAGCCCCGCTTGAGCAGCAAGCGGCTGTGAAGTGGCAACCATGCCGTTCTTAGCCATGACCGTATTTCTTTGTGAAGGATATGGATTGTAGTGGAAATCAAGATTCATATGGATCACCCTTTGAGTTTATTTATTTCGATTATAGCAAATTATCGGAATACAGGGTGCAGAATATTTCTAGTTGCGAAATTTTTGGTGGGTTTTTGGGGAGAAAGTCTGCTGGTTAGTTCCCGAAAAATTGTATTGGGTGTTCATTTGGGAAGTAACTTGCTGTGTTAGTGACGCTAATTTTGTTTGGGCGGCTCGAACGGGCACTAACTAGTGACGAAGAAACGCATACCATCAGCAAAACGGGTACTAGTTAGGGCATCTAGTTACTAAAATATCAATAAGGAAGCACAAAAGGGAACTAGTTCGATCAACTACTGACCAAAATTCCAATAATGCCGCTCTTAGGGGAACTAGTTTGGCCAACTACTTACCAAAATTTCGATAATGCCGTTCTTAAGGGAACTAGTTCGGCCAACTACTTACCAAAATTTCGATAATGCCGTTCTTAAGGGAACTAGTTTGGCCAACTACTCACCAAAATTTCGATAATGCCGTTCTTAAGGGAACTAGTTCGGCCAACTACTAACCAAAATTTCGATAATGCCGTTCTTCAGGGAACTAGTTTGGCCAACTACTCACCAGGAAGTCGCGGCAATCCCAAAAATAGTCACTAGTCAATTACCCCATATATAAAAACCCCGCCAAATCCGGCGGGGTCTGCTAATCCATTCATTATTGAGCTTCAATTAAGCCATAGCGGCCATCTTTACGCTTGTACACAACATTGGTTTTGCTTGTGTCAGCATTTGTGAATACGTAGAAGTTGTGTCCGAGCATGTTCATTTGCAGGATCGCCTCTTCGCTGTCCATTGGCTTTAGGTCAAAGCTTTTCTTACGGACTAATTCAAGATCGTTATCATCCTCAGGAGTCTTTTCAGATTCAGGCAAAGTAACGAATACAGCATCGGCATTGCCTTTTTCACGGAATTTACGATTTACTTTTGTTTTATGTTTGCGGATTTGACGCTCTAATTTATCAGAAATTAAATCAATCGCTGCATACATATCATCATGAACTTCCTCTGCACGAAGCACTAGGTTCTGCATTGGGATCGTTACTTCCACTTTAGAAGATTTACCTTGGTATGTTTTCAAGTTGACATGAACTGTCGCATTTGGAGACTCAGTAAAGTACCGCTCCAATTTTGTAATTTTTTTCTCAACGTATTCTCTAATTGCTGGAGTTACCTCAATGTTCTCACCACGAATGTTAAAATTCATAGATGAACTCCTCCTTTTCATTGTACAAATGCTGTCGCGTCTTTTGGGGTAAACCCTTTCAAAAAAACGCTAAGTCTTTTATTTAAGACTATATGTTTACATTTCTATTTTACCCCATAAAACTCCTGCTAGTACGTGAAAAAACTTTGAGAATTTTGTCGGTTTTGTGAAAGATTCAACAATCGCCAAGGGCCTGTCATCCACTTCTTTTTACTTAATCATATGACATAAAAAAATAAGCATGACAATTAGCCACGCTTAATTTCTCTTATCATAGAACATCCCGTCTGTTTGAACAGATGCATAGGGATTAGTATATTTATTAGTTGACTCTTTTTTCTTGCTGAGCTCTTTCAGATCCTTTTGAATCTCGAGCTTTTCCTTTTTTAAAAGCTGGGAAAGAACAGGCTCAAGCTTCAGCAGCTGGGCCCCCATTTCATTTTCCGAGTCATTGTAAGGGGGCTTAATAGAATTCATCAGCACCTCACGCTGGTTGAGAAGCTCATCGGTTTGCTGAATTTTTTTATCACGGTCTGTCTCGTTTTGCAAAAGACGAATTAAATCTAAGGTGACTTGATAATAAGATTGCAGGGCACTCACTAGATGTGCCCGCCTCCTGCATACTGCTTTTGCCGGTTTAATTTAATGACTTCCTTCCATGTGTCGCGGAATTCGGTTACTAGTTCCTCCACCTCATCAAGGATAGACGCGTCATTTTTAATATTTGCTTCAATAAGACGGCGGTTCATAAAATCGTAGAGAGACATCATGTTTTTTGATACCTGCACGTCCATATTTAAGGTAACCATGAGCTCTTGGATAATGTTTTGCGCCTTCTGAATATTGGTATTTTTTGCTTCGATATTTTGATTCCCAATCGCTTTTTTCGCGAGATGAATAAACTTTATACATCCGTTGTACAGCATGAGCGTCAGTTCACCCGGTGATGCGGTGTTGACTGAGTTTTGCTGATAGGATTGGTATGGATTATTGATGGCCATCATTTACACTCCTTTGAAAAATTACATGCCTCCGCCAAACTGGTTCATGAGATACGCCATTTGCTCGTTTGAACGCTGAATCGCTTTTTCCATAGCTGTGAATTGCCGCCAATAGCGGTCCTCTACCTTGATCATTTTATCCTCAAATCGGTCGATTTGTTTATTCACATTGTTCAAAAGCTTCCCGATATCGAAATTAGCATTGGTGGTATTGCTGTTCCCAGCCTTCTCTTTTAGCTGATCAAAGCTAGCACTGACCGTGTCGTACAGCCGCTGGACAATTCCTTTTTGACTGTCGGTTTCACCGCTGCCATTAAATAGCTTTTCGACAGACGATGGATCGGCTTCAATTGCCGCCTTTAGCTCGGCCTCATTAATTTCCAGCTTTCCACCCTCCAAGTAATTGGCGGTGGTTTTGATTCCAATCGAGGCAAGCTGACTATAAATCGGGTTCACATCGTCGTTTTGCACGGGATTAGAAAAATTAAGACGCATTTTTGTTAAAACCGACGATAAAATCGGATCTCGTCTTAACAAGCCGCTCTTCGCCTTTTCTTCCCACTGTTCCTGTTGCTTATCGGACAGGCTCTCGCGCTGGTCATCAGTCAGCGGCTGGTAGGAGCGATAGACTTCCTCGTTAACTTTCTTTTGGATTTTATCAATGAGTTCATTGTACTTTGTGACAAATTCTTTTATATTATCTACTACTTTTGATGAGTCATTGCTGATGGATAAGCTAACTGGAGCATCTTCGAAAGTTTGCTTTAATGTGAAAGTAACACCACTGATGTCGAAAGTGTTGCTGTTTCTTTCAGTTTCTAAGCCGTTGATTTCAAATATAGCGTTTTCTCCTGCAGTGATTTGTGAATTATCTAATTTAAAAATATCAGTAATTAATGTTCCACTTGTAGATATATCTGCTCCGCTAAATAGAGTGTCATCAGTATTAAACTTACCCGTCTCGGTTCTTATTAAGGACGTTTTGCCAGAGAATTCATCATAAAACATGGAAACTCCAACATTTGACGCATTCACTTTATTAACTACAGAGTTGATTGTTTCATTCCCGGCTATGAGGAAATTTTCGTGTTGTTCACCCTTTGATGTGACTGTATCGATAGAAAAGGTTGTATAGTTTTGATCATATGTAAGCTCTAGACTATAATTATATTCCTTTCCGTCCTCTGGCTTTTCTGGCGGAAGGTAATTTTCCATAAAGTTAGAATTTAATTGAATTTTGCCCGTTTCGTAATCCATCGTCCCTATTTGATCAATTAAAAAGGTTTCTTCAACTTTGGTTTCTGAATCCCCTTCTTTAACGATTTTAGTTAATTTTATTTGTCCACCGTCTAAAATCTCATTTATAGAACCCCGAGATAATTGTAAAGAAGAAGTATTATAATTTAACTTTAATGTTTCTGTTTTTGAGGCAGCAATATAGTCAACCTTAATTGTACTATCCTTAGCGATATTTTCCTTAAACTCTAGATCCACATTTGCTCCATTTTTTTTTATTAATACACTCGAATCATCTAGATTATTTCTATCTGTAACTACTTTATAAGATTTCCCGTTTACCTTTATGCTCCAAGATTCTACATTTGTAATAATGTCATTTACGTCTACTGGGTTGGAGCCGACAGGGATATCTAAAGGTATAATCTTAGCTGCTTCTTTTTGTAATTTTGTTTTTGTTTCCACAACACCTTGCTTCCACATTGCATTATCTTCTGTTTGACTGTGGAGACTTTGTTTTGAACTAAGCTCCACTGTACCGTTTGCTACTTTCCCACTACCTAACATTCTCTCAGAACTAGCCAACTGCGTAACCTTCCCAATCGAATAAGAAGACAACGAAGCCGCACTGCTCGCTGTAGCCGTCACCCGCTCATCATTGGTTGTCGATACGTTACGCACACGGTATTTCGTTGTTAGCTTCATTTGTGTCAAATCAGAACGGAAATCAAGGAGCAGAGTATTGATTGCACGATAATCGTCGCGCTGCCATTCTAATTTTTGCTTTTGCTGCTTGTATTTATCTAACGGAATCCGCTCTGCTTTCATTAAATCCTTAACCATGGTATCAATGTCCATACCGCTGGCTAAACCGCCAATCCTCATGATCGTACCTCGCTTTCTTAGATTTTGCGGTCAATCAATAAACCAATTCTTTCTGTCATTGCCGCGTAGAAATCAAGTAGCTTTCTTGGAGGAATCTCCCTGACTACTTCTTTCGTTTTATCGTCAACTAATGTTACGTAATATTCATTCAGCTTTTCATGAAACTCAAACTTTAAAGAAGTGTGAGTCGGGCTTAAGAAATCATTCAGTCCTTGAACAATTTCTTGTAATGTTTTTTCAGCAAGGGTAAACTCTTGAACTTCTTCCTTGGGTTCAGGCTGTTTTTTTTCTTTAATTTCAATAGTCGTTTCCCTTCTAGGTGGTGTACTAAGCTGCAGGGAAGGCTGATTCGATGAAACGCGCTCAATCATCTCTTAGTCCCCCAAACTTAAACGATTCTTCTAATAATATCGGATAGAATAAAAGAACTTTTAGATAAAAAGAAAAAAAGACCTTTCTCATCTAAATGAGTAAGGTCCCAGCTAACATAAAAAGAAATACAGCGAATTCAAACGGGTGGTGATATCCCTATCAGGTATATATATTAATCAGCAGCCCTTCAATTTCCCCAACAAGGCTTAGGATAGAGAGGCCCTTGTGCTCTTTATCAAGGACGGTATCAGTAAGTTCGACTAGTTTTTTATCCACTTGCTTTACCAACGTATATACTTTAGTGGAACCCCTTTGGTTGAAGCCTCTATGCTGATCAAGCTGCAGACCATTTTTAATCGATTCATCCATGAAGTCTTTAATCATCTTTTTATATTTGCGTAAGTTTTCAACGGTTTGATTGTTTACGAGCTTTTTTCCTTGATCCTCAATTTCCTTCATTCTTTGATTAAGGCGATCAAAGGTAATGCTTGTCCGCTGTTTTTTCATCATTTCCTGAAAGGCAATTGAATCCTTAGCTACCTCTTCTTTTGCCTGTAATTTATTCATAGAGGCCTTTCCGACACGTTGAACTTCCATTTTCACACCTCATTTTAAAAAGCACCTAAGATACGACTATTCTATCAAATAAAGAAGGGAGAAGAAATTCTCCTCCCCCTAAAATTATTTTAGTAACTGCAGGACACCCTGCGGCAATTGGTTTGCCTGTGAAAGCATTGCCTGAGCAGCTTGGTTTAGAATATTATTCTTCGTGAAGTTGGTCATCTCTAAAGCCATATCCAAATCGCGGATTCGTGATTCGGAGGAAGTTACATTTTCATTCATAATCTTCAAGTTATCGACTGTATGTTCTAAACGGTTTTGAATGGAACCAAGACGTGCTCTTTCAGAAGAAACACGCTGAATCGTATCATCTAAGACAGTAATTGCAGCTTGTGCCTTTTCACTAGTTGAAACATCCAACGCATACAATGTCTCGTCATTAGATACCCCATCTGTTGACCCTGGAATCTCCGTAAACCAAACTTTTTGGAAGCTTCCGTCAAGCAAAGTTATCGTTGCTTCCCCTGCGGTATCTGAAGAGATGTTCAGTGCACTTCCGCGCATATCATTAATTTGCAGGGATACCATCTGACCGGCATTGGCACCAATCTGCAGTTTTAAGGAATTATCCTGCAGTGAACCTTCCTGAAGCTCAAATTCAAATTCGCCTTCCTTTAGCCCGGTAAGACTATTTAATTCTAATCCCGGAACTCCATCAAATGCGAAAACAAATGGATCCTCCCCGCTGACTGCTTTTGTTCCAATATTAACTGGTTGGGCACCATCTAAGGACACCTGGTACTGATACAATCTTGCAGGTGTTGAAGTTGAGAAATTTACACTTTCCCCATCACTCAATGTTCCAGGAGCATCAACCAGGAACTGCAAACCATAATCATCAAAAGGCTGGCCTTCTTCAATGACTGCTGTTTTTGTTCCATCAGCATTTGATAAAAGATATTTATTCGGAGTTGGCGGATTAATGGTAAAGGAGAATGAGCCTTCCTTCAGATCATCAGCATTTAATAATAACCCATCGAATTCGGATACATTAGACAGAGTGACGGAATCGCCTTTTTTCACCCCAGGAATTTCGTAAGGCTGATTGTTAATAGAAACTGTATAATCTAAATATTCATCAGCAGCCTTAGTTGAGAAGGTTATACTGTCTCCTTCAGCCAGCGCTGTTGCGGTACTAAACTGAAAAGAGATGCCATGATTATTATCATACATATCCGCATAAGGAACCTGATCAATAATCGTATTAACTCCTGCTTCATCAACGAATTTTACTTGCCAGCCTGCAGCCAGCTTAGTGATAGTCCAATCCCCTGACTCCACATTACTATGTACAGTTATTGGTTTTTCAAACTCAACATTACCTGTGCCTTGAACAGTATAATTTTTCAGTGGATCTGCAATAATCTCTTCAGCAGATTGTCCAACATCAAACTGTATAGACTGACTTGAGCCTAACTTTTCTAATGTGAAATTTAAACCATGCTTTTGATAGCTTTCGCCAAATTTATGTCTCTCACTTCTGATGGTGCCTCCACTGCTGAAAATTTCAAACTCCTCATCATTAATATACTTAATCGTGATGGTTTCAGATGCAGGGTATGGTTCACCGCCTGGAGCAGAAAAATCGTAAGAAATGGTACCGCCGTTAAAGGAATAATCTCCTGAACCATTCACAGTTAGTTTCATTGGCTGGAGTGTATATTCTGTACTTCCGTCCTCGAAATATTTATCTGCTACAACGCTAGTAACCTCAACATTATAATCTCCAGGCAAAGCTTTTTCCTGATCAGTAATCTCGTAAGTCAATCCTGTTGAATTATCCGTTTGAATCATTGATCCATCTTGAAAGAGGACACCGTCACCTTTTTCAAGAGTCAATGTCCATGCGTCTTCCGCCGCTTCACTAGTTACACCGATTTCACCTGATCGCGCATCTCCTGAAGCACCAAATACCGGTCCATTTTCAAGTGTAATATTTTCTGGATTGACTGAATCTGCTTCTATCTTGGAAATCTCAATTTTATGAGTACCAGTAGTTAGTTCATCTGGATTTGTAATCGTCATAGCCATTTGGTTTTGTTCGTTAAATAATACCACGTTTCCATCAGGGAAACTTTTCCCGTCTTCTGTGAATTTAATTGTCCGGCTGCCATCTAATAGCTTAGCCGTATTAAATTCAGTTGAATTCCCAATACGGTTCACTTCAGAAGTAAGCTGATTAAGCTCTTTCTGAATTTCGGCGCGGTCAGTCTTTGTATAGGAGTCATTTGCCGCCTGGACGGATAGTTCCCTCATACGCTGAAGGATTTCATGAACGGATGAAAGCGCACCCTCGCCAGTTTGAATAAGGGAGATGCCATCTAGGGCATTTCTCTCTGCCATTTCAAGACCGCGAATCTGCGAGCGCATTTTTTCAGAAATTGC
>Ga0182742_1002666_pt1 | contig 19313 bp, 17 predicted proteins | sample eDN5th37CBELigMG_FD_128880 | JGI IMG/M metagenome (GOLD analysis project Ga0182742, IMG submission 128880) | Enriched Miracle-Growth compost microbial communities from Emeryville, California, USA - eDNA 5th pass 37_C BE-Lig MG (version 2)... ... | reverse complement strand
CTGCTCGACACGCTCCAGCGCGAGCGCGACGCCGCGCTGCACCAGCTGGGCGACATCCGCCGGCGGGGCGTGCGCCGCCTCATGGCCCTGAACGAGGCCGACGAGCAGCGCCACGCCGAGCACACCGCCCGGCTGGCCCTCGAGCTCTTCGACGCCACCGCCGGCTGGCACCGGCTGGGCGAGCCGGCCCGGGAGTTCCTGGAAGCGGCCGCGCTGCTGGCCAACGTGGGGCTGGTCATCTCCCACGCCGGGCACCACCTGCACTCGTCCTACGTGATCCGCCACGCCGAGCAGCTCGTCGGGTTCACCGAGCGGGAGGTGGAGCTCATCGCCCAGGTGGCCCGCTACCACCGCAAGAGCGAGCCGAAGCCGAGCCACCCCGACTTCGTGGCCCTCGACCCCGACGACCAGCAGCTGGTGCGCACCCTGGCGGGTCTGCTCCGGGTGGCCATCGCCCTCGATCGCACCCACGCCCGCGTGGTGCGCCACGTGCGGGCCCGCGGGGGCGACGACGGCCTGACCTTGGAGCTCGACGTGACCGGCGACGCCGAGCTGGAGCGCTACACCGCCGACGAGCGCAAGGGCCTGCTCGAGCGGGCCCTGGGCGTGCCGGTGCGCCTGGCGACGCCCGCGCCCACGGCGCGCTGACCCTTCCCCGGTCCCGCTCCGCGGCGCGACGCTGCGACCGTGGGGGAGCGGGGACAGCGGTGGGCGGAGCGCCTCGAGCTGGAGGTCCTGCCGCTCTACCCGGTCGAGCCGGCGCCTCGCCCGTCGCTGGCGGGCCGCATGGCCAGGGCCACCGGGGCGGCCACGGCCCGGCTGGTGGAGACCGGACCTCGCCGCCAGGCGCACGTGCTCGCGGCTCGCAGCGCGCCGGGCCACGGCGGGCTGCACGGCGGCTCGCCCACCGGCCGGGTGGTGCCCCGCAGGGTCCCGCTGCCGCCGGAGGACGCTACGGCGGCCTTCGACCGCTGGGTCGCTGCGGCCGGCCGGTTGCGGCGGTCCCACGTCGTGCTGACCGGGCCTCCGCCGCCGGGCGCCCTCGACCGGGACGTGCTGCGGGCCGCCGCGGGACGCCTGGCCGTGGTGCCGGGCGTGCACGTGCGGGTGTGGCTGGCGATCAGCCCGTGGAGCCGTCGCGACGTCCAGCTCGACGTGCGACCGGCGGGCCGCGCCGGGCGCACGGCGCCCATCGCGGGCGCCTGGTTCCGAGCCGCCCACGGGCTGCTCGACGAGCTCACCGCCGAGCTGGTCCGGCTGGCGGGCGTCCCCGCGCCCGCCTGACCGGGCCGCGGTGGGTCAGCTCGGGTAGAGCCCGTCGTGGGCCAGCCGGCCCAGCACGCCGAGGTCGACGCCGAGGTCGCCGGCCACCTCCTCCACCACGGCGAGGTCCTTGCGCAGGAAGGTCCCGACGCGGTCGAGGAGCTCGTCCATCGCCCCGGAGCCGGCCAGCATCTCGACCGCGAAGCTGCGGCCGCTGCAGTGGCGCACCACGCCGGCCAGGGTGGACGGGTCGACGCCCAGCTCGTGCCCGAGGCGGACTGCGTCGGCCACCACGCCCACGTGGGCGGCCAGCAGGGCGTTGTTCACCAGCTTGAGCTTCTGGCCCGCGCCGAGAGGACCCAGGTGGAAGATCGGGTCGCCGTAGCTCTCCAGGGCCGGCCGCACGGCGGCCACCGCGTCGTCGTCGCCGCCCACCAGCAGCGTGATGGCCCCGTCGCGGATCTGCTGCGCGCTGCCGCTCACCGGCGCGTCGACCACCCGCACGCTGCGCGGCGCGCCCTCCGCCGCCAGCCGCTCGGCCGTGGCCGGGCTGCCGGTGGTGTGGATCACCAGCGTCGAGCCGGGCGCCATGGCGGGCAGCAGCCCGCCCTCCAGCGCGACCTCGCGCACCTGGCCGTCGGAGAAGACGCACACCGCCACGGCGTCGGCGTCGACGGCCACGTCGGTGAGCGCCCCCACGGTGGTGGCGCCCGCGCCGCCGAGCCGCTGGGCCACCTCGGGGCGGCGGGCGTACACCCGCACCTCGTGGCCCGCGCCGAGCAGCCGCTCGACCATCGGTTCGCCCATCGCCCCCGGTCCCACGAACCCCACCCGCATGGGCGGGGACCGTACACGTCACGCGAAGCGGGGCATGACCTCCTCGGCGAACAGCCGCAGGGTGGCCTCGCTGCCGCGGTCGAACACGAAGAACACGAAGGTGCTGAAGCCCTCGGCGGCCAGCTCCTCGATGCGGTCGCCGACCCGTTCGGGCGTGCCGATGAAGCCGCCGTCGTGCAGGCCGAACCCGGGGCCGCCGTAGCGCCGCTCGGCCAGCGCGGTGGCCGCCGCGACGGCGTCGTCGTCGGCGCCGATCACCAGCACGGCCTCCAGCGAGCGCCGGACGGAGGCCGGGTCGCGGCCGACCCTGGCGCACTCCTCGTCGAGGCGGCGCGACAACCCCACCATGTCGCCCAGGGCGTAGGTGGGCACGTTCCACACGTCGGCGTAGCGGGCCACCAGCGGCAGCGTGCGCTTGGGACCGGCCCCGCCGACGTGGATGGGTGGCCCCGACGGCTGCACCGGAGGCGGCAGGTTGGGCAGGTCGCGGACCTGGTAGTGCCGCCCCTCGAACGTGGTGCGCGGCGAGCGGAACATCTGGGTCAGGATCTCCAGGCCCTCCTCCAGCCGCTCGGAGCGCTCGGCCAGCGAGCCCCACGGCAGGCCCGCCTGGTGGTGCTCGAACTCCACCGAGCCGCTGCCGATGCCCAGCTCGAGGCGCCCCCCGGAGATCACGTCGAGGGTGGTGGCCATCTTGCCGAGCAGCGCCGGGTGGCGGAAGTTGTTGCACAGCACGAGGTGCCCGACGCGCAGCCGCTCGGTGTGGGCCAGCAGCGCGGTGGCCAGCGTCCAGCCCTCGAGGGCCGGCACGTCGGGCAGCCCCGGGCCGTAGAGGTGGTCGAACAGCCAGAACGACGTGTAGCCGAGCTCCTCGCACAGGCGCGCCCGGTGGAGGAGGTCGTCGTAGCCGAAGGCCAGCTGCGGGATGTAGATGCCGAACTCGATGTCGCGGCCCATCAGGTCGGCGACGACGCACCCTTCGGCATGGGCAGCGAGAGCACGGTCTCACCGGCGAGCGTCGGCCCGGTGGTGTGCAGGTGGCAGTGCACCACGCTGCCGTCGGGCGTGACGTAGCCCTCCGGGTCGACCGTGTGGCACACGTCCATCACCCACGGGCAGCGGGTGTGGAAGCGGCACCCGCTGGGCGGGTTGGTCGGGCTCGGGATGTCGCCCTCGAGCACGATGCGCCGGCGTTCCCGCTGCACCAGCGGATCCGCCACCGGGATGGCCGACAGCAGCGACCGGGTGTAGGGGTGCTTGGGCCGCAGGTAGACGTCGTCGGAGCCACCCTGCTCGACCACCCTGCCCAGGTACATCACGGCGATGTGGTCGCTGGCGTGGCGCACCAGCGAGGGGTTGTGGGCGATGAGCAGGTAGGTGAGCTTCAGGTTCTGCTGCAGCTCCTCGAGCAGGTTGATGACCTGCGCCTGCGTCGACACGTCGAGGGCCGAGACCGGCTCGTCGAGCACGATCAGGCGGGGGTTGACCGTGAGCGCCCGGGCGATCGACAGGCGCTGCAGCTGACCGCCCGACAGCTCGCGCGGGTAGCGGTGCAGGTGCTCCGCGGGCAGGCCGACCATCGAGAGCAGCTCGGCGACGCGGGTCTCCCGCTCGGCCCGGCTCATGCTGTCGTGGGTCTCCAGCGGCTCCGCCACGCTCTGGCCCACCTGGGTGAGGGGGTCGAGCGACGAGTACGGGTCCTGGAACACCATCTGCATGTCGCGCCGCATCGGGCGCACCGCGCTCGGCTTCAGCTTGGTGATGTCCCTGCCGTCGAAGTGCACGGTGCCCTTGGTGGGCTCGAGCAGGCGGATCGCCACACGGCCGAGCGTGGACTTGCCCGACCCGGACTCGCCCACGAGCCCGAGGGTCTCGCCGGGCATGATGTCGACGCTGACGCCGTCGACGGCCCGCACGTGGCCCTTGACCCGCTGCAGCACGCCGGCCCGGACCGGGAACAGCATGGTGACGTCGCGGAGGCGGACCAGCGGCTCGCCGCCCGCAGCGCCGTTGCCGGCGTGGCCGTTGGTGGACGGATCGACGATGGTGCTCACGGCGCCTTCCCAAGGGTGAGCTCGTGCACGCGGATGCAGCGGGACAGGTGGGCCTCGTCGTCGGCCGTGCCGAGGGCGATGGGCTGCTGCCCGCACTCGACCTTGGCGTAGGCGCAACGGTTGGCGAACCGGCAGCCGATGTCGTGCTCACCGGGCGACGGGACTCGGCCGGGGATCACGTAGAGGGCCTCGCCGGGCTTGGTGTCCTGCGGCATGGCCTTCAGCAGGCCCTCGGTGTAGGGGTGCTGCGGGTTGTGGAACAGCGCGGTGGCCTCGGCCTGCTCGACGATCTGGCCGGCGTACATGACCGCCACCCGGTCGCAGATGTCGGCCACCACGCCGAGGTCGTGGGTGACGAACAGCATGGCCATGCCGAGCTCGTCGCGCAGCGACTTCATGAGCTCCAGGATCTGGGCCTGGATCGTCACGTCGAGCGCCGTGGTGGGCTCGTCGCAGATCAGCAGCTTGGGGTTGCAGGCCAGGGCGATGGCGATCATCGCCCGCTGGCGCATGCCGCCCGACAGCTCGTGCGGGTAGGCGCCCAGGCGGGTGGTCGGGATGCCGACCAGGTCGAGCAGCTCCGCCGCCCGCTTCGTGGCCTGCTTGCGGTTGATCGGCTCGTGCCAGCGCACCGCCTCGCCGATCTGGTTCCCGATGGTGAAGGCCGGGTTCAGGCTCGTCATCGGGTCCTGGAAGATCATGGCCATGGTCGGGCCGCGCAGCTCGCGGACCTCGCGGAACGACAGGCTGAGCACGTCGCGGCCCTCGAGCATCACGCGACCCGCGGTGACCCGGGCCGGCGGCGACGGCAGCAGGCGCATGATCGACAGCGACGTCACCGTCTTGCCCGAGCCCGACTCGCCCACGAGGCCGAGCGTCTCGCCCGGGAAGATGGCGAAGTTGACGTCCTCCACCACCTTGAGCAGGCCACGCGGGGTCTGGAAGCTGACCTCGAGGCCCTCCACCGAGAGCAGGGGCCGGGAGGCGTCGATGCTCTCGTCGGTCCGCTTCGCGTTGCGCTCGCGGATGGCCTCGGTGAGGACCGGTGGCGGCAGCGTCGGGGTGGGCGACGCGGCCGCGGCGGCGGCCGTGGCGTCCCCGTTGCCGTTGGCCCCGCGCACGACGGTGGTGAGGCCGCGGCGCTCCTTGCGCTCCCGCCGGCTGACGCCCGCGATGCCGAGGGCGTCACGCAGGCCGTCGCCGACGGTGTTGAACGACAGCACCGTGAGGGCGATGGCCAGGCCGGGGATGAGCATCATCCAGGCCTCGGTGAAGATGAAGTCGTAGCTGCGGCGCAGCATCGAGCCCCAGCTGGCGTCGGGCGGCTGCACGCCGAGGCCCAGGAAGCTCAGGCCGGCCTCGGCCAGCAGGGCGCCGCCGAGGGCCAGCGAGGTCTGCACCACCACCGGCGAGATGGCGTTGGGCAGCACGTGGCGGACGATGATCCGCCGGCTCGGCGTGCCGATCGAGTGGGAGGCCTCCACGAAGGTCTCCTGGCGCACGGCCAGCGTCTGGCCGCGCATCAGCCGGGAGAAGCTCGGCACGAACACCACGGTCAGGGCCAGCGCGGCGTTGGTGATGCCAGGGCCGAGGATGCCGGCGACGGCCAGCGCCAGGATGAGCGCCGGGAAGCTCATCAGGCCATCCATGATCCGCATCAGGAAGTTGTCGATCTTGCCGCCGAAGTACCCGGCGATCAGACCGATCGGGATGGCGAAGAGCAGCGCGCTGCCCACCACCTGGAAGCTGATGCGCAGCGACACCCGGGAGGCCGAGATGAGCCGGCTGGCCATGTCGCGGCCCAGGTCGTCGGTGCCCAGCCAGTGGTCGCCCGACGGCTTCTGGAAGGCGTTGACCAGGTCCTGCTTGTTCGGGTCGTGGGGCATGATCGCTTCGGCGAAGAGGGCCACGAGCCCGAGGAGGACCAGGAAGCCCAGGGCGATCATCGCCCCCGGGTTCTTGCGGTAGCGGGACCAGGCCCGCGCGATGGTGCCCCGACCCCGGCTCACGACACACGCACCTTGGGGTTGAGGTAGCCGTACGTGATGTCGACCAGGAGGTTGATCGTCACGTTCATCAACACGAACAACACGGTGACCCCCTGGATCACGGGCAGGTCCTGGCTCTGGATGGCCCGCACGAGGTACGTGCCGAGGCCGGGGATGGAGAAGATCTGCTCGATGATGACGCCGCTACCGAGCAGGGCACCGGTCTGCAGGCCGAGCACCGTCACCGCCGGGATGGCGGCGTTCTTCAGGGCGTGCTTGCCGATCACCCACCGAGGGGCGCCGCCCTTGGCCCACCCCGTGCGGATGTAGTTGCTGTCCAGCACGTCCAGCAGGGCGCCGCGCAGCTGGCGGGTCTGCGACGCGGAGGCCAGCGCCCCCAGCGCCAGACCGGGGAGGACCAGGTGCTTCGCCCATTCGACGGGGTCTTCTCCGAACGGTACGTAGCCGATGGCTGGGAACCAGGACCGTTGGATGGCGAACACCGTGATGAGGATCATCGCCATCCAGAAGCCAGGCACGGAGATGCCGATGCTGGACCCGATCAGCGCCAGCCGGTCGAGGATCCCGCCCGGGCGGAGGCCGGCCATGATGCCGGCGGGGATGGCGATGAGCATGGCGACGAACAGCGCCGCACCGACGACCGACAGGGTGACGGGCAGCCGGTCACGGATCTCCTCGGTCACCGGGGCGCTGCTCTGCAGCGAGTTCCCGAAGTCGAACTGCACGGCGCCCTTCAACCAGCGCCCGTACTGCACGAGGAACGGGTCGTCGAGCCCCAGCTCCTGGCGGACCTGCTCGATCCGCTCCGGCGTGGCGTCCGGGCCTCCGGCGAGTGTGATGGCGGCGTCACCGGGTACCAGCACCACCAAGCCGAAGATGGCGAACGACACCACCAGCAACAGCGGGATCAGCACCAGCAATCGCCGGGCGATCATGGTCAGCATCGACCGGTCACCTCCGTGGCACGGCGCGCCGCACCGAGTTCGTCGTCGTCCATGTCTTCGTGCTCGCGCTCCGGTGCCTTCGTCGCGTCCGCCCGAGCGCGGCGCCAGCATAGGACACCTGTGACGGACGTCGCCTCTCGGCTGGGGAAATGTCGCAGGGATGTCATTACGCTGTTGAGGTTCGCGAGTCGGCGGGCGGGCGGCGCAGGACCCCGGAGTAGCGTGACCGGCTCGTGAGTGGGGAGCTCCCGGCGCGGGCCAAGCCGTTCGTGCTCGGGGTGGCCGGCGGATCGGGATCGGGCAAGACGACCGTGGCCGAGCGGCTGATGCAGGTGCTGAGCCCCCGCAGCTTCGCGCTGGTGCGCCAGGACGCCTACTACCGCACCCGCGACGACCTGCCGCTCGAGGAGCGGGCCCGCATCAACTACGACCACCCCGATGCCTTCGACTGGCCGCTCCTGGTGGAGCACGTGCGGGCGCTGTGCGAAGGGCGGGCCATCGACGCGCCCCAGTACGACTTCACCGTGCACAGCCGCGCCGCCGAGGCCCGCCGCGTGGCACCGTCGGCGGTGGTCGTGGTGGAGGGCATCCTCGTGCTCTACGAGCCCGAGCTGCGCGACCTGTTCGACCTGAAGGTCTTCGTCGACGCGGATGCCGACGTGCGCCTCATCCGGCGCCTCCAGCGCGACGTGGCCGAACGGGGCCGGGCCACCGAGAGCGTCATCGAGCAGTACCTGGCCACGGTGCGGCCCAGCCACCTCCAGTTCGTGGAGCCCACCAAGCGCTTCGCCGATGTGATCGTGCCCCACGGGGGGATGAACGCCCCGGCGCTCGACGTGCTGGTGGCCCGGGTGCGCGAGCTGCTGTGACGCGTCGGGGCGACGCCGCGGTGCGCACCGGCGCGTCCCTCGGCGTCGTGGCGGGCGTCGTCCTCACCGTCGTCGCGGCTGCGGCGGGTTGGGGCGGTGCCGACGCGCCGCCGCCCCCGGAGCGACCCGTCGCCGATCCCGCGGCCGCCGAGGCGCTGGTGGCGGCGTGGGAGCGCAGCCTCACGAGCCGCTGGGTGGTGCGCGCCCGGGTCGAGCGCCGGCGGGGCGACGAGGTGCTCGTCGACGCCGAGCGCACCACCGTGCAGGCGCCGCCCGACCGGTTGGTGCGCGAGGCGGGCACCGTCGAGGGGCGCCTCGACGGTCGCGAGGTCGGCTGCGCGCCCGACCCCGACGACGTGCCGCGGTGCCGCGCGGGCGCGGCCGTCCCGCCGCATCCGCGCGCTGTGGCCGAGCAGGTGGATGCGCTCCGCTCGGCGGTGGACGACCCCGACGGCGACGGCGCGCTCTACGCCGTGCGGGCCCGAGGCGACTGCTTCTCGCTGGTGCAGCAGCGGGCCTACCGCCGACCGCCGTTCGGGGAGCGGGCCCGGTTCTGCTTCGACGCCGCCACCGGCGCGCCCGTCCTGCAGGAGACGTGGCGGGGCGACACCGTCGACCGGGCGAGGGCCGTAGAGGTCAGGGAGGTGCGACCCGCCGACCTGGAGCTGTGAGCGGGAGCTGCGAGACGGGGCTTCGAGCGGGCGCTTCGAGCCGGGGCGGGGCGCGGCCGCTGGAGGGCCGGGCGAGAGCCACGATCGCGGGCGGAGCGATCGGAGGTGGAGGAGAGTGGCTCTCGCCCGGGACCCGCCGGGTGCCGACGGGGGCGATGCCGCCGGCACCTCCTCATCGACGCACCCACCCCGTCGGCTTGAGCGGTGGTTTGCCCGGCGCCGGGTCGAGCGCCATCGTGGTGGTGCGGCCGGCCGGCCGTTGGAGGCTCTGCGGTGTTCCTCGGCGACCAACTCCTCGAGTACCTGCTGCTCGCCCTCGGCGGGGCGCTCTTCGTCGGCAACGTGCTCGCGCTGGTGCGCCCGCCGGAGGACCCGAAGGAGGGCGACCTGCGCCGGGCGCCGGTGGCGCGGTCGCTGGTGATGGCGGCCCTCGGCCTCGTGGCCGCCGTGTGGGCCCTGGCCAGCCTCACGAGCTGACGGGGCGCGACGCGAGCGCCGCCCTGGCATCGCGTGCTACGACCGCTCCCGGGGGAGCGACCCCGCCGGGGAAGGAGTGGGTGTGAGCGGAAGCGACGCAGCGACGGCGCCGACCACGGTGGCCGAGGTGCTCGACCGGGCACTGCGGCTCGACCCGGGGCGCGAGGCCGTGGTCGCCCGGTCGGGCCGGCTGACCTACGGCGAGCTCGACGCCGCCGCCAACCGGGCCGCCCAGGCGCTGGCCGGCTTCGGCGTGCGCCAAGGCGACCGGGTGGCGGCCAGCCTGCCGAACGACCTCGACGTGGTGGTGCTGTTCCACGCGGTGCAGCGCCTCGGCGCGGTGTGGGTCGGGGTGAACCTCACGCTGGCCCCGCCCGAGAAGGCCTACATCCTGCGCGACTGCGAGGTGAGCCTCCTGCTGGCCACGCCCGCCGTGGCCGAGTCGTTGGCGCCGTCGGTGGCTGCAGGCGAGCTGCCGGCCCTGCGGCGCACGCTGCTCGTCGATCCGTCCGACCCGGGCAGCGAGTGGGCGCAGGCCTGCGCCGCCGCCCCCGCCGAGGCGGTGGGCGTGGCCGTCGACCCGTACGCGCCCGCGGGCATCGCCTACACCAGCGGCACCACGGGCTTCCCCAAGGGCGTGGTGCAGAGCCAGTACAACCTGCTGCTCCCCGGGCGCGTCGTGGTGGCCGACCGGGGCTACGGGCCCGACCTCGTGAAGGGCGATGCCTTCGCCTTCACCATCCTCAACCTCCAGGTCCTCAGCACGCTGCTGGTGGCCCAGGCGGCCGGGCGCATCGTGGTCATCGACCGGTCCGACCACACCGGCATCACCGAGTGGATCGAAGCCGAGCAGGTCGAGCTGTGGAACGGCGCCCCGGCCACGCTGCACTCCATGGCGCACGACCCGGCCATCACCCCCGAGCGGCTGGCCTCGCTGCGCGAGGTGTGGTCCGGCGGGGGCGACCTGCCCGAGGCCACGTATGCCGCGTTCTCGGCCAAGTTCGCCGCGCCCGTGCACACCACCTACGGCCTCACCGAGGCGCCCACGCTGGTGACCATCCAGCCGCGCAACTCGCCGCACGTGCCCGGGACGAGCGGCGTGGCCCTGCCCCACCTGGCGGTGGACGTGGTCGACGACGACGGTCGGCCGCTCCCCACCGGCGAGACCGGCGAGGTGGTGGTCGGCCCCGTGACCGAGGGTCCCTGGGCGGGCGCCTACCGGCCCATGCTCGGCTACTGGAACCGGCCCGAGGCCACGGAGGAGGCCCTGCGCGGCGGCGTCCTGCACACCGGCGACCTCGGTGCCCTCGACGAGGAGGGCCGGCTGGTGATCCGCGACCGCAAGAACCTGCTCATCATCCGCGGCGGCGCCAACGTGTACCCGGCCGAGGTGGAGCGGGTGCTGGTCGCCGTGCCGGGCGTGGCCGGCGCGGCGGTGACGGGCGTGCCCGACGAGCGCCTGGGCGAGCGCGTGGTGGCCCTCGTGGAGCTGGCCGCGGGCGCGTCGGTGACGGCCGACGACCTCGACCGGCACTGCCGGGCCAACCTGGCCCGCTACAAGGTGCCCGAGCGCTTCACGTTCGTGGAGCAGCTGCCCCGCAACGCCATGGGCAAGGTCGACCGCAAGGCCCTGGCGCCGTTCCTCGGCTAGGGACGGCCCGACGGCCCGACGGCCCGACGGCCCGACGGCCCGACGGCCCGACGGCCCGACGGCCCGCCGCTAGCGGGCCAACCACACGGCCGTCGCCCCGGGGAGCCGGCGGGCCTCCGGGAGGGGGCTGCTGGCCAGCACCGGGTCCGCCCCCGCCACCAGGTCGGCGGGCAGGTCGACCGGGGTCGAGCCCACGTTCACCACGCACACCACGCCGGGGTCCCGGGCGAAGGCGAGCACGTCGCGGGCGGCGGGTGCGGCGTCGAGCCAGCGCATCGACCCGTCGCCCAGCCCGGGCAGGTGGCGGCGCAGCTCGAGCGCCCGGCGGTAGAGCGCCAGCATCGAGCCGGGGTCGGCCTGCTGGGCCTCGACCGTGAGCGCCGCCCAGTCGGCCGGCTGGGGCAGCCAGGCCCGGTCCGACGGGCCGAAGCCGAACGGCGGGGCATCGCCGGACCAAGGGAGGGGCACCCGGGCGCCGTCGCGCCCCCGCTCGGCGCCGCCCGTGCGGGTGAACGTCGGGTCCTGGCGGAGCTCGTCGGGCAGGTCGAGCACCTCGGGCAGGCCCAGCTCCTCACCCTGGTACACGTAGGCGCCGCCGGGCAGGGCCAGCATCAGCAGCACCGCGGCCCGGGCGCGCCGCAGGCCGAGCGGCCCGCCGCCGTAGCGGGTGAGGTGGCGCACCACGTCGTGGTTGGACAGCACCCACGTGGGCGGCGCACCCACCCGGGCGAGCGCGTCCACGGACGTGTCGATGACCCGGCGCAGCGCGGCCGCGTCCCACGGGGCGAGCAGGAACCCGAAGTTGAAGGCGGTGTGGAGCTCGTCGGATCGCACGTAGCGGGCCAGGCGGTGCGGCGTGGCGATCCAGGCCTCGGCCACGAAGACCCGCTCGCCCGGGTAGGCGTCGCTGACGCGCCGCCACGCCCGGTACACCTCGTGGACCTCGTCCTGGTCCCAGTGGGGGTGGCCCTCGACGGCGGGGCCGGACGACGGCAGCCGACCGGCCAGGTCGGGCATCTCGGGGTCCTTGGCCAGGCCGTGGGCCACGTCCACCCGGAACCCGTCGACGCCGCGGTCGAGCCAGAAGCGCAGGACGTCCTCGAACTCCGCCCGCACCTCGGGGTTGGTCCAGTCGAGGTCGGGCTGCTCGGGCGCGAACAGGTGCAGGTACCACTGGCCCGGGCGTCCGTCGGCCTCGGTGACGCGCGACCAGGCCGGCCCGCCGAAGACGCTCTGCCAGTCGTTCGGAGGTTCGGCGCCGTCGGCGCCCCGCCCCGGCCGGAAGACGTAGCGCCGGCGAGCGGGGCTCCCCGGCTCGGCCGCCAGCGCCTCGCGGAACCACGGGTGGCGGTCGGAGGTGTGGTTGGGGACGAGGTCGACGATCACCCGCACGCCGAGGTCGTGGGCGTCGGCGAGGAGCGCGTCGACGTCGGCCAGCGTCCCGAAGCGCGGGTCGACGTCGCGGTGGTCGGCCACGTCGTACCCGCCGTCGGCCTGGGGCGAAGGGTAGAAGGGCGTCAACCAGAGCGCGTCGACGCCGAGGTCCCGCAGGTACGGGAGGCGGGAGCGCACGCCGGGCAGGTCGCCCAGGCCATCGCCGTCCCCGTCGGCGAAGCTGCGCACGTACACCTCGTAGATCACCGCGCTCCGCCACCACGGGGCGGGCGCACCGCCGGGCTCGGGCTGCTCGGCGGCCGCGGTCATCCGGCCATCGTGGCACCCTGCCGGCGATGACGGCTCCCGCTCCGGCCTCCCGCGCCGCGGCCGCCCACGCCGACGGGTTCGGCCGGCCGGCCGCGGGGGTGTGGGTGGCGCCGGGCCGGGTGAACCTCGTGGGCGAGCACACCGACTACAGCGACGGGTTCGTGCTCCCGTTCGCCGTGGAGCAGCACCTGGCGGTGGCGGCGTCGCCTCGGGCCGACGGGCGGCTCCGGCTGGTGTCGCTCGAGCTGGGCGCGGCGACGGTGGAGGCGGCCGACGTCGCGCCCGGCCGCGTGCGCGGGTGGGCGGCCTACCCGGCGGGCGCGGTGTGGGCGTTGCGCCGCGTCGGTGTCGCCGTGCCCGGTCTCGACCTCGTGGTGGCCAGCGACCTGCCGGCCGGCGGCGGCCTGTCGTCGAGCGCGGCCCTGGTGAGCGCGGTGCTCCTGGCCGCCGGCGAGCTGGCCGCCGGCGAGCTGGGCGAGGGCGGAACGGCGCCGGCGCCGGCGCCGGACGACCCCGTCGCGCTGGCCCGCCTGGCGCAGCAGGCCGAGCACGAGCTGGCCGGGGTGCCGTGCGGGCTGATGGACCCGATGGCGGTGCTGGCCTGCCGTCCCGGGCACGCCATGGCCCTCGACACCCGCTCGCTCGCCCGCCGGCACGTGGCCTTCGCGCCCGAGCGGGCCGGGCTGGCCACCGTGGTGGTGGACACCGGAGCCCACCGGGCGTTGGCGGCGGGCGCCTATGCCGAACGGCGGGCGGCGTGCGAGGAGGCGGCCCGCCGCCTCGGTGTGCCGGCGCTGCGCGACGCCGGCGTCGAGCAGGTCGACGCGGCCGCGGCCGAGCTCGGCCCGGTGCTGCACCGCCGGGCCCGGCACGTGGTGACGGAGAACGCCCGCGTGCTGGCCGCCGTCTCGGTGCTGGAGCGCGGCGACTGGGATGGGTTGGCGGGCCTGATGGCCGCGTCGCACCGCTCCCTGCGCGACGACTTCGAGGTGAGCGCGCCGGCCCTCGACGCCGTGGTGGACGCGGCCGGTGCCGTCGGCGCGCCGGGCGCCCGGCTGACCGGCGCGGGCTTCGGGGGCTGCGCGCTCGTGCTGTGCCCGGAGGGCGCGCTGGGCGCGTTGGTCGACGAGCTCGACGGCCGGTTCGCGGCGCAGGGCTGGCCTCGGCCCCGCCCCACCGTGGTGCGGGCCGGCGGTGCGGCGCGACGGGTGGCGTGAGCGGCGTGGGCGGCATGAGCGGCGTGACCGGCGGGCGCTCGAGGCGCTCACCGGCGCCGACGAGCGCCGTGCGGTCTAACGTGCGCGGCGGCCGCACCGGCGAACAGGGGGCACTCATGGGCAAGCGGGCGTTGGTCACGGGCGCCAGCCGAGGGATCGGCAAGGCCATCTCCATCGCGCTGGCGGAGGCGGGCTACGACGTCGCGCTGGCGGCGCGCACGCTGCGGGCCGGCGACCCCACCTACGAGCACAGCCAGACCGTGCACAAGCGCGACGTCCGGCCGCTGCCGGGCAGCGTCGAGGAGACCGCCGCCGAGGTGCGCGAGCGCGGGCGCGACGCCCTCCCGCTGCGCCTGGACCTCACCGACCTGGCCTCGGTGGAGGAGGCGATCGGCACGCTGCTCGACAGCTGGGGCGGCGTCGACGTCGTCGTCAACAACGGACGCCACATCGGCCCGGGCCTCATGGATGAGATCCTCGACACGCCGATCGAGCAGTACCGGCTCTTCGTCGAGGCCCATGCCATCGCGCCGATCCGGATCGCGCAGCTCCTCCTGCCCGGCATGCTCGAGCGCGGGTCGGGCACGTTCGTCACGGTCAGCTCCTCGGCCGGCACCGTCTGGTACCCCGAGAGCCCGCGGCCCGGCCTCGGCTACCGGCTCGGCAAGGCCGCCGGCCACACGCTGGTCGGCAGCCTGCTCGCCGAGTACGAGGCCCGTGGCATCCGCGCCTTCAACGTCAACCCGGGCTTCGTGCTCACCGAGCGGAACTCCCTCGACGTGGAGGAGTTCGGCTTCGACCCGGCGGGCGCGGCGCCCCCGGCCGCGGTGGGCGCGGCGGTGGTGTGGCTGCTCGAGGCGCCGGAGGCGGCCCCGCTGATGCGCACCGACATCGACGCGCAGCCGCTCGCGCTGGAGCGCGGGCTCTACCCCGACTGGACCGCGCCGGCCGAGGGAGCGGCCCGATAGCCGACCAGCCGGTTCGCACGCGGCGGCCGCCGCCGCCGTTCCGCCCGGCGCGGGTGGCCCGCACGGAGCGGCTCACGCCCCGCATGGTGCGGGTGACCCTGGCCGGTCCCGCGCTGCGCGGGCTCACCATCGACGCACCCGCGGCCAGCGTGCGCGTGCTGCTGCCCGAGCCCGGTGCGAGCGAGCTCGTGCTGCCGGAGTGGCAGGGCAACGAGTACCGCGGCCCCGACGGCCGCCGCCCCACCATCCGCACGTTCACGCCCCGCAGGCTGCGCGCCGCGTCCGACCCCGATCCCGAGCTCGACGTGGACGTGGTGGTGCACGGGCAAGGCGCCGCGTCGACGTGGGCCGACGGCGCTCGTCCCGGCTCGCCCGCGGCTGTGTCCGGCCCCGGCCGGGGCTACGAGGTCGATCCCGACGCCCGGGCCTACGTGCTGGCCGGCGACGAGACGGCCCTGCCGGCGATCGCCCAGCTGCTCGAGGTGCTCCCCGGCACCGCTCGCGTGGACGTCCACGTCGAGGTGGCCGACCCGGTCGCCCGGCTCGACCTGCCGGCCCACCCCGGCGCCACGGTCACGTGGCACGACCTGCCGCCCGGTGCCGCGCCGGGCACCACGCTGGTCGACGCCGTCGCGGCGGCCGCGCCGGGCTTCGACCCCGATGTGCGGGTCTGGGGCGCGGGCGAAGCGGCGGCGGTGCAGCGGCTGCGCCGCCTGCTGATCGACGGCCACGGCATCCCACGCGGCGCCACCTGGCTGCGCGGCTACTGGCAGCGCGGCCGCCGCGGCGAGTGACGCGCTCCTGAACCCGCTCTCACTGCGGGCGCAGCGGGGCGGTGAGCGGCCCGTGCGCGACCGGCAACACGGCGGAAAGCCTCCGGTGACGGCCCCTCCGTACGGTCCCGCCCATGGCTGCCCCCGACATCCCCGCCGCCAAGCGGGCCGGTCTGCCCGTCGACCTCGACCGCCTCGCCGCCGACGGCGACGGCTGGCTCTCCCCCGAGGAGCGCTACGCCCTCAAGACCCACGGGGTGTGCGCGCAGCTCCAGCCGGGCGTGTTCATGATCCGGGTGCGCGTCCCCGGCGGCGTGCTCCCCACCGAGCAGGCGCGCGGCCTGGCGCGGGTGGCTGCCCGCTTCGCGGAGGACTGGGTCCACCTCACCACCCGCCAGAACGCCGAGCTGCACTGGGTGCGCGACCGCGACGTGCCGGCCGTGCTGGCGGAGCTGGCCCGCCACGGCCTGTCGACCCGCTCGGCCTGCGGCCACACGGTGCGCAACGTGATGAGCAGCGAGGACGCCGGTGTGGGCCTCGACGAGCCGTTCGACTGCTTCCCCGACGCGCGCCTGGTGTCCGACTTCTTGGTGGACCGGTCCGCCGAGCTGAACGTCACGTTGCCGAGCCGCATCAACATCGCCTTCGGCGGCTCGCCTCGCGCCACCCACGACGCGCTGGTCAACGACGCCGGCTTCGTGTCGGTGGTGCGCGACGGCCGGCCCGGCTACGAGCTGTGGGCCGGCGGCAGCCTCGGCAAGGCGCCGTCGCTGGCCGTGCCCCTGGCGCCCTTCGTCGACCGGACCGACCTGCTGGCCGCGGTGGACGCGCTGGTCGAGGTCTTCGTCCGCCACGGTGACTTCGACCACCCGGCGAAGGCCCGCATGAAGTTCATGGTCGAGCGCCTCGGCGCCGACGGCTTCCGGTCGGCCTGGACCGAGGCGTTCGAGGAGGCCCGCACGCGCCCCCGCCCGCCGATGCCCGCGGTCGAGGTGCTCGACGAGACCGACCGCCGCACGATCCTGGGTCAGGTCCCGCCGGGCGGGTGGAGCGTCGGGGTGCGGCCGCAGCGCACCCCCGGGTTGGCGCTCGTCACCCTCGACCTGCCGCTCGGCGACACCTGCCAGTCGGAGCTCGAGCTGTGCTGCGACCTGGCCGACCGCTACGCCGACGGCCACCTCACCTTCACCCGGGACCAGAACATCGGCTTCCGCAACGTGCCCCTCGCCGGGGTGGCGGCCATCCGCGAGCGGCTGGCCGAACGCGGCGTGCACCTCCTGGGCGAGGGCGCCACGGCGCAGCTGCGGGCCTGCACCGGCGCGGCTGTGTGCGCGCTGGGCATCACCGACGCGCCCGGCGCCGGCCGCGCGCTGGCGGCTTCGCCGGCGCTGGCCCGCAACTCCCAGCTGCGCGTCCACATCTCGGGCTGCCCCAACTCGTGCGCGCAGCACCAGATCGCCGACATCGGGCTGGCCGGGTCCAAGGTGCGCGTCGACGGGGTGACCGTTGACGGCTACCAGGTGTTCCTCGGCGCCGACCTCGACCGGGGCGTCGTGGGTGAGGTGGTGGGCCGCGTGGCGGCCGCCGACCTCGGCCTCGCCGTCGACGCGGTCGTCGGCACGTGGGAGGCGCTGCGCCACCCAGGCGAGGCCCTCGGCCGCACCGTGGCCCGCATCGGCGTCGAGGCGTTCTCGCTGCAGGTGCAGGCCGCGCTGTCGGAGCGGTGGGCGCCCGGGCCCGAGCCCGAGGCGGCGCTCGTGACCGCGGGCGCAGCCGCTCCCTGATCGGAACCCTCTCACACCCCCGGAGCGAGGAGGTCCTCGTGCCCATCACCGTCCCCGATGCTCTCGATCAGCACGGCGCCATGGCCACGACGAAGGCCGGCGCGGCACGCGACCTGCCGCGCTACCTGTGGTCGTCGGCGCTGGCCGGCGCCTACGTCGGCGTGGCCGTCGTGCTGCTCATCTCCGTCAGCGCGCCGCTGGTGGCGGCGGGCTCGCCCGCGGCCAAGCTCGTGCAGGGCGCGGTCTTCGGCGTCGCCCTCACCTTGGTGGTGTTCGCGGGTGCCGAGCTCTTCACCGGCAACGCCATGGTGATGGCGCAGGGCTGGTGGTCGCGCCGGGCGCGGCCGCGCGACGTGGCCCTGGTCCTCGCGGCCTCGCTCGTGGGCAACGCGGTGGGGTCGGTGCTGTTCGCCGCGGCGGTGCACGGCGGCGGCACCCTGCGCGGGGCGGGCGCCGACCTGGTGGCCTCGCTCACCGCCGGCAAGGACGCGTTGGCCGGACCGCAGCTGTTCTGGCGGGCCGTGCTGTGCAACGCGCTCGTGTGCCTGGCGGTGTGGATGGCCACCCGCGCCACCTCCGACGGCGCCAAGCTGGTCGTGCTCTGGTGGGCGCTGCTGGCCTTCATCGGTTCGGGCTTCGAGCACTCGATCGCCAACATGACCGTGTTCGCCCTCGGTGCCCTCGACGGCGCCAGCTCGTGGGCCGCGCTGGGGCGCAACCTCCTGTGGACGGTGCCCGGCAACGTGGTCGGCGGCGGCCTGGTGATCGGCCTCGGCTACGCCTGGATGGGCGCCCGACGCGCCCCGGCCCCGGCGCCGGCCGGCTCGTCCGCCGTCGTCGACACGACGCACGTCGGCGACGTCACCGACGTGACCGAGGCGCTGGCGCCCGCCGGGCGGGCCTGACGCCCGTCGTACCCCGCGTCGTCAGTCCGCGGGGACAGTGGTGAGGTCGCAGGCGTAGCCCCGACGGGGCACGGTCCGGACCGCGCCGCCGAGCGGTCCGAGCTTGGTGCGCAGGCGGGCCACGGCTGCCTCCACGGCGTGGGTGTCCGCGCCGTCGGCAGCCAGGCCCGCCTTGGCCACCACGGCGCCGGGTCGCTGCGTCAGCGCCTGCAGGAGGCGGTGCTCCGCCGGCGTGAGCGCGGCCACGGTGCCGTCGCCGTGGAGCAGGGCGGCCCCCTGCCACGTGGCGGCGGCGCCCTGCCAGCGGAGCCGGCGGTGCTCCTCGCACAGCGCCGCGACCAGCGCCTTGACCATGGCGCCCAGCCGGCCCCGCTCGGGTTCGACCACCCGATCGACGCCCGCGTCGCGCAGCGCCGCTGCCGTGACCGGACCCACGGCCACTGCCCGGGCCGGGCCGGCGAAGGCCGCCACCAGCGCGTCGGGGTCGTCGGCCAGCTCGAAGAAGCGGTGCACGGCCGGCGCGCTGGTGAACGTCACGGCGTGGACCCGCCCCGCGACGGTGGCGGCCACCAGGCGGCGCGCCGGTCCGTCGTCGCCGGGATCCCCCCACCGGTACACCGGCACGTCCACGACGTCGGCGCCCAGGGCGGCGATGGACTCGGCCAGGCGGGGGTCGCCGCCGTCGCGTTGGACCGCCACCCGCCGGGCGGCCACGCCCATGGCCGCCAGGTGGTCGCGGATCTCCGCGCCCGTCTCGCCGACGGCCTGCCAGTGCACGCTCACGCCGGCGCCGATGGCGGCGCTGCGGGCCTTCGGGCCGCGGGCCAGCACCAGGGCCCCCTCGCACACCCGGCGCAGGCCGTCGTCGAGGCCGGCGCTCTCGGCCGCCGCGAACCAGGACCGCACGCCGACGCCCGTGGTCAGCACCACGACGTCGGGCGGCCGCTCGAGGAGCTCGGCGGTGGCGTCCAGGGTGCGGGTGCTGTCGTCGAGCGGCGCGGTGTGGAGCACCGGCCCGTGCAGCACCTCGGCACCCCGTCGGCGGAGCATCTCGGCCTGCTCCTCCCAGCGCCGGTGCCCGGTGATCCCGACGGTGCATCCCGTGAGCGGGCCCCACATGCGCCCCACCTTGGCGCGCCCGTGGTTCGGAGTGGTTTCACGACCCTGACGCCGGCGTGACGTGCCGG